>Ga0213882_10000731_pt1 | contig 10563 bp, 9 predicted proteins | sample BarmaccoBMER_R09_FD_160106 | JGI IMG/M metagenome (GOLD analysis project Ga0213882, IMG submission 160106) | Barbacenia macrantha exposed rock microbial communities from rupestrian grasslands, the National Park of Serra do Cipo, Brazil - ER_R09 ...
TAGCTTGTGTAGCATCCTCTGCTCTAGCGGGATCTATACCTGCACTGACCACGAGATTGCCAGTTTCATGATAACTATTGAAGTAGCTGCCAATATCATAAGCCAGACCTTGCTCTTCTCGAAGGGCCTGGAAAAGTCGTGAACTCATGCCATCGCCAAGCAGAGCATTCGTGAGCATGAAAGCGGCGTAGTCAGGTGAGCTGTACGCAACGCCTAATGTCGTGAGACAGAGGTTTGTCTGCTCTGTCTCTTTCTGTACCATCTTCACGTTTAGGGTGTCGCGTGGGGGTAGAGACTCTTTCCACCGTGAGCGTTCACCCATGCGCCAATCGGCAAAGGCAGCGTTGGCTGCCTCGATAATCTGTTGCTGATCAATATTTCCAGCGACGCTAATAACCAATGAGTTAGGTAAGTAGTGCTGCTCCAAGTAGTCAAGCAGTTGTTGACGCTCTAGGCATTTCACTGTCTCCACTGTCCCTGCATCATCTCTACCCAAAGGTAGCCCAGGCCACATCACTTCATCAGCAAGCAGATTTACCCATTCTTGGGGATCATCACGTGTTGCATTGAGTTCTTCGATAATGACACTACGCTCTTTCTCAACCTCTGCCGAGTCAAAGAGCGGGCGTCGTAGCATATCGGTGAGCACATCCATCACGATAGGCAGATACTCAGCGGGCACCCGAGCTATGTAACTGGTAAGCTCTTTGCCTGTACTTGCATTGAATGTTCCACCAACACCTTCAATTGCCTCAGAGATATGCCTGGCCGTGGGATAGTTGAAAGAGCCTTTGAAGAGCATGTGCTCAATAAAGTGTGATACACCCGCGACATGATCCTGCTCATAGCGCGAACCAACACCGAAAGAAAAAGTGATACTAGCAGAACACATACCAGACATAGGTGCAGTCAGCAAGCGTAACCCATTGGGCAAGACCGTTCGTTGGTAATTCATGCAATAATTTGGCACTCTACTTCTCTGGTTGACTCGTTCAGTAAGAGCACCATTTCTGCCTTTCAAGTTGAAAAGACTCATTTTTAGCAAAAAGATTTTGCTTCGCCCTTCGCACTATTATAGACGCTTTCCCCCTCCACCGCAACAGAATAGAAGACGAAAGCACAAGGAATAGCCCTTTTGGGTAAAGCTATTGAGGTTGTTAGAACAGGCCGATGTCATTTGCTAGATCCCCTAGCCCACCAAGCAGCCCTTCTTCCCGATGGTGGTGTCTATGACCATATCCCATGTCTCCCTCCACACGATTCTCAATGTTCTCCTCTAGGCCGTGTAACAACATTTCTCCGCCGATAACCGCTGCGGCACCACCTAGAGCACCCATCGCCATCTTCCCACCACTACCTTGTAGCATTCCACCTAATCCACCCATCACCCCCTGCTGACCCTGGACAGGCATATTCGCCGGGGTAGGTGCGACACCTACCAGACTGTTGTGGCAGCCTGGGCAAGTAGACGTACCGAGTTGCGTTATGGCCATACAGATGGGGCAACGTAGTACCATTGGCTGCTGCTGATAACTCGCTTGTCCATATTGTTGAGCATATTGACCATATCCAGGCTGAGCCATAGGTGTTGCTGAAATGGCACTTCCACAAGCAGCACAGAAGTGTACGCCAGGGGCATTCTGTCTCCCACAATTCGTACAAAATGCGGGAGAGGGCATAGCACCGGGCACAGAATTTTGTTGAGCTATCCCACTGCGCAAGTTCTGTCCACAGCTTATACAAAAGGCATTCTCTATTGGCACCTGTGCATGACAAGCGGGACAGGTCTGAGTCGTAGGGTGCATAGGCGTTGCCGAGATGGCTTGAGCAGTTAAGGTCGAGCCACAGTGTCCACAGAATGCTGCTCCGGGTCTCACTTCTCCACCACAACGAGGGCAGTTGGCTGATGTTATCTGATTGCTCTCAGACGCTGCGTTAGCAGGGTACACAGCAGTGCCACATTGTGGACAGAACTTTTTCCCAGTAACATTATATCCGCAGGATAGACAGGTTGTCATTGATTATAATTTCCCTTCTCTTCTTGTTGACATCACAGGCCCGATGCGATAGACTTGAATAAGCTTTTCTCTATCCATTATAGATTCATCCACAGCGAAATGCAAACGTTACCAGTACGCTGAGAACTATGCAACAACCTTCATTTCATGCCCTGCTCTACGGAGGAGACTATAATCCAGACCAATGGACAGAGGACGTGTGGCTGGCGGATATGCGCTTGATGAAGCTTGCACACGTTACTATGGTCTCGATCAATATCTTCTCCTGGGCTTTGCTAGAACCACGACCTGGCATCTACCACTTCGCGCAATTAGACCGCATCATGAACATGCTAGCACAACACGATATTGCAGCCGACCTGGCCACAGCAACAGCATCTCCACCGACATGGATGAGTCGCCTCTACCCTACTATGTTGCCAGTCACACGAGACGGCACGCGTATGACTCACGGCTCACGCCAACACTACTGTCCCAATGGTAGAGACTATCGTCGCAAGGCAACAGCCCTGGTGCAAAGACTTGCACAACGCTACGCTGGACATCCTGCGCTCAGCATGTGGCACATCAACAACGAATACGGCTGCCACGTATCACAGTGCTATTGCGATACGTGTGCTGTCGCCTTCCGGGTCTGGTTACAGCAGCGCTACCAGACTCTTGATACATTGAACTATGCCTGGTGGACAAACTTCTGGAGCCAGCGCTACTATGATTGGCAGGATATCCTTCCACCACGACTCTCACCCGCTCAAAATAATCCGGGCCAGGTTCTCGACTACTGGCGCTTCATGTCGGATTCACTGCTAGCCTGTTATCGTCTTGAAGCAGATATCCTGCGTAGCGTTACTCCCCATGTGCCACTCACGACAAACCTGATGGTGGCTTTTAAACCTGTGGATGGCTTCTCATGGGCTTCTCACATGGACATCATCTCCTTTGATATGTACCCTGCTAACACTACCCCAGCATGGGAGACGGCGCTATCACACGATCTTATGCGCTCACTCAAGGGTGGTCGGCCTCACTTAGTGATGGAGCAGAGTCCAAGCCAGGTAAACTGGATGGCTCAAAATCCACAGAAACGCCCGGGACATATGCGGCTACAGAGTATGCAAGCTCTTGCCCACGGTGCGGATGGAGTGATGTTCTTCCAGTGGCGTCAGTCAAAAGCGGGAGCGGAGATGTTCCACAGCGCCGTTGTTGCACATGACAGCAGCGAACACGGGCGTATTTTCCGCCAGGTAGCACAGTTGGGAGGAGAACTACACCACCTCTCGCCGCATATTCTTGGCTCACGTATCAATGCCCAGGCCGCTATCCTCATGGACTGGCACAACTGGTGGGCCGTCGAATACCTGCCTGGGCCAAGCGACCGCTTACGCTACTGGGAGCAGATCAAGGCTCACTACCATGCCCTACACAGTTTGCAGGTAGCAGTGGATATTATCCAACCCGCCAGCGATTTAAGCCAGTACCGCCTGATTATCGCTCCACTGCTCTACATGCTGCGACCGCAAGTAGCAAACAATCTACAACATTTCGTCGCACAGGGCGGAACCCTCCTCGTGACTTTCTTTAGTGGCATTGTCGATCAAAACAACCACGTGGTGCTAGGCGGTTACCCGGCAGAACTGCGCACATTACTAGGCATTCACGTCGAAGAGTTTGATCCCTTTACGCCGGAGATGAGCAACGAACTAGCAATACAAGAGGAACCTCTGCAAGGAACCTACCCCTGTACATTGTGGGGAGAACTCATTCACCTAGAAGGCGCTCAGGCTCTAGGGGTTTTCACCAGCGACTACTACGCCAACCAGCCAGCATTGACAATGCATTCATTCGGGCAAGGCCGCGCCTACTATCTTGCAACGCAGCCTAGTGACGAATTGCTCGTTCGATTAGCACGCCTCCTTTGCCAGCAAGCTAACGTAGCACCCGTGCTGCAGTCGCCCGAAGGAGTAGAAGTCACAAAACGTGTACGGGCAGATGGTCGTGCTGTCTATTTTTTGCTTAACCATACCGAACAAGCGCAACAAGTCACTCTGCCTATGGGATGCTTCACGTCTCTGCTCGATGAAAAGCGTGTTGAGGGGTCGGTAGAAATAGCGGCGGTAGGTGTGATCGTGCTCCTAAGTGAAACTGCGGAAGGTGGGTTTGAACAATACCTCTAAGGTTATCTGAGTCTAGCTTCGACCAAGGCACGCTCAAGCAGATCACTCACCCCTAATGCAGTAGCCCATCGGTCAAGATAGGCGAGGTCAAGAGCCGTCCCCTGCGTTTTCAACACACCAATCAGATCATTCCATTGCCGATTTGAGACCTCACCTCCTATACGATACCATTCCAATTTATTGACAATTGTGTTCTCAGGCGATGCAAGCACAAACTCGCGGCCTCCTTTGACCAAGGGTTGCTGTCTCAAACTACGCAAGGAATCCTGATCGAAGGCACGGGACTTGAGGATAAAGATATCAACTTTCAAGAACGTCACATTGGAGATGAGGTTAAATGAGCCTCTGCGCCGAATAGCATCGCGTATTGAATCCTCAACCACATAATAATCGTCTTCGAGCAACTTGACGAAGGGACGTACTTGGGAAGGCTGCATATCTGCAACAATATCGACATCCTGAGTAGGTCGAGTTTCTCCATAAAACGAACTTACTACAGAACCTCCAATGTAATAAGGAACGTTCAGTCGCTCCAGCACTTCGACAATTGGCGTAAGCGTGTGCAAGAGTTGCGTAATATTCATGGCAGCTACTCGTCTCTGAGGCCAGAATCGACCAGTGCTCGCTTCAATAGGTCAGCTATGTCAAGGACAACCGCTTGCTGCTCTAGAAAGGCTACATCTAGGTCGGTGCTCTGCACTTTCAGGACGCCAAGCAGATCATACCAGAGATCATCTGCACGTTGGTGGCTTCTCTTGAAGGCTTCAAGCAAAGATAAGATAACCAGTTCAGGAGACAAGACGGAAATTGGCTGGCTCCCTTCAACCAAAGTTATCTGGCGCGTTCGATGAAATACCTGCTGGCTTCCTACTCGCTGCTCAGCAAGCGTTACGACCACCTTGAGCAAAGATGCTAGATGAACAAGAGTGAAGGGAAGTTTTTGTCGGATAGCTGTGTCTACCTCTTCTCCCTGAAACAAATACACTCCTCGTAAGCGATTGAGCAGAGAGGGAATATGCACCGCTTGTAGATCAGCGACTACATCAACCTGGAGTGTTGCCCGTTGCATGCCATAGAGCGAACTGGCAAGCGACCCCGCTAGAGCATAGGGAACATGCAGGGCTTCTAACGCCCCGATGAGGGGAATAATAGCCGCATGGAACTCAGGAATGCCCTCCGATTGTATCCCGCGTGTACGTAAGACCATACGCAACTTATCAGCCAGATGCTTGCCATATTGACGCTCGATGAAAAGAAAAAGAACCTCTTCATCATTGGCCTCTGGGTGAAGACGCTGAACGTCTTGTCTGCCCGCCTCGATCATCAAAGTCGCCCACGACTGGATAAACTCGAAACGCTTGCTCACCGATGCTTTGCGAATCATATCAACGAGCACTCGTTCAGCATCAAGACTAGTATCAACCGATTGTGTCCTCACGATCTTGCTCCAAGCGTTGTTAGAACAAGTATACTAGAAGAAACTTTCGTTGTCAAGAGTTATCTCTGCCGTTCTATCGTGGAAAGCCGCTGATCCTGCTCTGTTGAGCTACGTTGGGCGCATAAAATTGCCTGCGGCTGCTGAAGTAGGGCGTCCTCTACACGCTGGCGATGCTTGGGCAGCGTATTTTCCGGCAGAGAATCAGGCGCGAAGTAACGGCATGCACGCGACTCTTCCGTACTGATGAGTATGCCCCCCGTAACACGGCAACGAAACGTCAGCACCACTTCCTGTTTCTGAGGCTTGGAGTAGACGCCCACTAGTTGTTCTACCTGGACCTCTAGCCCTGTCTCCTCGCGCACCTCACGGCGCAGGGCTTCGTCTACCGCCTCTCCCACTTCCATGCCGCCACCAGGCAGATTCCACCAATCAATATCACGCCGATGCGCCAACAGCACTAGCCCATTTTCAAAGATCAGGGCATAGACGCCAATACGAAAGTGATGCGAACTTCTCGTTCTGTCCAAAAGTTCTGCCATATTCTGCCTGCCAATCTATCTTTTGTAGCATATATATAAAATTCCTCTGCACTACAGCTTATAAACACTGTACGCAGTATCATGCAAAACTAAGCGTGCGAGATCATAAGCTTGCTCTTGATCTATCTCATCGGCATCAATCATCTCTTGCAACACCTGTCCAATCACCTGCCGTCCACGCAACGCCGCCGCCCAGTGCATCTCTGGCACATAGATGCCATCAGAGCTGTACATCAGTTTGCTGGCAGGGGCCACACTGAGTGCTTGGCGAGTGAAGGCGAGCATTTCTAGTTTGTCCACGAAAGGAATGGTATAGGAGAGGTCGAAGTACACATGCGGATAGATAGTGGCAAGGTAGGCACCAAGTTGCGTATAGGGATAGCTCTCGTGGAGCAAAACAATCGGCATCGTTCTGTAGTCATGGCGTTCCAGCACAGCACGTAAATGCAGGGGATTGCCCAGCAACATATCGATACTACCGTCGCCATAGCCCGTATGAAATTGTACAGCAACCTGCTGCTCAGCCGCACTGCTAAAGGCAATATGCAAGAGATAATCGATGAGCGGCTTATGGGCAATACGCAATTGCCCATTTTGTACCGCCTCTGCACGCGCCTCAGCAAAAGAAAGCGCAGCTTGGTCTTTGCTCCACTCTGCAATGGCCAAACCAGTGCGATAGGCTACGATACTCTTAAAAGCACAATAGCCCTTCTCACGAAGAGTGCTTATCTGCTCTGTAAAGTGTGCAATCACCTCGTCGAAGTCATCATACGTCACAACAAGACGTTGCATAAGCGTTTCCAGCCGCAGCATTTTGGCCGTGCGACATCCCGCTACAGCGCCCATGTGCTCTGGAGTAGAGCATTCTTCAGGTGTAGGATATGCAGAATCGAGTACGAGCGTATCAATAGCAGCCTCGCGTACAAGGCGCGCCAACAAGGTATCAGCGCTCATACTGTTCCTTGCCGCTATGACTGCATCTTCGTTACAAGCGCAGCTATAAAAGGATGCCATCTGCCGTATCATCCACAAATAGTAGACGGTATTAGGAACATGCCTTTCAGCGAGACTTGCAGCACTAGCTTCCGTGAAGTAGCGGCGAAATTGCAGCACGTCCATGCACTGATTACTCAGCACAGGATGACAATGATTATCCACCACAGGGATGGCACTCAGTTCGAGCATGTTGCTTATCTCTTAAAAAATGAGTTTTCGCAGGTTAAGGGATGCAATGGGAAAAAATATGCAGCTTTCTACTTTTGCTCAGCATAGCACGTTGTATAGGCACAGCGCAATCTTTGGCGGAAAACAAAAGATGGTGCCTGTGGGATAGTATCCCACAGGCACCATCACATTCATTCTGTTGGGGCTACAGGCCCCGATATCTTTACTTTTTCCCTACACAACACGGCGGCCATAGCCACCCGAAACAGCGCGCAAAATCGCAATCAGAATACAAGCACCGATAAATGCAATGATGATGGTTCCAATGAACCCACCTGCACTTATCCCCAGCAGGCTTGCTAGGAAGCCGCCAATGATTGCGCCAACGATGCCCACAACGATATCTCCAACGATACCATAACCGCCACCACGCATCACCACGCTGGCAAGAAAGCCTGCGATCAAACCAACAACAAGCCACCAAACCAGACTTCCAAGAGAGATATCTGCTAATACCAAAGTTGCAAGTGCCATAATAGAACCTTCCTTCTCTTTCTTGTCTAAACGAGATTTCTTTCAATGCTACAACTCAACCTAGGCATATGATCGCTCAGAAACTTGCTCAGGTTTCGTTGTTCCCATATATCACGCAGATGGAGATATATGAGTTTCATATACTCGGTCAAGAAGGAAAACTCTCACCATTTCTTAAACTTCTCTTAATCTTTCTCATCTTAATGAGCAGCCAGCATACATTCCTGCAAAAGTGTATAGCGCGCTCCTGTGCGTTGCAACTCACTTTTCATCACAATTATGTGACGCACATGATAAGACTGGTGAGAGACGATGCCCTGCTGCTTTGCGACGAGCAGATCGCGTAGTCGCTGCTGCTCCAATTGTGTTAAGGGTGCTTTAACACGAGCAAGAGTGAGATGTGGCGAAAAAGGACGCGTGTCGACAGTAAAACCGCGCTGCTCTAGGGCTGTGTTGAGGAGATGATGTAGCTGAAGTAGAACACCTGAAGGCTCTTCAATGCCCAACCAGATTACACGTGGCTGACGTGGTGACCCAAAAATACCGAGGCTCGCAAGACAATAGGTGAATGGCTTGACCTGTTTTGCAGCACCCTCAGCAGCTTGTATAGCCAGTGCCAACTGTTCATCGTTTAGCTCGCCAAGAAAGGACAAAGTGAGGTGAATGCCTCGCGGGTCAACCCAACGTACACTGGGAAAGGTATGAGCCATACGCTGGATAATTTCGGCTAGGTGCTGCTGTAGATGCTCATTCATTTCAAGCGCAATGAACGTTCTAGTCATTTAACATATTTCTCGCCATCTCTCTACTTTTGCGTAGATTAGGTATCTTCTCAGGTAAAAATGACATATTGTCTATATGACGCCAAATGCTTTAAGGTGCCATAAACTATACGACGCCAAAGACAACTACTTGACAATATATCTTTCGTATGCTATATATAGTATCAATGTCATACAACAAGTAGGTTTGTATGAGAAACACGAAGGCATCGGCATGACAACGTAGTGAATACTCTATTTAGATGCAACGCTTCAGAAGTAAGATGATACCCTCGTCTCCCTTGTGTTCTACGTGGAAATGTCGTTGCACAAGAAACATGAATGTGAAGCTCTCACTATCATCTCCTTGCCCACCCCTGACAGGAGGAGAATGAGAACGCTTCATACTTGTTTCTCTACTTAGACATTGTGACGTATAGCAACAAGTTTTGTAACTATTCAGTAGTGTAGGATGATGCGTTACCTTGTGGGATGGGAGGCGGAAGACGTGCAGGGATAGGAAGTTCCCCAAACTTGCTATCTTGCATCCTGCCGAGGATTTTCTGGGTACTCCTGAAGTACCTCACTGAAGAGTTACGGGGCGTATTTCAAAAAGGGGTGTCCTAATGGTACTATCTGCTTTCACCATCTCATCCCGTTCTGATCGTTGGACCCGTTGGGTTATCGCCATTGCAGCCCTCCTTATGCAGCTTGCCCTCGGTTCAATCTATGCCTGGAGTGTTTTCCTCCGTCCAGTCATGCTCCAATACCACAGTTCAGAGCCAGCAGCTAATCTCACCTTCAGCCTTGTGCAGCTTGTGTTAGGCATTACCGCTGGGTTTGGGGGTTACCTCAATAGCCGCTTTGGCCCACGCCTCATTGCCACAGTAGGTGGCATACTCTACGGTCTAGGCGTTTTGCTGGCTGCACTTGCAGCTCCTCATTTGCTCATTCTGTATCTGACCTATGGTATTCTTGGAGGCATCGGCATTGGCCTAGGCTATATTGTAGCTCTCGCCATGCTGCTCAAATGGTTCCCTGATCACCGAGGCTTCATTACTGGTCTGGCTGTTGCTGGCTTTGGAGGAGGAGCTCTGATTACCGGGCCACTGGCGGCCTCCTTGATCAAGTGGGTTGGCTTGGGGCATACCTTCGTCTGGCTGGGTCTAGGCTACCTTGTAGTTATTGTTGTAGTAGCGCAGTGCTTCCGTACAGCTCCAGAAGGCTATGCCCCCGCCGGCTGGACACCCCCGACTCGCCAACAGTCGGGGCCATTACGTGAATATACCTTGACAGAAGCCTTGCGTCGGCGCAGATGGTATGTGCTCTGGCTGATGCTCGCCTTGAATGTAACGGCTGGAGCAGCCTTGATCTCGGTAGCTTCTCCTTTGGCACAGCAGTTCACTAATGTTGGGGTCTTGACTGCAGCCCTTATTGTCAGCGTCATTGCGCTGTTCAATGCGGCAGGGCGTCTCTTCTGGGGCTGGCTCTCCGATGGCATTGGTCGGCCCTCGGCCTTCTTGAGCATGTTCGTACTACAAATGATCGTCTTCGCGCTCATACCTTCGATTACCAGTTTTGCACTCTTGCTCGTTCCAGCAGCCATTGTAGGATTGTGTGCAGGTGGTGGATTTGGCACGATGCCAGCTTTCGCCGCTGATGTGTTTGGCTCAAAGCACGCGGGCACGATCTACGGCGTGATGTTGACAGCTTGGAGTGCTGGTGGGATTGTGGGGCCCCTGTTAATTGCTAGCTTACCATATAAGACGGCACTCTATATCATCGCGTTGATCATGCTGCTGAGCACTGTCTTACCACTACTGACACGTTCACTTGTACCCATGCGTAGCGTAGTAGAAATGGGGGAGGCCACAGTAAGCTAAGCCAACTAACAAGATTTTTGCTTAGAAAATGTCAGATCGCGGCGGCCTTTTT
>Ga0213882_10000732_pt1 | contig 10559 bp, 10 predicted proteins | sample BarmaccoBMER_R09_FD_160106 | JGI IMG/M metagenome (GOLD analysis project Ga0213882, IMG submission 160106) | Barbacenia macrantha exposed rock microbial communities from rupestrian grasslands, the National Park of Serra do Cipo, Brazil - ER_R09 ...
CCCCGGCGGAAAATGGGTTCACTACCAGATCACCGGCGAATGGAGCGGTGACCCGGCGAAGGGCTGCTCGTTCGGCGGTCTTTACACGCCGAGCTCGAACTGACCTGACGGTTACGATTGGACGAGCCGACGCCACGGCGGTGTCCGTGTGCAAGCGGCTCCTGGCATCAGTGAGGCACCTCCCGCGTGCGGCAGCTCCGTCGTTCCGCACCGGTGGGCTTCCGTAATGGAGCGGCGGCCTCCTGGTCCTAGAAAATCCAGCACTCGGTTCGGTGTCAGCCAGGCAACTGCGATCTCGCTGGATCAGGCGCGGCACTGGTGTGCGGGCGATTGGTGTCGCCCAAAAAGGATGGCGAAAATCGTGCCTCTGAATTAGGCTCGTCGGGACCCCAGACCGTTTGGAGGCCGCGCAATGCCGTCTTTTTCCCGCCCCTCTCCCGCGATGGTGGTCGCGTGTGTAGCGCTACTTGTTGCGCTCGGCGGGAGCGCGTATGCCGTTACGAGCCTGCCCAAGAACAGCGTTGGGACGAAGCAGCTGAAGAAGGCGGCGGTTACCACGCCGAAGCTGGCAGATCATGCGGTGACCGCTAGCAAGGTCTCGGCGAACTCGCTGACGGGTACCCAGATCAAGAGTTCGACCCTCGGCAATGTGCCCAGCGCAACCCACGCCGCAAGCGCGGACTCTGCAACGAACGCTTTGCACGCGACAAACGCCGACACGCTCGGTGGGTTCGGCCGCAGCTCGTTCGCGCCGGCCCGTTCAGTCACGGCTGGCTTCGATGATCTCCCCACTGGTCTGTCCCGCTCGTTCATCACCGACGGTCCCCTGAGTTTTTCGGGCAACTGCACCGACAAAGGTGGCGGGAGCTACCAAGTCGACCTCAGCGTGACCTCGACCGAGGCTGCGGTTATGGCCTTCAGCGGCTCGCAGGCCGTCCTTACGGCCAACACGCCCCTGACGCTGAATACTCTGATCGGTAGTAGCACGACCGCGCGGAGCGTGAGCTATTCCTTCATCGGGAGCGACGGCCAACAATTCGGCGGCGTCTACGGCTTCGCCGTTCACGCCGGCTTCGAGGCCTGCGCCGTCAACGCTACCGCTGTCAACTATGGCGACTTCGGCGGCTAGGCGCCGCGCGGGGGTGTCGTCTCTAAGAACCTGTCGGGGCCAGCTCGCTCGCCCGTAGCTCGCTTCTGCTCCGGTCGGGATACCGATACTCATCGGCTCTCTGCCGGTCCGACGGAGCGTTATTGAGCTCTCTCACGTTCTTGACGAGAATGGCTCGAGAAGCCAAGTGACGAGGCGATTGACGATATCTGTCTCATCGGTTGCAGGCAGGCTGTCGACGCGCGCGACTGGGCTGTTGTCTGCACGAAGCATCGTCATGGCCCTGCTTGGTTGCGCTTCGATTGCGGCAGGGGTGCTGCACGCAAGCGCGGCCTCGGCTCAGCTGGCTGGCGCGAGCCATGGTGCGGTCAGGCCGCGCACGTCTCAATCGGTGCTCTTCTGGCTGGCCTGGGACGGCGGGCGCCTCAAGAAGATCCCGTGGAACGCCGTCACTCAGCTCGACCTGTTCTCGCTCTCGACCTGCGTCAAGGCCCACGACCCGGCGCCGGATTGCAGCGGTCCCACTTCGCTGTCGAGAGAGTTCAACGGCGTTGGTCACGTCGGCTCATTCGTTCGGACGGTCCATCGGCACGGCAAGCTCGCGATGATCTCGATCGGCGGCTCGACGAACCCGAACTGGTACTACGCGTGCCGCCCGTCGAACGTCGCGGCTTTCGCGCAGAACCTGGTGCGCTACATGAAGTCGAGGGGGTTCGACGGCGTTGACCTCGACATCGAGCAGGACGCGGGCACGGGCAAACCGGTGCTCACAGCGGCCGATCTCCGGGCGTGCACCAGGGCGGTCCACGACGATGCGATCGCGGCCAAGACCAGCCGGGGGCGTAAGCCGCTGATCACATCTGACGTGGATCCGACGACGGACTTCGACATCGGACGGATCCAGAAGCCATACGTCGACCAGTTCAACGCGATGAGCTACGGCGCCAGGGGCTCGGCGTTGGCGTCACAGGTCAAGGCTCTTCGGACCAACTCGGGCATCTCGGCGTCGAAGATCACAGCCGGCCTCGACATCGGCGACTACCCGCCCCCGAAATCAGACTGCGCAGGCACGGCGCAGTACGCCGTCGCTAAGCACCTGGCCGGAGTGATGCTGTGGTTCGGGCAGGCAGATGCTCCTGCATATTCCTGCCTCAGGGCAATCGCTCGGTACGTGCCTGGGCCGGGGCACTCGTGATCGCTTCTTCGGGCGCCGACGGTGGCATGCGTGCCCACAGCAGCAGTCGGAGTGGAGCTAGCCGGGCTCGAACCGGCGACCTCCGCCGTGCCACGGCGGCGCTCTTCCAGCTGAGCTATAGCCCCTAGCGGTACTCGCCAGCAAGTGTAGGCGACCCGGCGGGTCGATTCGCGCCGGCCTCCGCTACCCCACGGACCTCGCCGGCGCCTCCCCCCAGAGCTGCTCCAGCCGGTAGTACGCGCGCGCCTCGGGGATGAAGATGTGCACGACGCAATCGATGTAGTCCATGAGGATCCAGCGCGCCTCGCGGTCGCCCTCGACGCGCGCCGGCAGGACGCCTTCTGCCTTGAGCGCCTCGTGCACCCCGTCGTGGATCGCCTTCGTCTGGCGCTCGGTCCGGCCGCTGCAGATCAGGAAGTAATCCGTATAGCCCACCAGCTCTCCGACTTCGAGGACGCGGATGTCCTGCGCCTTCTTGTCCGCCGCTACCTCGGCGACGCGGTCCACGAGGAGAGACGACTGCGCGATCACGAGGACGCCGCCGCCGGCTCCCCGACCCAGTACAGCCCGCGCTCCTCGACGACGTCCGCCACCGCTTCGGGCACGAGGTAGCGGATGGGCTCGCCGCGCGCGGCGCGGCGCCGCACCGGGGAGGACGACACCGCGATCCCCGGCATGTCGAAGTACACGATCAGCTGCGCGCCGCGCAGCCCCGACAGCGCGACGTGGACGCCGGCCCGGCGCCAAGCTCCTCGCTCGGTCACGGCGACGGTGCACAGCTCGAGCACCTCCTCCGGCTCACGCCACGACCGCAGCGCCGCCGCCTGGTCGCCCCCGAGGATCCAGAACAGCTCGTCCTTCGGGGCCTTCTTCCTGAGCGCCCGCAGCGTGTCCACCGTGTACGACGGCCCCTCGCGGTCCGTCTCCAGGGTCGAGACCCGCAGCCGCTCGTCGTCCCCAACCGCCGCCTCGCAGAGCGACACCCGCACCTCGGCCCCCGGGTCGTCGCGGATCTCGCGATGCGGCGCCTGGCCCATCGGCATGAGGGTCACCGCGTCGAGACCGAGGCGGATCAGCGCCTCCTGCGCCAGCACCATGTGGCCGATGTGCGGCGGGTTGAAAGCCCCGCCCAGGATGCCGTGCCGCAAGCCGGCTAGTCCCTCACTTGTCCCGCGCCCTCGGCGACGTACTTGAACGTGCAGAGCTCGCGCACGCCGATCGGCCCGCGCGCGTGCAGCTTCTGCGTCGAGTTTCCGATCTCCGCGCCCATCCCGAACTGCGCGCCGTCCGTGAACCGCGTCGACGCGTTCACGTAGACGCAGGCGGCGTCGACTCCCATCGTGAACGCCTGCGCTGCAGGCACGGACCCGGTCACGATCGCCTCGGAATGCCCGCTTCCGTACCGGTTGACGTGATCGATCGCCTCGTCCACCGAGTCGACGACCCGTACCGCCATCACGAGCGCCAGGAACTCGGTGGCCCAGTCCTCTTCCGTCGCCTCGTTCAGCGAATCCGCGAGGTCGCCCGCGAGTGAGCGCGCGCGGCCGTCCACCCGCAGCTCCACCCCCGACTCCCGCAACGCGCGCAGCACGCGCGGCAGGAATTCCGGTGCGATCCGTGCGTGCACCAGAAGCGTCTCCGCCGCGTTGCACACGCCCGGCCGCTGCACCTTCGCGTTGACGGTGATGGCCACCGCGGCGTCGAGGTCCGCGGTCTCGTCCACGAAGACGTGGCAGTTGCCCGACGCCGCATAGATGACCGGCACCGTCGCGTGGGCCTTGAGCGCCGCCTTCAGGCCCTCGCCCCCGCGCGGGATGACGAGGTCGACGTACTGGTCCTGCGTCGCCAGCTCCCGCAGCTCGTCGCGGCCACCGCCGGCGAGGATCGAGACCGACGCCTCGGGCAGTCCCGCCGCCACCGCCGCCTCACGCGCCACCGCCGCGAGGGTGGCGTTCGAGTGCGCGGCGATCGACGATCCGCGCAGCACGATCGCGTTGCCGGACTTGATGCAGAGCGCCGAGCAGTCGATCGTGACGTTCGGGCGGGCCTCGTAGACCACCGCGATCACCCCGAGCGGCACCCTGACCTTGCGCACGTCGAGCCCGTTCGGGAGGCGGTGCCCCTCGATCGTCTCACCCACCGGGTCGGGAAGCGCCGCGATCGCCCGCACATCAGCGGCGATCCCGGCGATCCGCTCCTCCGTGAGGCTCAGCCGGTCGAGCAGCGCAGCGTCGAGGCCGGCCTCGCGACCCGCCTCCATGTCGCGCTCGTTCGCCTCGAGGATCTCGGCCGCCCGCAGCTCCAGCGCCGCCGCCATCGCCTCGAGCGCCCGGTCGCGGGTGCCGGAGTCGAGCCGGCCGAGGACGCGCGACGCGTCCCTGGCCGCGGCGCAGATCTCCGCTACGGAAGCGGTCGTGGTGGCCATGTGGAAGAGACTACCGCCGGGTCCGATGCCCGCTCCGGCGCGGGTGTCCAGGGGTGCAGGGGCTTGAATCAGTCAGCGAGCACGAAGTAGTCGCGGTGCACCGCCTCCTCGCTGGCCCGCGGCAGCACGGCTCTCACCTCGGCGCTCTGCATCCCCTTGATCCGGCGGAGCTCCTCGGCCGAGTAGTTGACGATGCCCTTGCCGATCACCGCCCCGTTGCCCGCCGCGGCCGCCACCTGGACCGCGTCGCCCGCCTGGAAGTCGCCGTGCACGTCGACAACCCCGACTGGCAACAGGCTCGTGCCGCGTTCCCGCAGGGCGGCGGCGGCACCGCCGTCCACCACTATCCGCCCGCGGCTCGCCTTCGCGTAGCGAAGCCACAGCTTGAAGCTCGACACGCGCTGCTCCTGCGGGTGGAACCGCGTTCCCTGCGGCTCGCCCGCCACCGCGCTCAGCACCGTGCCTGGCTGCGTACCGTTGGCTATCACCGCCTCGATCCCGGCCGCGGTCGCCATCTGCGCCGCCACGACCTTCGACCGCATTCCGCCAGAGCCGAGCGGCGAGGTCGACACGCCGATCTCGAGGCCCTCGACCTCCGCGAAGTCACGCACCTCGGGCACCAGCGGAGCCGACGCGTCGTGGCGCGGATCGGCTGTGTGGAGGCCGTCGATGTCGGTCAGCAGCAGCAGGAGGTCCGCGTCGATCAGGATCGCCACCTGCGCGGCGAGGAAGTCGTTGTCACCGAACGAGATCTCGTCGGTCGCCGTCGTGTCGTTCTCGTTGATGACCGGGGTGACACGCCAGTCGAGCAATGTGCGCAGCGTCTGCCGCGCGTTGAGATAGTGGCTCCGGGCCGACATGTCGAAGAACGTCAGGAGGACCTGCGCGCTTGGCACGCCGCGCGCCGCCAGCAGCTCGTCGTAGTGGCGGTAGAGCTTCCCCTGCCCCACCGCGGAGGCGGCCTGGAGGTGCGGCATCGCCGTGGGCCGCACCGGAAGCTCCATCAGCCGCATCCCGCGCGCGATCGCTCCGGAGGTGACGAGGACGACCGAATGCCCCGCGCCATGCAGCTCCACGACCTGCTCGCACACCGAGGCCAGCACATCCCCGCGCACCTCGCCCCGCTCGTCGGCGACGATGCTCGACCCTAGCTTCACGACCGTCGTGCCCATGCCGGGCGAAGGTTATGGCGGGCTGTGCGCCGCCGCTCAGCGAAAGGGCGCGGCGGGATCGAGCTCGAACAGGATGCCGGCGATCTCCACGTCGTCGCCCGGCTCGAAGCCCGCGGCCTGCAGCGCCTCGATCACGCCGATCGCCCTGAGCCGGTCCTCGACATACGCCATCGCCTCGTCGTTGTCCGGGTCGTGGCGGGCGATCAGGCGCTCCACGCGCGGACCGCGCACGAGGAATGCGCCCTCCGGTCGCCGGGTCACCTCGAACCCCTCGCCAGCCGCCGGGGTGTAGAGGCGATGCTCGGCCTGCGGCTCCGGGAGCGCCCCCGGAGGAGACTGCGGATCGGTGCTCTCACCCGCTGGCGGGACCGCGGCGAAGATCGCCTCGGAGAGGCCGTCGAGCCCCTGTCCGGTGGCAGCGGAGGTCACCACGAGGTCCCGAACCCGCACGCGGTCCGGCACGCCGTCGCGAAGCCGTCGGCGGAGCCCGCGCGCGATCTCCTCGGCGCGCTCGGCCGGTAGGAGGTCGGCCTTCGAGAGGGCAACGATCCGGTCGAGCCCCTCCAGCCCGGCGCCGTGGTCGGCGAGCTCGCGCTCCACGGTCTCGAGGTTGGCGGCGGGGTCCGATCCGTCGACCGGAGCGAGGTCGACCACGTGCACGAGCAGCCGCGTGCGCTCCACGTGCGCGAGGAACTCGTGACCGAGCCCGGCGCCGCCGCTCGCGCCCTCGATCAGGCCGGGGATGTCGGCGAGCACGAGCTGGCGCTCGGCGCCCTGGAGGGTGCCCAGCACGGGCTCGACCGTCGTGAACGGGTAGTCGGCGACCTTCGGATGTGCTCGGGTCAACCGCGCGAGGAGCGACGACTTGCCGGCGTTGGGGAGCCCGACCAGGCCGACGTCGGCGAGAAGCCGGAGCCGCAGCTCGATCCACCACTCGTCGCCGGGCAGCCCGCGCTCGGCGAACCGCGGCGCCTGCCGCGTGGCGGTGGTGAAGCGGCGGTTGCCCCGGCCGCCGGATCCGCCGCGAGCCACGACCGCCCGCTGCCCGGGCTGCGTGAGGTCCCAGCGCGCGCCGTGCTCGGTGTCGACGACCGACGTGCCCGGCGGCACCGGCACCTCGAGCGCGGGCGGGCTCGCGCCGTGCCGGTTCGAGCCCTGGCCGTGCCCCCCGCGGGCGGCCTTGAAGTGCGAACGGCGGCGGAACGCCTGCAGGTCGCGCAGCGACGCGTCGCAGACGAGCGCGACCTCGGCTCCACGACCCCCGTCCCCCCCATCCGGACCGCCCTTCGGGACGTGCGCCTCGCGACGAAACGAGACCGCGCCGTCGCCCCCACGGCCGGCCTGCACGAAGATGCGCGCGCGATCGGTGAGCACAGACCGGGGCCCCGGCGGCGGTCGAGCCCTTCGACCCTCTCTACTCGGCGGCTACGGAGATGACGCGGCCGCGGCGGCCGGCCTTGAACTCGACGCGCCCCGCGCGGGCTGCGTAGATCGTGTGGTCCTTCCCGATCCCCGCGCCGTCGCCGGCCTTGAAGCGGGTTCCGCGCTGGCGGACGATGATCTCGCCGCCGGTCACGGCCTGGCCCGCGAACACCTTCACGCCGAGGCGCTTGCTCTCGGAGTCTCGCCCGTTCCGACTGGACCCGAGGCCCTTCTTATGAGCCATCCGCCGTCTCCTCCTTCTTCGCCGCCGGCTTCTTTGCCGGAGGCCGGCGCGACAGCATCTTGATGTCCTTGATCTCGAGCCGGGTCAGATCGGACCGGTGCCCGCTCCGCCGCTTGTAGCCCTTCTTCGGCTTGAACTTGAGGACGTGCACCTTCCTGCCGCGCTCGTGGCCGGCCACGACCGCCTCGACCTTGACCTTGGCGAGCTCTTCACGGTCAAAGACCGTCTTGTCCTTTCCGCCGCCCGCGAACAGGAGCGGCTCGAGCGTCACGCTTGCGCCCTGGTCCTCGCGCATGCGGTCGACGACGAGCGAGTCGCCCTTCTCCACGCGGTACTGCTTGCCGCCCACTTTCACGATCGCGTACATGGCAGAAAGACGGCGCCGACCCGGCGCCGAGGCCAGTGTAGCCGGCTATTCCGTGGCCGCCGCCGTCGAGCGTCCCCGCCCCCGACCGCGTCCTCGTCCCCTGCCCGTCCGGCGGCTGCCGCCGTCGGAGCGCTCTTCACCGCCGGGAGCGCCGGCGCCGGCGAGGGAGCCGTCCACGAGCGAGGCGCTCGCGGCCGAGCGCGTGACCGAATCGATCCGCACGAGCAGCTTCTCGCCGATCAGCGCACCGGCGCCCGCCACCGAGATCACGTAGCCGTCGACCTTGGCGACCGCGTCGTCCTCCTCGTACATGTGCGGCTCCTCGATCGTCACGAGCACCTCCTCGCCCTCCCGGAACGGGAGCGCCCGCTCCTCGACCTCCTCCCGCGAGCCCTCCATGGCCACCGCGAAGTGGTCGATCGACAGGCCCTCCGATCCCTCGAAATGGAAGTGCTTCCCCAGCTCGCCCTCGAGCTCGACGATCGGTTGCCCGGGGCCGTTGACGAGCAGAGAGGACACGCGCGGGTTGAGCTGGATCAGGTACGCCTCGGGCTCGGGGCGCTCGGCCACGAGGTCGCGCAGCTTGCGCTCCGCGTCGAGCGCGACGGTCTCCTCCGACAGCACCACGCCCTCGCCGTCGCAGGTCGGGCAGACCTTGGTCAGGATCTCGCGAACGCCGTCGGTCACGTTCTGACGGGTCATCTCGACGAGCCCCAGCGGCGAGATCTCCATCACGTAGGTCTTCGTGCGGTCCTCGTCGAGCATCTTGCGCAGCGTCTTGAGGACGGCGTCGCGGTTGCGGGCACGCGCCATGTCGATGAAGTCGATGACGATGATTCCCCCGATGTCGCGGAGCCTCAGCTGCCTGACGACCTCCTCGGCCGCCTCGAGGTTGGTCTTCGCGATCGTGTCCTCGAGGCGCGCGCTCTTACCGCGTCCGGTGAACGACCCGGAGTTCACGTCGATCACGGTCATCGCCTCGGCGTAGTCGATCATCAGGTATCCGCCTGAGGGCAGGTCCACCCGCCGGCTGAGCGTCGACTGGATGACCTCCTCCACTCCATAGCGCTCGAACAGCGGCTCCTCGTCGGAGTAGACCTCCACGCGCTCGAGAAGCTCCGGCGCCGTGCGCTTGAAGAACGAGACCAGCCGCGCGTGCTGCTTCTCGTCGTCGACGATCGCCCGGTCGAACTCGGCCGAGAAGATGTCCCGCACGACGCGCACCGGGAGGTCGGCCTCCTGGAACACCATGGCCGGCGCCGGCGTCTCCGCGGCGCGCTGCTGCAGGATCTCGTAAAGCTTGTGGAGGTACTTGATCTCGCGCTCGAAGTCCTCCCGGCTCGCTCCCCGAGCGGCGGTGCGGATGATCGCCCCGCCACCCTGAAGGTCGAGCTTCGCGGCGCGCCGGCGAAGGCGGTCGCGCTCTGAGTCCTCCAGCCGCCTGGAGACGCCGATGCCCTCCCCCTGCGGCACGTACACCAGATAGCGCCCGGCGATCGACAGCTGCATCGAGAGCCGCGCGCCCTTCGTCTTCAGCGGGTCCTTGACGACCTGGACGATGATCTCCTGCCCGGGCTTCAGCAGCTGGGAGATCCGCTGGCCCTTGCCGCCGACCCGCCCCCTGCGCTGGACCTCGACGCCCGGGATCACGATGTCGTCGACGTGCAGGAAGCCGTTCTTGTCGATCCCGATGTCGACGAAGGCGGCCTCCAGCCCGGGCAGGACGTTGTCGACCCGGCCCTTGTAGACGTTCCCGACTATCGAACGGCTCGAGCGCCGCTCGATGTACAGCTCACCGACCCGCCAACCACGCGGGACGACCCTCGGGCCGGCTGCGCGGCGCCTTCCACGTCCGCGCCGGCCCCCTGCGGATGCGCCGTTCCCGCTACCTGCGGAGGGCTCTCCCTCCGCCTCCAGGATGGCGACTCTCGTTTCGCCACGATCCGCCGTGACGAGCACTTGCTTTCTCAAAGATCTTGCCTCTCATGCGAGTAGCTCCCGGCGCTTGGCCGCGGCGGATGCACGTGCCTGCACGTGGATCGATTGCAACAGCCCGATTGCCAGGAAGGTGACTAGGACGGAGGAGCCCCCGTAGGAGAGCAGCGGCAGGGGAACTCCCGTAATGGGCATGATCCCGATGGTCATGCCGACGTTCACGAAGACCTGGAACATGAGCATGGCGGTGACGCCGCCAGCTATCAGCGCTCCGTACAGGTTCTTCGCCATCGTCAATATGCGCAGGGCGCGCCATATGAGTAGAGCGTAGAGGGAGAGCACGAACGCGGCCCCGACGAAGCCGAATTCCTCGCCCACGACGCTGAATACGAAGTCGGTGTGGTGCTCCGGCAGGAAGTCGAGCTTGGTCTGACTCGCCCCCTTCGGCCCGCGGCCCGTCTTCTGGCCCGATCCGATCGCCACCTGCGACTGCTTCAGCTGATAGCCCTGACGGCGCGGGTCGTCGGTGGGATTCACGAACGCCGTCAGGCGGTCCACCTGGTACTGCTTGAGAACGTGCACGCCCGCCGCCGGGGCGAGCACCAGCACCCCGACGATCGAGGTGGCGGTGACGAGCCCGATCACGAGGAAGTGGGTCCACTTCGTGCCTGCTACAAACAGGACGGCGCAC
>Ga0213882_10000733_pt1 | contig 10544 bp, 12 predicted proteins | sample BarmaccoBMER_R09_FD_160106 | JGI IMG/M metagenome (GOLD analysis project Ga0213882, IMG submission 160106) | Barbacenia macrantha exposed rock microbial communities from rupestrian grasslands, the National Park of Serra do Cipo, Brazil - ER_R09 ...
ACTGATGCTCCAACACCAGCGTCACCGCGCGCTCACGCACCTCACGAGGGTGCCTCGTAGACCGGGCCATCTCTCCATCCTCCACTTAGGACAGAGCCTCCATCAGACCCGGGGCGGTTCACGGTGGGGATGGATGTGTTTGAATCGCCCCGGGTTTCGTGCACACCTCCCAAGTTGGGAAGGATGGCGCGATGCCGAGCAGGTTCGACAGGGAGACCAGGGCGAAGGCGGTCCGGCTGGTGCGGGAGCATGCTGGTGACTACGAGTCGGAGTACGCGGCGATCCGGGCGATTTCGGCCCGGTTGGGGATGACCGCGGAGACGTTGCGCAAGTGGGTCCGTCAGTCCGGTGTGGATGCTGGCGAGGCGCCTGGTGTGTCGACCGAGACAGCTCGGCGGTTGCGTGAGCTCAAGCGGAAGAACGCCGAGTTGGAGCGCACGATCGAGATCTTGAAGGCCGCGACGAGTTTCTTCGCGCGGGAGTGCGACCCGCTACACCGCTGATCTGCCAGTTCATCGAGCAGCATCGCCAGGAGTTCGGGGTCGTACCGATCTGTGGCGTGCTCACCGAGGTGGGCGTGCCGATCGCCCCGCGTACCTACCACGCCCACGTGGCCCGGCCGCCGTCGAAGCAGGCGCTGTGGGGGCATGACGGTCACCGAACTGCTGGCCGGCTACCACGAGCCGGACGAAGCGGGCCATCGGCCGCCGGAGTCGCTGTATGGAGCGACAACGATGTGGGCGCACCTGCACCGCCAAGGTGTGCCGGTGGCCCGTTGCACGGTGGAGCGGCTGATGCGTGAGCACGGCTGCCACGGCGCCACTCGCACGGCGAAGGTGCGCACCACGATCACCGACCCGACCGCGCAGCGGGCGCCTGACCTGGTACACCGGCGCGTCACCGCGGAGCGTCCGGACGTTTTGTGGGTAGCCGACTTCACCCGCGTGCCGATGACCAGCGGCCGGTTCGGCTACACCGCGTTCGTCATCGACGCCTTCGCCGGGCTCATCCCCGGCTGGGAATGCTCGCTGACCAAGCACGTCGGCTTCGTCCAGGCTGCGGTGCGCCAGGCCGCCGCCCGCCGGCGCCGCGAGGGACACCCACTCCACAACACTGTGCACCAGAGCGACGTCAGCAGCCAGTACACCGCTGTCCACTTCGGACAGACTCTGTTCCTGGAAGGGCTGACCCCCTCCATCGGCACCGTCGGCGACGCGCTCGACAACGCCCTCGCCGAGACCACGATCGGGCTGTACAAGACCGAGTGCATCCGCGAGGGCTCACCCTTCCGAACCGGCCCCATCAACACCCTCGCCGACTTTGGAGAAGATCACCTCGACCTGGGTGCACTGGTACAACACCGCCCGCCTCATGCACCGCCTCGGCCGCATCCCACCCGCCGAGGCCGAAGCGACCTACTACGCTACGACAGACACGGCCACCCCGGCCGGACACAAGAACTGAGGTGTGCACGAAACCCTGGGTGCTTCAGACATCCCGGAACCGAGGCCTGCCGGAGACATCTGTGTTTTGGTCACGAGCTTGGAATTGTGGATACCTTGGGTGTCTATGACCTCAGGCCTGTGGGTGGAGTGGGGCTGATGATCAACAAGCGGTCGTTGCATCCAAGAGGGCAACGACTGACTCTGATCGTGCTGGTGGTGTTGGTTGTAGTCGCGGGCGGACTGGCGGCCGCGCAGAAGTGGCCTGGCGCCTGGTGGTGGGTGCCAGTCACCGCTGTCGGCCTTGCCGCAGTAGTGGCCGGGGTTGGTCCACTGTGGCAGCGCTCGCGCGAGCGTCGGGCAAACGATGCCGTCGAGGTGCGACGCAGCGTGCGGGGCACCCAAGGGCCTGCCGGTGATCGTCTGCCTACGGTCGCCGAAGTGGATCTACTTCTGTTACGGGTCCACCGAGCCGTCATCGACGTGCCCTATCTGCACCGAAGCGCGAAGGAACAGGAGGTACGGGAGCAGTTGCGTGCGGGCCAGCCGGTGCTCCTGGTCGGATCTTCGATGGTCGGTAAGACCCGCCTAGCCGCTGCGGTAGTCCGCGACCTATATCCCGATCGATACATGATTATCCCTGACAACACGACCGCTCTGGCTGCTTTGGACGAGGCTGACATGCTGCCAGTGGATCACGTGATCTGGCTTGATGACCTGGATCGGTACCTGAGCGGAGACGTGCTGACAGCTGGCCTGGTGGTGCGCCTCGCCGAGCGCAACGTCGTCGTGGCTACCCTGCGGGCCCGGGAGTGGGACCGGTTTCAGCCGACTGATCAGCTTCGACCGCTGGAATGGGATGTCCTGAGCGTGTTTGAGAAGGTCACGTTGGATCGTGACCGTGATCGGCCCAGTGACGAAGACTTGGCGAGGGCGGTGCCTAACGTCGAGGTCCGTGATCGCATCACTCGGGTTGGTATCGGGGAGTACGTCGGCGCCGGCCAGCACATCGCCGATCAGCTAGCCCTGGGAGCCCAAGTCTCATCCGCTTGGATACGCCTTGGTTCGCGGCGCGGTCGACTGGCGGCGGACCGGCGTCACCCGCCCGGTTCCGGCCGGTCTGCTGCCAGCCCTTGCCTCCGCACATCTAACCCCGCGGCAGCGCACCGCTCTCGCTGACGACGACAGATACGCGGACGCGTTGGCTTGGGCGACCCGAGAGATCAACCCCACCGTGGCTCTCCTCGAACCAGGCGATGGGGTCTTCACCGTGTATGACTTTGCGCTAGATCGACTCACCGCGACCGATGACGTACCTCCAGCCGTCACCTGGCAGCTTGTTATTGACAACACCGAACCAGGCGAGCTAGACAAGATTGGGTATCAAGCGGAGATCACCTACGGACATCGCGATGTTGCTGAACGGGCCTGGCAGCGGGCCGCCGAGGCCGGCCGCACCAACGCCATGTTCAACCTCGGGATCGTGCTGTATGAGCGCGGGGACCTCACCGAGGCCGAGACCTGGTGGCGGCGGGCCGTCGAGAATGGTGACACCAGCGCCATGCACAACCTGGGGACTCTGCTGCATGAGCGCGGGAACCTCACCGAGGCCGAGACCTGGTACCGGCGAGCCGCCGACACCAGCAACACCACCGCCATGTGCAACCTGGGGGCCCTGCTGCATGAGCGCGGGAACCTCACCGAGGCCGAGACCTGGTACCGGCGAGCCGCCGACACCAGCAACACCACCGCCATGTGCAACCTGGGGGCCCTGCTGCATGAGCGCGGGAACCTCACCGAGGCCGAGACCTGGTACCGGCGAGCCGCCGACACCAGCAACACCACCGCCATGTGCAACCTGGGGGCCCTGCTGTATGAGCGCGGGAACCTCACCGAGGCCGAGACCTGGTACCGGCGGGCCGCCGACAACGGCGACACCACCGCCCTGTGTAACCTCCGGATACTGCTGGAGCTGCAAGGGAAGCTCCTGGAGGCCAAGACCTTGTGCCGGTGGACCGCCGATGTCTTTTTGCCCAATCTCGGGGTCCTGCTGCAGCGCTGGAAGTCCCTCTGCAGCAGTGCGGGAACCTCACCGAGGCCGAGACCTGCTACCGAGGGGCCGCCGACATCGGCCACACCACCACCATGAGCAACCTCGGGCTGATGCTGCAGCAGCACGGTGATCTCACCGAGGCCGAGACCTGGTGCCAGCGGGCCGCCGAAGACGACCACACCGGCGCCATTTAGATGCACACTGTTGCCGACGCTCCGCCCGCTCGGGACGGGCCCGCGCGAGCACGGCCGAAGGCCGCGCGCAGCAAGCGGTGGCCGGCCCGAGCGGGCAGGCGACGTGTCTTAGCAGCTGGCCCTGGACGCGCCGCCGTATGCGGCGTCTTGACCCCATAGAGGCTAATTCGGCAATGCAACGGCCCGTGTTTGTGGCGGGCGTGGAGGACGCGGTGTCGGGTTATCGGTTGGAGATCGATGTGTAGAAGGACGTGATGACGTCGTTAAGGGCGGTGAGGGCGGGGTCGTCTCTGTACCGTCTACGGGCCTCGTGGTACAGCTCGTCGGTGATCATGGATAGGCTGTTGACAGATTTCCGGTCGGTGTGGAATGCCTTGCGTGCCCAGTCGGTGGCACGGTCGATATCACCATCGCGGAGAGACACGATCGCGAGGGTGAGTCGGGCTTCGGTGGCGCGCATGGGGCTGCGGTCGCTGCCGTCTGGGCGTGCGGACAAGCGGAGCACTTCGTGGGCGTGCTCGGCCGCGCGGGCGTCATCGCCGCCGATGCGGTAGCAGTCCATCGCGTAGAAGTCCCACTTAGTGGGGTCGATGACGAAGTGGTTCTCTGGCCGAGTGGGATGCTCGTGACCACCCAACAAGCGGAAACCCCGATCCATGGCGTGCCGAACCTCACTGCTGTTACCCATACGGCCGTGAGCCCTGGCGCCTTGGGCGGCGAGTTGCACAGCGACGGACGCCTGCGGCGCGGCCTTGATGCCAGCTTCGGCGTAGTCGAGGACGGATCGCAGGCGGCCTTGTGTGAGGGCGAACCAGGCACTCATCTCGAATGACCAGGCGATGATCTCACCGTGACCAGCTTCACGACCGAGCTGGAAGGCGGCGGTGCGAGCGGTCTCGGCGTGCCGGGCCAGGCCAAGGTCATAGTTCACGCAACCGATCAGGAGCGACAGCCACCCGGCGATGACCAGCAGCTCGCGATGCTCGCTCAGCCGCGTGGGCCCCTCGAGCAGGCGTTGAATGTATTTCAGCTGGTGATGGGCATCCTCGCGCAGCTCCTCGGGGCGGCGAGAGACGTACTCGCAACACAACTGTTCGGCAATGACGGTGAGTTGGTCGATCGTGTCGGGGCCGACGTCGGTGCGGTGAATCTTCCGCAAGAGGTCGCTGAAGATCAGCGGATCACGTTCGGGGTGGACCAGTTCAGCGCTGGACGTTGTCATCGTGGCGTATGCCGCGACGAGCTGGCCGTTGGCGTTGAGCGCCCGGTCAAGGCGCTGGACAGTGGCATCGTCGGGACTGAACAGGTTCTGCTCGGCGCGGCTGATCTGGCTTTGACTCCAATTGGCCTGTTTCGCCAGGTCACCTTGGGTGAGACCGGCCTCGGTGCGCAGCTGGCGCAGCGTGTCACCGAAGGTCCGCACCGGCCCGTTCACCCCCTGAATATGCGCATGTCATGCGCGCATCCCGCATCTTGTGGCATCCCAGCCAGCCTAGCCCGCAGGATGCATCCGGCGGGTCGTCACCCGCCACTGGGCAGCAGGAAGGAGCACAACGTGGGGTTGCACATCGTGGTTCACCCGAGGTTCGGGGACACGGCTCGTGTCGTGACCGAAGCGAATGGCCGTCCACAGCTGGTGGCGGATATCGACACCCGTGGCACGTTCGCGGTCCAGGTCGATGACGAGCTGGGCAGCGTCGAGCTCGCGGTTCAGTTCGCCCGCGAGCTTGCCAGCGCCGCGCTTCGGTTCGCGCGGCGATGCGAGGAATCGATGCCTCGGCCAGCTGTTGCTGCGTCGGCGGCATCCGGTGATGGCGGGGCTAGCGACGGCGCGTGAGGCGATTTTGATCGTCGGGGGGAGGAGGCAACCGAAGTGAGCACGCAACCGCTAGCAAGTCGCGTTCCGGGTGTGAGTGACGCCGAGTGGGAAGCGTTGGTGACGGGCGTCCGGCAGATGGTGGACGCGGTGGCTGGGCTCAGTCGCCGGATGGCGGCGGTGGAGCAGCAGTTGAGCCCTGGTGGTCGGCAAGTGTCCGCTCCACAACGGTCATCCGCGTAGTGAGGTCATCCAGCGATCTGCGGACCTGGCTCACCAGATCAAGAAGGTGAGAGGCAGAGAGGGATTCGTCGGTTGGGGGCTGGCGGAGCACGTATGCGCCCTTGCCTTGTCGGGATACGACAAGGCCGTCGGTCACGAGTTGGCGGATCGCGTCCCGGGCGGTCATGACAGCGATGCCGTACCGGGTGGAGTTCGCGTGCGCGCACCAACCGGTCCCACCGGAGACCGTGCCGGAGCTGCCGTTCCGGCCGGTGGTGCTGGAGGGCATGACCGTGCAACCACGCGCGGAGGCCTCCGGCCAAGCCAAGTGGCTCACCTGGGTCGTCCGTGCCATCGGCATGACGGCCCCGGGAGCCGCAACCGGCACAAGCGGGGCAGCGCCGGGCAGGTCGGCGGCGACATCTGGCACGGCGGCGAAGTCAGCGGCGTGAGCTGAGCCCGGTCCGCTCCGGACAGTGACGAAAGATCGGAATGCGTGTGTCACATAATCGAGGAAGGGAGTCGTGATGAACTGGCATAGTTATCATGCCAACGGTCCGAATAAGCGCCGTCGTAAGGGGATACCGGCGTCGTGTCAGCTGCATCGGGGTCCGGTGGGTTTCGCCAATCTTCTGGTGAGCATGCAGGAGGGGTCGATCGTGCTCGATCCCCATGTCACGGGCGCCTGTGTGATGGCTCTTGATGAAGAGGGTGCCAGGGTGTTGCTCTTTGTCTTGACGGAGTGGCTGGGGTGAGCTGGGTAGCGGTCGCGACGGTGAGGCGTGCCGCTGCCTGACACGAGAGCTAATCAGGGAGGGGAGGTGGGGGTGATGGGGTTGCGCGAGTGGTGGGCCGCGCGGGTCGAGTTGCGGCGCAAACGCGTAGCTCGGGTGCGGGTGACGTGGCGGACCTGCGGCGGGTGCCGGCGTTACGGGTACCAGAGGGGTACCAGCGGGCTGTGCGAGCGCTGCCTGAGCTGGCGACAACGGAAACGATAAGAAGATTCAAGAGGTTTAACGCGCCGGGGGTGGTGCGGTAATGCCGCACCACCCTCATCAAGCGCATCAACGGCATACGCGCAGAAGCGGAATCCTGGCTACCAACCTATCCGCTCTGCGCTGTCCACACCAGAGACCGGAGTGAACAATGAGAAGCATAGAACACCGCGCCCTGAGCGCGCCAGTCCATAACACTCCCCGAGCGGGGCGCCCGAAGCGTTACCGATTCGCCCGGTTGTCTCCCAGCGACACCGCGTGTGCCGCTCGGGTGAGCGGGGTGGCGCTGGAACTGCCCCGCGCGGGGGTGGCCGGTGATGCGCCCGGACCGGTACTCACGATGGGTCGACCCGGCCCCGTTGGAGGTGGAACGGCCCCGGTTGCCGTGGTGGACACTGCTTCCCCGCAAGCTCCTGGTTGCCGCTTCCCCGATCATCCTGGTGGCCGTCGTGACGACGCTGGTGGCGTTCGTCGTCCGCCGGGTGTGGCGCTACCCACTGTTCCTGATCGGCACCGCGATCCTGGTCGGCTTGGGTGTCCGCTACTCGTGGTGGGCACCGGTCACGCTGCTGACTGCGCTGGTCGTGCTGAGTGGGCTGTGGGCTTGGCAGCACCCCGGCTCCTTCACCCGCACCGTGGCGCGGCAGCTCCACTCGGAGTGGCGCCGCGCCCTGGTTTACGCTTGGCCGTGGCGCCGGGTGATGCTGTTCACGGAGCTGACCAAGCACACCGGGCACGCGCAGCGCAGGGTGCACTACCCCGCCCTGCGCCGGGTCCGCGCTGATGGCTGGCGCGACCGGGTGTCGGTCACGTTGGTGCATGGGCAGTGCGCTGCTACCTACGCCGCTCACGCGCAGGAGCTGGCGAACTCCTTCGACGCCCGCTCCTGCCGAGTCCGGGCCGATCGGCCCCGGCGGATCTGGCTCGACCTCATCCACACCGACCCCTTCGCCACACCCCTCACCGTCCCCACCCTGGCAGAACCCGGTGCGGGCGGGGATCTGGTCCGGGTTCTCATCGGGCGTACCGAGACCGGCCGACTGTGGGTGCTGCGCCTGCTGGGCCGCCACATTCTGGTGGCCGGGGTGAGTGACGCCGGGAAATCCTCGGTGATGTGGGCGGTGCTGCGCGCGCTCGCCCCCTGGATCCGCGCCGGCCTGGTGCAGGTGTTCGGGATCGACCCCAAGGGCGGCATGGACCTCGGGCGGGCACCCGAGCTGTTCCAGACACTCGTCTGCACCAACGGCACGGAGGCCGTCGAGCTACTGGAACACGTGGCCACGGTGACCCGGCAACGCGCGGAAGCCTTGCGCAGGCAGGGCACCCGCACCTGGACCCTCACCTCAGGTCAGCCCTTCGTCCTGCTGATCATCGACGAGCTGGCCGACGTGATCGCCTACCAGCGCCCTGCGCAAGCGCGCCAATGCGGCGTTGCAATCCATCCTCTCCCAGGGCCGGGCCCGGGAGTGTGTGTGATCGGGCAGATCCAGGACCCCCGCAAACAGGTCATCGACTGCCGCCACCTGTTTCCCATCAAGATCACCATGCGCCTTGATGAACCCGAACAGGTCGACATGGTCCTCGGCGACGGGGTCCGGGAACGCGGCGCGGCAGCGCACGAAATCAGTGAGGACACCCCGGGTGTCGCGTGGGTCAAGCTTGACGGCCGCCGCGACCAGGACCGCGCTCGGGCGTTCCACACCACCGATGCCGACCTCGACGAGCTGACGGCCTACGTCGCCGCCGGCCACTGTGCCGCCCCCCGCCCGCTCACCGGAAAAGAGGCGGCATGAGCACCACCGTTGACCTGCTCGATGCGATCCGCGCCCACCTCACCGCCTTCGAACTCCCGCAGCTGTACTCGGTGAACGTGGTCGCGGCCTCGGGTGAGCCCGGGGTGAGTGCGCACCTGGCCGCCCACCACCCACCCCAGATCGCCACCGGACTACTGGCCTGGGCCGACACCCTCACCAGCGCCACCGCCGAGGCATGGCGAGTACCCAGCGGAGACTCGATACACCTCTCCGTGATCGGCCGTCTCCCCAGTGACGTCACGATCCGCGTGTACGGCGGCGTGCCGCTCACCCCGCATGGGATCGGCGCTGACCTCACCCCAGACGGCAGCGCGACCGTGTCGCTGACGGTCCTGCGCCACCTGGCCACCCCCGGCGAGGTGACCCTCTGATGACCAGCACCGACCCCACCGCCCTGGACGCCGCGCGGATGACCCGGGCGCAACGGGCCGCACTCCCGCTGACAAGCGACGTCGCCCAGGCTCTGGCCGAACAACACGGCGTGTGCATCCGACCACTGGCGATGCGCCGGATCGACACCACCACCGGCCGCGGTCGCGGCGTGGGTGGGTCGGGCCGGTTGCTGGGTGCGGCCACACTCGGATCATCGCTCACGGTCTGCCAGACGTCGGCATCCACACTACGAGTGCCCACCACCCGGAGATCACTGCGGCGCTAGCGCCGTGCTCGCGGGCGGTACTCCGACCAGCCCGGAGCTGGCCGCCGTGTACGCAGCGGCAGCCTGGGCGCCCATGGGCACCGCATACGCCGAGTTCCCCCACGGGCGCGTGCGCAGCATCGCCGCCGTGACTGCCCGCGCCCGGGAGACCCGCTAGCCAGGGTGTCTGATTTGCCCACTACCGGTGATCTTGTCGAAAATGCTCCTGACCTGGGGTTTCACTGCGATCGATCAACTTGTTTTCGCAGGTCGGCTAGGTCCGGCCGGGCACGGGCACGCTCGCTGCGGGATGGCCTGCCGGTGTAGCCCGTCCGGGTGGCGTCCACGCTGGCGGACACCATGGGCTTGATCGAATTCACTAGGAAATGCAGGCGTATCACGGAACTGGTCGTGACCGTCAGATCCGGCGGCCAGGAGTGCCTGGCGTAGCCTTTTGTTACCTCTTCGCCGAGGTGTCCGCCCCGGGGTCGCTCCCCGGGGCATCGGCGAGGAGACCCGGCGGAGAGAGGACTTTCGTGGACGTTGACGACGACGCGCGCACGATCGGCCGGCGGGTGCGCCAATTCCACTATAGCCGCGGCAAGTCGTTGCGGGTGCTGGCTGGTCTTGCGGGGATGAGTAAGTCGAAGCTGGACCGGATCGAGCGGGGAGAAGTCGCGCTCGATAGCCGCTCGGATACCGTGGCCCTGGCCAACGCGTTAAGGATTTCCCCGTCGGAGTTGACCAGGCTGCCATTGCCGGCGCCATGCAACGGGGACACCGACGCCGCCGTTGAGGCCGTGCGCCTGGCGCTGATGGCGGTCAGTCGTAAGCGGCCCGGAGGGCATGTGGTCGGTGTGCAGGAGTTGCGGGCCAGGGCCCGAGCGGTCGAGAGCAGCGACTACCGGCGCCGTGGTGAGCTTCTGCCCGGTCTGATCAGGGACCTTCATACCAGCATTATGGCCGGGCATGACGTCGCTGAGCTGCAAAAGCTTGCAGTGCTGGTGTATGCACAGACGACCCGCGGATGGTTGTACGTTGTGGGTGCCCCTCTCGACCTGAGGTGGGAGGCCGCCACGTTGGCCCAGCGCGCTGCTGAGGAACTCGATGAGCCGACCATGCTGGGCGTCGCGGCGTGGGGTGCGGTGAATGAGATGGTGGCCGCCGGGGCGTTCGAGTTGGCTCAAGACGAACTCGACACGGTGGCTGTCCCGATCACCAGCCCGGAGTCTACCCAGCTGGCCAGCATGCTGTCGCTGTCATGGTCCCTAGTCGCTGCGGCGGATAAGCGGCTCGGTGATGTCGAGGCGGCGTTGGACCACGCTGCGGAACTGAACCGTTCCGGTTATGATAGAGACCGGGTTGCTTACA
>Ga0213882_10000734_pt1 | contig 10544 bp, 11 predicted proteins | sample BarmaccoBMER_R09_FD_160106 | JGI IMG/M metagenome (GOLD analysis project Ga0213882, IMG submission 160106) | Barbacenia macrantha exposed rock microbial communities from rupestrian grasslands, the National Park of Serra do Cipo, Brazil - ER_R09 ...
CCCGTGCTTGGGGTCGTCCTATGACGGCGGGTCGCGGTCGAGCACCTCTTGGATCCGCTTTGGATCGACACGGATCTCGACACCGGCACGCTCCTGTTGCAACAACATTGGCGAGCGCGAGTCGCGGTTGCCCCAACCGCGATTGAGCGCTTCCGACAACTCCGCCAATGCCAGATTGGCGATCCGCATCGGCACGTTGAAGTCGCGGCCGAGCTGGGTGGCAAGCGTCACGTCCTTGTGCGCGAGGCGCAATGCAAAGGCCGCGGGGTCGTAGGTGCCGGGCAGAAACTGATCGATCAGTCCGTCGAACGTGCGCCGCCGGCCGGTAGCGCCGTCGCGCACGGCCTCCCACAGCGCCAGCGGCTCGACCCCGGCCTTGACCCCGACCGTGAACATCTCGGCAAGCGCGGTTTGGATGCAATAACCCGCACCATTATGGACGAGCTTCGCAATTGAGCCGGCGCCTATGGGCCCGACATAGCGGGCCTTATCACCCATCGCGTCGAGCACCGTCTTGTAGCGGTTGAAGATCTGTTCATCGCCGCCGACCCACAGCGCCAATTTGCCGGTCCGAGCGCCGCGTGGTCCGCCGCTGACCGGCGAGTCGAGCATATAGACGTCACGCTCGGCAAAGGCCGCATTGATCTTGCGCACAACCGTCGGCGAGTTGGTCGACAGATCGAAATAAGCCTTGCCGCGGCTCATCCCGCTCAACAATCCGTTGTCGCCAAGCGCCACCGCTTCGACTTCGGGCGGGCCGGGGAGGGAGGTGAAGACGATTTCGGCGGCCTCGGCGACGGCGCGCGGATGATCGGCCCATGTGGCGCCAGCGGCGAGGTAGGGCTCGGCCGCAGTCCGGCGCAGATCGTGGACGATCAGCTCGTGTCCGGCCTTTTGCAGATTTGCGGCCATCCCCGAACCCATCATGCCGAGCCCGATAAATCCGACCTTCATCTCGCGTCTCCGTGCTGGTTTGCTGGCGCCGACTTTGGTTACTTCTTGTCGAACACGTCCTTGGCGACGAGGGCTCCGGTCATCGCCGCCGGCCAGCCGGCGTAAAAGGCGAGATGGGTGATGACTTCGCTGAGTTCATTCTTGGTGAGGCCGTTATCAAGCGCCCGCTGCAGATGTCCGACGAGCTGTCGTTCACGGCCGAGCGCGATCAATGTCGCGCAGGTGATCAGGCTGCGGTCGCGCTTGGACAGGCCGGGCCGTTCCCAAACCTCGCCAAAGAGAACCCTTTCGCTGAGATCGATCAGCCCTGGTACGATGTCGCGGACCTGGTCGCGAGCCGACGAGGGTTGAGATTGCGCCATGATTTTCTCCTTTTTGCGATCGGGCGGTTACTCCCATAGGAGAGCGTAGCACGCGGCCGCCGCGCCGGACCAGCGTTACTGAGGTGCCGGCCCTTGTCTGGACATCATCATCGTTGGCACCTGAGGCTCCGATGGATCGCGGCACCGCTGGTTGGCGGTCATCTCGGGTTGTGCGGGAGGCCGCTCCGCAATCGACTCCTGGCGAGCGCTCCGATCGGCTAGTGTTGGTTGATCGACGCCGGTTGAGGTTCAGTTGTTATCTCACGGTAATGCTCGCGCTGTTTTTCGCGCCAGGCGGTGCGTTCGGCTTCATCCAGCATGCCGTCGTGATTGGTATCGATTTGATTGAAGCGCGCGCGAAACAGCCGGTCTCGTTCGGCCGCCGGCAAGGTCGCGAGCCGGTCGTAATAGGCTTTGCGCGCTTCGAGATTGGCCTTCTCCGTTGTCGACAAATCGGAGGCGGTCAGTGCCCGCGCCAGCCGTGCCCGGCGCTCGGCGATGTCCCGCATGCGAAAATCGCGATATTCCTCAAAGGTGATTAATTGTGGTGCGGCCGGTGGCTGCGGCGGCCGAATATTTGCTTCTGGCGCGGTTTGGCTCAACGCGGGCCCGGTGGGCTGCATTGGTGTGGTGTGCTGCGCTGTCGCCGGGAGATGCCATAATGCGGCGGCAAAAAGGGCCGACGCAGCAGCGACCAGGGTCCATCGTTTCATTGTGCTCTCTCCTGCCTTTGTTCATGGCATGTTCCATATAGAACAAAACATGATCTCGCTTGGCAAGAGAATTTTTATGGGCTCACGATCACGGTGGTTGCTTTGACTGCCCGTTAACTGGTCGCGAAACCGGTGAAGGCGCGGGGCAGGCGGCGGATATCCTGGATCAATTCGCGCGGCAGGTGCTCCGGCGCTGCCGGGTTGGCGCGGGCGTTGATCGCATCGGTGAGCCCGCCAAAGCGCTCTCCGATCGCCTCCGTAATCTCGTCCCAGCGGCCGACCGCAGCGAAAAGATCAACGACGTCGTCCGGCACTTCTTTCGCCATATCCATCCATTGCCCTTGGCGCGCCATGGCATTGAGCTTGTGCCCGAGATCTTCGAGCCCGTGCATCGCGAGCACCGGGTAATAGGCCGGGGTCGAGCCGTAAAAAGCGACCCGCTGGCGCACCCATTCGAACATCCGCGCCACGGTCGCGTCATCAGGGCCGGTGGCAAGAAACCCGCCGCCCGAAATCTCAAAATTTTCGCGCCGACGGCCGGCCTTGGCGAGCCCGGCAGAGAGCCGCGGCATGACCGCCTCTTCGATATAGCGGCGGGTGCAAAAGCCATGCAGTTTGACGCCGTCGCATTCCTCGCCCGCAACCCTCAGCATCGCCGGCCCGACCGCGGCGATCATCACCGCGGGTGGGGACACCGCAATTGGTTCGGGGGTAAAGTTCGGGGTCATCAGTGTGAAACGGTAATGTTCGCCTTCGTAGGAGAGCCGCTCGCCGGTTTGCCAGCAGCGCCAGATTGCGCGCAACGCCTGTACATATTCCCGCATCCGCGGGGCGGGCGGCGTCCACTTGACCGAAAACCGCCGCTCATTGTGCGCTCGCACCTGCGAGCCAAGACCGACGACAAACCGCCCGCCCGTGGCGCCCGCCAGATCCCAGCCGACTTGCGCCACCGCCATCGGCGAACGGGCAAAGGCGATTGCGACGCCGTTGTGCAATTCGATGCGCTCGGTTACCGTGCCGGCGATCGCCAATGCCAGAAACGGGTCGTGCTTGTTCTCCGTCGAGACGACGCCGTCATAGCCGTCGGCCTCGATTCCCCGTGCCGCCGCCGCGACCGCACGCAAATTCTCCTGCGGCAATGTCGTGAATACCCGCATTTCCGTGCTCCCGGCGATTGTGCTAAGCCGACTCCATACCGCGAGCCCCAAAGATAGCGGTGCCGACCCGGACATGGGTGGCGCCAAAGCGGATCGCGGTCTCGAAATCGGCACTCATCCCCATGCTCAACACTTCGAGGCCGGTGCGTCGGGCAATCTCGCGCAGCAGCGCAAAATGCGGCGCCGGCTCTCCATCGACCGGCGGCACGCACATCAGCCCGACAATCGGCAGCCCGAGCCGACCGCGACATTCGTCGATAAAGGCATCGGCGGCCTCGGGCAACACACCCGATTTTTGCGGCTCTTCGCCGGTATTGACCTCGATCAGACAGGGAAGTCGGCGGCCGGTCCGCTCCATCTCGCGGGCCAGCGCCGCGGCGATCCGCGGCCGGTCGACCGTCTCGATGACGTCGAATAAGCTTACGGCATCTCTGACTTTATTGGTCTGCAGCGGACCGATCAAATGCAGCACAAGATCCGGAAAGGATTCGCGCAATGCCGGATATTTTGCCTCCGCCTCCTGTACTCGGTTCTCGCCAAAGAGGCGGTGACCGGCGGCGAGCGCCTCACGCACGATCGCCGCGGGATGGGTCTTGCTGACCGCGACCAGCGCAACACTGCCGGCGGGCCGACCGGCGGCGCGCGTCGCGGCTTCGATACGGCCTCGCACCGCGGCGAGATTTCCCGCCACGATCTTTTCGATGACCTCTTCCATATCAGCTCCATTCCTGGCAAAAGCCTCGATGCCTGCTCCGGCTGCAGGCGAGGCCACTTGCCGGGGGGTTCGCCGGAATGTCACCGCTTCATTACCGCGCTTTGACGGCACTCGCCGCAAGTCTTTCGTTGCTTCTGGTGGCGTGCAGTTCGAGCGGCCCGGCCTCTCAGGCGAGCGCGCCGCACGACCCGCCAGCTTCGCCGCAGAACGCAGCAAACGTCAAAGCAGCAGCTGCCGACAAGCCCGACGAGATGGACACCGAGGCGACGATCTGGACCGTGCTCGGTCTTGCCAAAAAGCCCTCGGAACACCAGCCGGGACCGCGTACCGGCAACACGGTCAGCCCGATTTTATGGCAGGCAGCGCTCGACACTTTGAGTTTTGTCAAGTTCAGCACCGAGGACCCGCTGACCGGCGAACTCGTCACCGACTGGTACTCGCCCCAGGGTAAACCCGGTGAGCGCTATAAGATCGATGTCTTTGTGCTGGCGCCCACTGTGCGATCGGATGCTGTCGCGGTGACAGTCACGCGACAGGAACTCACGCCGACCGGCGAATGGAAGGAAACCACGATCGCGCGCAAGGTCGAAGACGATCTCGAAAGCGCAATCCTGCGGCGTGCGGGCCAGTTGAAGCGGGAGTGGATGAAGGCCTACGCGGCGAAATAATGATGTACCGTCTGCCGGCGCGCGGCACATGCAGCCCCGGTCACGCGCCGTTGCCGATCTCGATCGAATATCTGGTGTATTGAGGGTTGCAGGGTCGCTGCGCCCGGCCTCCCTCACACCATATGTCTTGAGATCGACACTCAGCGCCGGAATGGCAGGCCACTTCCGTCGCTAGCCTTACTGCGGAAAGATGCACTCAAGTGATGTCGCGCTACAACTTTCGGGAAACAGAAACAAAGTGGCAGCGGGTGTGGCGCGAACGGCAATTGTTCGCGGTCGCAGCCGAACCCGGTAGGCCGAAATATTACGTGCTCGAAATGTTCCCCTATCCTTCGGGGAAACTGCATGTCGGGCATGTCCGCAACTACACAATGGGCGATCTCGTCGCGCGCTATCGGCGGGCACGGGGTTTCAACGTGCTGCACCCGATGGGCTGGGATGCGTTCGGTCTGCCGGCCGAGAACGCAGCGATTGCGGAGAACGTCCATCCCGCGATCTGGACCGCTCAAAACATCGCGACGATGCGCGCCCAGCTCGAACGCATGGGGTTTGCCTATGACTGGTCGCGCGAGATTGCGACTTGTCATCCTGAATATTACCGCCACGAGCAAAAGATGTTTCTCGATTTCCTTGTGGCAGGTCTCGCCTATCGCAAGGAATCCTGGGTCAATTGGGACCCGGTCGAGAACACCGTCCTCGCCAACGAGCAGGTGATCGATGGCCGTGGCTGGCGCTCGGGCGCGATTGTTGAAAGGCGGCTGTTGTCGCAGTGGTTCTTGCGCATTACCGCCTTCACCGACGAGTTGCTTGGAGCAATTTCGCGTCTCGACCGCTGGCCCGAGCGGGTGCGCCTGATGCAGGAGAATTGGATCGGCCGTTCGGAAGGGGCGCGGGTGTTTTTCGACACCGCTGGCCCCCTCCCTGACCCTCCCCCGCTTGCGGGGGAGGGGAGAGTGGGGGCGATCGAGGTGTTCACGACCCGGCAGGACACGCTGTTCGGCGCATCGTTCGTCGCCCTGTCGCCCCATCACCCCCTTGCCCAGCGGCTTGCTGAAAACGACGCCGGCCTCGCGGACTTTATCGCCGAGTGCAACCGCATGGGGACGAGCGAAGCGGTAATCGAGACCGCCGAAAAGCGCGGGTACAAGACCGGGCTCGAAGCGGTTCACCCCTTCGATCCGAACCGTCGTGTGCCGGTCTATGTCGCCAATTTCGTGCTGATGGAATATGGCACCGGTGCGATCTTTGGCTGCCCGGCGCATGATCAGCGCGATCTGGAATTCGCCCGTAAATACGAGTTGCCGGTGATTCCGGTCGTCCTGCCGCCAGGCGCTGACCCAGCGCATTTCACGATTGACGAGACCGCCTTTGTCGAGGACGGCACATTGTTCAATTCCGCCTTTCTCGACGGCCTCACGGTGGCCGAGGCGAAGCGTGCCGCCGGTGAGCGCCTGGAGGCCCTGGGGCGCGGCGAACGCACCGTCGCTTATCGACTGCGCGATTGGGGGGTTTCGCGGCAGCGCTATTGGGGTTGTCCGATCCCGGTCATCCATTGTCCGCAATGCGGCATCGTGCCGGTGCCCGAGAGCGATTTGCCGGTAAAATTGCCGGAGGATATCAGCTTTGCGGTGCCGGGCAATCCGCTCGCCCATCACCCGACATGGAAGCGTGTCGCTTGCCCACTTTGCCACGCGCCGGCCGAGCGCGAGACTGACACGTTCGACACGTTTTTCGAATCCTCCTGGTATTTCCTGCGCTTCTGCTCGGCGCGCGACGAGCGCGCGTTTTCCCGCGACGCGGTCGATTATTGGATGCCGGTCGACCAATACATTGGCGGGGTCGAGCACGCCGTCCTGCATCTGCTGTATTCGCGCTTTTTCACGCGCGCGCTGAAGCAGTGCGGCTATCTCGATCTCGACGAGCCGTTCGCCGGGTTGTTCACGCAGGGCATGGTATGCCATCAGACCTATCGCAGCGAGAATGGCGAGTGGCTCTTTCCGGAGGAGGTCGAGCGTACTGACGACGGCCGGCTTGTCGGTCCCGATAGCCGCCCGGTCATCGTCGGCCGCACCGAGAAGATGTCGAAGTCGAAAAAGAACGTCGTCGGGCTCGATGCGATCGTCGATACCTACGGCGCCGATACCGCCCGGTTTTATCTGTTGTCGGACAGCCCGCCCGAGCGTGATCTCGAATGGACCGAGACCGGTATTGAGGGGATCTGGCGCTATGTCAACCGGCTGTGGCGCATGGTCAGTGAGCCGCTATTGCCGTTGCCGCCGCCCGGAACCGCTGTACCGGGCGGTCTGCCGGCCGAAATCGCGGATTTGCGCCGCGCCACCCACCGTGCGATCGCTGCAGTCAGCGATGACCTTGACAAATTCCGCTTCAATCGCGCCGTTGCCCGCATCCGCGAGTTGTCGAACGCGATCGAGGAATTGCCGGCGCAATCTTTCGCAGCAACCCCGGCTGCACTCGCGGTCCTGCGCGAGGCTCTTGAAACCCTGACGCGGCTATTGGGGCCGATGATGCCGCATTTGGCCGAAGAGATGTGGCAGATGCTGGGGGGCGCCGGGCTTCTGGCCGAGCGGCCCTGGCCGGTTGCCGATCCCGAATGGGCGCGCGAAGAGCAGGTGACGATTGCGGTGCAGGTGAACGGCAAATTGCGCGGCACGCTCGAATGCCCGCGCGACACCGCAAGCGGTGCCGTGGAAAGCGCGGCATTGCAATTGCCGCAGGTTTCGCGCTGGCTCGATGGGCGGCCGCCGCGCAAGGTCATCATCGTTCCGAATCGGATCGTCAGCATCGTCGCCTGACATGCCGGGGCGGGGGACGGCTCTGGCGCTCGTGGTAATGCTGGCACTGCCGCTTGCGGGGTGCGGCTGGGAGCGGCTCTATGCCGATCCGCAAACCGAACCGGCGAGTGCCGAATTGCGCGCAATCCGGGTCGCGCCGATTCCCGAGCGGATCGGCCAGCGATTGGAAATCGCGTTGCGCGATGCGCTTAATCCGACGGGCGCGCCGACGCCGTATCGCTATACGCTGGGCACGACGCTCTCCTACTCGCTGAGCAGTCTTGGTCTGCAATCGCAGGGGACCGCCACCCTCGGTCAAATCGACGTGCATAGTACCAGCAACCTGAGGGACAATCGCACCGGTCAGAACCTGCTGACGATATCGCTGCACGAGCAGAACTCGTTCGAGCTGAACCCGAACCAATATTCGACGGTCGTCGCCGAAGATGCCGCCCAGACGCGCACTGTCATCGAGCTGACCCGAGAAATAATGCTGCGGCTCAATTTGTTCATGCAAAGGCGGGTGACCGAGGGGGCAGCCAAGCAAGCCGAAGCGCTGCCATGAAGCTCGCCCCGGCACGAATTGCCGCCTTTCTGCAGCGTCCCGATCCCGCGATCCGCGTGATATTGCTGTACGGACCGGATGCCGGCCTGGTGCGCGAGCGCGCCGACGTGCTTGCGCGCAGCGTGTGCGCCGATCTCGCTGATCCGTTTCGGATCGCCGATCTGAACGGAGCGGTTCTCGGAGCGGATCCGGCGCGGCTTGCCGATGAGGCGGCGCAGTTGAGCCTGGTCGGCGGGCGCCGGGTGGTGCGGGTGCGCGCCGCCACCGATTCGATGGCGCGAATATTTGTGAGCTTTCTGACCAAGATGCCGGGTGAGGCGCTGGTCGTCGCCGAGGCCGCAGAGCTGTCGGCAAGTTCGCCGTTGCGGCGCGCATTTGAGGCTGCACCCGGCGCGGCCGCGATCGGTTGCTATCCGGATGCGCCGCGCGACCGGGCTGCGGTAATCCGCGAGACCCTTGCTGGGTACCGGGTTACCGCAAGCCGCGACGCCACCCAATATCTTGTCGATCACCTTGGCGAAGACCGCCTGGTAACCCGATCCGAACTCCACAAACTGGCGCTCTTTGTCGGTGATGGCGGCCGGGTTGGACTTGAGGACGCGGTTCTGTGTGTCGGCGATAGCGCCGCGCTCGAACTCGACGACGCTGTCATGGCTGCCGCGGAAGGCGACCAGGTTTTGCTCGACCGGGTGCTCGACCGCGTCTTCCAAAAAAGCGAATCGCCGGTTACCGTGGTCCGCGCAATGCTACGCCATCTGCACCGGCTGCACGGCATGGTGGCCCGCGTGAGTGCCGGTGGAGCAATCGACGAGGTCGTGCGCAGCGCGCGCCCGCCGATCTTCTTCAAGCATCAGGATGGCATTCGGAGCCAGTTGGGACGATGGCGCGAGCCCGCGCTGCGCACGGCGCTGGCGCATCTTGCCGAGGCCGAAATCCATATGAAGACGACTGGGCTTCCGGCCGAAACCCTGTGCCGCGAGGCGTTGTTGGCAGTGGCGCAGCGGGCGGAGCGCGACGCCGCTCGCCAACGCTAGTTGTCGCATCTTTTCGGTTTCGGCTGCTCAGTTGCGGCTGCAAGCTCCCCCGCCGAGGACGCAAAATTTCGCGCAATGCGGATGGTTGAGCGGCACGACCCCGCTCGCGGCAGCGACGGTTTCACCCAATTCGAAGCGCTCGTCATAAGGCAATAGGGTACAAGCGAGAACCACCGGGTGGGCCGCACCCTTGCGTTTAACGATCATACGCGCGGACGCGCACATCACACTCTGCGGCGATTTGCCGAGAATACCCCAGCACGCCTCGGTGATTTCCGGCACATCGACCGAGGCATCCATCTCCGGAAAGACGATCAGCCGCACCGGGTCGCAGGCGTCGATCCCGACCCCAAGCTCCGCAAACAGAAGAGCGAACCCATTGCGGATTTCGGTCTCTGATTCGCCCGAAAGCCGGCGGCTCGCGACATGCACCGAAAACCCATTGCGCGCGAGCCAGCAAAGCCCCTCGATCGTCGGCTTCCAGCTGCGCCGGCCGCGCTCCTGTTCGTGAACCGCACGGCCATAATGGTCGATCGAGACGCGGATCGTAAGCCGCTCGCCATAGCGTTCGTTGAGTTGCAGCAATGCCGCTTTGCACTTTGCCATCGGCCGCATCGCGTTGGTCAGAACCAGCGCGTCAAAACCGCGGGACAGCGCGTCTTCGAGCATCGCCATCAGTTCGGGGTTCATAAACGGCTCGCCGCCGGTAAAGCCGATTAGTCTTGTCGGCAATCCCCGAGCGGCGATCTCGTCGAGAAAGGCGGCCACTTCCACTGCAGTCAGATAGGCGAGCCGATCATTCTTTGGCGACGACTCGATGTAACAATGGCCGCAGGTCAGATTGCACAATGTCCCGGTATTGAACCACAGCGTTTCGAGCGCGCTCAGCGCGACCTGCGCCCGCCGCTCGCCCTTGGCGGTAACGAGCGGGTCGTGAAACTTGCGCGAATCCATTGCGGCGCTGCCCATCGCGGTGACGTCGATCCACGCAAATCTAGCTGCTCCCGCTTTTCCCGCCGATGCTGTTGCCACTCAAATTTTCGTAAGCAGGCCTCTATCGGCCGTAATTCGAATTCGTCTGGTATCCGCCGCCGCTGCTGCCCTCTTCCATCTGCTGATGTTGCAACCGGGCGCGTTCGCGGGCATGCTTGGCGGCCTCGTGATGACCGATCAGACATCCGACGCCGGCGCCCAGCAGGCCGTGGTGACCGAGAAAATGCCCGCCGACACCACCGACTGCCGCCCCTTTCAAGCAGCCCGCGGCATAGGCCGGGGCTCCGGCCAAGCCAGCGACAAGCAATGGCACTGCGAAGATCATCCCGCGTTTCATTAACTTTCTCCACCGTGATTGATAGGTCATCGTTGGTGGAAACATTGCGGCTGCATAAATGGTTCGGTTTCCCGAGGCACCCGCATGACAGGCGATGCTGGCAAAGACGCGCAAAGGTCGCATATAGTTGCACTGTTCGATCCTTATTACTAGGTTTTCTACTCTCGGCGGTTGCCGACAAACAAGATAGAACACGACATGGAGCACGCGATCCCGCGCCACATACGATTGACGTCGCACCCCGGGAGCGCCGG
>Ga0213882_10000735_pt1 | contig 10537 bp, 13 predicted proteins | sample BarmaccoBMER_R09_FD_160106 | JGI IMG/M metagenome (GOLD analysis project Ga0213882, IMG submission 160106) | Barbacenia macrantha exposed rock microbial communities from rupestrian grasslands, the National Park of Serra do Cipo, Brazil - ER_R09 ...
ATCGCCAACCTCAAGACATGGCGGATCCTCTTCACTGATTACAGAAGGCCGTTGAAGACCTTCTTGTCCTCGTTTCGAGCCGCTATCGGCCTATACTTCTTCAAGGAGGCTTTTGCATAATCCTCATGGTCTCGTGCGACACTCTCATCTCCAGGTCGTCAGGATATTCCTCGTCCAGTCTCGCGCTGATCTGCTCCGGAGACCACTTCTGTCCCAAGCCCTCGTTCACCGCATCATGCAGCCGGGTCGAGGCCGCCAGCTTCCGCTCCCTCGGCCGCGCCCCGAGCGACTCATAACGCTCCTGGGCGACATAAGCCGATAATCAGCGGTACCACCATTACGCTCGGCCGTCAACGGATGGTGACCCCAGGACCCCTGGGATGTTCCGGCGGGCGGTTCCTTGTCGGAGTGGGCGCTCACCGCCGAGGTGTCCATTGCCGATCACGATCGTCTTGCCCGGTTTGCGGTCGCCGGCCTTCGACGGCGGAGTCCGGTCGTGCCGTTGCTTGGTCAGCGCCCACACATGCTCACGAGTCCGGGCATGCGCGTGGACGATCCTGCGGCGCTGTGGTTCGCCGATCTCATCCAGAGTCCGCCACAGCCTCGGATCCGAGGCCACCGGCCCCTACAGCTCACCTTGGTCGCGCGGTGTCGCCAGGTCCGAGAGCACCCGGCCGCCGTCGGCGATCAGCACCGCGGTGTCGGCCGGCACCCGACCGCGGTCGTGGACCGGCACGAACCCGCGGCGGGTCAGTGCCCGTGACAGGCCGCTGGTCAGGCCCGTGCGGTCGGCGAGCAGGCGTAGCACCGCCGCCGCGGCGTGACCGACCACGTCGCGTCCGCCGGTGTCACCCGATAAGTCCCGCGACCAGCCAGTAACACGCACCAGGAAAGTGCTCCTTGACCATCATGGTACAGAGGATTCGACCCCCTTATCTTCCCAGCTCAGGAGCACTTTTCTCCGCCAAGACACGAGAGTGACTACCGCGCGTACCGGCCTGATACGGGACTCGGGGCACCGTCTCCTGGGTTCCGATGGGCAGCGGTCGTCCGATCTGGACGGTGACCCGTGGCCTGCCGGGCGCGGCCGGCGTCGGCCGTGCGGCATCGCGGCGGGCGGGACGGGGTACCTGCGCGGCTTGGTCACCCACCGCTGTTGGTGCCCTGGCACGTGAGCTTCTCTTTGGCCATACCTCGGCTACCGGTGCCGGCTTGTTGCGCCTGTTCCGGGGCCGATCGCTGGCTAGGCTTGGGTGGGTAAGGGTTGACCACGCTGGGAGGGGACACATGCGGGAGTCACACTGCGCGGTGATTACGACCACCGACAGCCTGGCCGGTGCCGAGGGACTGGCGCGCGGGATCGTGGGTGCGCGTCTGGGGGCCTGTGTGCAGATCGTTGGGCCGATCCGTAGTATTTATCGGTGGGAGGGCGAGGTGCACAGTGAACAGGAGTGGCAGTGTTGGGTAAAGACGAGCGCTGATCGGCTGAAACCCGACGTGCCGGATTTGCCAGTGTGAGCGGTGTGCTGGAGGTGGACGTGCTGGAGCGCGGCGAGTCGCGCCCGAGGAGAAGGTGCGTGAACGTCGCCTACGTCGCGCCGCGTTGAGGAAAGGCCTTCACCTGCGGAAGTCGCGCATGCTGGACCCGGACGACTCCGAGTTCGGCATGTGGTGGGCGGTGGCTTCGCCGGTGGACCACCCGCAGGACTGGGGGTGGTTGGGTCGGGAGCTGACGCCTCGGGGCGGAATTGCGTTCGAGGAGGTCGGGGGTGTTCGTCGCGGCGTACGGGAGCTGTTGACAGTTCGCGGCGCGCGCCCGGTTCCGCCGCTCGCCGAGCAGCACGGTTACCGCGCCCGGTCCGGTCGCCGCAGTGTGGGGACTGCGCTCTTCCTTCGTTGAGTGTGAACAACCCCGGCTTTCGCCTGTCGATGCAACAACCGGATCAGTATCTGACCGCTACGGTGCCGCTCACCGGCTGAGTGGAACACCTCCGTTGTCACAGCTGTCGGGGAGGACCGGATGGCTCCGAGGCAACGTTTCCAAAGCGTGCGATTTTCAATCTCTTGCAACAGCACGAATCCTCACGACCAGCGCTAGTCTCTACGAATCAAGCCAGAGACCGCTGCTGCCGTGATGCTGCTGAGTAACCAGCCGAAGATCGTCCCCGCCCACCCAACATAGCGAGCTAATTCGCCCCAAATCGTTCGGGTATCGGGCTGCCAAAATTCCGCTTGTCGGAGATTGATCAATGGTACCACAATATCTACAGCATAGGCGCCGCCCGAAAAGCACGGGTACGACGTTGTGCATGTGCTGGACGTCGGCGCTGACGCAGGGGTGGCATTGGCCCTTGTTGGCATGAGTCCATTCTTCGATCCTGCCGAGGTTAAAACCGCACCCGTCGCGATAAGCACAACAAGAAGCAGTGCCAGTGCTCGCCATGGTCGATAGCCGAAGCCAATAAGTACATCAAGCAGTAGGTTCCACACTCTGGAAATCAGCTGTAACTCTCCGAGCTTTCGCATGTCCCGCTGCCTGGCGATACGGACCTCACGGCCGCTAGACTCCTGCCCCATCAACAAATAGAGGGCGGACAGCTGCTCGTATGGCTGAACCGCCCCGGTTTCGGTGGAGACTCCAACCTTTGAAAGGATGGAGTCGTGCCCGCTCCCAGGAAGTACCCCAACGAACTTCGTGAACGTTCGGTTCGTCTTGTGTTGCAGATACGGAAGGAACAACCGCAAGAATCCCATCGCGCGATCTCGACTGTCGCGAAGCGGCTGGATGTGCATCCGGCAACGCTGCGACTGTGGGTGAATCAAGCCGAGGTCGATAAGGGAGCCCGAGCGGGTACAACGACGGTGGATGCCGCTCGTATTGCCGAGTTGGAACGGGAGAATCGTGAACTGCGGCGGGCGAATGAGATCCTGAAAGCAGCCTCAGCTTTCTTTGCGCGGGAGCTCGACCCGCGACTGCCACGGTAGTCAATTTCATCGACGACCACCAAGAAGAATTGGGCGGGGTCGAGCCGATCTGCGACGTGCTGCAGTTCGCCCCGTCAACGTACTATGCGGCAAAGAATCGACCACCGTCGGCCCGCGAAGTGCGGGATGAGGAACTTCTTATCGAGATCCGCCGCGTATGGAAGGAGAATTACGAAGTGTATGGGGCGCGAAAGGTATGGCGTCAGCTTAACCGGGAAGGGATCGCGGTGGCGCGGTGCACGGTCGAGCGGCTCATGCAAGCCGAAGGGCTGGTCGGCGCTTTGCGCGGCGGCGGACGGCCCCGCACGACCCGGGCGGACCCCCACGCCGAGCGGCCTGCTGACTTGGTCGAGCGCCAGTTCACTGCGGATCGGCCAAACGCATTGTGGGTGGCGGACATTACGTATGTCCCGACCTGGTCGGGCATGGTCTACGTCGCCTTTGTCACCGATGTCTTCTCCCGGCGAATTGTGGGGTGGAGACTCGACACGTCGATGCGCACGGACCTTCCTCTCGATGCTCTGGAAATGGCCATCTGGGGCCGCAACGGCGACCCGTTGGACGGGCTCGTGCACCATTCTGACCGAGGATCACAGTACACGTCAATACGCTACACCGAACGTCTCATCGAGGCCGGCGCCACGCCGTCGGTCGGCAGCGTCGGCGACTCCTATGATAATGCACTCGCGGAATCTGTCAACGGTCTCTACAAGACCGAACTCATCAACCGCAAAGGACCGTGGCGTACACGGGACGACGTCGAGCTCGCGACGTTCGAATGGGTGGACTGGTACAACCACCGGCGCATCCACGGCTCCTGCCAAAACATGCCACCAGTCGAGTACGAAGCCGCCTTCCATACGAAGAACGAACCTGCTAACATGGTCGAAGTGTAAGCAACCCGGTCTCTATCATAACCGGAACGGTTCAGGCTGCGTGGAAAAAACAGCTTGCCGGCGAATCCATTCAAGACGCTCACAAGGTTGCCGAGGAGCGTTGCCTCCGAACGCTCCGTATGAGAAGCCGGAGATAATAAGATTGCCTTGACGCGGCCACGACTCCCTGGAATCTACCAGCCGACCCGCACTGGCGTGATCGAGCACAAGCCGCGCATCGAGCCTGCCTGAAGCTTCCACAAAGGGAGTCCAACGAAGGTCCCGCCCTATCGATGCATCGCTACATATGATCAATGAACGCTTCCGGAACTCGGTCTCACGAAAACTGAGCGAGCCCCTTATAGTAGCTCCGGCGAGATTCAAATCAACCGTTCATGCGACAACGGTCCTCTGTCCACGCGCCCGGATCGAAGGCTAAATTTTCTCCGATTTCGATATTCTGTGCGTCGATGAGCTCGCTGTTTAGGCAGGCCCCCTGAAAAGTTAACCATCCACCTATCTTTGCTCCGGTGAGAACGATGAGACCTAAACTTCTAAAATTGTCGCGCATGTAGATGCTCCCGCCGACACTTAGATGTTGTCCGTTGAAGCAGGCGCCCCGAGACGTACGAAGCACCGAGCCGGCGAGGTGCAGTAAACCATCGATAGATGCCCCCATCAACCTAAGCATACCGATGAACTGGCAACTTGTGAAGTAGACGTCGCCCTTCACTTCGAGGTTATTCCCAGAGAAGGCCGTCTCGCTGCCCCATACAAATTTAGAGTCCTCTGCCATGATTCCGATAGTTACTTCGGCCGAGTCGAGGCAGGCACCCCCGTCCAGGGTGAGCGCTGGACCGAAAAATACGCCTCCCTTGAAAGATGCGGCAGTGGCAATAAGCGCATACCCTTGAGTTGTGGCGATAGCCCCAGATATACCCAGGCGGCCTGTGATCACAGCCAAAGAAAAATCCAGGATGCCGTCGGCTCTAAACCTGCCAGCAAGTATCGCGTCACCGCCAACTCTCATCCTTCGTGCCTTTACGGCCACGCCGTCACCGCCCGCCAGCCGAGCCCCCTCGACGCTAAAATCACCACCGACGGCGGAACCGGTCAGCTCTAGGAAACCCGCACGTACCTGCCGCAGCGTCAGGTTATGTTTTACGTGAACACCGTCGGCTAGCAAGTATTCAAAGGCACACGACTCGAACGATATTTCAGAACAAATGGCGCGCCGCATCGATACGGGATGGTCAAAATAACAACCGTAAAAGACTAGTGGACGGCGAACCTCGACATCGTCCAAATTCAAGTTACCGGAGATGACGACGTTCTTTATCCTAACCCCTTTGGCGTCCACTCGGTAGGGCTGAGCCGACACTAGGTCCTGTACAATGTCAGCGCGTACTGAAATGAAATCACTAAGTCTACTTTCCTCGTTCAACTCTGAGGCTACCAACCACTCGCCAGCTTCTGCTGCGCGAAGAAGGGCCCGTTCCACATCTGTTAAGTTTTCCAGCACGGTATCATCTTCCTCTAACGGGGACCTGGGTTGATGCACCTCAAAAAGCGACGGCTGCGGCGCTCGGCGAGCTGTCCAACGACGGCGCGTCCTAAAATGATCAATGTATCTACTGTCCGACGATATGTCAAACATTTGCTTAGCCTGGATCCACCGGCTAGCCTTGATCATTCGTCTTGATCGGTGGCTGGTCCGGGACGGGCGCTGAGCCGCGTTAAGGGTCTTGATTTTAGGGTCGGGGTATGACAGTGACCCGGCTGGCGGGCCGGGTGGCCGGGGGTTCCACGGGCCCCTGGGGTGCTCCTTGTCTGATCGCTGGGGTGGCTTCGTGTTGGTCAGGGGGCTTGTGGCAGGGCGTTGAGGCGGGTCCAGGCGGTGGCTATCGCGGTGGCCCAGGGCCAGGTTCGGGAGATTTTCAGCCGGTGGCGCCGTGCGCTGTGGGTCAGCCGGGCGGCGGTGTGCAGGATCTTGTAGCGCAGGGTCTTGGGTTCGGCGCGGGCCAGCTCGCCCTCCAGTGCCGGCAGTCGTAGCCAGGCGAGCAGGGTGGCCGCGATCAGGGCGGCGGCCAGCCAGGCGGAGTTGATCCCGAAGTCGTGTGAGGGGAAGCGGCCGATGCCGCAGTCCTTCCCGGTGCGGATGCCGTCCTCGACCCGGGCATGCACCCGATGGGCGGCGTCGATGTAGGCGGGGTTGGCGCGCCAGCCCCGTAGGTTGGTGGGCTGGTTGGTCACCCACAGCGAGTAGCGCCAGCCGTCCGCGGTCTCGAACAAGCTCAGCTGGGCGCCCGGGTGGGGGCGCTCGCGGCGGGCGAAGACGCGCATACTGGGCGGCCAGCCGGTGAGCTGGTCCCCGCCCGGGCCCTCGCGCAGCAGCCCTGTCAGCTCGCTGACGTGCGCTTGTTCCCGCCAGCACCGCTCATGCGCACACCGGGGGTGCGGGCAGGCGTCCTCGGTGCGGCGCTCCCGCACCGCCCCGCGGTGATCGATCGCGACCTGCCAGGCGCCCTCGGGCACCCGACTGATCGCGGCGCGCTCCCGGGCACCCAGGTCCCAGCCCACCGAGTAGACCAGCTGATACCCGGGCCGGGCGGCGAGGGCATCCAAGCGGGCGATCAGCCCATGGCCGGCACCGGCACCATCACAGGTCACCATCAGCCGGCGCCGGTGCTCCGGTGGCAGCGCGGCGATCGAGTCCTGAAGCACCGCGAGGTGATCGGCCACCGTGTTCGAGCCCGCACCGCCCCGGCGCATCATCCCGGCCAGCGGCTCACCGGTGTTGTCACAGTAGGACAGCAAGGGGTGATGGCCGAACCCCTTGAAATTCGGCTCCGCCAGTTCCTTGTCCGAGTGCGCCGGGGTGACCGTGGCGTCCAGCCGGACACAGCTCACCCCCTCCAGAACCTTGTCCGCGATCCGCACGCCGGGCAGCCCACCGTGGCGGGCCGTGGCCGCCGCCCAGGCGCGGCAGCGGGCCTGAGCAACCGCCGCGCTGATCCGCCCCAGCGTCTCCGGTTCTCCCGTGGCGATCTCGCTCAGCGTCCGCCAGGTGGTGGGCACCGACGCCACCTGGCCAAACAACTCCTTCTGATCAACCAGCACCCGGAAATCACTGATCACCTCGCTGCCATCGGCGATCACGCACGCCAGATCAGCCAGCACCCGCCCCCGGTCATGGACCAACAGCCGCTCCGAGGCCAGCGCCCCCGACAGCCCCCCGGTCAACCCGCTCTGATCAGCCAACCGCCGCAACAAGACCAGCCCAGCATGCGACACGACCCCCTCACCATCAGCGGTGACGTCCAGCCCCCTCGACCAACCGGTAACATTCCTTGGGCTCAAACGGTCATAGCGACACCCTCTTATCCTAGCGGTTTTTGCTTCTGCTAAGGTACCCCCTTTCCGGGGGGTCTTCTGAGGGGGATGGTTGATGAGTGGGGCTGAGCCGTTGTGCGCCGAGGAACGGGAGACGATCTCCCGGGAGTTGAGCCGGAATCGTTCGGCGCGGCGCATCGGGAGGCTGCTCGGGCGGCACCCTAGCACGATCACGCGTGAGATCGAGCGTAACGGTGGTGCCGCTGGTTATCGGGCTTGTGCCGCCCAGGAGCGTTACGAGTCGCTCAAGGCGCGGCCGAAGGAGCGGAAGCTGGTGGCCTCGACCCGGCTGCATGATGCGGTGGACGAGGGCTTGGGACAGAAGTGGTCTCCGGAGCGGATCAGCGCGAGACTGGACGAGGGACATCCCGATGACCCGGAGATGAGAGTGTCGCACGAGACGATCTATCAGACACTGTACCTGCAGGCGCGGGGTGAGCTGCCTACCGGGCTCAAGCTTGCGTTACGGCAGGGCCGGGCGCGGCGGACGCCCCGGTGTCGGGCGGTGCTGAGCAGGGGAGAGATCCCCGACATGGTCGACATCAGCGAGCGTCCCGTCGAGGCTGATGATCGCGCGGTACCCGGTTTTCGGGAAGGAGACCTGGTTATCGGGAAAGGCGGCAGGTCGCAGATCGCCACCCTGGTCGAGCGGACCAGCCGGTTCACCATGCTCGTGCGTATCCCCTACGACCGAACCGCTGAGCGCGTGGCGGCGCTGCCGGCCCGGAAGATGGAGACGCTGCCCGAGTTCCTGCGCAACAGCGTGACCTGGGACCAGGGAAAGGAGATGGCCCGCCACGCCGATTTCACCGTCCGCTCCGGCCTGCCCGTCTATTTCTGCGACCCGCACTCACCGTGGCAGCGCGGCACCGACGAGAACACCAACGGGCTACTCCGGCAGTACTTCCCGAAAGGCACCGACCTGTCCTTGCGCACCCAGGAAGAACTTGATAGAGTAGCGGAGGAACTGAACGGCAGGCCACGCAAGACGCTGGGCTGGCGAAAGCCGGTTGAAGTCTTCGAGAAGCTGATCGCAGAGCATTGTGTCGCCATGACCGATTGAAACCGCCATCGAAGTGTACTACAACCGCCGGCGGATCCAGAAAACGCTGGGCTACCGCACACCATTCGAATACGAGCTAGGAATTGACACCGGAGCGATTCTGATGGCATAATTTAACTGTCTACAGAAGCGGTTGGCCTCCAGTCGACACCACCACCGAGACGACAGCCTAAAAGATCTTGATCCACAGGTCTTGACAATTGCTCACGCCGAGCAGACCGACGCCACCGTGGACGCGGAGATCCGTTCCTGGCGCCGCGGAACCATCACCCGGCCCTCAGGTAGATGATCTCCCCCGGATCTGAACGGTCTCCCATTAAACTCCCTATCCCGGAAGCAACCCGGCGATCCTCTCAGCCAGAGGTAGGTGACCAAGTTGACGGTGCCGCGCTGGATCACCTCCGTGGCCCTAGCTGGATGTGTTGTCCTTCGGGGGTGATGGTGAAGCGCCAGCGGTCGGCGGGGGGGCGGCCGGCGTTGAGCCACCAGTGGTAGTTGGTGTGTATCTCGTCCCACAGGTGTCGTGATCCGGATTGCAGGACGCGGTAGGGCCCATCGTGGTCGGGATGGTGGTGTAGCCGGGCCCATGATCCGGAGTGCGCGTCGATGAGCCAGAGGATGCCCTCTCCGTCGGTGTCGAGTTCGGGTGGCGCGTAGCTCATCGCGCAGTGCGGTACCCGGATGGCCAGGGCGATGCAGGCGTCGAAGGCGACGTGGCCGTTGGCTATATCGGCCGGATGGATGTCGGTGTACGAGCAGGTGGCGTGGGCGTCATCCTCGGCGGTCAAGGTGAGCCCGGGCCGGGTGAGGCGTTGTTGGCGCAGGGTCATGAAGCTGGCCTTATCGACAAGGCAGCCAAGGGCGGTGTGCTCTTCGGTAACGGTGAGGACCAGCAGCCCTCCGTTGTAGTAGTCGGTGCCCCACGGGGTGATCACGAGCCCGCCGGGGCGGGTCTGGTCCACCCAGTCGTAGGGGACCTGCTGGACCGCGGTCGTGGACAGGACCCGGTCGAAGGGCGCTGCGGGCGGATACCCCTGGGCACCGTCACCGGTGACTACGGTGACCGCGTCATAGCCGGCGGCTGTCAGCGCGTTTCGGGCGGTTTGGGCCAGCTCGGGGTCGATCTCGATGGTGACCACATTCCCGGCGTCGAGCCGCTGCGCGAGTAGCGCGGCGTTATAGCCGGTGCCGGTCCCGATCTCCAGCACCCGTTGACCTGGTTGGGCCGCACAGTGGGCCAGCATCTGCGCCACGACCGTCGGCATGCTCGCCGAGCTGGAGATCCGACGACCAGTGCCATCCAGCGCGGGATGACCATCGTCGACCTGCGTAATGATCGCGTCATCGGCATAGGCCAGTTCCCGCCATCGCTGCGGGTCCTGCGTGCGGTACAGCGGCACCAGGACACCACCGTCGCCCTCGACCCACACCGTCTCGGGGATGAACTCCGCACGGGGCACCGCCTCGAACACCGGCTGCCAGTCAGCACCCAACACCCCGCTCTCGGTGAGGTGCTCAACCAGCTGCCGGTGCCCCACCTGCTCCTCAGCGGCGGCGGTCATCGACCGTGTCTACCCGGTCTCGGCTCCCGCGGACTCGGAGACGGACCCTGCACCTGTCCGTCCTTGTCACCCGGGTTGGGCGGAGTGGAATGCCTCCCCCCGTCCTCTTTCTCCGGTGGTTGCGGCGGAGTATCATAGCTGCCCATCACCCATGCCCCCCTCTACTGAGCTCGTCACGGTCCGTTCGTACCGCAGTGGCGGCGCCCGTGTACAGGAGAGCAAAACAAATGGGAGAGCGGGAAAACTGGGGGAGGCTACGCGGCTAGGTCGTGCCGGTCGGTCGTGGTGTGGATGAAACCGGGGTACCAGCGGTGGAAGTCGGCCTGTGACGAGGATCGTGTTCCGATCCTCGTCACAGGCCGACGTGACCGGAACGCTGCCGACAGATGGGTGGTCTCTAGTGGTGAGCGCGACACCGGCCTTGACCGGGGACCCTCGCGAGGGCTCACATCGAGCTGATAGCGGGCAGGCCAGGGGCTGCCTGATGCGCGGGCCGGCTTACGAGCCCTCGCCCCAGGCCAAGGCCGCAAGGCGGGGCTGTTGCGTTGGCGGAGGGCGGGGCCAGGCAGGCTGAGCTGATGCGCCGTCGCCACCGTCGAGTACCTCCGCCGAGGTCGGGTTTCGCTGGGTTCCGCTTCCCCCGTGAGGTCATCGTGCTG
>Ga0213882_10000736_pt1 | contig 10536 bp, 9 predicted proteins | sample BarmaccoBMER_R09_FD_160106 | JGI IMG/M metagenome (GOLD analysis project Ga0213882, IMG submission 160106) | Barbacenia macrantha exposed rock microbial communities from rupestrian grasslands, the National Park of Serra do Cipo, Brazil - ER_R09 ...
AGGAGCGCTGCACGAGCTCGGCGACCGACGCAGCGTCGATATTTCTTATGCGATAGATTTGCGTGTAGCGGGCACCGAACGCGGGCTGGTCCAGCGTGGCGATCAAGCCTTTTGCCTTGTTAATGTCATCGGGTTGCCCAACGAGCACAATGGAAGCACCTGACACACTGGCTCGCAGGTGCGGGATCTGCCGCGCGAGTGCGCGAGCGATAGCTTTGGGGCTGGCTTGCGTAATGCGCACAGCTTCAGCTGGGGAACTCACTGGCGGTGGCGGAGTTACCGGAGCCTCGTCCAGATTGTTAATCAACGTTTGCAGTTGCTGCAGATCGATTGGGGTTGCCCGCACGAGAATGCTGCTCTTTGAGGCCGCGGAAAGCCGCGCGTTAGGATAAAGCCCCTGCAGACGTGCAATCACCGTGGCTGCCTTCGTATAGCGCAGAGGCACCACGACGACCGTCGGTTTCATCGGGCTACGAACGTCAATGCCTTGAAGAATCGTGCGAATCGCCTGTACTTGGTCGGGCTTTGCTACGATGATAAGCGAATTCGACGAGCGATCCATCCGTATGGTCGCATGTGGGTAGAGTCCGTGCGCGATGTCGTAAGCGCGGCTTAAGTTTACGAACTGTACTTGGACGACGGCCGGGATCGGTGTGGCGGAGGGAGCCCCGGGCCGGCCGCGTCCAAGTGCTGACCCAACGGTTGCGACCACCAAGCAACACACCACAAGCGCGATGTGTAGACGTTGGGCCGGATTGTTAATCGCTCTTCCCCAGTTGAAGTGCGAATTTAGTGCCAAACATAGACGCCTCAACAAACGGCACGATCCCAATTTGAGATCCCGAAGGTTCTTTTACCGCACGGCATTTCATCGAGGCGAAGTAACAACTATAAGGGGCGCTTATCGAACATCTACATTCCGCGACTTGCGTGCACGTTCAACACTACGCGCAGCGCTGCCGGACTGTCTAGTTGCTTTTGCTATGCAATTTGACTATCGAAATTGCTATCTGCGGCGTAACCCACTCAAACATCGTCGGGGTTGATCACTTTGGATTTGATGGCCAGAGAGACTAAGTGAGCTCTCGATCGGGCATCAAATTTCGCAAAGAGCATTCGCACATACAGCTCGACTGTGCCGGCACTGCGGCAAATCGCGACGGCGATCTCCTTGCTCTGCAAACCCTTTGCGATGCCCTTGAGAACGGCCAGCTCAAGCGCGCTGAGCTGCGTTCCGGTTGTCAGTTGCGTTCTGCGAAGCTCCATCCCAATTACGAGGTCCTCCTAATGTAGACCGAATTGCGTTGGTTTGCAGCGCCAGCGGATGAAGCGCGCGGCCTGCCCGGCTTTAAATCCGGTCAAGCAATATGCAAATACGACGCTTTCCAAAGAGCGCTCACCAAACGGCGTGAAGCCCCTCCTCAAAGCGGCATCACGGCGCGGCGCTTTCGCGATGCAATACCGGATTCCTAGCCCATGTGTGCTACGTCCGTCCGCAAATCAAGATTGCGCCAATCGTTAGTTTAACGGCCAGCGGCGTCCGCGCAATACTCAATTATGGGTATGCCGATGCAAGGCGGCAGGGTTTTGGCCAGACTGAAACTTCTTGAGCGAATTATCGTTCGGTAAGCGAATCGAGACATCGGCAGATCAACGGATATACAGCGCTTTGCCACCGCTCGCGCCAAGGTGGCGAACCGGCGCCTGAAGCGGGCTTCTTTGGCATTTGGAAGCCGTGACCGCAGGAGACTCGAACTGTTTCAGCTGCTCGAAAAAGCTCTTCGCTTAAGGACGATCAGCAGATCGGGAAGTGCGCAGATCCCCCGCAACGGCAGCACGGCACACCCCATGGCCCTGCGTTTCCCTATAGCTGTCGAGCAGTTAACGTGTGGTGCGAGGCGCTGCGCAAATAGATTTTCTGACGGGATTGAGTGTTGTGGAAATGAAGAGCCGCTTTGGTTGGCTCGATTGGGGATTAGCAGGCGCGCCTTTAACGATCATGCATCATGACGATGTACGACGGCGGAGCCGCCCCAGGAGCTTCAATGATCATCGCATCGTAGGCGAATTGAGGCCCAAAATTGCCCAATATGAATGACGTCGCCGATTCGCCCAAGCCGAGCCACACGTCGCTCGTGGAGCTCAATAAGATGTAGTGACCCGTATTTGAAGCGAACGTGCACGTTTGCCAGTTTTCGCTCGGGCAGTTGACCTTCTCTCCAAACCACTGAGCATCAGCGGTCTTCCACTGCCGACCCGGGGGCGGAATGGCGGCCTCAACACCTGCGGGTGCGTACATTGCACCGGGACTGGTTGAATACGCCTGTCCATACTTGGCGTAGCCAGGATCTCCATACTGAGTGATTCCAGCTGCAACATCTGCGGCCCACGCTCGGGCTTGACGTTCGGCGTATTCGTCGATCTGAAGATTGGGAAAGGAGTGAGGGTAGGAAATTGTGGCTCGACTCGTATTAATATCGGCCAACCACGCGATTTCGTCGGCACTCAGATGCGAAAGTGATCCCGAAATCGTGTTCAACCCGACATTCACCGTCACTGTGCGGTGTAGCGTCGCGTAGTTCGACATCGCAATCGTCAGCATGTAGGTGCCCGCCGCGCCGGCGTTGAGCGAATATGCACCGTTCTCGCCGCTGCTCGCGCTGACTGTCGGGGCGACGGGAGTGCCGCAGACGTTGAGGATATCGGTCTGTGCCTGGTTGCAGGCGGTGTTATTCGGCACGGCACCCATGGTAATTGTCGCGCCAGAAAGCGGCGCGCCCTTATTGCTATCGGTCACGACGCCCGATACTACAAACTGTTGTGGCGGGGGCGTCGGACAACTTTCGACGCGTGAGCATCCGCCTGGATTGCCCGGGGGCGGCAATGCACTGCCCCCGCCTCCGCCGCCGCCGCATGCGGTAAACAGAGATGCAAGCACAAGCGCAGCCGAAAGCGAGACAAGACGTAGTAACTTCGATTCGTGCACGGCAAATTGGTCCTTAACGCAATGTGACCTGCGCCGAGAGTATACTCGGCGTACACGAGTTATTTCTCGTGGGCAATAGAGCGCCCTGCGTCCACAATAGGGCGTGTGAAGGGCGCGCGCTCGGAACTAGCTCTCAAACTGGCAAGAGTGATCACTCGGCGCCGGCGAGCACTAAACTTAACGCAGGAGCAAGTCGCTTCTTTTGCGGAGCTCTCCGTTCGCCACTACCAGTTCATTGAGTCTGGAGAGGCAAATCCGCGTTTTGTATCCCTCATTATGCTGGCGGGCGCGCTGGAAATACGCGCCTCCAAACTCTTGCAAGATGCAGGATTCTGAGCGATCTCTTTGCTGAGCTTAAAATAAATCTCGTTTTAGGGCCGTCGAATTACCGACGGTCGGCGTAGACGAGCACACGCCCTCTGAATCAGCGAGCTACGCCGGTTGAAGGGCCGGCGATGCAGACAAGTCTCCGTCGTCAGGAGCTCACCCGCTCTTTCCTCGCTGCCTCCGCCACCAACGCAACTCTGGATCGCACGCCGTACACTTTGAAGATCACTTTAAGATGATTGCGCACCGTAGATTGACTGCGCCCAAGGGTGTGCGCGATTTCGTGCGTGGACATTCCTTTACGTATCATGCCAAGAACGGTCGCCTGCGCCGGCGTAAGATCATTTTTGCGAACGCGGCTACGTCGCGGATTCGCTTTCTTCAGTTCATCCCAAAGCCAAGCGCGGGGGTATGTCTCGAGTGCGTGTTGCGCCGATAATTTCCACCGACGACTCCCGGTAAGGCTGAAGAGTCGCGTTGCTGCCCGCCCGGCGCGCCACTCATATCCAATGCGATCGAATGTGTCCCATGACGCCTTATACGAGACATGAGCATGATCCAGGGCACCATTGGCTTCACGAACCACACCCGTCGCATAAGCGGCGAGCGCTGCAAGTCGATTATCATGCGCAAAGTGGAGCAGTGGAGAAGCCAGTTTGCCCAGAGCGTTGTAACGAGCAATATAAAACGCCGCTTTCTCCTTGTCGACGGCGGCGAAAAGCTCCGCAAAAAGTAAGAGCGCGATCCGCTCTTCACTTTGGCAGTTCGCCCACTCCACCGGTTCAGCAATTTCCTCGGCCTGCGCCAATTCATTGAGTGACCACTGCGTTTCACCAATTGTGCGAGCGAAATAGCCGCGATCAAGATGCACCATGGCACGCCAAGCTGCATCGGGCGCAACTTCCTGAGCGTGCCGAAGATAGCGAAAACAACTCAACTGGTCACCAGCGAGCGCTTTGCACCAGCCGATCGCTTTAAGAGCCTGGAAATGGTTGATCGCAACATCTGGCGGCCAAGGATCGCCGTCGTCCAAGGCCTTCTCTGCATACTGGCGAGCCTGCGGAAGAATCATTTCTCGAGCAATCATCGCTAAGGTCTGTACCGAAAGATACCAATATTCTAAGAAGTCAGACCTTCGGCTATCCATCAACCGAGCCGCTTTAAGCATGGCGGCTGCCTGCTTGTCGAAACGCTCTTCCCGGCAAAAAATAAAGCTCTTTAACTGTTCGCTGTGTACTCGACCACGCAGCGACCGGTCTTTCAGTGTCTCACCATAAGCCGTCCACGCTTCTTCAATGCGGCGCTCCATAAGATAACGGCGTGCGCGTTCATAAGCAACGCGTGCAAGGAACGCTGCATTCGGCCCCATTGCTCTATCAGCAGCCTGATCAAAGTGCCTATCAGCTTGCTCAAAGTCATTAAGGCGTGCGTAACCAATCGCAAAGTAAAGCTCCATTGTAGACGCTTCACTTGTCTTAGATATATGCGCGCGATTCTTGAGTAAGAAACGCACCGCCGCGGCGGCATCAGTTTTTAAATATAGGTAAGCGCGAAGCATGGTATTGACCGCTGGCGGCGCCGAATTTACGGACTCGTCGTCATATAGCGCAGCTGCTTCACTAAAGTGGACACGACGTGTTAGCGTGATCATCTCAGCCCAATTACTGGAACGCGAAGAAGTCTGCGGTCTCATTTCTGCGTGAAGTAGGACGGCGGACTCGAAAGAACCCGCCGTCCTTGCCGTACTCTAGTGGCCGGGACCAGGCTCTTGTCCGCCGCCGTCGGCCTGGTGAGGAATCGTTTGGTGAGCGCTCACTGATGTTGTCGGGATCGTCGAAGCGCCCGAACTGCAAGCAGAGAGCCCCGCAGAAAATACAGTGAGAACCGCGATTAAACGCAGTTTATTCATGGTCTTATCCTTTCAGCTCAACGACGCAGGCGCCGAGAGCATCTGAACGTACCTAGCCCAAATGGGCTAGGAACAGTTCATTCGGATACATAAGGTAAGGGCCTCGGAAGCGACAGCGTTACCTGTCGCTCGCCGGGTTTATTGTCTGGCTAGGAACCCGCACGTCATGAGGCGACGGTTATTGTGCCAAATCGCGACCGCCTGAGAGCGCAGAAAGAGCAGCTGAACGTCCCGCGCGACGCGGCCCGACGCTCCACGAACTCACCTAAAGTGCGATCACGAACCGCGGCTGCGTTGTTCTTTGCGACAATCTCTGCCATCGCTCTCGCAGGGCTCAATCCTTCGCATGCCGCGCCTCAGCGTTATTCCGTCGCGACGGTTTGCAAGGCAGACGACGTGGTTGAGCTGTTGAAGCTGAACGCTGGCGGCCCAAATGTAAAGACGTTTCTGCTTGGGCGCCTAAAGGCGTGCAGCATACGGTTGCGAGAGCGCGAACGAGCGGTTTCGCCCCAGAAGCTTCGCGAGTGTGACTCAACGAGTGCTGCGAATCGAGCCGCAGATCCGATTACCCTTTACGATAGATTGACCGAGTGCATCGGATACTTAAATCCAACGCCTACGCCAACGCCTCAGGTGTACTTCACCGCAGAGAGGCCAACGGTTTTCACGTTTGCGCTGGTCGATAGCACAAATGCGATATCGGCCAGACTCTCGATCGAGATGGCGTATCAAATGCAGACTCGAGATTCGTCAAGACGGGCGTTCGCAAATATCACAGTCATCGCCGAGCCGACATGGAAGCTCGCAGACTACGCTAGCCAGTGCGCCAACGATCCAGGCGTTGCTGGCGCCGTCATTGTTCTAACGCCGGCAACACAGGGCGCCACCGACAACTATCTCGTCTTTACGCGAAGTTGGACGACGCTTGACACGGGCGCCCTCGTTGCCGTCTGTCAGCATGGTAAGAATGCGAGGAGCCGGATTGTGTGGGCGTCCAGCATCGACACCGGCGGAGGCGGCCGCGATTCAGAGACGCTGCTGCCGGTTGCCGCTCTCGCGGCAGCGATTTCAGCGCTGACAAATCGACAAAGTACGACGACATCTACGATGACGACCTCAAGTTTTGCCTCGCCTCGACCTCCGCCGCCGCCTGGTGTTCCATTTCCGATCACTCAGACCGCGACGACCTCGAGAACGACCAACCCAACGAGTGACACGGTGCTCTTCGGAACAACGCTCCTGACGCAGCTGGCCTCTTCCACCGTCGGATCGACTCCGAGCGTCGACGCCCAGACGGCCGCAGCAGCCAGAGATGCGTTAGGTAAAATCGTCGATGAGTTGAGCGCGAAGCGCCAAAGCTGCCCGCCACAGCCGGCAATTGAGTCAACTACGGCATCCTGGAAAGCGATCTGTCGGTGGTAACTGAGGCGCAAAGCACCGCTTTTCGTGTTTCATGAATGGATCAAGCGCTTAGAGCGGCACGCCGTAGTTTTTTGAGAGATGAATCAAGGCGCGCTTGTCCCCTCAGCACAGATTTCTGTGATCTTAGGCGCAAGAACCCCGATTAAGAGGCGCTGTCTCGCATGACGCACATGCGATTGGAAGCAAAGAACGGCTCCTTGCATGCGGTCAAACACCTGATTGTCTTAATGATGGAAAACCGCTCCTTTGACCACATGCTTGGGGCGCTCGAACTTACACCGCACAACATGCCGCTCAACGGGCTTAGCAAAGCTTTTCCGAATCGCGCCATGGACGGACGTCTGTTTGCGCCGTGGCCAATGGATTGTTTCGATTGGAACTTTCCACCACTTCCTCACAGCTTCGCCGATTTTCACAACGACTACAATCAGGGAGCGAATGATGGCTTTGTAACGTCGTATGAGAATGCTATTCCCCCACCGTCAAATCAGTATACCGGTGTTCCGATGGGCTATTATACGGAGAAAACGCTGCCCGTACTGTACTCGTTAGCCACTCAGTTTACGGTATGTGATCACTGGTACGCATCGATGCTCAGCTCGACGTGGCCGAACCGCAAATACCTGCACTCGGGCCGGCGCGACAATGATAACGATACGCAAACCATTCCAGGCGCCTTCGGCTTCCAAACTGAGCCCATGTATCAATTCATTGAGAAGCAGTACGACCCCCAAACGAACAATCGCCTTAGATGGAAATGCTACTTCAGCGACATTCCGTTTCTCGCCGGATGGTACGCTTTTGCCGCCTTCCATGCGTTCACAAATTTTTCGCATGTTGATCAATTTGTTGAAGATTGTCAGGCTGAGCGACTGCCTGAAATCAGTATTGTGGATCCACCATTTACGCTCGCCGACGATCATCCACCTCAAGACCCGCGGCTTGGGGAAAAGTTTATTGGTCTGGTAGTGGATGCGCTTACCACCTCTCCAAGCTGGGATTCAAGTGTCCTGGTGATTCTTTTTGATGAAGCCGGTGGTTTTTATGATCATGTCGTTCCGCCGTCGGCGCCCGAAGATAACGCCGTTGATACGCCTTTGGGCTTTCGCGTTCCGGCTATTATCGTAAGCCCTTTTAGTAAACCAGGCGCCGTGTCTGTGGAGGCCTATGATCATACATCCATTATGCAAAGTATAGCCGAGCGCTGGAAGATCGATTTTGCGAGCCAAGGCGACTCTTTTGGAACGAGATACTCCAAGATGAATGCCATCTGGAGCGCATTAGATTTTAACGCCACACCTCGCCCGCGCGGCGTATACACTAACGCGTTCAATTCAAAAGACGTACAAGCGCTAAATTGGGCCGCCAACGTGCGCGAACGCTTGGACTCTCCACTCGGAGACTTTGAACGAGCGCTCGAGCGCATTTTCGTTCTGCCAGAACTAAAGTCGCTCGACAATCGTGCTTCCGCTTTCGACACACTCGGCAAGTTCGAGCACTCTGTGATAACCCTCAAACGAGTGAATTCCTACCTCCCACAGCCATGACATCTTCGGCTTATGTTTTCGCGCGACGGGAGGTGCAATTTATTTCTTGTGTCTCCTACGGTCACGTAGGCTTTGCATTCAAGTAGGCGATTTGCCAACCACCTAGTTGGCGGCGCCGAAGTCACTTTTGGACGCGCATCACACATCAATAATGCGATGGACTTTTGGACAGCTCGCACCAACGATCCCCAGAGCTTTATGGCAAGCGGTAGACACCATACGGCCGCGAGACGCGTTATGATATGTATAAGGAGCTGACCATCTCCAGCGGCAACGTCAACGCAGCGTTGCGGGAAATGAACCGTCTGGAAAACATTGATTATGATCTGTTTTCACAGAACCTTGGCTCGGCAACAGCCGCGATCATACGCAGGCTTTTTCATTCGATTATCCTTTCTTAGGCGGTATCCGCGCTGGTAAAGAACCGCCTGGTAAAGTAGCCCAAATAGGCTAGGAGCACGGGATTCAAACGTTAAATATAAGGGCCTCGCGTCGGCCCGGCTGATGCTGCCGCGGAACGTATCGGAGGTCAGGACGCGCCATGAACCGTCCTCAGGTAACGAGTATTATCGCGACGCTCTTCGCTTTGATTATTTCTGCCGGAATCGCTACGGCCCAAGACTCGCAACCGGCGGGATCTCCAGCGCCCTCCACAGTCAACTATGCGCAGATGCCGCTCCCACAGCTGTGCGATCAGTCAACCATGACGATTGAGCGCCTCGAGTACATCAAAAACTCGGGCGAGGCAGATATCTGCAAGAATCACTCCATCGGCGCCGTCTTTGGCTTTGCGTCGTACTCTTGGCAACATCCAAACCCCACATTCTGCAATGCGGGAACGGGACTGCGAACCGGCTTGTTGGGTTTCATGACGGGCAAGTCGATCGGGAACGTGAACCTCATTACAGCGATCGGAACGTTGCTCGCATTTACGTTTGCGGGCTGCAATAACACTAGCCTTCCTCAACCCACGGCGGCACCGACGCTGCACGGATCAGATTCTGCGCTTGACTTTACAAAAGCATCCCAACAGCCATTCTCAGTTTCCGAAACGGGATACGCGGGGCAATTTAACGTGACTGTGACGTCTAGCGATATTACCGTTAACCGCGCAACGGGAACTCCCAAAGAAGCGGGCGCCCCTGTCGTCTTCATCGTCAATGCGAAGTCCACTGCGCGGGCTTCTGCGATAAAGCCATACGTAATCGTCACCGACGAGCAAGGGCGGGCTTTGACGGTGCCTGTTACATTGCCGAAGTGACTTTCATGCGGTCAACGCGCGAGGCGTATCAACATGGCAAAGCACGCGTGCCTTTATTGCGGCAGCCGTAAACGGATCCTTAAGAAAGGACACCAGAGATGGCTCGGACACCGCCATTTTATTCGATCAACGAAACTCGTAAGCCACCGACCAGGCGAGTATATCACAACAATAACGCCTGTCCGCCTGGACGCGATATCCCAGCTAAGGAAAGACGCTCGGGAACAAATGGTTACCGCCTTTGTAAAGATTGTGACGAGCGCAATCGCGCCGGCCGATAATTCGTCATTGTTGCCGCTAATCACTAAAATCCAGGAAGGTTCAACATGGCAATTCGCTGCGTGGCCATCCGGATGTCGGCAAACGGCTACCGCCATGAGCACATTACCTACATCCAATGGCTTCAGGACGGTCAGTCCCTGCGTCAAAGCAGCAGCCGCGCCGAAATGGTTGCGTTCGTTGAAGACGGCGGCAAAGCATACGTGCGCGATCAATTCGGAAATCTAGTCTATCTGCGAGTCCGCGTGAGCACGCCCGGAAATAAGTACGTCCAGACCTATGCGGACGGGATTTGGTCGGATAATCTCTTGGCGCTACCGAGGTTTTAAATCACTCCAAATATTGCACTTGCGCGGCATTAATTCGGAAGCACCTTTCAGGGTGGCCAGCCACACAAGGTCCTGGAAAAGGCATCCCATCGGCACCGGGCATCGCAGGCGCCGAGACCCTTGAGCATCGCGTAACGAGGTTTTGTCCTCGACTGCTCTGGCAGCTGCCCGCCACGCGCAACGAATTTCGCGCCGGTTGCTTAAGGTAATCCGCTAGGGACCTGCGATCTGTTAACGTTACCGATACTGCTGTGTGAGTAAAGGACTTTGTGCGATCATGCGGGCGGCGTGGCGCCGGTCATGCGTTTATTGCACACCGATCGATTCGCTGACAGCGGACAACGCTACGGCGGCTACGCGTACAACGATGCGCTAGCCGTCGCTGGCGAGCAGCAAATCCCAGTCGTGAGACCGGCTTCAGGAAGCGTTTGGCGTACCGACGACGGGATTTCCTTAACGTTTCTCGGACCAACACT
>Ga0213882_10000737_pt1 | contig 10533 bp, 10 predicted proteins | sample BarmaccoBMER_R09_FD_160106 | JGI IMG/M metagenome (GOLD analysis project Ga0213882, IMG submission 160106) | Barbacenia macrantha exposed rock microbial communities from rupestrian grasslands, the National Park of Serra do Cipo, Brazil - ER_R09 ...
TGTTGCACCAACGTCCTTGGTCATGACCTCAGCTTTCGGACCGTGCAAGCGATCGGTATAACCGGGTGTGGCCGTCACCACGTACCCCGTGATCGGCGAACCTCCGTCACTCGTCGGCGGCCGCCAGGCCACAACTACTGATCCGTTGTGCGGGGTGACGGTCACGTTGGCGACGCGGCCTAGTGCGGTCGATACGATGCGGCGGTCCATATCGTCGGCAAGTTGCCGCACGAGTTCTTCTGCATGCGACAGCTGAGATGGTGGATACTGCATGTTCAGACACACCACGAACGCATGCTCCTGAAATAACAGATGCACGACCTCCTCCCCGGGGACCAACGAGAGCCATGCGTAATGAAGAAAGCCGGCTTTGAGCTCAGGCAGGACCCGACGTGGTCCGGTTGCCAAGCGCGACTCATCGCTCGTAAACAGCCGTAGCGCCAACTCCGTCGATGCACATTTCTGAACCTGGGCAATGAGGAACCAGGCCGGCTGGTCATGGACGGAGGCCCCCAAAGCGACGGCAGGGCACTCTGCCGTGCGAAGGAGGAGCGGCTCTCCAGTTCCCAAGCCCGGGGGACCGTACCATCCGGGAGGTAAGCGCATTGCTTGAAGCACCTCCTGCGGCGTGACCTGGGAGGAGGTCAGTGTGCCAGGCGCCACGTCGTTCCCAAAGAGGCGCCAAGCGTGGAGGGATCGGGCGCTAGATGGATGGTATGCCAACGGCAGAGTGCGGCGGGCAATAGCAGAGGACGCTGGGGGAGCGGTGGCGGGAATAACGGCGGCAGCGACGAGTCCGATGGCTGCCGCGACACTGGCCCTGCGAGGACGCTCCATAGCGCCATCCCTCTCTCTCAACGGATCGGGTTCACCAGTGGCTCGGCGCAGTCCAGGTGGCCAGAATATGGGCCGCGCGTCGTCGCCTTCCGCGCCACCAGCATATACCCTTTGTCAAGCGTGGGGCGGTGGGCTCGACCCCGCGTCGAACAATGAATCATCGACGATCCCGGCGGCGCTTTGTGGGATGGAGTTAGTCCACAGGCTGGTGGAGCGTGGCATCCAGCCAGCTCAGGCACTCCTGCTGGGCCGTACCATCCCCTTCGCGTGCCGCTTTCGCTCGCCGCGAATAAGCCTGTGCCTCCCGCTTGGTCCAGCGACTCGGTGGCTTATGGCGCCAGTCCTCGCCCGGGCGTCGCACCACGATGTCGGGCCCAAGATCAAGCTCGAGCTGCGTAGGGCAGCCATCGGGTAGCACACGAGGCTTCATCATCCTTACGATACAGCTAATCGCTTGAACCAGGCGGTTGTTATTCCCATGCTCGAGTACCCGACGTACATCGGCGGCAGGATACCGACCAATTGCCAGCCCTCGACCCCGAGGCTCGCAACGATCTCGTCGAATATCGTTGTCCTGCCTTCTGATTGGGACATCAGCCCACCAAACCCGCCTTCCGTTCTCGAAGAAGACATATCTACTCTCTTTACAGTTCCCTCCGAGTAGCTCACGAGGCTAAATTTGTCCCCCTTCCAGCAGAGCTGGGCGTGGTCCCACTTCTGCATACCTCTCCCTTCCATCAGGGTGGTTCCTAACGTCGGGGTCCTCGCACACTGACACCTTTGATCGTACAACAGTGGGAGCGTGTGGATGTGGTTGAAGAGCGGTGCTGTATCTGTCATCATAGACGCGAGGACAAGGACCGAGCAGATCGACTATTGTGTGGTGCGTACCTTGTGTATTGGTAGAGGGGAAAGACCCTTCGGTCGTACCTATGCAGACGGAGGAGAGGAGTTGATGCCACGCTTCACCACTGCGGCAATCGAAGACGTTACCCCGAAGCGAAAGAGCAAACAGCCGTCTCAGCGCTCCCAGACCCAGGAGCAGTATCAGCAAGCCCTGCGAGACGCGATCCTGACCAGAAACGAAGCCCTGATAGCTACCGGGTGCTGTTGACCCGGGCGCGAGACGGCTTCATCATCGGGGTTCCGGCCCATTACAAGACGTATGGCTTATTCGCGAGCAGTGGGCTGCGCGAACTGCGGTGATATCGAGTCGCCGTGCCCCTCGCCTTCCCATCGCCATCTCGTAAACGACCGTTTATGAGAGTCTCAGAACTTCGTCTCGTTATCAAATGGCGGGAAGCGCCATTTATCTCTGAAAGTGGCGGGTTCCTCCCGCCTCCCGCCGAGCCGCCCATATCGTTACCCGTCTTATAATCTCCCTCTCACATCTTGACATCTCGCGGGACTTCTGAGATGATCGGTCCATGTTAGTTGGCTATGCCCGGGTCTCCACCGACGATCAGGACCTCGCCCTCCAGCTCGATGCCCTCGCGGGCGCCGGCTGCGAGCGCGTCTACCGCGACACGGTGACCGGCGCCAAGGCGGAGCGGCCGGGCCTGGCATCCGCCCTGGACCACCTCCGGCGAGGCGACACCCTGGTGGTCTGGCGCCTCGATCGCCTGGGCCGCTCCCTCTCCCAGCTCATCGCCCTCATGGCCCGGCTGGACGAGGCGGGCGTCGGCTTCCGCTCGCTCACGGAGCAGATCGACACCACCACCTCGGGCGGGAAGCTGATCTTCCACATCTTCGGGGCGCTGGCCGAGTTCGAGCGCACCCTCATCCGGGAGCGGACCATGGCGGGGGTGTCCGCGGCGAGGGCGCGTGGGCGCCAGGGCGGGCGGCCCAAGAAGCTGGACCCGGGCAAGGCGGAGATGGCCCGGCGGCTGTACAGGGACAAGGGCAATTCCATCGGCGACATCTGCCGGACGCTGGGGATCTCCCGGGCCACGCTCTACCGCTATGTCGGCTCGGGCGGCCAGGATGGCCGGCCACAAGACGGTGGGGCATCATGAGACCCCAGCGCCGCCTCCCCAGTCGCGCGGTTCTCAGCCACCGATCGGAGGGACGATGGAGAGCACTGACCGAGCGTATCTGAAGAAGGAGATCATCGGGATCATCGAGCACCAGGTCCGGGAGGGGGACCCGCCCGAGACCCGGCAGGCCCTCGACCGCCTCCTCGCCGCCGGGTACCCGCGGGAGGCGGCCCTGGAGCGCCTGGGTGCCGCCCTGGTCGAGGAGATCGGGGGGATGCTCCGCGAGCGCCGGGGCTTCGATCGCCGGCACTTCCGCGCCCTGCTCGAGCGCCTGGCGTGAGGTGATGCCGGAGTATGTGCCCGCCTATCGCACCGCTTCCCCTCTCACCCTGGAGCACCTCCGGGGGGAGCTGGAGGTCCTGCGCTCCATGCACGCCCATGCCGCCCACCACGACGACGTCCTCGTGCTCGACGAGACCTTCTGCCGGGTGGTCGCCCTCGAGCACGCCGTCATCCGCCGGGACCGGGAGGCGGGCGAGCTGCCAAGGGTGCGGGACTCCCTGATGTTGCTGGACCGGGCGCTCAAGTGGGCCTGGCTGGCGCGGGAGGAGGAGAGCCACGCCGGGGGGATGTACGCCGCCAAGCTGAAGGAGGCGATCGCCGTCCTGGCGGAGATGGAGCTCTTCCTGGAGAGCGTGCACCAGCCGCCCGAGACGCCCGAGGAGCGGCCGGCGGGGATGAGCCGGGAGCAGGCGGAGGGATTGGCCCGGGCGATCAAGGCGCGGCTGCCGCGGGCGGAGGTGGCAGCCCAGGAGGACGAATGCGGGTGGGTGGTGGAGGCGCGCAACCCCTATCGCGGGACGACCCAGGTCTTCCGGGATCCCGAGCAGTTCGAGCGACTGATGGAAGAGGCGGCACGCCGCGCGAAGAGAGCGTCGAGCGAGGACCAGACCGCCCGATAAGCGCTTCAGCCACAATCTCCTGGTTGCGGGCTCGTGCACGCGCCGGACACCAGACACGCAGCTGATGAGCGTAATGGCCGCTCGCAGCGCCTCGACCGTCGGGAAGCCGGCGGCGCGCAGGGCCTTGGCCGTCGCCCGATAGACGTTCGGTGCCCCGGGCTCCCTCTCATCCCGGACCCTGGCGAGCAGGCCGCGGCGTATCAGCCGGGCCAAGAGGCTCTCTGAGCCCTCTCCGCGGTACCGCTCCACCTCGGCCCGGGTCGCCGCCCCCAGGGTGACCACGATGGCCAGCACCTCGAGCTGCTCCGCGGAGACCTCGTGCTCCACCTCCACGGCCGCCACGCGGGAGACCGCCTCGCCCACCTCGGCGAGCGGCCAGAGGCGCACCTCGCTCCCGTCCTCGGTGAGGGCGTAGCCGACGGCGGCCAGGCGGGCGGCGCCGGCCAGGACGAGCTCCCGGGCGGCCGGGATGCCGACGTCGAGGGCGGAGGCGAGGTCGGCCAGGGGCAGGTGGTGGGCGGCCACGAGGCAGGCGCAGGCGCGGCGGAGGAGTTCCTCGGTGGGCGTGCGGGGTGGGTCCGGGCGGATCAGGGCCGCCGCCGGCGCGGCGAGCCCGAGCGCGCCGCGCAGCCTGGCGTAGGTGCGGACGGAGGGGAGCCGGCGCCCGGCCTCGATCTCGCTGACCGCCGTCCGGCCGACGCCGCTCTCCCGGGCCAGGCGCACCTGGGACCAGCCGAGGAGCTCGCGGCGCCGGCGGATCTCAGTGGCGATCTCGGGGGACGCATCGGTAGTCCCTGCAGGCATCACGACGGAAGGATAGGCCTCGCACCGAGCGGGATCACCAGTATCTCCAGGGACGGATTCGGAGCATGCCAGGCTTTCAACGGCAATCCTCCCGGACCTCAGCACAGCCCAACGGCTCCCATGGAAGAGTGTCGCCCTTCACCCTCGAGCGCGTCGCTGGCCGCATGGGCGAGATCCATCTCCTGCCCGGTCGCCCATGCGGCCGCAAAGGTGGAGTCGTCGAGCTGCGTCCGCGCCGTCGTGAGGTATTCGTCAAAGACAGCCTGATCCGACGGCCAGAGCTGCGCGCCGATCGCCGCCAGGCCGGCGCTCGCGGCGCCGAGTATCCGGACGGCTCGCTCCGGCTGTCCCCGCGCGAGCGCGACCCCGGCGATGCGTATGAAGCAGGTCACGAGGCCGAAGCGATTGCTGAGATCGCGGCCGAGGGACACACTTTCCGCGCAGAGCGCGGCGGCGCCGTCCGCGTCCCCTCGGTCGAGCGCCACATGGGCCGCACGGGCCAACACTTCCACCAGCGTCCAGCGGTCGCCCGCCGCCCGCAGGATGGCGATGCACTCCTCGTACAGTGACGACGCGGCCGCATGGTCGCCGGCGGCCCAGGCCAGCGCGGCCAGGGCGAAGAGGATGAATGAGATGCCCCAGGGGTCCTCCAGCGCGCGGAACACCCTCAGGCTCTGCTCGTAGTGGGCTCGAGCACCCTCCAAATCGCCCATGCGGTGCAGGGCATTGCCGAGCTCGTAGCGCGCGTGCGCCTCGGACCACGTGTCGCCGAGCTCATGCGTCAGCTCCACGCTTTCCGTGAACGCGCGGCACGCGGCGTCCAGCTCCCCCTTCACCAGGGCGGCCATGCCGAGAAAGGTCAGGGACGGGGCGTAGAGGCGGAGGTCGCCCATGTCGCGGAGCATGGCGACTCCCTCCGCAAGCCATGCCTCGGCTGCCGCGTAATCGCCCTGCGCCCAGGCCAGGCCGCCGCCGGCCACCAGCCCTTTGGCCCGCGCCGGCGTCCGCTCCGACGGATCGGTGCGCGCCAGCGCCCCCTCGATCCACTGACGTCCCTCGTTCAAGTGCCCGCGCCGGAACCAGAACCAGCGGAGGGCCGCGGCCAGACGGAGCCAGGTCTCGGTGGCGCTGGGCTCGGACCGGCACCACTCCAGCGCGGCGCGAATGTTGGGCAGGTCGCACTCCAGGTGGTCCAGCCATCCCTCGCGCTCCGTCCCGAGCAGGTGGGGCTCGGCTGCCTCGGCCAGGGTGAGGAAGAACATAGCATGGCGTCGCCGCATCGCGCCCAGCTCTCCGCTCTCCTCCCCCTGCTCCAGCGCATAGTCGCGGATCGTCTCCAGCATCGCCAGGCGAGCGCCTGCGTCCGCCTGCTCCTCGGTGCGGAGCAGACTCTGGTCGACCAGCTCCGCGAGCCCATCCAGCACCGCTCCCTCCCGGTCACCGTCTCCCGCGCACACGGCCTCCGCCGCCGGGATGGTGCAGCCGCCCACGAAGACTCCCAGCCGGCGGAACAGCACCTGCGCGCCCGGCGTCAACAGGTCGTGGCTCCAGGCGATCGCGTCGCGCATGGTCTGCAAGCGTGGCGGCAGGTCGCGCGCGCCGCCGGTCAGCACCGCCAGGGAGGCGTTCCGGGTGAGCCGTGCCAGGAGCTCCTGCGGCGGCAAGAGCTTGAGTCGCGCCGCGGCCAGCTCGAGCGCCAGCGGGAGACCGTCGAGGCTCGCGCAAATCTGCGCGAGCGTCGCGGCGTTGGCTCCCGTGACGGTGAAGTCCGGACGGACGGCACGCGCGCGCTGCACGAAGAGGTCGACCGCCGGATACCGCATCAGCGCGTGCAGAGGGCGCAGGAAGCGCGGGTCGGGCGTCTGCAGCGGGGGCACCGGGTACTCGTGTTCTCCCTGCACGCGCAGGGGCGCCCTGCTCGTCGCCAACACCGTGAGCCCGGGCGAGCCGGCGAGGAGCTCCGCGACCAGGCCGGCGGCGCCCAGCAGGTGCTCGAAATTGTCGAGCATCAGGGTCACCCGGCGCCCCCGGAGGAAGGTGAGGAGACTTTCCAGCGCCGGAATCCCGGGAATCTCCCGGAGGCCCAGGGTTTGAGCGATGGTCCGGGGCAGGAGCGATGGCTCGCGCAGGGCCGCCAGCGGGACGCTGTGGACACCGTCGCTCGGCGAGCCGCGGGCTACCACCTCGATCGCCAGCCGCGTCTTGCCCACGCCGCCGGGCCCCGTCAAGGTCACCAGGCGGACATCCGGCCGTTCCAGGAGCGTCCGCACCTCGGACACGTCCCTCTCCCGACCGACCAGCGGCGTGGGCGGGACCGATAGGGCATGGGCGGGCGGGAGGGTCCCCGCCGGGCCGCGCCGCCGGGCCGCCTCCATCAGGGCCTCGCGGTCCGCCGGCGCGAGCTCGAGGGCCTCGGCCAGTTGCAGCACCGTCGCCCGGTACGGGGCCCGACTCACGCCGCGTTCGAGGTCCCCGATCCCGCGCACGCTCAGCCGGGCCCGCTCGGCCAGCTCCTCCTGGCTCAGGCCGGCATCCTTGCGCAGGCGCCGCAGCAAGGTCCCGAATGCGCCCGCGTCCGGGGCTTCCATCGTGCCGCCTCGCTCGCGCTTGTCCCAACACCCAGGCAAGCGCCTAGTGTTGGTGACATCGTACCACCCCACCCGACAAATCGGCAGCCCGAGGTTCGTGGGCTACTCTGCCGACTTTGCCTGGTCATCGTGCGCGGACACCCGTACTGTGGGTACCAGCCGCCAGCGGGGCGGAGACATAGAAAGGAGCGGAACGTTGGCAACGGTAGCGTTCATCCTCGTGCCCTTCATCGCCCTGGCAGTGCTTTCCTTGCTGTGGGGAAACGACAGCCGGGAGACCATCCGCTCGGAGGAGGAAGAGCTCGCCTCCTACGGCGTGACGTGGCCAGACAGGCTTACCGACGAGCAAGAGCTGGCCAATGAGCTCGCTGCCGCCCTCGAGCGGCTCCATGGTCGTCCGGACAGGCGGGCGGCATGACCGGAGCGGTCCAGCCAGGCCACGAGTTGGCGCAAGGCGACGACCGGCTAGGAGGGGGACGACAGCCGCGGGTGCGGGGTCAGACGCGGCCCGAAGACGGTCACCTGGCCCGCACGTGGACTCGGTCGGGCACGACCCAGGCGTCCAGACGGTGAGACAAGCGACCAAGAAGAGCTGTCAAGAAGGAGATACGACCATGACCAACCACCATGACCATCGCGCCACAGGGCCCGGCTATGCCTCACCGCAGGATGCCATCCGGAACGCGCCGCGCGAGGAGGTCGTCTACGTGGCGGGGCTGTACGGAGGCACCGGCACCCAGGAACCGGACTTCCTGGCCGTGGTCGACGTGCACCCCGACTCCGACACCTACTCCCAGATCATCCATCGGACGAGCATGCCCAATGTCGGCGATGAGCTCCATCACTACGGCTGGCAGGCCTGCTCCTCCGCTCACACCTGCAACCACATCTCCCGCGATCACCTCGTCGTCCCCGGCTTCCGCTCTTCGCGCATCCATATCCTGAATGTCTCGGCCGATCCCCGGAAACCCGAGATGGCCAAGCTGATCGAACCGGAAGAGATTGCCGCCAAGACCGGCTATACCCGGCCGCACACCGTCCACTGCATGCCGGGAGACATCATCACCATCAGCGCGCTGGGCGATCGGGAGGGCAACCTGCCCGGTGGCTTCATCGTCCTGGATGCCACGACCTTCGAGGTGCTGGGTCGCTGGGAGGAGGACAAGGGCGACCAGCAGATGATGTACGACTTCTGGTATCAGCCCAGAAAGAACTTCATGCTCTCCAGCGAGTGGGCGGCACCCAACACCTTCGAGCCCGGCTTCGACCTGGCCGATGTGTCGGCGGGCAAGTACGGCCATCGCCTCCATGTCTGGGACCTGGAGCGGCGCACCCATCAGCAGACGATCGATCTCGCCGACCAGGGCCTCGTGCCCCTGGAGGTCCGCTGGCTCCATGACCCGGAGGCCGAGGAAGGCTTCGTCGCCGCGACGCTTTCCAGCACGATCTGGCACGTCCACAAGAACGGAACCTGGACCGCCGACAAGGTGGTGGAGGTCGAGACCATCGATCTCGAGAGTTTCCCCATCCCGGTGCCGGGGCTCATCACCGATCAGGTCATCTCGATGGATGACCGCTACCTCTACTTCTCGAACTGGTTCCACGGGGACCTCCGCCAGTACGACATCAGTGACCCCGCGAACCCTCGCCAGGCCGGCCGGCTCTGGCTGGGCGGGTTGGAGAAGAAGGGGCGGCATGGCGACCAAGTCCTGGACGGTGGCCCCCAAATGCTCCAGCTCTCGATGGACGGCACGCGTCTGTATGTCACCAACTCGCTCTACAGCACCTGGGACAACCAGTTCTACCCGGACCTCCAGTCGTGGCTGCTCAAGGTGGACATCGCCGAGGACGGGGCGATGTCTCTCGATGAGCGCTTCTTCGTGGACTTCAGCGCGCTCCGCGGACGGCCTCGCGCGCACGAGATCCACCTCCCCGGCGGCGATGTGACCACCGAGATCTTCTCGTGAAGAAGGGCCAATGGGGGCGGAGCCCGTCCCTCACCGGGTAGGCGTCCGGCCTGCCGTCCCGTCGGACAAGGAGAGACCAATGTCCACGCTCGGAGCCCACCGGCCATTCACAAACCATGAGAGCATCGTCCCCTGGCCCTGGCTCCTGGTCACGGCCGGCTGGGCGATCGCCCTGGCCGCGACCCTGGGCGGCCAGGACTGGGTCCTCAATCATCACGTCCTGATCGAGGGCGGCCGGCTGCCCTTGCTCGTGGCGGGGATCGTCTTCCTGCTCGCCTGGCAGCTCATGACCATCACCATGATGCTGCCCGCCAGCATGCGAGTCCTGGACGTGTTTCGCCGGGCCAATCGAGCGAACCATGGAGACCGCGTGGCCACGGCCAGCTTTCTGGCCGGGTATTTGGCCACCTGGACCTGGTTCGGGGTCATCGCGTTTGCCGGCGACATCCTGGTTCATCAGCTGATCCACCACTGGTCGTGGCTTGCCTGGCATCCGTGGATGATCGCGGGCACCACCTTGCTCCTGGCGGGCGGGTTCCAGTTCACGGCCATGAAGGCGCGGTGTCTGGCAGCGTGTCGCGCCCCTCGGTCCCCCTTCGTGCGGCAGTATCGCCCCGGTCGCGCTGCGGCCTGGTGGCTCGGCCTGGAGCACGGGAGGTTCTGCCTCGGTTACTGCTGGGCGCTCATGCTGGTCATGTTCGGGCTGGGCGTGGGGAACGTGCTCTGGATGGCCGGTCTGGCGAGCGTGATGTTCCTGGAGAAGACGGCATCGCTCGGACGCCCTCTCGTGCCGGTCATAGGCACCGTCCTCCTGGCGTGGGGGGCGTTGGTGATGGCGCATCCCGGCTGGCTACCCCGCATCCTGACGGGCCTCGCATAGCGGGCAGAGGAGCCTGGCATGGCTGAGTCGCAGCGCTTGCCGCCCTCATCGCCTCCCCCCTCCCGCTTGGCCCTGCTGCCCTCCTGTGGGGCGGGGACAGCCGAGAACCACCCGATTGCCCGGAGTGGGAGCGGAGCTGCCGCTCAGCGACGGGCGACTTCCCTACCGGGGAGGTCTGTGATGCTGCATGATGGCGGCCGAGTGACCATCCGCGCTCTGCGCGCGGAGGACCGGCCCGCGATCCGGGCGCTCCTCGAGCGCCTCTCGCCGGAGAGTCTCGACAGACGCTTCCACTCCGCCGGCCTTCGCATCACAGAGGCGGTGCTCGACGTGGTGACCAGCGGGCACGTGCTGGTCGCCGAACTGGAGGGGGCCATCGTCGCGCTCGGCAACTACCATCCGCTGCCGGATCGCCGTCAGGCCGAGGTAGCGATGGTGGTCGATGATGCGAATCGGGGCCGAGGTATCGGGTCGGTGCTAGTCCAGTGCCTGTCCCGTGATGCGGAACATGCGGGAATT
>Ga0213882_10000738_pt1 | contig 10533 bp, 11 predicted proteins | sample BarmaccoBMER_R09_FD_160106 | JGI IMG/M metagenome (GOLD analysis project Ga0213882, IMG submission 160106) | Barbacenia macrantha exposed rock microbial communities from rupestrian grasslands, the National Park of Serra do Cipo, Brazil - ER_R09 ...
AACCAACGCGGCCGCGACCCCGCAGAGAAATGCGCAAGGCGTGCCAAGCGCGGGATTTGGACAGATCAATACAGCGGGCATCGGGCCTGCGACGAACATTCAGACCCCCACATCGCGGCAAGGCACGGTGGTAGTGCGATTTAAATTTTAGAGTGGGGAGTGGGCATTTCGCGATGAGATCACATTCCTTTGTACGACCATCTCATCACGCGCTGTCCGAAGGACTCGCCCAAATAAATGTTGCCCTTCGAATCCACGGATAGGTTGTGGATGTGGAAGAATTGGCCGGTGCCGTGCCCGCCATGTCCACCAAACCAGCCGATTACTTCCAGCCGCTTCCGGTCCAGGATCTGCACCTTCTTGTTCACGCCATCCGGCACGTACAGAAACCGCTGCTCCTTATCCGGCGAGAAGCCTAGATCGAACGTGGTCCCCTCTTCGGCGAGCGTCTTCCGCTCGACATAGCCCTCCTGGACGAAGGTGCCGTCGGGCCGGAAAACCTGAATACGGTTGTTTCTTCGATCGCCGAGATAAACCAGGCCGTCGTTCGAAATGGCGATTCCGTGGGGTGTATTAAATTGTTCCGGTCCCCGGCCTTCGAAGGTGCGGGCGTTGGAGGCTTTGTCGTCCGGTTTATTGCCGTAGGCTCCCCAGTGCCGTTTATATGCGCCTGTATCTGCGTCGTAAACGATTACGCGCCGATTGCCATAGCCGTCCGCTACGAAGACTTCGTTGGTCTTCGGATACACGGCGATCGCCGCGGGCCTGCCCAGGTTTTCGGTATCGTTGCTGCCTCCGGTCTTGCCGTGATGCCCGATCTGTAAGAGAAACTTCCCCTTGTTGGTGAATTTCAGGATCTGGGTGTCTTTGCCGCCGTTACCGGCGATCCAGACGTTTTCCTTATAGTCAACGAACATGCCGTGTTCCGTATCCGGCCATTCGTAGCCAGCGCCCGGACCGCCCCATGCCTGAAGGAGGTTGCCGGCGATATCGAATTCGAGCACGGAAGGCGCAGGCGCGCAGCAATCGGCCTGCGGAGGATTTGAGGAGGCGTATTTGTCGTTCGCCTGTAAACTCCTCGGCCGGTTCGCGACCCAAATGTTGTCATGCGAATCGACAAAAATTCCGCCGATCCCGCCCAGTTGCCAGTTGTTCGGCAGCGGCTTGGGCCAGTACGGGTCGACCTCGAATTTGGGCACGCTTCCCGCAGCCGAAGCGGATCTATGGCGTAGGGATGGCACCGCGATGGCAGCGGCAAGTCCAACAGCCATAACGGCGAGACTTCTCGGTTTCATGGCTGCCTCGCGTTTACTTGGGCGGATGTAGAAGCAACTTCTGGACGCGCCAATTCAGGATCTCTGCCACGTAGAGTTCGTTCTCGGCGGGGCAAGCCATCTCGTGAATCCAGCCGAATTGCTTCAACTGCCGCCCCGTGCTTCCGAGCATTCCGAGCACCTGGCCATCAAGCGTCAACTTGTACACCCGGCCCGGATACGAATCGGCACTGTACAGATACTGAGTCCCAGGCCCGGGCGTGATGCAGATCGCCCACGGCGAGCCGGGCCGCCTGGAACCCTGCGGCGGATTTTCGGCCGTGAACGCGTTTCCGTACCACACCCGCGCGTTCGCCGGGGCGGGGATGTCTATTTTGATGACCTTCAGAAAATTGCCATCGTGATCGAAAACTTGAATGCGGCTATTTTCGCGGTCCGCGACGTAAATGTTTCCCTTGGCGTCGGCGGCGATGCTGTGGGGCAGATTGAACTTGCCGGATTCGGTTCCGCGGTCGCCCCACTGCTTCACCCAGTCGCCGTTCTTGTCGTATTTGGCGATGCGCGAATTAATGTAGCCGTCGCTGATAAAGATGTTGCCTTCCGGATCCCAAGTTACGTCGGTCGGCTGCCGGAACTGGCCGTCAATTGCGGGGCGCGGCGGATTCACCCGAGTCCACGGGCCGCCTTCATCGGAAGCTTCTTTCTTGCGCCCGAACACCATGGTTACGCGGCCTTCGGGATTGAACCGGATCACCATGTCAGAACCCTTGTCGACCGCCCACAGATTGTCGTCCTTATCGACACGCACCGTGTGCGCAAAAGACCACGCGTAGAGGTTGTGTCCAATCTCGCGGATGTATTTGCCGTCGGGGCCGAACTCAAGCACCTGCGCGGCCGTGGCGCCGTAAGCCGGACCAGTGCTGTTGCCGCGATTGAAAACGAAGATGTGCTTTTTCGAGTTGACCGCGACGCCTGAAGGTTCGCCCATATGCAGATCCGCCGGCAACTTCAGAAAATCGGGAACGGAATCGTAGGCGATTTCCGGCGCGCCCGACGAAGACCCCGTATCGGCTGCGAATGCCCCCATGCCAGCGAAAAGAACCGCCGCAATGAGTCGATCGTTGTGGAATCTCATCTGACCTCCGTAATACGGTGGTTACGATATCACAATCGCGGTCCGAAAAAATGCAGCGGAGCGTACGTGGCAAGTGAGAGGTAGCGCCGCGGGTTTCCTGCCTGTCGCGGCTCCGTTTTCACAGCACTAAGTGATATACTTCCGACCGGAGATTTCGTCGATGACAACGACTTTCACACGTGCGATGATGCTCGGCGCGTTGGCCACGGGAGTCTTCGCTCAATCGAGTTTGTTCGACCGATACGACGTCATTATGAACAAATGGGCTCAGTTACCCGAGAACTTGCCGTGGGGTGGCACGACTACGTGGGTAGCCGCCGACGGGAAGGGACAGGTTGTCGTCATGGTGCGCAAGGCCCCATATTTTCGCGTGTTCTCTACAGATGGGAAATTTGTAAAGGCGTGGGGCGAACAAAACCTGTTCAATGAGGCCCACGCCGTCTTTTTCGACCCCGAAGGGAGCATGTGGGGAGTGGATACGAACGACAACGTTATCTATAAATTCGACGCTGATGGCAAGGTTGTACTGACGCTCGGCAAAAAGGGCGTGAAGGGCGACGACTCCTCGCATGATTCGTTTAATCGTCCGGCCACCGTCGGTTTCGGGAAAAACGGCGATCTGTTTGTGGCCGACGGATACGTCAACTCGCGGGTGGTGCAGTTCGATAAAAACGGGAACTTCATCCGCATCGTCGGCGGCGTCAAGGGAAGCGGTCCCGGCCAGATGCAGCTGGTCCACGGCGTCGTGATCGATTCGCAAGACCGGATTATCGCAAGCGACAGCGACAACAAGCGCCTGTCCGTCTTCGATAAGAACGGCAAGTTCATCACGACCTGGGCAGCTCCCTGCCGTGGCGGTATCGCAATCACACCGGATGACACGATTTACGTCAGTGACGTAAACGCAGGAGCAGTCACGATTTTGAAGGAAGGAAAGATACTCGACGTAGTCCACGTCGAGGGACGCCCTCACGGGCTGAGCATCGATCCAACCACTCTCGACATTTATACTTCATCGTCGGCGGGTACCACCCCGAACGTTTCGAAAGCCGCCCCAAAAAAATCGAAGGCTGTTGCCTCGAACTAATTCTCGTTGTAGACTCGAAATCGCCGCGGGTGGCCCTGCGCTGAGTTTTGCGGTGAGCGAAGGAGGAGGCTATATGAGGCGTCGCTTAGGTCTTGCACTTGCTTTCACCGTGGGAGCTGCCCTGTCGGTACACTACCCTGCCGCTCAGGCCCAGCCTAACGCGACGAAGAAAGCCCCCGAAACGAAAGCCGGGACGGTCCCCCGCACTCCGGACGGCAAGCCGGATCTTCAAGGTGTGTGGAACAGTGCAACTCTGACGCCCCTTCAACGGCCCACCAAAGGCCCCGGATCTGGTCACGAATTTTTCACTCCCGAGGAAGCCGCTCAATACACGAAGGAAGAATTGGATCGCGTAAACGGCGACAAACTCGAAGGTGTCGGCAACTACAACGAATTTTGGCGCGATCGAGGAAAGCTGGCTCCGGACATGCGAACGTCAATGATATTCGATCCGCCGGACGGCAAGATGCCAGCCCTGACGCCGCAGGCTCAAAAGCGTGTTGCAGATAAGCGAGCCGCCGCCCGCGGACATGAATTCGATGGTCCGGAAAACCGCTCCACGGACGAACGCTGTATATCCGTGAGAAACGCGGGCCCTCCCATGATTCCGACGAATTACAACTCGAACTATCAGATCGTGCAGTCTCCTGGTGTAGTGGCGCTGCTCAGCGAACAGATTCATGACGTCCGCATCATTCCAACGGATGGGCGTCCGCACGCTCCAAGTAGCATCCGGATGGTAAACGGAGACTCGGTCGGCCACTGGGAAGGCAACACGCTGGTTGTTGAGACGACCAACTTTACCGACCTAACCTCTTACGAGAACACCACTCCGGACCTCCGCCTTACCGAACGTTTCACCCGCACCGGTCCGAACATGCTTATGTACGAATGGACTGTTGACGATCCCGAGACGTACACCAAGCCATGGAGCGCGCGTTATCCGATGTTCAAGGTCGACGACACGATCTTTGAATACGCCTGCCACGAGGGGAACTACGGCTTGCTGGATTCATTGTCAGGCGCTCGCGCGACAGAGAAGGCGGCCCCGGCGGGCAAAGCGAAACAGTAGCGGTCTCCGCTGACGAAGAGGCTTGCCTCCAAAAGAGTCCTCAGGCAGATTTGCAGATCGGCGGGATCTCGAAAGGCCGCTTATCGACCCTGCCGTGCCGGGGGAATTTCCTTCAGATCCGCTTCGGATTCGGCTTGGCTCTTGGTTGGAACGACCTTATCGGGATCGATCCGCACCATCATATAAGTGATGTGATCGGGGATCTCCGTGAACAAATGCCCTGTCCCGGCTGGAATGACGATCATGTCACCTGGCTTTAGGTGGTTCACTTGAGCATTCGTGATGGAATCCGAACTCCAGCCCGGTCCATTCTGCAGCCGGACGGTTTTTTCATTGTCGGGCCGCTTAACTGGATTGACCAGGTCCGGCCCTGTCAGCAGGGTCGCCGTACCCTCGATCACATAGTAAACCTCGCTGACCTGTTCGTGTTCCGCGACAGCCCCTTTTCGAACAGATCCCGGATCGAGTTTGGGGCGGGTGACCATGCCGATTCCGACTTGGCTTTTCCCAATGTCCACGGAGCGAACCTGCTGATCCACTAAGTTGTACTTGATTGCCTTAGCTGTATAGGCGTCCAGTTCACTCTTTGGGATGTAAGTCGCCTGGCAATGCTTGCACGTCGGCTGCGGACTCTGTGCCATCAGTGCCGCCACGGTTAAACTGGTACCCAATAACACCTTGCTACGAACGCGCATTCTAATTCTCCTTTCTAGAGCAACTACTTCAGCTTGTCCGCGACCTTTGCGATGCCGGCGTTGGCACAAGCCGCGTCCTTGTCGCCACCCGGAGCACCACTTACAGAAACGGCCCCGATGAGCTGGTTCCCAACCTTAATGGGCACGCCGCCTTCGGCATAGATCGTGTTAGGCGCGGGAGGAAGTGGAAGCGGCGCGCCCTTCGCCACGTTCGCGGGCGGAGCCGATGCCCTGCCGTATGCCATCACGAAGTTCGTCTTCATCCGCCCCACGTCAATGGTCACGTTATTAGATCCGTCATCGCGCAGGAAAGCTTTGAGCATGTTGGCATGGTCGACAACCGTCACCGTCACCTTGTACCCATCCGCGCGGCACTTCGCCAGCGCTTCTTGGGCGATCGTCTGGGCTAAATCGAGCGTGAGCACCTTCTGCGTAGGGAGCTCCTGCGCCAATGCCGCAGTGGTAAGGACAAGAGTTAATGGAGCGAACCGGCTGATTGACATGCCTGGGATTGTATCGGACGCACCGATCACAGTCAATCTGCCCCTGCCTTTCTTCCTGAGTTTTGGTCGATGGGTTTTTATCGTTGGATCGCTGGGATTGACATGGAGTTTTACTGCCTGTAGAATTTCCAGCGGATCGATTTGACAGTGGTTCTAACAGGTTCTTCGATGAATTCCCGCGCAGCGGACCGGACTTCAATTCTTTTGAAACACTTTTGGCGAAAGTGGACAATCGTGATATGCGTAGGGGCCTGTATGCTGCTACCAACGCCTGCCGAGAGCCAAACTGTGGCGTATAAGGCGCTTCGAACGGCTGACGGCAAACCCAATCTAAACGGGGTGTGGCAGGCGATGAACACGGCTAACTGGGATCTTCAACCTCATTCGGCTGCCGCTGGAATGCTATGGCAGGCAGGCGCGGCTGGATCCGAACCAGCCGGTATGGGCGTGGTCGAGGGCGGCGAGATCCCGTATTTACCGGCTGCGCTGGCAAAGAAGAAGGCGAATTTCGCGAACCGTCTGGCCCTCGATCCGGAGACGAAGTGTTATCTTCCCGGCGTCCCGCGTGCCACGTACATGCCGTTTCCCTTTCAGATCGTTCAGTCGGCCAAGGTAATCATGATCCACTACGAATATGACGGCGCCGTGCGATTGATCAACATCGATGGCAAGAAGTTATCACCCGTCGATAGCTGGATGGGCTGGTCCAACGGTCGCTGGGAGGGCGAGACCCTAGTGGTGGATGTGACCGGGCTGAATGCGGATTCATGGTTTGATCGCGCAGGCGACTTCCATAGCAACAAGCTGCACGTAATCGAACGTTATACGCCCCGGTCCGCCGACACGATATCGTACGAGGCCACCATCGAAGACCCCGAAACATTTTCCCGGCCGTGGAAAATCAGCATGCCGTTGTACCGGCATGTCGAGAAGGACGCAAGATTGTTGGAGTTTAAGTGTGTTCCCTTCACCGAAGAGCTGCTGTACGGAAATCTCCGCAAGAAGGCAGCGAATGACAAAGCGAACGATAAGAAGTGAGCGCACACGGACATGCATCGGCTACGGAGACCAACGTTTGAAAGGAAAGTAGAATTATGATGCGAACGAAACTCGCCCGAGCGATGGCTCTGGCCGGGCTGCTTGGGGCTGCGAATCCCGCTTGGGCTCACCATGCGTTTTCGGCGGAGTTCGATATCAATAAGCCGGTTTCACTGACGGGAACGCTCACCAAGGTGGAATGGATTAATCCCCACGCCTGGCTCCGCATCGACGTGAAGTCTCCGGACGGCCAAGTGACCGAGTGGATGGTGGAAGGCGGCAGTCCGAATACATTGCTGCGGCATGGCTTCGATCGGAACACGTTGGAAGTCGGAACTGTGATCGTGGTATCGGGCTATCAGGCCAAGGACGGGTCCAATAAGGCCAATGGCAAAGACATCACGTTCAAAGATGGAAGAAAACTTTTTTTGGGCTCTTCCGCCGGAGACGCTCAGCCGTCGGCAAAATAACCGACGAGAATCGGCGACTTCACGGAACAGACAGCCGTGTTGATTCGGGTGCAGTCTGATTTGGGATAGATACTCTGTCGTTTTGAGGTGGCTAATGAAGCTAAGCATCTACGTGGGCGTAAGCATTACCGCATTGTCTTGCGTCGTCTTCGCCGTGCCCGACCTTCTAAAGAGGGGTTTCGCCGTTCATGCGGCTAATGTAATGGCGCCGAGGTTCGAAGTGGACCCGTATTGGCCCAAACCGCTACCAAACCATTGGGTCACTGGCTCGACCATCGGCGTCTCGGTAGATGCTCAGGACCGCGTGTGGACCATTCACCGGCCGAATACAGTGGAAGATAATTTCAAAGCTGCCGATCTGAAGGTTGGCGAGTGCTGCAAGGTGGCTCCGCCTGTGCTTGTGTATGATCAAGCCGGTAACCTGGTCAAATCGTGGGGCGGCCCCGGTCCGGGATACGATTGGCCCGATAGCAATCACGGAATCACTATCGACCACAAGAACAATGTATGGATCGGCGGAAACGGAACGAAGGATACCCAGATCCTGAAGTTTACGAGCGACGGAAAGTTCCTGATGCAACTCGGAAAGCACGGCGTGCATAACGGGAGCAACGACACCCAGAATTTTTGGCAGCCTACCAGAGTCTTCGACGATCCGTCTGCGAATGAAGTCTACATTTCCGACGGCTACGGCAACCACAGGGTGATCGTATTCGACGAGGACACCGGACAATATAAGCGGCATTGGGGCGCGTACGGCAATAAGCCAACCGATGAAAAGGCTCCGCCACGCGATCCGGCGGCAGTCGAGGATGAGGGGAATAGCGGACAGCGGAGTGGCCCGCCGCCCAAGAATTTCAGCACCCCGCACTGCGTTATCGTTTCGAACGATGGCCTGGTGTATGTCTGCGACCGGGTCAACGATCGCATACAGGTTTTTCATAAGGACGGAACTTTCGTGAAGGAGGTCTTCATCGAACCCAAGACCCTGCGGTCCGGCTCCGTGTGGGATATGGAATTCTCAAGAGACCCGCAGCAGACTTACATTTACGCAGCTAACGGCGTCAACGAGAAGATCAATATTCTTCTTCGCAGCACGCTTCAAGTATTGACTTCTTTTGGCGATGGAGGACGAGGGCCGGGCGAGTTCTTCGGCTGCCACAATCTGGCTACCGACTCGAAGGGCAACCTCTACGTCACGGAGACCTACACTGGGGCGCGTGTGCAACGCTTTCTATACAAGGGTCTGGCGCCCGTTGAAAAAGAACAAACCGTTGCGTGGCCAAAAGGCCGCCTATAGTTCCCTTGTCCTAACGGGCAGTCCCCTAAGCGGGATCGAACCCGCTAGCGGCCGGACGTCGCCAATAATGTGAGCACGAGAGCTGGAACGCTCGCGTCCGGGCTTTAAAAGCACCACTGATATCGCACCCACGGCTCTCAGATCTTACCGCCGCGATACGCACCTTGTTCCTCGCTAATGCGACCGGCCCCAGTGGTCCAAGCTGATATTGGACAATTCTGAGTGAGCGGAAGGCAACCAAAACTGATAACATGAAATTTTCCTGGGGAAGCAGGATTGGCCGCGCCGCCTTCGAGTCTTGTCGCGATTTATCCCGGTTCCTTCGATCCGATTACGAACGGCCATTTGGATTTGATCGCTCGCGGCAGCCGACTGGTCGGGCGATTGATCGTGGCGGTGCTGCGGAACGAGGACAAGCAGCCGCTATTTTCCGTCGAAGAGCGCATTCAGATGCTCGAGGACGCGGTTAAGCCTTGGCCCAATGTCGAGGTGGGTTCTTTCAACGGGCTGTTGGTGGATTATGCCGCGGCGCAGGGCGCGAATCTGATCTTCCGCGGCATCCGGGCCATCTCGGACTACGAGCACGAATTACAGATGGCGTTGATGAACCGGCGCCTGCGCCCGGAGATCGAGACGGCATTTTTGATGGCTTCGGAGTTGAATTCGTTCATCAGCTCGCGCCTGGTGAAGCAGGTGGCTTCCTTGGGCGGCGATATTGCCGGAATGGTTCCGGCCGCCGTGGAATCGAGGCTGGCAAAGAGATTATGCAAACAGTAAGTGAACTAGCGCAACGAATCGCTTTAATCAGCGAATCCTCCACTATGAAGGTCGCCGCGGAGGCCGACCGGCTGCGGCGCGAGGGCGTTGACGTCGTCGACTTCAGCGCGGGCGAGCCGGATTTTCCGACCCCCGACAACATCAAGCGCGCCGCCATTCGCGCCCTGGATGAGAATTTCACGAAGTACACGCCGGTCAGCGGCACCGTGGAATTAAAGCAGGCGATCTGCGAGCATCACAAGAATCTATACGGGACCGCCTACACAGTTAAAGAGTGCATCTCCAATATGGGTGGCAAGCATGCCATCTTTAATTTGACGCAAACGCTGCTCGATCCCGGCGACGACGTCATCATCCCCGTGCCTTATTGGGTGACCTTTAAGGACGTAGTGAATTACGCGGGCGGAAAATGCGTTTTCGCGGAGACCACGGAAGAGGAAGGCTTTACTTTGCATGCTTCCGCCGTGGAAAGGCTGATCACGCCGCGGACGAAGATGATCATCTTGAACTCGCCGTCCAATCCCAGCGGCGCTGTTTTCCCGCGCGGCGAGCTCGAGAAAATATTCCGCATCGCGAAGGAAAAAGGAATTTGGATCCTGGCGGATGAATGCTATGAGCGCTTCCTCTACGATAGCGAGCCGTTCTCTCTGGCTTCGCTTCCGGGCGCCAAAGACACCGTGGTGGTGGCGGGATCGCTGTCGAAAACTTACGCGATGACCGGTTGGCGCATGGGGTTCGTGCTCGCCCCCGCGCCGGTAGTAGCGGGCATCAATAAGCTCCAAAGCCACGCGACTTCGAACCCGAATTCGATCACGCAGAAAGCCGCTATCGAAGCGCTGCGCGGTCCGCAGGATTCGGTTGGAGTGATGCTCGCGGAATATCGGCGGCGCCGCGAGTACGTTCTGGAAAGACTCCGCGGAATTCCGGGCGTGAAGACGCAAACGCCGCAAGGCGCGTTTTACGCGTACCCGAACGTCAGCGCCGCGTTCCGCGATGGCATCACGTGCGCGTTCGATTTCGCCGAAAAGTTGTTGGCCGAGGAGTACGTCGCGCTGGTTCCCGGCGAGGCGTTCGGCACGAACGAGCATGTCCGGATTTCGTACGCGACATCCATGCAGGAGCTGGCGCGCGGGTTAGACCGCATTGAGCGGTTCATCAAAGCGCGCGTTTAAGCTGTGGTTG
>Ga0213882_10000739_pt1 | contig 10532 bp, 8 predicted proteins | sample BarmaccoBMER_R09_FD_160106 | JGI IMG/M metagenome (GOLD analysis project Ga0213882, IMG submission 160106) | Barbacenia macrantha exposed rock microbial communities from rupestrian grasslands, the National Park of Serra do Cipo, Brazil - ER_R09 ...
CTCCGCTTCCCAGTCTTGTTGCTGTGTAAAAGGGTGCCAAAGATAGCGTTTATCTGCCTGTTCGATGAGAATTCCCCTTTCCTGATCAGATCACACCTAGACGTCTTCCCACACGTTCAAATGCGTCAAGTGCATAGAGCAGATCATCGCGGCTATGCGTTGCCATAAGGCTAGTGCGGATACGCGCGCTGCCAGCGGGAACTGTGGGAGGGCGTATTGCCACTGCAAACACTCCTTGCACAAGCAGCTCGCTTGCCATCTGCAATGCCAGTGCGGAATCAGCAACGAGGATAGGCACAATGTGCGTCTGGGAAGTGAGCGTGTTGAAGCCAAGTTGTTGCAAACTCTGGCGAAAAAACGCTGCCAGTTGTTGCAGATGTTCTACAGAGTGAGGCTCCTGTTGCAAAATATCTAGAGCCGCCAATGAGGCAGCTATTACAGGAGCAGGAAGCGCGGTGGTAAATATAAAGTTTCGTGACACGTTGATAAGGTATTCCCTTACCAGATTGGGGCCTGCCATAAAAGCTCCAAAACTGCCGAGAGCTTTGCTGAAAGTTCCCACAGATATCATCGCTTCATACTCTATGCCTAACTGAGCAGCCAGACCTCTGCCGCCAGGACCAAGACAGCCAGTGGCATGAGCTTCATCAACGACCAGCAGAGCATTATATTGCTTGCAGAGAGAGACGATTTCTGCCAGAGGCGCAAGGTCGCCATCCATGCTAAAGACCGTATCTGTAACCACCAATATCTTTCCCTGATGCTCCAATTGCGCTGCCGATACCAGCAGTTCTTCAAGAGCAGCGACATCACAGTGTGGGAAGATCTTGCATTGTGCCCGGCTTAGTCGACATCCATCAATAATACTAGCATGATTAAGTTGATCGCTCAATATCAAATCGCCAGCGCCAACAAGGGAAGAGATGACGCCCACGTTTGCGCTATAGCCACTATTGAAGAGCAGAGCACTTTCGCTGTGCTTGAAGTCTGCAAGGCGTCTCTCCAGAACAAGATGTCGCTCACTGTTGCCAGCAATGAGGCGAGAAGAACCCGACCCACATCCCGCTACTCCAGCCGTCACCGCCGCTGCTGCCTTTACTTCTGGACGGATACTGAGTCCCAGGTAGTTGTTAGAACTCAGATTGAGAATGCGACGGCCATCGATTTCAACCCACGGTTCTGCTCCTGCACCGACGGTCCGTAACTGGCGATAGAGATGACGGTCGTGCAAAGCATTGAGGTGCTGCTGCATAAACTGTAGGGGTTGTGCATGCAATGGATAAATATCTCCTGCTTGTCAAAGAATGCTTCACCTTTAGTAGCAATAGAACAAAAGTTACATCCGGGGAAACACGTGTTCTTCCCGTCATTGGTTTTCCAAAGGGATGTTAGCACAACCCTACAATGACGCTGTACCCAGTTCCTGAACAATGCTCGCCAGACATTGGCTCGCACGCTGGATATTTCCTGTAAAAATGAGACCCATCGGATTGTTGGTGACACGGCAGATGACGCGTGCGCCGTTGTGCCGCATGTGTTCGTCTCGTTCTAGCAGGCGCTCCCGGATCATACGTGGATCAATGCTATCAGGCAGATTGTGTTTATCAACGGTAAAAATACCTTCCTCAATGACTGCTCGCATATGGTGGACTGTCGGCACACGTTGGGTGGCACCGAGTACTGTCATGATAGCATCGGTATAATTCGTCCAGCGTGGATTACATTCAGCAATATAAATCGCTGCCTTTTGTTTGTTCGCCCGTCGTAGATGTAGCTCTAGCTCACTAGGCAGCATAAGATCAATATTAGCAATACCCCGAAGCTTTGCAAACTCCAGACCGCATTTCTCTGCCGTCTTTTTCAGTAATGTAGCAAAGAAGCTGGCTGTTTCTTCTTCATATTTTTGCTGTAAGTAGAGTAAGTGTTTGCTTTTCGGTTTGTAGGAGCTTGTACCCAAGCACGCTTTACTGTTTCCCATCTGCAATTGCCCATTCCAGCCTAGAGATTCAACTTGGCCATCGAGTATCACCAACGAGAGACCTGGCGAGTCCAACATGTCGAGATAGCGGCTGAGTATCACTCGTGTTTCCTCCTGGAGGTTCATCACCTCCAGCAGAAACTTCTGCGCCATCTCTAGCGCTTCAGACCAGTTCGCACAGTAATGGGGAGAGTCTGCATCGCCATTAATGATCAATATCCGTCCTTCTTGTTCGTATATCAGACAGCAACAATAACTTCCTTCTGATTCAGCCGATCGCAGTACGATACCCAGGGGATAACTGTTGCTTAGACCCGCCTGCGTATAGAGGTTCTCGATCTCGTGCAAGAAGCGCCATGCTGTGCAAGTAACATCGCGAATGTGTGTCGCAGTATAATGAGGGAGAGTAAAAACTCCTTCCAATTGAAGCTCATCGACTAGCTGATGAAACATGGCCTTATTTTTCAACACCTGGACCATCTTGCCTGGTAGCCCCCAGATATTGGCCCCTAGCGTCTCGTGGAGCAACTGTTCGGTCTCTGGCGCATTGAGATACGGAACCACTAGTGGGCTGTGCCCACTGATCTGGACCTCTTTGTACAGATCAGAGAAACCTACAGCTTGCATCTTTTTGCCAAAGAGATGGCTGAGGTACACCATCTGGCTGTGAATGGCATCGTTGGGCGTCTCAACCAGCAGACGGACATTACGGGCTGTAAGTGGTAGATGCCCACAGCGCTCCCCGTAATAATGCTCGATCTTTTTGACAATTTGGTCGTTTGTTGCTCTATGAAGCCCACTACTGCCAACGTTATGAAAACCTACCCCCATATCCAGGAGAGCAGAGGATGCGAAGAACGGGGTATGTAAAATACTCATATTGATTACTCTCTTCCTTAAACTCGTTTTGGCACAGTGATTTCAGACACTTCAATAGTGTAGTAGCTTAAGATCGCATTGACCACAGAGGAAGCTGTTGAGGATTGCGCAAAAGTTGGTGTTTCAAGCATGGCACCTGCAATTTTTCTGCTAGAAGGCGTAATTGTGCTTTATAAGGTCCCTTGAGATTATCATGAAATATGATCGCATGTACACCGCCAATAATAGACTGCAAGCAAGTTTCAAGTTTTTCCAGACTCTCTGGCACATTGTATCCTCCCGCCACAACCCATTGATTGGGCAGAATATGAGAAATAGAGAGAGGATAATTAGGCGAACTCAGCAGCACCGGATTACTAAACGCGGTTTCGAGATGGACCCCACCCACGCAGAACAAGGAACGCAAGCAGACATTCTGTTCTTCGTCAAATACCTGCTTCAAAGCACGAGCCACAACTTCCACAGCAAGTGGATTAGACCAGCTTGTCGCGTTACTGCCAATTTCAACATCAACCACGGGAACACGATAAGCAGTAATCATCTCCGGTGGACTCCCGTAGGGCATACCGGACCAGTGCGTTCCCTCGGCCATAGTAGCAAACGAATACAAGCCAACAATCTGTCGTTGCTGATCAAGAGCTCGTAACAGATTGCGCATATAAAGCGGGTGAGCAGCTCCATAGATACCAGAGACAACATCGCCAGTTGTATGCACACTAAAAATAGCATCGGGAGCGTTCATGCCTTCATGCCAGTTCACTACGCCAGCAAATGCACAATCCGCGAAATAAGTATTGAGCGACGTGAGATAACGGGCATAGTTATGACTGATCACTTCGTCAGTACGTACATAGTACAGCAGATTCCCTTTTGCATCACGGGTATAGAGGACTCTTTGCCCATCGATCATGATGTCCGTCTCGGTAAAGTGCCAGAGCTGGAGTGAAACATCAAAGACGCGTTTTGCGACAGGGTCATGTTCTAGATACTGGCAAAAAAAATACACAGCTTTTAGTGGCTCCTTCATGTTTTTTACTCCTCTTCATATCTCTTTTATCGGTGTTGTTATAGCTGTAGATTAGTAGTGTCCAGATAAGATTGGACGCTATATTGTAACAACATCTCCGCTTGGTTCCAGTGCTGCATCAGAGATCGCTTTTGCTGCACCTGTCTAGCCCAATGTAAGCGCAGTTGCTGCAAACAATGTGCGAGCGACTGCGGTCCGGGTCCACCTCCAAATTCGGTTGATTGGACTACTGAAGCCGCGTCTAGCTGTGGGAGGATACTACCTTCTTTCCCCTGAGATGTTTCTTGATGATTCATAACCGAAAGCAAGGGTATATTTCCCTGCTCAATCGCTTTACGCACCAGCGTTCCTACTTGGTAATGTGCATTGCGAAATGAGATTCCCTGCTTCACCATGAGATGATTGGCCAGTTCCGTTGCGATAGTATTGCCCTCTTCGGTGCGCTGAAGCAGACGTTGTCTCTCGGGTCGAGCTCCGGCTAACACCAATCTCATCAGAATAGTCGCCTCAGTAGTGTCACGAATAGCCCCCGCGAGAGAGGAGACAGCTTCTGTACCTACTGCAATAGAATTGGTAAAGGGCTTAGCATGCATAGCTGTAGCCGCCATAGTAAAAGCACCTAACGCAGAAGCACTCTTTCCAAGGACATGTTCCAAGAGGAAAGGATTTCGTTTTTGTGGCATCATTGAGCTTGAACCAACTAGTGTATCTGGCAGCGAAAAAAAGCCAAATTCTGTCGTCGTCCACATGAGAAAATCAGTGGCGAGACGACTCAATGTTGTTCCCCAGGTGACCATGCTTGCCAGGAACCTCAGAACAAAATTTCGCGAAGCAACTGCTTCTATTGAATGGAGAACAGCCTTAGCAAATCCCAGCAGTTCGGCAGTTCTAGCTGGCTGAATAGGAAGGGAAGTTCCACCCACTGCACCTGCTCCCAAAGGACAACACTGCAGATCAAAGGAAATATCAAGCAGAGCGTCTAACTCACGACTGAATGAGACGGCAACGCCCGCTAGATAATGTCCGTAAGTAATCGGAACTGCTATTTGGTAATGGGTATACGCGGGCATGACTTCGCTAGCATAGCGGCGAGCACGCTGCTGCAACGTTGCCTGGAGACGCAATGCTTGGCTCAACAACATCATATAGGGACTACGTAAGCGCAAGCGTAGTACCGTCGCATTCAAATCATTCCGAGAACGAGCTGTTTGCAATATTCCACCCACATTTGGCCCTAGCGTTTCCCGCAAATATTCTTCATAAAGCAAGTAGACTCCTCGTGGCGCACTTCGTTCCCGCAAAGGAGCAAAACGTTGGGATCTGAGTTTGTGAATTGCTCTAAAAAGAGTTGCAGCATGTTCAGAACGAATGATCTGTTGTTCCGCAAGCATCAACAGATGAGCCTGATCCACTTGTGTAATGAAAGGCAACTCGTCCAGGATGCCTTGCTCAGCTCTAGCATCAAAGATAATTCTTCGAGCCGTGGGCGTCAGACCTTCTACGATTCTCCCCGTATTTTCCATTTAGCGCTCCTCGTAACTATCCTTTATGTTAGAGGGATTATAGGCGAATTTGATACATTTGTGGGCTTGTTCTGCACAAGAAATAGCTAGTTCAGAGGACGGATGGGCAGCTATCACATGACCGATACGATCTCTGAAATCGCCATACACTTGCACTACATCCCCTGCTTGCTTGTAGATTTGTATATCAACAACAGTAGGTAAGGCACGTGCTTCATCAATTCCGGTGATGTTGACGATCTCTCCCTCTGCAGTTGCCATAAGAAACCGAATAGAGGCAAAGTGATTTCGTTCCTTCTTGAGTTGAGGTTGTTGGCCGACTACAGCTATAAGTGTTGCTGAAATCAGATCAAGGCCTTGGGCATACAGAACGAGTTCTGGAATATACCCACCTGCTAGACGAGGGTTGACCTCAATAATGACAGGCCCCTCCTCGGTCAAACGCAACTCGATATGTGCTGGTCCCCAATTATAGTTCAAAGAGTGCAGTACCTTTCGCACTATTTTCTCAATCTGCAAGGCAGACTGGGATGTTAATCGAGCCGGATAATCATGACCGGTCTCCACAAAAAAAGGTGGGATACCTATGTGTTTCGCTGTGATTCCGATAATCGTGTCTCCAAACGTTTCAACAGAAAACTCAGAACCTACGATCATCTCCTGGACAAGAATGCGACGAGGCTCTGACAATCCTCTTTCATTACGTTCCTGACGCAAAAGTCTCGTCGCCTGTTCCTCGACAGCACTCAGGTTCTGACATAACTTGACCCCTCTACTTCCTGTACCAATCACTGGTTTGAGAACCGCTGGAAAACCTATGTACTGCGCAGCCTCTATAGCAGCAGAGATGGAGCCTGCCTCCTGAAACCTGGGAACTCGCACATCAACAGATTGAAGATATTGGCAAAGACGCGTTTTATCTCGGCAGGACTCGATAACCTCTATCGCAAGTGCAGGCAAGCCAAAGCGGGAAGCAAGGCACGCTGCCGCTCCAACGAAATATTCTGAACTTGAGGTGATTCCAGCCAGCCTACCTCTTTTCCCCAAGTGCAGGCAAGCTTCGAACAAAGCATCTTCGTCTTGGGTATCAACGCAAAGGACTTCCTCTTCCTCTAGGCCCATAGACTTATAAAGGGTAGGATTTCTTGTTAAAAGAATTGGTTTCAGTCCATAGTCGGCAGCTCTCTGAATGAAAAGACGGCCTGTACCACTCGTGTTACTCTCAATAAATACTACCCAAGTTGTCATAATCAGTAATGCACCTTCAATTATTCAGTTTATTCTTTTGTGTGCTCTCTCGGTTGCTGTGCCCTTGTTCCTGCGGAACAAACGATTTCTAGAAGAACTCCGTCCATCGGCATCGGGTGAGACTTTGGGTACGACATTCGTATTCATACTGGCAGTTTATCACAGAAACTACCAAAGTAGCAGGACCTTTAAAACTGTGGCGGCAAAACTGGTGTACCGTAAGCACGGGGTCAGAATTGCTCACCATGCTCATTGATATGGATACAGTGTCTCACGATTTTAAAAGTCCCAAAAGATGGATGCCGCACGGCCTATGGAGCACAAGTGCGACTTTTCAATGTAAAATAGTACTAGTGCCTTGTCAAAGAAGACCTAAATGTGTAGAATCAAAAGCATCTGTAGTGACGATATGCTGAAGAAAGCCTTGTTGCCTGCTTACTGGGAGTCTGCCAGAGAAATATGTACGTGGTGAAAGTGCTTTCGGTCGAACCTTGCAACAGCTTCTTTAGGCTTCGTTTTGGTCTCTTGTAGGTAGGTAAGGTAGGATTTGTCTATGGCTGTGTCGGAAGTAGACCTCAAAGTTGGTCATGGGCAAGCATACGCTCATCATGGAGAGTTACTTCAAGGCATGTTCGCTGATGAACAGGGATATCTTCATTATGGACTCGTTACCTTACCCTGTATGCTCTTTCACACAGAGGTAACTTTTACAGTTACCCCAAACAGCGAGATCATCGTAGAGCCTGCTACCCACAGTAAAGCATTCCAGGCCGCCAAGCTGACATTACACTACTGCAATCGAAGCGGGCATGGAGGACATCTGAAGCTCAATAGCAATATCCCCTTAAAAATGGGCTTCGGCTCCTCTACTAGCGACGTTTGTGCGACCATTCGTGCTGTGGCCCAGGCATGTTCATTCCACCTCCTTCCCGAAGAGATTGCACAGATTGCTGTCCAAGCGGAGCAAGCCTCTGACTCTATCATGTTTGACACTCAGCAAACAGTTCTTTTCGCTCAGCGAGAAGGCATCGTTCTCGAAGAATTTCACAAACCCCTTCCCGTACTGGAAATTATTGGTTTTAACACAGATGCAACTGGACAAGGTATTGACACATTAACTTTCACTCCTATCCACTATAGCCACCAAGAAATTGAAGCATTCAGAGTCCTTCTTGCTGGGCTGCGCAAAGCAATTGCCCTCCATGACCCTTACCTACTTGGTCGAGTAACAACTGCCAGTGCATACATAAATCAGCGGTATCTTCCCAAACCACATTTTGATCGGCTCCTTCAATTAGCCAGCAAAACCGGAGCACTTGGTCTCCAGGTCGCTCATAGTGGCACCATCGTCGGTTTCCTCTTTGATCCTGAAATAGCAGAGCTAGAAGAGCGGGTTCAGATGATTTTGACTCACCTCTTCGAGATGGGATTTCACATCTCCCACCGTTTTCGCACTGAGAAAAGAACTTCACCGAGGAAAAATACTGCATGAGAAAAATATATCCGACTACGATTGAGGCTATTGAAGCTCCTACACTTATTCGTATCACAGACAATTTCTATGTAGTAGCCTTCCGCTTGATGAAGCTGCTTCCTGCGCATTTTATTCTGGACCGGGCACAGCAAGCAGGTTTGCTTGACATCGGCTCCATTATCATTGAAACCTCCTCTGGGACATTCGGACTAGCACTGGCTATGATCTGCGCTTTGCGGGGTTATCGGCTTATACTCGTGAGCGATCCAGTCATCGATACGAGCCTCAAACGGAGGCTAGAAGAGTTGGGTGCGCATGTTGAAATTGTCTCGGGTGTGGAGGCGTATACTGGCATTCAGCAAGTGCGCCTGGACCGCATAAAATCTTTACAAGAAGAGCATCCCGGCTACTTCTGGCCCTCTCAATATGACAACCCACACAATCCAGAGGCATATACGCCAGTAGCCGAACTGCTTGTAGAGGCTCTAGGCCATGTGGACTGCCTCATTGGAACTGTGGGATCTGGCGGTTCCCTATGTGGAACCAGCAACTACTTACGAATGCTATTTCCTCAACTTACCGTTGCTGGCGTCGATACTCATGGAAGTGTTCTATTCGGACTCCCTGATCAGCCACGGCTCCTACGGGGACTTGGCAACAGTTTAATGCCCAAAAATGTGGCACACATGGCTTTTGACGAGATCCATTGGGTCAACGCAGCGGAAGCTTTTTTAGCCACACGTATACTCCATAGAACGCATGCGCTCTATATGGGAGGTACCAGTGGTGCAGCCTTTCTAGTTAGTCGGTGGTGGGCGCAGCAGCATCCTAATGCCACAGTTGTTGCTCTCTTACCAGATGAAGGATATCGCTACCAAGATACTATTTACAACGATGATTGGCTTAGGCAGCATAATGCTCTGTTAACTCAGCTTCCTGAACAACCTTGTCTTGTATCTCATCCTCATGAGGTTAACGAAAATTGGTCATATATGCTCTGGAAGAGGCGCACCTATGAGCAAGTCTTACATTACCCCTTTCTTGGGGGTCAATCGAGAGGCCAGTAGTCTCTATGAATGCCAAGCAAACACACGACCCACAAATGGTGAGAAAGAGTCTTGGAGATGGTACTAAAAAAAAGCTTGTTCTTCTCTGTTCAGACGAAGCCCATCACCGATATCTTATTGCTACATTATGTGCTACGTTCCAGGTTGCAGCCATCGTTGAGGAACCAGCGCATGAACAGAGGCACAGATTATTTCTTCTCAAACGGTATAAAGATTATTATTATGCCATGTATCACTATCTCAGACGTCAATTGTTTGGCTTAAACGCTTATCGCCAACGCTACTTTGCCCTCCCCGATAGTCGCTCAACACCCTTACCCACAAACTGTGAATTCCTACGAGTCCAATGGATTAACAGCCCGGAAGTGCCAGAACTTCTTCGCCGTCATGCTCCCGATATCACGATTGTCATGGGAACCTCCATTCTAAATCAATCAGTCTTAACAGCCGCCAGCGATTTCATCTTGAATATTCATGGCGGCTATCTCCCTGACTATCGGGGCAACCATTGCTTCTTTTTTGCTCTCTATCACGAAGATTTTAATAAGATCGGCTCAACAATTCATTTTATCAACGCAGGGATTGACCGCGGTGATATTGTCGAAGTCGTTGTCCCTCCCTTGTACGCAAACGATACACCAGAAACTCTCTACTGCCGAGCCGAAAAACTCGCTATTTCTTGTCTCGTCTCTTGGATAGAGCACGCTGAACAAGGACTTCCCCTTCCCAGACGACCACAAACTGGACCAAGCAAACTATATCGGACACGAGATCGCAAACCTTACCACGATATTCTTCTTTTTCTCCGCCGCCGATTTGGTCGGCTGATCATTCCTGAGCGTCCTCAGCCGCAGCCTTCCAAGTAGGACCAATCCTGATAAATTCTTAATTTTGCAGTTGACATTCCCCTCTTCTACCTGCTATCCTTAAAGCAGGGAAACAACGATATAGATGAACTGACCCGCGTTGAACGAACAGAGTATGAGAGCGGCGACCGACAGCGATCCGAAGCAGAGTGAAAGTTCGGAATGGAAACGCCTCCTCAGAACGCCTTCGTGAGCGGCTAGCCGAAGAAAGTCTTCTGTTTGACTTGACAGAAGGGCAAGTAGGAGCAGGTGGGCGGTTCCCACGCAGTGAAATAACTAGACAAAGTGGTCTTTCTGCGCGACATGTTACGCTGTAGCAACGCTGTGGGGCGCGAAGATGCGTGACTTCTCGCGGATTGAAAGGCAAACAGGGTGGCACCACGGGTGTGTCCAGGGCAAACGCCATGCACTCTCGTCCCTTCAATCAATGTTTTTCAGAAGGGTCGGGGGGTTTTTTATTGCCCGACTCC
>Ga0213882_10000740_pt1 | contig 10524 bp, 8 predicted proteins | sample BarmaccoBMER_R09_FD_160106 | JGI IMG/M metagenome (GOLD analysis project Ga0213882, IMG submission 160106) | Barbacenia macrantha exposed rock microbial communities from rupestrian grasslands, the National Park of Serra do Cipo, Brazil - ER_R09 ...
AGCCTGATCGCCTTGTAGCGCCCCCCGATCTGCGTCGAAAGAATGGGCCACGAGAATGCCGTCCCGGAGATACAGCAAGTGCCCAGAAGCGAACGCGGCGGATGTGCGCCCTCCGACTACGAAGCGGTGCTCTTTGCCATCCAGGGACGCAAAATACGTGCCCGGTCCGCGATCACCGTGAAGTGACATGTAGAGGAAGTGCTCTCCATCCGGCAGGAACCTAGGCGCGGCGAAGTACTCGAATAATTTGTGAGGATCCGCGCGTATAACCGGAACTGGCTCCCCGCCCGTGGCGGACACCTTGTAAATACCCTTCGCGAAATCCGGGACAAACAGGATCGTGCCATGACGGCTCCAGCTTCCGCCACTTTCATTTAGGCTGCTATTCGCCACAAACACCGGCGTGCCACCCGCCACTTGAATGGTTTTGAGCTTGCCGCCGGCGAAGAATCCGAGCGCTCGGCTGTCCGGCGACCAGAAGGGATCCGCGGCCCCTTCCGTTGCTGGCAAGGGGCGAGCGGCTAACGAGTCAAGCGAACGAACCCAAAGCATGTTCGGCCCATTCTCGGCCGCTCCGCTAAATGCCACCACGTGCCCGTTGGGCGAAATCGCCGGCGCTCCCCCAAGTACGCCCGGAAGGAATCGAACTTTATCTGGTGGCCTGATCTCGGCGGTGAACGCGTCCGCCGGAGCGCGCGGTAATAGCCAGTACGCAACTCCGGCGGCAATTATTGCAAGAATAGGAACGACTGCCAGCGCCCAATCTAGCAAATGCCGTCCTCCTACTTTGCTGAATTCTCCGCCGGCCTGTAGGGCGACAGGGGCGCCAGACTCGGCGATCCACCTCAGCTCACTTTCGAGATCGTTGGTGCTCTGCCATCTGTCTTCCGGGCTCTTTGCAAGACACCGTTTCACTAATCTTTCCAGCGCGGGCATCAGTGGTTGCGATGGGTTGAGTGGCTCCGGGTCTTTTTCCAATATTGCGTTCATGAGCGCCATCTGGCTTTCGCCCGCGAAAGCTCTCCTGCCCGTTAGCATTTCGAACAGCATCGCTCCAAACGCAAACAAGTCACTGCGAGAGTCTGCCTCATGCCCCCGAATTTGCTCCGGGCTCATGTATTGCACCGTTCCCATCACCATGCCCGGTGCCGTGATAGGGGCGGAGGTGTCGTGCGTTTCCTCCGTGGCCCCAGTGGCCACCCGGACCTTAGCCAGTCCGAAATCCAAGAGCTTCGCTCCGGATTTCGTCAGCATGACATTGCCTGGCTGCAAATCGCGATGCACGATGCCGGCCGCGTGCGCGACCGCGAGCGCACTGGCAATCTCGATGGCTATTTCCAGCAGCTCGAAAAGGGGAAGTGGCCCGCGTTTCAGCCGCTGTGCCACGGTGTCGCCTTCGAGAAGCTCCATTACGAGGTAGTCGATGTCGCCTTGGCGGCCAATGTCATAGAGTGTGCAGATGTGAGGATGGTTGAGCGAAGAAATCGTCTCAGCTTCCCGCTCGAAGCGCTGGCGCCAACCGGCGCTGTGAGCCAACTGCGGCGACAAAACCTTCAAAGCCACGGTACGGTTGAGGCGCTTGTCTTTGGCTCGATAAACTTCGCCCATGCCTCCTGCACCCAACCGGGCCTCGATTACATACGGTCCAAGTTCCAGCCCCTGGGCGAGCCGGTTTGGTCCCCCGTCTTCATGCGGGTCAACTTTGTTGCGGGCTTGGAGCATGATCGGCTGTTCCAGAAAGCACGAGCCGGATCGAGCTGTAGCCAGCAGTGATTCCACCTCGCGCCTGAGATCTTCATCGTCCTTACACGATTCCGCAAGAAACGCGGTTCGATCGCCTGCCTCACGTTCCCGAGCAGCATGATATAGCTCTTCAATCTCGTGGAGACGTTCCGGTGTCACAGACTCTCCTAATGATTTCTTAACAATACGGGATCCTTTAATGACCGGCAATGTTGCCTGGCGCTAAGGTACCGGCTATGCGGCTCTGCCGCGCTTTCAGCCCGCTATAAATTAACTCGATATCGTCCGGAGCAAAATGAAGAGGCTTCCGGCGCATTTCCTGGTAATCGTGATCGTTCCATCGCTCCTTCATGATTCCGCTACTTGAATGCCTGGGTATTCCTTCAAGCATATGCGCGATCTCGTGTACCAGCACATGGGCCAGAACGGACGGCCCTCCGGCGCGGTTCAATTCGTTGATCCGGTCGGGAAATACTACTATGCTGTCTCCGAACGGCTGCGCATAGGCCAAGGTCTGGAGTTTATGACTGCCGCGAGAGTTGTAAGAAGCGCTCACCCGGATTGCGCCAACTCCTTCAGGGCACGAATCCAGCTCGCGCCAGTCGATTCGCACACCAATATTACCGAACATAGCTGAAGCTAATGGCCGGATGCCAAACTGGAAATGCGGATCCGACTGGAGACAGATGATCACGGTTGCTTTCACTGGTGGCTGGGTTTTCCCCGCGCAGAAGGTCGTTTCCGCGATGGCCAATACTGCAGCCAATTGTGTTGTCTTCATACCCTGATCCACCTCCACCGCTACGGGCGGAAGCGGATCGGAAAACCGGCCACGGCCGTGGTATTTTCTTCTCGATGTCGCTGGCGCGATCTGCGGAAATTACGGCTCTATTGAAGGCTTGGAGCGGGGGTGATCAAACGGCGCTAGATCAATTAGCGACCAAGGTTCATCATGAACTCCACCGCATGGCGCGGCATTACATGAGGAATGAGAAGGCCGGAAACACGCTCCAAACCACAGCTTTGGTGAACGAAGTTTACCTTCGTCTGATAGACGTGAAAAACGTTGACTGGCAGCAGCGCGCCCAATTCTTTGTAATTTCGGCTCAGATGATGCGGCGGATTTTAGTGGACGCGGCGAGGGCGCGTGGCTCAAGCAAACGGGGCGGGGGCGCAGCTAAGGTGAGCGTTGACCAAGAACCGATCTACTCGCCTGAACGTGATTCATCACTGGTGGCGTTAGACGAAGCATTGGAGTCATTCTCGAGAGTAGCTCCACGTCAAGCAAGGATCGTTGAGCTACGTTATTTTGGCGGGCTAACCGAGGAAGAGATTGCGGACGTTCTCCATATCTCACCCCGAACCGTTAGGCGTGACTGGGACTTTGCTAAGTCTTGGTTAATGCGCGAACTGAGTTGCTGACGATTCGCTAAAAGCGCTGATACGTCTGGGTGCATACATCGCTCACCGCGAGTCCGATCGGCGGATATCTGTCGAAGAAACGTATGTGCACGACTTTGAAAGGCAGATTGGCAGGATTAGGAACGGGAAGTCCCGATCTCAGAAGTTGAGGTGGCTCTGTCTGCGTTGTCGGCCATCCACAAAGTGACCGGTGCTGGGTCGCAAGTCTTAGGAAGCAGTGTCGCCCTTCTCCCGACCTATACACTTTCTTCACCCATTATGCTGGGTGGATTGATGTTGCAGCGGAGATTGTTCGCAGGCGCGGTCTTGTTCTGTACATTCTTGGCCAACTCTCCTGGCCAGAACGCGGCGCACGTGCTGGAGAAAGAGCTTATCGGTTCGGACCGAGAGATCTGGGAAGCGATCGCCGCTTCGCATCCCGACATTGATCAGGTGAGCGCGGCGCTCGCCCCGGACTATATCGATATCGACTCGGGGGTTCGTCATTCGCGCGAGGAAGTACTTCAATACCTCCAGGGGCTGACGAGGTTTTCGTTCCAGTATGAATATGCGCGCTTACGTCCTTTCGCCTACGTCCGGGTACGTGATAGCCGAGCTGAGTTATTCCTCCGCGCAGAACGGGCATGCGGCGACAGGCAAAGTGTTGACGACCACGGTTTTCTGCAAAGAGCACGGGCGATGGATGGCGCATCTGCATACGGAGATGGATGTAAAGACGGACACGCGGTAAGTTTGGGGACTGATGAAAGGCCCGATTCAACAGGCTTCGAAAATCTATTAGAATTGCGTTCAGGCAATTCGCCTAGACCAAAGTACGTGGAGAGAAGCCGTGTCAAAGATTCTGGAAGAAGTTCTGAACGCAAACAAGTCGTATGTCGAGACGTTTGGCGAGAAGGCAAGGCTCGCAATGCCGCCAGCTCGCCAGTTCGCGATTTTAACGTGCATGGATGCCCGGCTTGATCCAGCCAAATTTGCCGGACTTTCTGAAGGTGACGCTCACGTTATTCGGAACGCTGGCGGCAGGGCCAGCGAGGACGCGATTCGTTCTCTCGTGATCTCGTACAAGCTACTCGGCACCAACGAGTGGTTCGTGATTCACCACACGGACTGCGGGATGCTCACGTTCACCAACGACATCATGCGCGACCTCTTGTCGAAGAGCCTGGAAACGGCCCGAATCGAGGATGGCCGATGGGAAGACGTGGGAACTGGTGGCGGCTCCACGGCAGGAGACTACATAGAGTGGCTGACAATTCGAGACTTGAAGCAGAGTGTTCTTGTTGACGTGACGCGAATCCGTACGCATCCGTTAGTGCCGAATACAATTCCGATCTATGGCTACATATATAACGTGGCCAGTGGCGAGCTCGTCGAAGTACCCGAGGCAACCCAAGCGGGCAAAGCAAGCGCGCAGGCGCGGGCGGCCAGGAACTAGCAGGCGAAATTTCGAAGAACCGCTGTTTCGTGAGGAAGTCCCCGCGTCGCCGATGGTATTCTGACTCCGGTATAGGTAATTCTCATCTCGAGGAGGAGCATGGATGTCATCAATCGACATCCCGTTGCAAAGCGGTCGCTTTGGCAGCACGAAACGCCGCGATCGCTGGTGGACTCAGCCCATCTTCACTTTTCTCGGGCTTTCCGTCTTCATCGTGTACGCGACCTGGGCAGCCTTTCAGGGCCAGTATTACCGGTTCGGTCCCTATTTGTCGCCCTTCTATTCTCCGGAAATTTTTGGTAACCCTCTGCATTCCTGGTTAGGGGCATGGCCGGCCTGGTGGCCATCTTGGGCACCCATATCCGCAGCGCTGCTCATCCTCTGGGCGCCGGGCGGATTCCGCTTAACCTGCTACTACTATCGCGGCGCCTACTACAAGGCCTTCTGGGCCGATCCTCCTGCCTGCACGGTTGGGGAGCCCCGGAAGAGTTATCGTGGCGAGCGCTCGTTCCCTTTGATTCTGCAAAACATTCATCGCTATTTCCTCTATCTCGCATTGATCTTTCTCGTGATACTCGGACTGGATGTTTGGAGGGCACTCTGGTTTACGGCGCCTGATAGCGGACACGTGCAATTCGGCATCGGTGTAGGGACACTCGTCCTGGCCATAAATGTTGTGTTGCTCGCATGCTACACGTTCGGGTGTCACTCTTTGCGTCACCTGATCGGTGGACGCGTTGATGAAATCTCCAAGTCTTCCGTCCGGCGTAATAGTTATAACTGCGTGACCTGTCTGAATGCGCGCCATATGCTGTTCGCGTGGACGAGTCTGTTTTCGGTCATGTTTGCGGATCTGTATGTACGGCTTTGCGCAATGGGGATCTGGCACGACTGGAGAATCATTTGACAACTGAGTACCAGACGTTCGACTACGACGTGCTGGTAATTGGGGCCGGGGGAGCAGGGCTGAGAGCAGCAATCGAGGCGTCAGCCAACGGCGTTCGCGTCGGTGTCATCACCAAGAGCCTCCTTGGGAAAGCCCATACCGTAATGGCGGAAGGGGGTATTGCGGCAGCTCTCGGCAACGTTGATGACCGCGACAACTGGAAAGTCCATTTCGCCGACACTATGCGCGGCGGACAGTACCTGAATGACTGGCGCATGGCCGAGCTGCACGCTAAGGAGGCGCCCGACCGAGTCCGTGAACTGGAAGCATGGGGCGCGCTTTTCGACCGCACGAAAGACGGCCGGATTCTGCAGCGTAACTTCGGCGGGCACCGCTATCCGCGGCTAGCGCACGTGGGTGATCGCACTGGACTCGAGATGATTCGGACATTGCAGGACCACGGTATTCATCTCGGCATCGACGTCCACATGGAGTCGACTGTCCTCACTTTGTTAAAGGACAGCGGCCGCATCGCCGGAGCGTTTGGCTACGAACGCGAGCGCGGCCGGTTCCTCGTCTTTCAAGCTCGGGCGGTTGTGCTGGCAACGGGCGGTATCGGCCGCGCCTACCAGGTCACGAGCAACAGTTGGGAATACACCGGCGATGGGCACGCGCTGGCTTATGACGCGGGGGCGTCCCTGAGTGACATGGAATTCGTTCAGTTCCATCCGACAGGCATGATCTGGCCTCCGAGCGTTCGAGGCATCCTCGTAACAGAGGGAGTACGCGGCGAAGGAGGAGTTCTCCAGAACAAAGAAGGACGCCGTTTTATGTTCGACGACATTCCCGAGAACTACCGCGCGCAAACGGCCGACACCGAAGATGAGGGATGGCGTTACACGCAGGGCGACCGGAATGCGCGCCGTCCTCCGGAGCTGCTGACCCGCGACCACGTGGCACGCTGCATTGTCAGGGAGGTTCGCGAAGGGCGCGGGACGCCGCACGGAGGCGTCTTTCTTGACATTTCGTGGATCAAGGCGCGAATGCCGAACGCGGACGCCCATATCAAGCGAAAGCTCCCGAGCATGTATCACCAATTCAAACAGCTAGCCGATATCGACATTACCCAAGAACCGATGGAGGTTGGGCCGACAACTCACTACATGATGGGTGGAGTGCGGGTCGACGCGGATACGCAGATGTCCGACGTTCCCGGGCTTTTTGCAGCCGGTGAATGCGCGGCGGGTTTGCATGGAGCGAATCGGCTGGGGGGAAATTCGCTTTCGGATCTGCTCGTGTTTGGAAAGCGCGCCGGCGAGTATGCGGCCAGGTTTGCCAAGGAGAACGCGACTGTTACGTTGGACTCTAGTCAGATCGACGCCACCGCTCGGGAGGCACTCGAGCCGTTCGAACGAAACGGCGAAAATCCCTATCAAGTCCAGCACGATTTGCAGCGCATGATGCAGGATCTCGTCGGGATTGTGAGGCGTGAAGACGAGATGGAACGTGCGCTTGAAGAACTCGGCAAATTGCGTGAGAGAGCCCGTAACGCGGGCGTCGTGGGAAATCGCGAATATAATGGCGGCTGGCACACGGCCCTGGATTTGCACAACTTGCTTACGGTGTCCGAACTTATTACGTGTGCCGCCATCGAGCGCAAGGAAAGCCGGGGTGCGCACTTCCGTGACGACTACCCTCAGAAGAGCGAGGCTACAGGAACTTGCAACATTATTCTGCAGCGAAGCGACTCGGGTGAACTCAACCTGAAGCGAGAGCCCCTGCGCGAATTACCTTCAGAGCTCAAGCAGGTCATTGAGGAGATGAAGTAGGATTCATGCCCACGGCAACGTTTCGAATCTGGCGCGGCCAGAACGGAAAAGGAGAATTTCAGGATTACGTCACCGAGATCTCCGACGGAATGGTGGTCCTCGACGCAGTTCACCGCATTCAGGCAGAGCAGGCCAATGACTTGGCTGTGCGCTGGAACTGCAAAGCCGGAAAATGCGGATCATGCTCGGCCGAGATCAACGGGAATCCGCGATTGATGTGTATGACGCGGCTCAGCTCTTTGCGACTCGATCAGGCGGTCGTCTTGCAGCCGATGAAGTCCTTCCCGTCTATAAAGGACCTGGTGACCGATGTTTCCTGGAATTTTCGGGTGAAGAAGGCAATCAAGCCCTTTAAGCCTCGACGGCCGGACGCAGCGGATGGAACGTGGCGAATGGCACAGGAGGATGTAGATCGAGTCCAGGAATTCCGGAAGTGTATCGAATGTTTTCTCTGCCAGGACGTGTGCCATGTCCTACGCGAGCATTCGCTTCATGATCACTTCGTCGGGCCCCGCTTGCTTGTCTACACGGCGGCCCTGGAGATGCACCCGCTCGACAATGAGAACCGCGTGAATGAGCTTCGCAACGGTAACGGGATAGGTTATTGCAACATCACCAAATGCTGCACAAAAGTCTGCCCGGAAGGCATCCGAATCACAGACAACGCCATAATTCCGCTAAAAGAGCGCGTAGTGGACGAGCACTTCGACCCGCTGCAAAAGCTGTTTCGGATTCTTCGCAAGTAGAAGGAGAAATGAAATGAAGTTCGAGCTGAAACCGCTTTCGAGTTCGGCGATCCCGGCAGCTCTCGAAAAAGCGCACTTATACCGGCTGCTGAACGAACCCTGGCAAGCGGAAAGCATTTGTGAAGACGTTCTGCGTGTGGACCCTCGCAATCAGTCCGCGCTCGTGACACTGCTGCTCGCCATTACCGATCAGTTTGGAGTTCACATCTCGCCGAGCCGGGCCCGCGAGGTGCTGGCCCGCATCGACGGCGAATACGAACGAGCTTACTACGCTGGGATCATCGCGGAACGATGCGCGAGGGCTCGCATCCGGCAAGCACTTCCGAGAGCAAACTTCAAAGCATTCGAGGAATTTTCCGAAGCTATGCGCTGGTACGAGCGTGCCGAAGCGTTGCGGCCGCCTGGCAATGATGATGCCGTTTTGCGTTGGAATACTTGCGCACGCACCTTAGCAAGCAATCATGAACTTCGTCCGGAACCGGAAGAGATTCTAGCGCCGGTACTCGACGAGTGATGTCCTTCCAGAGCTCTTCGAGAGCCGGATCTTTTTTGGAGAATTTATTTCGCGATGCCGGATATGCTCTGCGCGTCTTTTCTCATAATGTAGGTTTTTCACTCATCATCGTAGTCACCCTGGCCCTCGGCATCGGCGCGAATACAGCGATCTTCAGTTTAATCGACGCGACGATCTTACGCCCTCTTCCTTACCCGGGCGCGGATCGCCTTGTCGCACTGTCGGAGGCTGACCGCAAAGGCAACGATCTGATGGTGTCTTGGCCAGATTTTGTCGATTGGCGGAATGAGACGGGAAGTTTCAGTGCCATAGCGGCGCTCAGCGGCATTAATTTCAATCTGACAGGGAACCGTCGGGCGGAGCGGCTTCATGGTCTCCGCGTTTCCGCCTCGTTTCTTTCCGTACTCGGTATTCGTCCGCTGTTGGGTCGAGACTTCCTTGATACCGATGACAGACCGGGCGCAGTTCCCGTCGTCATGCTCTCAAACGCGCTGTGGAAGCGCCGTTTCGAAAGCGATCCAGCCATCATCGGCCGCACTATTAATCTGGACGGTCGTGCTTATTCGGTTATAGGTGTTCTAGCTTCTGGCTTCCGCTTTCTCTACGCCAGGGACGTCTACATTCCCATTGGGTTGGATGCAGATAAGCAGCCAAGCCGTGGAGTTCGCTCGGTCGCGCGGGTCTTAGCCCGGTTAAAGCCAAATCTTTCAATTCGGGAAGCCGGGAGTGAATTGAAGACAGTCTCAAACCGGCTTGAACAAACGTACCCCGAATATGACAGCGGAGTGCAGGCCACCATTCGCCCCTTCGCCGCACTTGTCGCTGCGCCGGCCAGGCGCGGGCTACTCACGCTTTGTACTTGTGTCGGATTTCTGCTGCTCATCGCCTGCGCCAATGTCGCGAGCCTGCTATTGTCAAGAGGCGCTAGCCGCCAGCACGAGATTGCAATCCGAGTTGCTGTCGGTGCAAGCCGTCGCCGGTTGATTTCGCAGTTGCTAACCGAAAGCGGCCTATTCGCGTTAGCGGGCGCTGCCGCTGGATGCGCTGTAGCCGCCGCCGCGCTACCCGCACTAGCACTCCTTGTCCCTATGGATCAGGGCGAAATGGAGCAGTACGTTCGTCCCACATTGAATATGGGAGTTCTGAGTCTAACGGTCTGCCTAGCGTTATTCACAACAGTTCTAGCCGGCCTAATACCTGCTTTGCGAATGTCCTCAAGCGACGCCGATTCTTTGCGGAGCGGCACGCGATCGACGAGCACCGCGTTTCATAAACTCTCTTTACAAAATTTACTGGTTACGGCACAGATCGCTCTTGCGGTCGTTTTGCTGGTGGGCGCGGGCCTTCTTCTTCAAAGTCTGCTCCGCCTCGGGACCGCCAATTTTGGTTTTCGACCGGATCACCTACTCACTGCGCGTCTGAAGCTGCCATCCAGCCTCTACCCAGATACTGCCCGCCGATCTGCTTTTTTCGACAGCCTTGTGGATCGGCTCGATGCCCTACCGGGCGTGGAAGACGCTAGTGGCGCAACCTGCCTGCCGTTCACTGGAAAGGACTGCTGGCCCTCAATATTCCTTATCGAGGGACAACCAATTCCCCGTCCGGAAGATATGCCGCATGCGCACTTCAACGCGATCGAGACCGGCTATCTGAAAACGATGCAAATTCCTTTGATTCGCGGAAGAGATCTGAACAAATACGACGACCTTACTCACGAGCGCGTCGTTTTGATAAACGAGAGCTTCGCCGTTCAATTCTTTCCCCGAACTGACGCGCTTGGAAAGCAAATCTTCGAGGGCTATGGGCCAGGCAAGAATATCTATCGAATTGTGGGTGTGGTTGGGAACGCTAGACGGGATTCACCCGATATTCCAGCGGTACCCGAAGCATTCCTCTCGGTCCGTCAGACTGGGCCGGATGCTCTTGAACTGGTTATCCGGACAGAGTTC
>Ga0213882_10000741_pt1 | contig 10523 bp, 6 predicted proteins | sample BarmaccoBMER_R09_FD_160106 | JGI IMG/M metagenome (GOLD analysis project Ga0213882, IMG submission 160106) | Barbacenia macrantha exposed rock microbial communities from rupestrian grasslands, the National Park of Serra do Cipo, Brazil - ER_R09 ...
CCCACCGCGAAGGCCATCTACGGCCAGCATTTCGCCCCCAGCTTCGCCGATTGGTATCTCGGAACCCACGGATATGAATCCCAGCAGACATCGGAACCCGTTCCGTCTGACCGTCCCGATAATCTCTTCGAACCCGTTCGCGGTGACTATGCTGCTCACGGAATCTTCACCAACGTCGCCAAAACACGCAGCCTCCAGAACTGGATGAATCTCCGCCGCATTCCGTTGGGTGTTGCGGTGGCCGGGCTTGCGGGATTGGGCACCCTGGTCTGGAAACGCAGACTCGGTTGATATTACGCTTTGAGAAGCAATCCCTCGGGCGGAATCGAGTCGGCTGCGGAAGGATTTGCGCCCGGAAACCGCACTGGCGGCTCTTCCAAATACTGTTTCGGCAATCTGTTTGGTTCCGAATCACGCAAGCGCTTCGCCGCCCAAGCATAAATCGTGGCGCCCTTAGGAATCTGGCGCAAACGACCTCGTGGAATGGAATACCGGGCCACCGGTTTTCCTGAACTCTCATCGATATAGCGATGGGGCAGATACTCCACCAATTTCCATATCCCGGTCAGCGAATCATGCATTTCCGCCTCGGGATTTGGTTGAGTATATTGAGGCATCCAGCCCTCGGGAGGATGTTCGCGGCCAAGCGCGACATTCGCCTTGGAAGGATCTATTTGCAGATTCGATTGGCTGGCTTCGACCAGCATCCACTCGAGCGTAACTTTCGATAATTGGCTGGTCTCCTCCGAATAACTTCCGCCGATGTCCGAGTGAACACCTGTGAACCAGACTTGTTTGACATCTTGCCCGTCGAACGGCTGACCCCAGGGGTTCGGGCGGAAATAGCAGCGGCGCTCGTGTAGCGAAAGTGCGTGCCGGACCGTCCTCACTCCCGGATTTCGCGTCGAATACGGCAAGACCACCGGGTCGTAAATCCAGCCGATCGAGCTCACCGTATCCCAAAGACCCAGAAAATGAAGGGGACATGCTCGTGAGAATGTGTTCTTGAAATTGTGGGCTACGGTCAGGGTCGGGGTAAGCCCTCCCGCTTCTCTCGAGCGAGCGCTGAACATTCGCACCACGTACGGGATCAAACCTTCATTTCCCGGACAAAGCAGTCCGTACATATGCAAAACACCCGCGAGCGCACGCGCGGTGTAGGCGCCGCGGCTGAATCCAAAGATAAAGACACGATCTCCGTCCGCGTATGTGTTCATCAGATACCGGTATGCGTCGGAGATGTTACTGGACAGGCCGTATCCAAACGCCATGCCCTTGAGGCGGTCCCACTGCTTTTCCGAATTGTTTCGCGCGGTCGGCGAACCCATCGTTCCGACGCCCGGGTGGTAATAGCCGATCTGGCTTTCGTTGATAACGAGCGTGCTGTAGAGCTTGACGATGTTCGAATTCTCGTTCCCGAACTCGTTCCCGGTTCCGTCACAGCAAATAACTATGTTCTTGGGCATTCTCTGCTTCCAAAATTCTCCGGTTTCCCTGTTGGGCAAGAAAGGAAAGCACTATATAGTAACTGATTTGAACTGTGCTGCCATTTCACGGCCGCTTGCGTCCATGTTCAGAAGCAGAACGACATGAAAATTACTCGCCGAACGTTCGCACACGGTCTAACGGCCAGCGCAGCTTTTGCAACGCTTCCGAGAATCGGGAGCGGCCAGGCCACTCACGTCGATCGCATGCTCGGATATTGCATCGTCGGCTTGGGGCGCATTTCGATGGGCCACTTCATGCCCGCATGCAAAATATCACAGAAATCTCGCGTCACTGCGCTAGTGAGCGGTCATCGCGACAAAGCGGACAAGATGGCGGCACAATACAACGTTCCTGTCAAGAGCATCTACGGTTACGAAAACTTCGACGAGATCGCCACCAACCCTGACATCGATGCCGTCTATATCGCACTTCCCAATAACATGCACGCCGAATATACGATTCGTGCCGCCAAGGCCGGCAAGCACGTGCTTTGCGAGAAGCCGATGGCGACCACCGTAAAAGACAGCGAGGACATGATCGCGGCCTGCAAGACCGCAAGCAAGAAGCTCATGATCGCCTATCGCTGCCAGTACGAGCCGGTGAATCTGCGCGCCATCGAGCTGATTCGGAGCGGCAAGCTCGGCAGCATTCAAGCGATTGAGAGCGCCAATGGCTTTATTGAGCACGCGGGCGAATGGCGATTGAGCAAGAAGATGGCGGGAGGCGGTCCGTTATTGGACGTTGGCATATACTCTCTGAACGCCTGCCGTTATTTGACCGGCGAAGAACCGGTGCAGATCGCGGGCTACTCTACCGTCGTGGACCATGACGGCCGTTTCAATGAGGTCGAGGAGAATGACTGCTGGACGATGCGTTTCCCCTCCGGCGTCGTCGCTAGCTGCAACACGACCTACGGCGCGAACATGCCCGGCTTCTATCGAGTCCACGGCTCGAAAGGCATGCTGCATATGGAGCCTGCATTCTCGTATGAGGGCATCCATTTGAAGGCACAGATTCATGGTGAGTCTCCGATTGAAATGCAAGAGCCCGGTAAGGACCCGGACCAGTTCGTCCGTGAGGCCGATTACTTCGCGGACTGCGTCTTCCAGAATAAAGAGCCGAAGACCAACGGAGAAGAAGGTCTGCGCGATATGCGGTACATGTCGGAAATTCTGAAATCGGGCGGGCGGACGCTCGGTTAGCTAAAATCGTTTCGGCCATTACTTCCGGCGTTGATCAAGCCATTTGTGCATGCCGCTCAAAGCGAGGCAGCAAACGCGTCGAGTTCAAAATGAAAGTCAATTCGGACGACACGTGGATGAACGCAGCCCATAGAGGGCTGATGAAACCGGCGGCGGCTAGCACGATGCCCAACGCATCCACAGCCAGCGTTCCGTAGAAATTCTGAAAGATAACCGAGCGGCACCAGCGTGCGGTCTTGAGCGTGTCGACAAATTTCCGCAGATCGTTTCCGATCAGAAGCACGTTGGCGCTGGCATGAGCCACTTCCGTTCCACTACCCATGGCGACACCGACCTGCGCGTGGGAAAGAGCCGGCGCATCATTGACGCCGTCGCCGATCATCGCGACGGTGCGACCCAATTGAATCAACTCCCGGACACGGGCGGATTTTTGCTCAGGCAGGAGTTCACTCGAGACGTTCTTCACACCGATACTTTCTGAAACCGCTTTGGCGGATTTGGCTGAGTCTCCGGTAAGCAGTTCGACTTGTATTCCCAGGGCCTGAAGATCGCGAATCGCATCGGCCGCCTCGCTGCGCACCTTGTCGGCGACCTGTATAGTACCGATCACTTGGAAATCGCGTGCAATAAGAATCTGCATCCCTGCTGCTTCATTGAGGAGAGGTATTTCGATACCCGCTTCCTTGATCCAGCCCTGGTTTCCCGCTAGGATGGTATGGCCGTGCAATCCGGCACGCACGCCTTTACCTGGAACATATTCGAAAAAAGATGGCTCTGGAACAGCGACGGACTCTTCTTGAGCGGCGTCAAGCACGGCTTTAGCGAGCGGATGCTCCGAATTGCGCTCAGCAGTGGCGGCAGCCTCGAGAACCTGTCGCGCGGCGAAGCCTGGCGCCGGCTCAACCGCGATCACTTCCGGCTTCCCGTAAGTGAGCGTACCCGTCTTGTCGAGCAGAACTGTGTTTACCTTCGCAAGCTGCTCGAGATACACGCCGCCCTTAACTATCGCGCCCTGGCGCGCTGCTCTTCCGATTGCGCCAAGGATTGCTAAGGGCGTCCCGGCCGCGATTCCACAAGCTCCGGCCACAATGATGACCGAAATGGTGGAACGAACGTTGTGGGTGAACAGTAATGTGAATAATGCGCTGCCCAAGGCAAAGTACACCAGGTAACCAGCAAGACGATCCGCGAGGCGCTGAATGGGCGCGCGCGTTTGCTCGGCGTTTTCTACGGCCTCGACGATTTTCCCAAACGTGGTGTCCCGTCCTAGGTTTTCAACAGCGACTTCAATCGCTCCCGCCTGGTTCAATGTACCCGCAAACACCCGGCTCCCCGGCGCCTTGTCTTGTGGGAGGGCTTCACCGGTAATCGCAGCTTCTTCAACGCTGGAATTCCCAGACACGACGTGGCCGTCCACGGGAATTCTGGTTCCCGGGCGAATCAGGACTCGATCTCCGGCGCGCAGTTGTGCGACTGGTACCTCGACCGTTGTCCCATCCCGAACAATCCATGCTGAATGCGGCAACAGATCCAGAAGGTCGCCAATTGCACGCCTCCCGCGGCCAACCGTTAGGCCCTCCAATACCTCTGCCACCAGTACAAACGCAGCGATGATGAGAGCGGTGAAGAACTCACCGATGCAGAGTGCAGCCACAAGCGCGATCGTCATCGACAGCTCCATCGTCATGCGGTGCTCGCGAATGTCCTCGAACGCCTCTCGGAAGATCGGATATCCGCCAAACAGTACTCCCCCGATACCGAGTAGGCTGACGTGAGGAAACGGCTCCCAGACACGGAACCAGACAAAGACCGCAATAACGGCAGTGACGATGATCCGGATCAAGTCAGATGACTCCATTTGGCCGTGCTCATGCGCTGCTCTTTCCCCGGACTCGTGCACATATGTCTTGTGATCACGTCCACGCACCTGATCGGCAAAATGATCCAACTGCGGGCTGCCGATGCATTGCTGTGTCGGATTCTCCGTTGGCTGCACGTTTCTCCTCCTCAGCGCAGAAAGCTGCGCACGATGTCTATCAGTTCTTCGGCACCCCTCGTGTTTTTTGAGCTCTCAAGTACGTGATGCCGAACATGCCCCTCGATCAATTCGGCCACGAGGCCGTTAAGGGCGCCTCGCACTGCGGCGGTCTGTTGCAAGATCGCATAGCAGTCCGAGCTTCCTTCTATGGCACGTTCAATTCCTTCAATTTGCCCCCGAATTCGGCGCACTCGCGCCAGGATCTTTTTATCGGGATCACTGCTGATATGAGCCATTGGATACTGTATAGCAGTATAGTAAATCACTCTTACGATGAGGGGTGCAGCCCGATCGCGTTGGGAATTATCGCTGAAACTCTAGCGGCTCCTCAGTCCGCTCGTGACCCGAAATGACCCGGCTGTTGCCCGATGCCTGTCCGCCTGACGAAAAGTACTAGCCACGTAGTAGAGCCTGGCTCAAGAATGAGCTATGCCTGGTATGCGAACCCTTATCGTGGACGATGAACCAGTCGCGCGCAAAATTCTTCGCGAAGAGCTCGAACTTTTAGGTTCCATAGAAGTCGTTGGCGAAGCGGAAAATGGCGAAGTTGCACTTCAGAAGATCTCCTCTACTAAACCCGACATTGTTTTTCTCGATATCCAAATGCCAGTCATGAGCGGCTTCGAATTGCTGAGTCGTGTGAACCGCGGGCATTTGCCGGTCATCGTTATGGTGACTGCATACGATCAGTACGCGATCCAGGCGTTCCAGGCAGGTGCGGTCGACTATCTTCTCAAGCCGATCAGCCAGCAGAGACTCGCGCAAGCAGTGGAACGCGCGAAGAGAATTGCCGAGAAGCCTTTGCAGGTAGCGGAGAACCTGGCTCATTTACAGGAAATCGTTCCGAGAGGGACCACGACATCACCCAAGTTTCGCAAGATCGTGGGCCGACTCGACGAGGACTTTTTCCTCCTCAGCCTGGATGAAGTGCTCGCCTTCCAGGCGGACGGAGACGCCACTTGGATCATTACCTCGGAAAAACGTTACAAAGCCACTCAGAATCTGAAGTCGATTGAAGAGCGGTTGCAGGATAGCTCCTTCCGCAGAATCCATCGGAACGCGCTCGTGAACATTGAACAAATTCGAAAGCTCAGCATGATCACCAGCCAGCGTTGGATCCTCACTCTAAATAATGGCGATGAATTTATCGTCAGTAAGCGTGAGGCGAGGAAGGTGCGGGACATACTCAAATGGTGAGTCGCGACCGGTCCGCTGAGAGGGAAAGATAGGCCGCTCACCACTCAACTCAGGTCACCTGTCGGATTTTGCTAGGTCATTTTGCCAAACGACCCCACAATCATGGAATGACAAAGCCAGCCGCCGTCATTGTCGCAGGCCTTATTCTCTTTTTCGGTTCCAGCATCCGCAGCCATGCGCAGTCAGGGAACTCAGGAACTATTCGGGGAGCGGTTCTGGATCCGACGGGCGCGACTATCCCGAACGCCACTGTCGAGATTCTGAACCCAGTGTCCCAATACAAGCAAACGGCGAAGACCGACAGTCAGGGAAATTTTGATTTCACTAACCTTCCGTTCAATAACTACCACCTCACAGCTACCGCCCGTGGGTTTCAGGTCGGCGTGGAAGATGTCGATGTGCGATCATCGGTACCCCTCGAAGTGAAGATCAACTTGAACGTCGGTGCGACGACAACCTCCGTGAATGTAGAGGCGGGCGGGGATCTGATCGAGACTGAACCTGCAACCCACACGGACGTTGACCGAGCGCTGTTTCAAAAGCTTCCTCTAGAGAGTCAGTCGTCATCTATCAGCTCGCTTGTGACTTTAGCCACTCCGGGGATTAGTGCCGATTCGAACGGGCTTTTCCATGGACTCGGTGATCATGCGCAGAACTCGTTCTCGGTGGATGGCCAGCCGATAACGGATCAACAAAGCAAAGTGTTTTCAAACCAGATTCCACTTGATTCCGTGCAGTCGCTCGAAGTAATCCAGGGGGCTCCTCCCGCAGAGTACGGAGATAAGACGAGCGTCGTCATCAACGTGACTACGCGCTCAGGTCAAGGCGTAACGACGCCTCATGGCGACATGACTGCCTTCTACGGCACATTTGGCACATCCGGTGGGGCGTTCGATCTCGCGTATGGCGGCCAGAAATGGGGCAATTTCATTTCTTTGAGCGGCCTGAATACGGGGCGATTTCTTGATCCTCCGGAATTCACGGTCATGCATGCTAAGGGAAACGAAGAGAACGCCTTCGACCGCGTGGATTACCAATTCTCCGAAGCCGACTCTGTCCACCTCAACCTCGGCTATACTCGATCCTGGTTCCAGAACCCGAATTCGTTCGACCAGGAGTATCACCCCGGCCTCGTTAACCCGCTAACCGGACTACCTCTCGGTCCGGCAGACCAAAAATCAAAGATCAAGACCTTAAATGTCGCCCCGACCTGGACTCATCTGCTCAGCCCGTCGGCGGTGTTCACGTTGGGCGCTTACCTTCGAACTGACGAATACAACTACTATCCGAGCGCCGACCCGTTTGCAGACTTATCTCCCGACCTTCAAGCCGAAACCGTGAGCCAGGCGCGTCGCCTAAACAACCTGGGTTTTCGTTCGAGTGTGTCCTATGTGAGAGGAATTCACAACATCAAGGCCGGAATTGTGTTTGAACACACATTTCTCACCGAGAACGACCATTTCGGAATCGTCGACCCCACGCTCGTTCCCGGAATCTCTCCGTCCTGCCTGGACGCGAATGGCAACCCGATTCCCGGAACTCCCTGCGCGATTCTCGCGCCGTATGATCTAACACGTGGCGGTACTCTGTTCGCTTTTTACGGGCATACGGATATCAAGGAAATCGCGATGTATGTTCAGGACTCGATTACTAAAGGTAATTGGAACTTTCAACTAGGAATCCGCGGCGACCTGTATAACGGCATCGTCGCCGCCACACAGGCAGAACCGCGTGCTGGCATTGCTTACAACATCAAACCGACCAACACCGTGCTTCGCATTTCGTATGCCCGGACGCTGGAAACCCCCTTTAATGAAAACCTCATTATCGCCAGCACCGGATGTGGTATTCCGTTCCTGGCCACTCTCGTGCCACCTCCCGGCGTGACCTGCAACCTGGGCCCGATTCATCCAGGGTGGCGCAATGAATTCCATGCCGGTCTCCAACAAGCATTCGGGCGCTACTTAGTGATCGACGCCGAATATATCTGGAAGTACACGCACAATTCCTTCGATTTCGGTGTGGTGGGTGCCACGCCGATCACTTTCCCGATCGAGTGGCGTAGCTCCAAGATTCCGGGTTATGCAATTCGCGCCAGCGTACCAAGCTTCCACGGACTTACGGCGTTCGTAGCCATGTCGGGCGTCGCCGCGCGCTTCTTCTTGCCGCAGGTCGCGGGCCTTCCAATCATTCCGGTGGGGAACGAAGTGTTTCGCATCGATCATGATGAAGTTTTCAATCAAACGACTCATTTGCAGTACCAGCCTTGGCAACGTGGTCCTTGGTTGTCATTCAATTGGAGATACGATAGCGGACTTGTGAGCGGCGCGGTGCCTTGCTCTGCGCCTACGGCGACATGCTTCGCTTCAACTCCTGTTGCCGATGGCGGAGGGGCTAATCTTCCAAGCGGGCAAGTCGCGTTGGTGAACGCTATCACTGGCCTGCCCCTTACGGCCGATCAGGAGTTCCAAGCTGGGCTCACCTGCGATGGAAAACTTGCAGCGCCAAACCCGCTTGGACCTGCGCTTGCCACCTGCGATGCAGCCGGGCTGAAATCTATATACGTCAAAGTTCCTGCACCCGGGACCGAAAACGACGACCATAATCCGCAGCGAATCCAGCCCCGCAACTTATTTGACCTTGCTATTGGACATGACAACGTTTTCCATGGCGACCGGTTCAAGTGGAGTGCTCGTCTGGAGATAATCAATCTAACTGATAAGGTCGCCCTCTACAACTTCCTTTCCACTTTCAGCGGAACGCATTACGTAACGCCACGCACTTTCACCGGTACAATCGGGTTTCACTTCTGAAATTCAGTTGTTGTAAGCCAATCCGTGCTGAACTCGAGAATCGCGTCGGAAATTCTGAAATCCAACGGCGGGACGCTCAGCTAGATATGTCGCAAACTAATTTTTGACCGCCTGAGTATCTGAGGCCGCATCCGCGGCGGCGGGTAGCACGAGACAGAACGCCATGACTGATAGTCCGTAGCAGTTGCGAAGGTGAGTTATTACGTTCTCATGAACTTTCCTTGCTGAATTATTGTCCTGCAGTGAATCCACCGCTCCTGTCCACCAACAGCGTAAACTACGTAATCAACGGAATCGGGGACACCCATGCGGATCAGCTTGTTCGGCAATCTGCGTATCAGCGTCGGCGGAGCCCCCGTTACATCCGTTAACACAAGCCGTCTCCAGTCTCTGATCGCATACTTGGTCCTGCATGCGGATGCGCCGCAGCCACGGGAGGGGCTGGCCTTCATTCTGTGGCCGGCATCTCGCGAATCGCAAGCGCGGACGAATCTGCGGCAGCTTCTCCACAGTTTGAAACGAGCATTGCCGCCGGAATGCACCTCATTGGTCAGTGATCATTTCGCCGTTCAGTGGCGGCAAGACGGTTCCTGCACGATCGATGTACTCGATTTCCAGGCAGCCATTGGGGAGGCGTCCGCCGCGCGCGCGGAGCAAGACACTACTAGGGAGATCCAATATCTCGCGAAAGTAGCGCAGTTATATGAAGATGACCTCCTGCCGGCGCTCTACGACGACTGGCTAACGCCCCCGCGCGAAAATTACCGCAGGCAGATCTCCGAAGCGCTGCATCGCCTCTCGACGCTCCTCGAAGAGCGAAAGGAGTACGCGGCCGCCATTCCGTGGGCCGACCGGCTGGTGGCCCTTGATTCTCTGAACGAGGCGCACCATCAATTGCTCATCCGGCTGCATGCAGCCAATAACGACCGTGCCAGTGCCCTCCGCGCGTATCACCAGTGCATGCGCGTGCTGCGGCGCGAAATGGGCGTAGAGCCGGGTCCGGTGACGCAGGAGCTGTTTCAACGAATTATTAAATCAGAACCCGAACCCTCACGCGAGCTGAAATCCGGATCGCCTGTTGTTCCGGGAGCGAAGCTGGTTTCTCAGTTGGAGAAAATGCCGGCGTTGATTGGCCGCAAGCCGGAGTGGTGCCAGTTGGCGTCGGCGTGGCAAGAAGCGGTGGAGAACGGCCCGAGGGTGGCCGTGCTTTCGGGTGAACCGGGAATCGGCAAGACGAGGCTTGCGGATGAGCTATATCAATCCTGTGTCCGGCAGGGGCATGCGGCAGCGCGCAGCCGCTGCTACGCCGGGCAGGGGCAAGTGGCGTACGCGCCCGTGGCGGAGTGGCTTCGTTCCGATGTGGTTCGCGCAATCTGCCCGAGTCTCGGGCCCCAGCGATTGGCAGAACTGGCACGGCTGGTGCCGGAAATCCGTGAGCAGTTTCCTGAAAACGAAGAACCTAGGTCTGGACCATCGAGCCCGCTCGCGGAAAGCTGGCAGCGTCTTCAGTTCTATGAATCGCTGAGCGCCGCTTTTGGAAAGAGCCGCAAACCGCTTCTGCTCTACCTCGACGACCTCCAATGGTGCGACCCCGATTCGTTGGAGTGGCTGACCGCGTTTTTGAACTCTTCTGCGGCAGCCGGTGTTCTGGTCATTGGGACGGTGCGGGCGGAGGAAACGGGCCGCGAACATCCCTTTACCCGGTTTATGGCGGGCCTCCGGCAATCGGGGATGGTTGTGGAAATACCACTCGAGACGTTGGATGCTCAGGAGACAGCCGAACTG
>Ga0213882_10000743_pt1 | contig 10506 bp, 8 predicted proteins | sample BarmaccoBMER_R09_FD_160106 | JGI IMG/M metagenome (GOLD analysis project Ga0213882, IMG submission 160106) | Barbacenia macrantha exposed rock microbial communities from rupestrian grasslands, the National Park of Serra do Cipo, Brazil - ER_R09 ...
CCTGCCTCGGATTTGGCTTAAAGGACGGCGCCCGGCGTTACCTCGTGAAACTTCCCAGGACAGAACGGTTCCTTTGGCCAGCGATGACGTGCGCGCTAGTCGCCGTGCTGGCCACCCTGGCGTCTTTGCAGTACCGCTGGAGCAAACAGGTCAGCGATGCCGGCAGAGCTCGCATGACGGCGGAACTGGTCTCCTCGATGATGGGCTTTCGACGGGATTTTGCCCGCGAACTGTCAACCTTGACGTTCCCATTTCAGGAAGTAGAACGTGCTGCCCCCGAGAAGCGACAGGCGGCCGTTGCGCAGTCCTCCAGCGAAATGATGGCTACTGCAGCGCATGCCAAGCTGGTGAAGCATGTTTTTCTCGCGAACGAGCGATCCGGAAAAGGAATTCAGCTCTACGAAGTAACCGGCGGTAAGTTAAGTCTCACGCAGGGTTCCTGGCCCGCCGAGCTGGTGCCGTTGCGGGAGGCACTGCCGGCGAGTGGTCCATCCCATGACTTCCGTCGGCCGCGACATCTCCCGGAAATGCATGGTCGACTTCCAGACAGGAATCTTGAGCATGGCCCTTCCAATGGACCAGGGCAGCAGCATGGACCCCCGTGGTTTATTGCAGCATCCGTTCCCGCCCTGATAAGACCGTTGCACGAACATGTTGCCGATACTCGCGCCGAGCGAGGACGTCAATGGATCGTCATCGAGCTTGACCGCGAATTCATTCGTGAGCATTTGTTTCCCGAATTGGTATCGCGGTATTTCCCCAATATCGCTGAGCAGAGCTATGACGTAGAAGTAACTTCCTCAGCGGGAAATGATGTTTTCGATTCGGGGCGGCAGCTCACCGAGCACGGAGCAGACGCCCGCCTGGATTTGTTTGGTATTCCTGGACCGCCGCGCGAGTGGAATTCTGCCGTTCCGCAATTGCGCAACGGCGCACGCCTGCGCATTTCGGGAGTTCATATCGAAGAAGCGGGCGCGAGCGCGCCAATCCTGCTGCCAGATTTAGGAGTTCCGGGCGATTCCAATTGGGTCCTGCTGGCAAGGAACCGACAGGGCTCGCTGGAAACTGCCGTTGCGCAAGTACGCACAGAAAACCTGGCTTTCAGCTTTGGAATCCTCGTGGTGCTGGCGGCGACAATGGGCATAATCCTACTGGCTAGTCATCGCGCGCGCAGACTGGCACAGTTGCAAATGAATTTCGTAGCAGGGGTGTCTCACGAGCTGCGGACGCCTATTACTGTGATCTCCTCTGCGGCGGAAAATATTGCCGACGGCGTAATCGAAAACAAGCGGCAGATAGCACGCTACGGACAGGTCATCAAAAACCAGGCTGGACAGCTGAAGCAGCTTGTCGAGCAAATTCTGCTTTTCGCTACAACTCAGCATGGCAACACCAGCCCGCCATTGCATCCCTCATCAGTCGAAGACGCAATCGAATTAGCGCTTACTAACATGTCTGAAACCATTCGGCAGGAAGGCATACAGCTGGAAAAAAGTATTCAAACTTCTCTTCCGCCGCTGCTGATTAACGTACAGGCTCTCGCACAATGCCTGCAGAATTTGATTGCCAATGCCGTGAAATATCGTGGTGAATCGCACTGGCTTGGAATTGCGGCTGCGCTTCACGATCCCGGAGAAGTCATGATTAGTGTCTCCGATCGCGGTATTGGAATCGATTCGGCGGACATGAAGCACATATTCGAGCCTTTCTACCGGGCGTCTGAAGTTCGGGACGCGCAGATTCACGGCACGGGCCTGGGACTCTCTGTTGCCAAATCAACCGTGGAGAACATGGGCGGGCGCATCACAGTCGAGAGCCGACGTGGAGGCGGCACTTCATTCTTCATACACATTCCTGTGCCCGCTCTTGAAGAGGCGCGTGTATCGCCTCGCCATCCGAAGATCGTGACCAGCGACCTCCATTCTCAATAAATGAACGAGCGCATTCTGATTGTCGAAGACGAAGAAGCGTTGCGCATGACGCTGAGCGATCGTTTGCGCAGCGAAGGGTATGAGATTGAAACCGCTGCTGATGGGGCCGCCGGCCTTCAGAAGGCAACCGAGCAGGCGTACGACCTAGTTCTACTCGACGTGATGCTTCCGCGGAAAAGCGGGCTCGACGTGTGCAAGGATATCCGTGCCGCAGGCATGGCGGTGCCCATACTCATGCTTACGGCTAAAGGACAAAACGTGGATAAGATTGTTGGCCTCAAGATCGGCGCCGACGATTACGTCACCAAGCCTTTTGACACCACGGAACTATTGGCGCGCATTGAGGCTTTATTGCGGCGCGCGAGCGCATATGCGTCCACTCGCCCCGCTGTCCAAAAGCTCGGTGATCTGCAGATCGATATTCCGGGCACCATGGTCAAGCGCGATGGCGAGCGCGTAGCTCTCTCGGCGCGCGAATTTCAACTCTTGCGCTACTTGCTCGAGCACCGCAATACCACGATGTCACGTGCCAATATCCTGAAAGATGTCTGGGGGTATAGCTCCGACACGTTCACGCGTACCGTGGACGTACATGTCGCCAGCCTGAGGCAGAAGATCGAAACCGATCCTAAACAGCCGAAATTCATCCTCACTGTTCCCGGTCTCGGCTACAAACTCGCCGCCTGACGGCAAGCTCCGTGAGCTGCTGATTAGTTTTGATACCATTCTGTGACTTATGATCGGCGGTTTGACCTGTGTAATCCCCGATCAGTACATCGCGAAATTACAAAATCCTTCATGCCCCCTTTCAAATTCAAAGGCGTCGATTTCATAGAGTTTGATCCATTGCTGTCGGACGACGAACGTCTGGTTCGCGACAACACGCGGAAGTTCATCGAAGAAAACCTCGTCCCAATCATTGAGGAATGCAATCGCCAGGGCCGGTTTCCGCGCGAGCTGGTAAAGCCAATGGCTGACCTTGGTTTTTTCGGGGCGAGCCTCCACGGCTACGGCTGCGCAGGAATGTCAAATGTCGAGTACGGGCTCGTCATGCAGGAGTTGGAGCGTGGCGACAGCGGTGTGCGCTCGTTCGTCAGCGTGCAATCCGCGTTGGTGATGTATCCCATCTATGCCTTCGGCAGCGACGAGCAAAAACAGCAATGGCTTCCCAAATTGGCTGCCGGGGAAAAGATCGGGTGCTTCGGATTAACCGAGCCGGGATTCGGCTCCAATCCCGGCGGCATGCGGACGCGTGCACTAAAGGACGGGAACGACTATGTCCTGAACGGCGAAAAAATGTGGATCACCTCGGGTTCCATCGCCGATATTGCCGTCGTCTGGGCAAAAAGCGAGGAGCATGGCGGCAAGGTTCGCGGTTTTCTTGTCGAGACGAAGCGACCCGGCTTTTCTGCTCAGGACGTTCACGGCAAGTGGTCGCTGCGCGCCTCAGTGACGTCGGGACTGTCTCTTCAGGACGTACGTATCCCCGCCTGCAATCTCCTGCCGAAGTCAGATGGACTCAAGTCTCCGCTGATGTGCCTGAATCAGGCGCGCTATGGCATTGCCTGGGGCGCGATCGGCGCCGCCATGTCGTGCTACGACACCGCGCTTCAGTATTCACTTTTGCGCAAACAGTTTCGCGATCAACCGATCGCCTCGCATCAGCTAGTGCAGGAAAAGCTGGCATGGATGGTGACTGAGATCACCAAGGCGCAGCTGCTTGCGCTCCAAGTGGGCAAGCTCAAAGATTCGGAGAAAGTTCAGCATCAGCACATTTCCATGGCGAAACGAAACAACGTGTGGATGGCTCTCGAATGTGCGCGCCTGGCAAGAGATGTCCTCGGAGCCAACGGTATCGCCGACGATTATCCGATTATGCGGCACATGATGAATTTGGAATCAGTGAAGACTTATGAGGGAACACACGACATTCACACATTAATCATTGGGGCCAATGTCACGGGGATTGACGCGTTCTGAAATTCATAGCAGGAGACAAATATGTCCTCCGCCTGTGCCCACCTGCAAAAAGCGCACGATACAACGGCAAATTCACAGGGCTGTGAAGAGTGTCTGAAGATGGGGGACGTTTGGGTGCATCTTCGACTCTGCCTGAGTTGTGGCCATGTTGGCTGCTGCGATTCATCAAAGAACAAGCATGCGACCAAACACTATCACTCGACCCAACATCCGGTGATTCGCTCCTTTGAGCCAGGGGAGAACTGGCGCTATTGCTATGTCGACGATTTGATTGCAGGGTAAGTACAAAGATACCTTCCTATTCCCACGATTCACGATCCAGAACCTCAGCCGGTGTGCCCTGGGCAATCACTTGTCCGGCTTCGACCACAAGCACTCGGTGTCCAAGAGCCAGCGCCTCACGCACAGAATGCGTTACATAAAGAATGGGAATCGCATGCTCCTCGTTCCAGGATTGCAAGGCGTCGATCATCTTCAATCGTGTAGCACGATCGAGCGCAGCAAGCGGCTCATCGAGTAACAGCGCACGTGGATTTGTGACCAGAGATCGAGCCAAAGCCACCCGCTGACGTTCCCCTCCGGAGAGGTCCCGCGTCGATCTCTGAACTAAATGTCCGCTTCCGAAACGGGCAAGGACCGCATGTCCAACTTCTTGACGGGTTTCTTTTCGCAAATGGTCAAGACCATAAATCACGTTCTCGAGCACGCTAAGATGTGGAAACAAGGCGAGGTCCTGGAACACATATGCCATGCGGCGGGCTGATGGTGGCAGATCAATTTTCTTCGCCGAGTCAAAGCAAACCACTTCGTCAACTTCAATGCGTCCAGACTCCGGCCTTTTAATTCCGGCGATGCAGTCAAGAATCGATGTCTTCCCTGCACCGGATGCTCCGAAAAGCACTGAGAATCCGGCATGTATCTCGAACTTACAATCGAGCACAAATGAAGAGGACAGGCGATGTCGGATTTCGGCTTTTAGAAGGCTCACGCGCTGCGGGCGGTCGACCATAGAATCGAACTGCGCCGGTTCAAAGCGTACACGACCGCCAGAGCAACAAACGAAAAGAGCAACAGGAGCGCAGACGTCCTCGCTGCTGAAGCGTAGTTCAGCGCTTGCACATCGTCATAAATTGCAATCGAGATGGTCTGAGTCGCGCCCTGTATGTTCCCGCCGACCATTAGCACAACGCCAAACTCGCCCACGGTGTGCGCGAAGGTGAGCACCGCTCCTGTGAGGATCCCGGCCTTTGAGAGCGGCAGAATGATTGTCCGGAAGCATCGCCACCGGGAGGCGCCCAGCACCGCGGCCGCGTGCAGCAGGCGGCTGTCCACGGCAGAGAAAGCATTCGCGACTGGCTGCACCGCAAATGGAAGGCTATAGATAACAGATGCAAGTACCAAACCGGGAAAAGAGAATGCCAGGCGGACAGAGAAGAGCGAATCCGCAAGTCGTCCGAGGAAGCTATGTGGGCTAAACGCGACCAGCATGTAGTAACCCAAAACTGTTGGAGGCAGGACAAGCGGCAGTGCAATCACGGCCTCTACCAGGAACCTCCAGCGACGATTGAAAAAGGAAATCCAATAAGCAAGAGGTAGCGCAATTACCAGCAACAGCGCGCAGACCGTCGTAGCCAGGCGGACAGTCAGTAAAATCGCTTGCCAATTCACTGCATGTCTCCAGTCGAGAAACCATAGCTTTGAAGTAGCAATCGGATGTTTCCAGTTTTGAGAAAATCAATAAATTTTCCGGCAAGCTCCTTCTGCGTAGAACGGTTCAGGACAACGCAAGTCTGGCGGAGCGGCGGGTATAGATTGTGCGAAATCTCTATGTAGCTTCCCCGTGCCTTGCTCTCCGGCGTAATGGCTAGAGAAAGAGCGATAATCGCGGCGTCCGCCGCCCCTGTTTCGGCAAAACTGGCTGTCTGCGAGATGTTTTCACCAAGCACCAACTTTGAGGAGACCTTTTGCCACAACCCCGCGTTGCGCAATGCAGCCTCCGCAGCACGTCCATACGGTGCGTGAGCTGGATTGGCGATGGCGAGCTTCGTCACGCTTGGCTCTGCCACAACATTCAACCCTTTGCTCAGATCTACCCGAGACTGCTTTGGCACCCAGAGCACGATCTTGCCCGTCGCGTACTGATAGAGGGAGCTTCGTACCGCCAGGCCAGCATCGGCGATCTTCCTGGGATACTCATCGTCCGCGGAAAAGAATGCGTCGAACGGAGCACCGTTCTGGATCTGAGCAAAGAAATTGCCTGATGACCCAAACGCCACCTTGACGGCGCAGGCACACTCCTTCTCGAATCGGGAAACGATCTGCGGCATTACTTGCTGTAAATCCGCGGCCGCGGCAACCGTGAGACGTTGCTGCGCTGTAGCAGGCAAAGAGCAAAGCATTACGCCCACTAGTGGAAGAACTAACCGCATCTGCCCCGCGACTATACGGATTTAGTCGATTTAAGGCAAGTAAACGAGACGACTCAGGCCGCCTCGTTTCACAATGGAGACAGTTGGTTTGAAGAAATTTGGTCCTACACTCCCACCGGAAAGGGCTTTGAGGTCTGCGACTCTGCCCAACCGCCCAGAGACTCAAAGCGGCCCTGCAGGAGCGACATGAGTCCTGTGTACCAGTAGCCAAGAACAAAAATTACGAGAAAAGGCACGGTGATGTAGTTCTCGTTGCTGATGGCGTAATAGACGGCTGCGGCAAAGTATGCCCCTATAAGCAATTCGATCCAGGGAACGACGCCGAGACGTTTTCGGTATTTTTTCGCAGCGATCGATCTCTCGCCCTTGGCCTGCACACGATACTTCGGGGTTCGCTTAAAAGAAGATTGCACGCCAAGCAGCGCCTCCAGCACCGCGCGAGTATTCGTTACAGTGAGACCTATCCCGAGCGCCATGAGGAACGGAAGATATATGAAGGTCTTTGGCCAGCTTCGCGGAAAGAGTTCCTTTTGGGAAACCAGGTAAAACGACGAAATCGAGAACGTTGACGCCATAAACAGCGGCAGGTCGATCAGCAGCATCTGAAACCAGCCTTGGTAGAAGCGAATGATCATGGCGGGCAGAAGCAGAGTCGAAAGCACAACCATAAACGGATAGCTGATATTTGCCGTGAGGTGATACCACGCTTCCAGCTTGATGCGAAACGGCACGTCCGACTTCATCACCCTGGGGAGAATCTTCTTCGCCGTCTGGATCAACCCTTTTGCCCAGCGTGCCTGCTGGGTCTTGAACGCAGTCATCTCGATGGGCAGTTCGGCGGGACACTCCACGTCCTGCAGGTACTTAAATTTCCAGCCGCGCAGCTGGCTGCGATAAGAGAGGTCAGTGTCCTCCGTAAGAGTGTCGTGCTCCCATCCACCGGCGTCTTCGATCGCCTGGCGCCGCCACATTCCCGCGGTGCCGTTGAAGTTGAAGAAGACCCGGCTGCGCGATCGTCCGCCGTGCTCGAGAATAAAGTGACCGTCGAGAAGAATCGCTTCCACGTTCGTAAGAAACGAATAGTCCCGGTTCAAGTGCGTCCAGCGCGTCTGCACCATTCCCACCTCGGGATCCGCAAAATGATGTACGACGCGCAGCAGCCAGTCCTGAGGTGGAACGAAATCGGCATCGAAGATGGCGATGAATTCGCCTTTAGCCGTTTTCATGCCTTCCTGCAGCGCTCCCGCCTTGAATCCATGCCGGTCGGAACGATGATGATATGTAATCAGGTAGCCTAAAGCCGCATATCGCTGTACCACTGCATTGGCTACTTCTACGGTCTCATCCGTGGAGTCGTCGAGCACCTGAATGTCGAGCTTTTCGCGGGGATAGTCCATCTTGCAGATAGCGTCGACGAGACGGTCGATCACAAACTGTTCGTTAAAGATAGGAAGCTGGACCGTAACCCGGGGCATATCGACAAACTGCAACGGCGGCTCTGTGACTCGATTTTTGCGGTTCCGGTAATACATGTACACGAGCACATAGCGGTGAATGCCGTAAGAGGCAAGCACTACGAGAACTGTGAAATAAGGAATGAGCAACGCCATATCGAAGGCGTTCGGTGTGTAGAGACCTTTAAAGGTTTTATCAGCGAAGTGAGTCTTGAAGTAATGGAAGAGACCGTGCGAGGCGACCAGCATAATGGTGGAGCAAAGAGGGAGGAAAAAGGGCATCGCGAATCGGACTCGATTCCATTGTAGCTGAATCGATTTCTGCGATTCTCAATTCAGGAACATCGTTCGATAAAGCGTATCGCGTTGTACCGGTTTGAAGCCAGCGTCGCGAATAATGTGGCGCAGCTCCTCTTCCGTAGTGCAATTCGACGTTCCGGCCGCGCGGACTACATTTTCTTCAAGCATCACCGAACCGACGTCATTACCGCCAAAGCGCAAGCCTAGTTGAAGGACTTTGAGACCCTGAGTGACCCAGCTCGCCTGTACGTTCTCGATGTTGTCCAGGAACAGCCGGGAAATCGCCAGCAGCTTGAGATATTCGACCGATGTAGCCTCGTCCCACTTGCGGCCGCCCAAAGCAGTGTTCTTTGGCTGAAAGCTCCAGGGAATGAACGCGGTGAAGCCGCCCGTCTCCTGCTGAAGGTCGTAGACGACCTGGAAGTGGTTAATCCGTTGTTCGAATGTCTCTCCAACCCCAAACATCATGGTTGCCGTCGTGCGCATTCCCAGCCGATGTGCGGTGCGGTGGACATTCAACCAATCGGCCGTCAGGCATTTCAGGCGCGCGATGCGATGGCGCACGACATCATCGAGAATCTCGGCGCCGCCTCCCGGAATGGAATCGAGACCGGCGTCGCGCAATCGCGCAATCGTGTCGTGAATAGTAAGACCACTGTACTCGGCAATGGCAATGATCTCAGACGCCGAGAAGCAATGCAGATGTACGCGCGGGAATCGTTCCTTGATTCCGCGAAGCAGGCGCTCGAACCAATCGATCTTCAAATCAGGATGCAGTCCCCCCTGCATCAGCACCCCGGTGCCCCCAAGTTCAACCGTCTCACGGATCTTTTCGTACACCGTATCGAAGTCTAGGATGTAGCCCTCGGACGCCAGCTTGCCTTTCAGCGGGCGATAAAACGCGCAGAAAGTGCAGTATTCAGTGCAAAAATTCGTGTAGTTGATGTTGCGGTCGATGATGTAAGTAACAACGCCTTCAGGGTGCAGCCTCCGGCGAAGCGCATCGGCTTCCATACCGATGCCGACGAGATCATCGGATTGGAACATTTCGAGAGCTTGGTGGCGGGTAAGGGACATTGGTGGTCTTCTCCATATTGTAGGAGGCGAAGGTTGAAACGGTCTACAGTTGCTCCGGATAGAATGCCGTGCATGTTAAAGAATGGCTTGCGCCGCGTCCCTGCCCGATGGAGCGGAATATTGCTGTTGATCATGGCAGGTGGCATATGCACATCGGCACTGCAAACACCTCTTCAGCCAGCTGAAGACTCAGCGGAGCTGCAGACGGAAGCCGACGAGTACACGCGTTACGAACTCCTCGCGCCCGAGACAGCAAGTTTTAGGATCTATTACGAGGTCACGGCGACCACAGCAGGCGCAAAGCGTTTCTACAATCCCATTCGCAAAGGGAGCACCGCGAGCGACGAATCGGTAACGGACGCCATGACCGGCGCGACGCTTCATTCCGAAGTGGTAAGCGGAACAGAAGCCGCCAAAGATCCGCTGATGAGTCGGGCTGATGCGGAAACCGATTACATCCGCATCGATCTGGCGCGCCCGGTTCCGAAGGATGGTCAAGGCCGACTCATCATTCTCAAGACGTACAAAGACACAAAGAGCTATTACTCCGAAGGCGACACGATCGTCTTCAACCGGCCGCTCGGAATTCGCCGCAACAAGGTCGTCTTGCCCGCCGGGTATCAGTTGATCTCTTGCAATATCCCTTCGCAGATTCTTAGCGAAGCCGATGGACGAATCTCGGTGAGCTTCATGAATGCCGCCGCAGGCGAGGCCGCGTTGGTGTTAAAGGCAAGGCTTGGTGCGCAGACCGGCGCAGGGGCTATACCGAAAGCCGCGACCTCGGCAAAAAGTTGGGAAGCTCCATTTGCTGGTGAGAGCGAGCGCACTCGGCTGTCTGAACGGGCACACCAGGATCGTGACATTGTGTACTTCCTCAATCAGCCGGACACGCATTCGTTCAGCCTCTACCACGACTACACGGAATCTCGGCTTGGGATAGACAAATACCTGAACGTCGTTCGCACCGGTAGCACGGTCTCAAATCCTTCTGCATACATCCTCGATACTGGTGAAGTTCTGCAAAGCCGGATCATGACAGGCGAGGAGCTTGCTGCGGCGAAGATCGACACGGAAGGCGAGCCGGTGACTCCCACAACGCAAGTTGTCGTAGTGCCGTTCACCGCGGTGAAAAAAGGTCAAACCATTCGTCTCCGAATCTCGGAAACATATACGGCGCCCGCGAGTTATCGGCTGGAGGGTGATGATCTCGTCTTCGATCGCAGCCTCGGACGGCCGCGCAACGCAATCGTGCTGCCGCAAGGCTGGTATCTGACTGCGAGTGCGATTCCTGCAACGGTCCGGCAACTCCCTGATGGTAGGATTCGATTGGATTTT
>Ga0213882_10000744_pt1 | contig 10500 bp, 9 predicted proteins | sample BarmaccoBMER_R09_FD_160106 | JGI IMG/M metagenome (GOLD analysis project Ga0213882, IMG submission 160106) | Barbacenia macrantha exposed rock microbial communities from rupestrian grasslands, the National Park of Serra do Cipo, Brazil - ER_R09 ...
CGCCCAACTCCATGCCAACCGCCGGAACGCCCAGCTATCCTGCGGGCCAAAATCATCCTCGGGAAAAGAAAAGGTCTCCCTCAACGCCTTCCGCCACGGCCTCACTGGACGCTTCAAAATCATGCCGTACGAGAGCGAACCGGATTACCAGGAACTACTCGATGGTCTCCGCGACGAGCACCGGCCTGCCACTCCCACCGAACACTTACTCCTCAATCGCATGGCCGAGCATTACTGGTTGTCCCAACGCGCTCTCTATCTCCAGGGCGTCTGCTTCAACGAATTCGGCGGTTGCGACAGCGACGCGCGCCTCGCGCTCTATCTCCGCTACCAAACCACCCACGAGCGCGCGTTCCATCGATGCCTCAACGAGCTGCTAAAGCTTAGAACAGAAAGGCGCAAAGAGCAAAATGGCTTTGTTTCGCAGCAGCAGAAACTAGCCGATCAAGCCCGCCGCGAAGCCCGCGAAAATCGGCAGCAGGAACGTCACAAATGGGCCGTGCTACTCGATCAAGCCAAACTCGACCATCAAAAATTGCGCAACATGCAGCTTCCGGGTAGCGACAAACTGCTGAGTAACGCCGCCTAGCTAGCGCAAAGGGCGCGGATGCGCGCCGAGATACAGCAAAGCAACTCCGCCGTCCTTCGCTCGGCGCGCTTGATCCCGCGCCCGTTTTGCGCGAGTTGCTCAGAAGACCAAAATTCGTGGCGCGGACCGGCGCTTTTTGCCGCCTGCGTCCCTCGATTGTTCATGCTGTCAAATCTTGGGGCAATTGAGTTGCGCCGGTTTGGGTTCAGCGGCGATACACTGACGATGACGACCCGCCAAAAAGCAGTTTCAGAGGTGGCAAATGGCAGACGAGGAGATGGAAGAATTTTCGGAACAGGGAGCAAGTGCGGCACCTGAGGAGACCGGGAATGGGCAGGTGGTCTCCTCCGAGTGGTCCGTCGAGGAGAGCGATGAGACCACCGCCATAGTCGACGAAGGCCCAGCAGTACGGGAGCCGGCGCACTCTCTACCTTTTCCAGTTGTCGGGATCGGCGGTTCTGCAGGCGGGATAGAAGCCTATATAGAGGTGTTCCGGAACCTCCCAAACAACACCGGGATGGCGTTCGTCCTCATCCCGCACCTGATGGCCGACCAAAGGAGCCACCTTCGAGAAATCATCGCGCGGCACACCTCCATGCCGGCGATCAGCATTGAGACCGGGATTCGCCCCAAACCGAACCAAGTCTACCTTCTTCCGCCGAATGCCCAAGTCTCGCTACAGAACGGACTCTTCCACCTGGAAGAGCGATCCGGCGAGGGACATTTCCACCCCATCGATTTCTTCTTTCAATCTCTCGCCGCCGAGCAGAAGAACCTCGCCATCGGCGTGGTGCTGTCCGGAATGGATGCGGACGGCACAATCGGATTAAAAACGATACGAGGCGAGGGCGGGATCGCAATTGTTCAAGCGCCGGAGACAGCCCGGTTCCCCGAGATGCCTCGGAGCAGCATCTCCGCCGATCACGTCGATGTCATTGTGCCGCCCGACCAGGTCGGCCTGCACCTTGCGGAACTGGCGAAGCGGCAGCAGAGTCCCGAGCTGCGACAACTCGAGGAAGGAAGCGCGCCTCCGCACGAAGACAAGTACTTCGGCCGCATTCTGAAAATATTGAAAGGGGTTTCGGGGGTCGATTTCCGCCTTTACAAGCCGAACACCCTCAGGCGGCGCATTGCTCGGCGGATGTTGATGCACCGGACCGATACGCTCGCGGATTATCTTGCATTTGTGCAGGCAAATTCCAAAGAACTGTACGAATTGCAAGATGACATTCTGATCAGCGTCACGCGATTCTTCCGCGACCCGGAGGTGTTCGAAGCTTTTAAGGATGTGGTGCTGCCGCAAATCCTCGATAACCGCAGCTCCGATCAGCAAGTGCGCATTTGGGTGACCGGCTGCTCCTCGGGCGAGGAAGTGTACTCTCTCGCGATTAGCCTTCTCGAACACCTGACCGGGAAGGCAGTGGAACCGCCGATCCAGATCTTCGGCACGGACGCGAGCGAACGTAGCGTTCAGAGAGCACGTCTAGGCATCTATCCTGAAACGATTGCGAATGAAGTATCGCCAGAGCGGCTGCGGCGCTTTTTCAATAAAACGGAGAAGGGGTACCAGGTTGCGAAGCGGATTCGCGATATCTGCATCTTTGCGCGGCAGAATCTCTGCCACGATCCGCCCTTTTCACGACTGGACCTGATCAGTTGCCGCAACGTGCTGATCTACTTCGGTTCCCAGTTGCAAAGGCAACTAATCCCCACCTTCCATTACGCGCTTCGCCCCGATGGCTTCTTATTGCTGGGCAGCTCGGAGACGATTCGGGAATTTACCGATCTTTTCAGTCTGATTGATCGTAAGAACAAGATTTATTCGAAAATCGGAGCGACGCCCCCGCGAGCATTGCTGGAGACGGGGCCGCGCGGGTTCCTTCCCGATCTGGCAATCGAGCCGCCACTGTTATCCGGAGAGAATTTCAGCGAGATCGAGCTGCAGCGAACGGCGGACCGGATCGTACTGGCGCGCTATAGCCCACCCGGCGTCATCGTTAACGACAAGCTGGAGATCCTTCAGTCTCGCGGACATACCAGCCCCTTTCTCGAATTGGGAGCGGGAGCTGCTTCGTTGCATTTGGGGCGGATGGCGCGAGAGGACATCGCTCCCCAAGTCACCGCGGCAGTGAAGAAAGCCATCGAACAGGATTCACCGGTTCAGGTGCAGGGACTGCGTGTTCACGACAACAGTCACGCCCGCGAACTGACGCTCGAAGTACTGCCGATGCACAACCTGAGCTCGCGAAGGAGGTCCTACCTGGTCCTGTTCATACCCACGCAGGGGGCGCCAGCCAGCGCCGGCGTGGCAAGCGCAGCGGAACCTTCGACGGAATTAAAGGAAAGAGACAGGGATCCGGAGGTTGCGCATCTGCGACACGATCTCTCCTCAACGAGGTTGTATCTGCAATCGCTGCTCGAGGAGCGCGATGCCCGGAACCAGGAACTCGTTTCAGCAAACGAAGAGATACAGTCGGCCAACGAGGAACTGCAGAGCACCAATGAAGAGCTGGAGACGACGAAGGAAGAAGTGCAGAGCTCGAACGAAGAGCTGGAAACGCTAAACGACGAGCTGCAAAACCGGAATGCGGTGCTGACTCAGGCCAGCAATGATCTCTCGAACCTGCTGAACAGCGTAAATCTACCTGTGCTCATGCTGAGCAGCGATTTCAGCATCCGGCATTTCACGCCGCAAACGCAGCGCCTGATGAACGTCCGAACAAGCGATATTGGCCGGCCATTTGGTGATATCCGCCTGAATCTGAACGTCGATAATCTGGAGCCCCTTTTCGCGGAGGTCCTGGACACGCTGGGGCCACGCGAGATTGAGGTGCAGGATCGCGATGGGCGCTGGTACCTGCTGCGGGTGCGGCCGTATCGGACGACGGAGAACAAGATCGACGGACTAGTGATGGCGGTGTTAGACATCGACCAAGTCCGCCGTGCCCAGCAGGAACTGAGGGAAGCGCGCGACTTCGCCCGATCCATCATCGAGAGCATTCCGCTGCCGCTGGTGGTGGTCGATTCAGATTTCCGGATTCGCTCGACGAACGAAGCGTTTTGCACGCTGGGGGGCTTGAGCGGCGAGGCACTCGATCAGCGCTCGTTGCTTGATCTGACAGCGCGCCTGTGGGGCGTGGAAGAGCCGCTCAGCTCGCGGATAAGAGGATTGCGCGATAACACGAAATCCGGCCGCAGCTTCGAACTCGAACACAAGACGTCCGGTGAGAATCCGAAGATTTTCCTGATTCGGGGGCGGGTGCTGAAACCGGATGGCGAGCAGTTTCTGCTTGTCACGTTCGAGGACATAACAGCCCATAAAGAAATGGAGCTTCTGCTGAAAGCGGACACCACACGGCTGGCGGGCGAGGCCGAGTCAGCAACGAAAGCGCTGGGCCGCAGCAGGGAGGAATTACGCGCCTTGGCCGGCAGTCTTATGTCTTCTCAGGAAGACGAAGGGCGACGGCTGGCGCGAGAGTTGCACGACGATATCAGCCAGCGACTAGCGGCCCTGAGCATGTGGGGAGACAAGGCGTTAGCAAATATCGAGACGGATCCGGCGGCTGCGCGCCAGGAGTTAGAGAAGACCTTGACGCAGCTAGCAGAACTCTCGGAAGACGTACGCCTGCTCTCTCATCGCCTCCATCCGTCGGCAATTGAAGATCTTGGGTTAGCAACCGCGCTGCGATCGCTTACTGAAGAATTCGGCGAGCGCGAGGACATGATTACAACATTCTCCTGTCGAGATGTGCCTGAGACGCTGCCGGTAGAAGTCGCGACAGGGCTGTACCGTATTGCGCAGGAGGCGTTTCGGAACGTCGCGAAGCACGCCGGCAAGACTCACGTAAAGGTATCGCTGACTGGAAAAAATGGTGGTGTGGAATTGCAGGTAGCCGACGCCGGCAAAGGATTTGACCCGGAACAGAAGCATTCGGGCTTGGGTCTCACCAGCATCAGGGAACGGGCGCGCCTCATCGGGGCGACTCTCAACATTCAGTCGAGTTTGGGCGAAGGCACAAAGGTCACAGTCTTCGCGCCCGTGCCAGCCGGGTAGAATTTCGGGTTTCCGATCATGCCAAAACACGACATCTTCGCCATAGGAGCTTCGGCTGGCGGCGTGGAGGCGCTGGAAAAGCTTGTCGCACAACTACCGGCCGATTTTCCGGGGGCTCTTCTTGTAGTGCTGCATCTCCTACCACGCACGCGAAGTTTTCTACCGGGGCTATTGACGAGAGCTGGGCGCCTACCAGCGACCCATCCGGGCGATGGCGAAAAGGTCGAACAGGGAAGGATCTATGTCGCTCCTCCCGATTATCACCTGGTGATCGAGCGCGATCACATCCACTTGAGTTTGGGTCCCAAGGAGCAACATCACCGGCCGTGCATTAACGTTTTATTCCGATCGGCGGCCTTGGCCTACGGCGGGCGGGTCGCAGGGATTGTGCTTACTGGCGAACTGGACGATGGAACGGCTGGACTATGGGAGATCAAGCGCCGGGGCGGAATCGCCGTTGTTCAGAACCCGGAAACCGCGGCTTTTCCGTCCATGCCGCTCAGCGCACTGCGAGAGGTTGAGGCAGACTACGTCGCGGATATTAGCGAGATGGGACCGGTTTTCACTCGCGTGGCAGCGGGTGAAATTGAACACAAACGTGCTGAAGTTGAAGGTGCGAAAGTGGAACCGCAGCTAACTGATCTAACATGCCCCGATTGTCGAGGGACGATCTGGGAGGTGCCGCGTGGCAGAGTCAAGGAATATCGGTGCCGCGTCGGCCACACGTTTTCAGCAAAGAGCATGCTGTCCGAGCACTTTGCCGCTCAAGAGAAGGCACTCTACGCCGCCATTGTGGCTTTGGAGGAAGGCGCCTCTCTTGCTACACGGCTGGCAGACGAGTTTGAACCATCTCTAGGCCATCGATTGCGCGACGAAGCCAGGGAGCGAGACGCGCAGGCGGAGGCTCTTCGCCATATGTTGAAGGAACGCTCGTCCTTCAGCCTGGATTAGAAGGACGGCGGGCCCAGGCTGGCTAGATTTCCCAGTTGACGGTGGTGCTCCCCGAATGCTTCGATAAAGACGGCGAGCCGTGCCCGCAAGTGCGGTTTCAGAAAGGCATTGTTCTGAACCGTTGCAGAGTGGTGATTATCGATGACGACCCAACGATTCGCATCGGTCTGCGCAGCATCCTTGAAAGCTTTGGGATCGAGATTGCTGCGGAGGCGGATAACGGACGTTCGGGAATCGAGCAGACGCAGCGCTTCTCCCCGGACGTGATTCTGCTGGATGTTTCGATGCCTGAAATGGGAGGATTCGCGGCAGCGCGAGAGCTCCACGTGCTCGCACCGAACCTTCGGATCATTTTCGTGACCCAGTACAGCGACGCGGCGTATGTCGAGAAGGCCTTCGAAGTGGGAGCGTCCGGATATGTGCTGAAGGGGACTGCAGCCAGGGAGTTAGCAGAGGCAATGGACGTGGTTCTTGCGGGAGGGACATTCGTCTCGCCGGGGGCTCGATGTCTAAGAGGGAAGGCCTATTAATGCTATTTCGAATTCTTTGTGGAGACGCGCCGTCCTAGTAGAAACCCCACTGCCGTTGCTAGCAGGAGAGCGGGCCGTGGCTTCGGATGAATTGCTGGATGGCTCTCTGGCGTAAATTCGCCTACGTTCCGGGCGGCCGAGGCACTCGGTTCCAACTGCTGCTGTGGTTTCGATGGAGCTGGACGAACGCTTGCGCGCTGAGCAGCGGCGGTTGCACCCTGGTCCGCATAAACACGCGTGAACTCAGCGCCAAAAAAGAAGATCTGAGCTGAGTAATAGACCCAGACAATTACAGCCACGAGCGATCCGGCGGCGCCATAAGCCGAGCCAACACTTGCCTTGCCCAGGTAGAGTCCGAGGAGCATCTTTCCCACCGTGAACAGGATCGCTGTCCCGATGGCCCCCACCCAGACATCCCGCCACGAGATAGCTCGAGCGGGCACAAACTTGAATAACAGCGCAAACAGAAGGGTAATTACGGCGAACGATATAGCAAAGTTGATGATCTCGAACACGAAAGCCGGAAGCGGAATCAGCCCGCTGAAAAATTTGCCCAGCACTGCCAGCCCAGCGCTGATGATCAGTGAAACGAGCAGCAGAAATCCGACTGAGAGAACCATGCCGAATGAAAACAGCCGTTCCTTAACCATGCCCTTCAACCCGGATGCGTTCTTAGGCTCGGCGTCCCAAATAATGTTCAAAGCGTCGCGCAATTCCGTGAATACTCCGGAAGCTCCGAAGAGCAAGGTTACGAATGCAATCACGCTGGCGAGTACTCCAGATGAAGGCTTCTGCGCATGTGTCAGCAGGGACTTCACCGCGTCCGCTCCGCGGTCTCCAATCATCCCTCTAGACTGATCGATGAGGCTATGCTGTGCTTTTTGCGGGTCGAATACCAAGGCGATCACGGCGACGGTCAACACGAGAAGCGGAGCAAACGAAAGAAGCGTGTAGAACGCCACGGACGCACCCAACCGGGGAGCGTGGTGATCGCTCCACTTGGTATAGGTTGTTTTTAACAACGAAACCGCGGTTCCAACGCGCATGATCAATCACCCCGAATTCTTGCGAGCATCGATGGCCTGTTGCACGCGCTTTACGGCTCTCGCAGGCCCATGCACGCCGGTTACTTTGAATTTCTTCCCGCGGCTTTTGTTGTAGGAGATAAAGAATTGCTCTACCTGATCGAGCAGAGATTGGTTTAGGTCTCCGATGGACTGCAGGTCTTCGTGGCTATAAGAGTGCATAGCCACGCTCACAAGGCGATCGTTCTCGACCGTCTTGTTCCCGTCGGTCTGTTGGGCTTCAATGACCCCTATCAAACGGACGGTCAGAACACATCCGACGTGCGCTGGTTCATCCATCAGGATCATCGCGTCGAGTGGATCCCCGTCCGCCGCAACCGTAGAAGGAACGAAACCGAAATCGAACGGAAAGCTTAGTCCCTCGGGGAGCAGGCCACCGAGGGTGAACGCCTCAACCTTAGGGTCATAGTCGAACTTATTGCGGCGACCCTTGGGGGTCTCGACGACGACCCGGCATTCTCTCTTCTTTTTGTCGAACTCGTGCGAAAGGCTTGCCAGATCCATGTTTGGCGGCTTTATACGCTGCCCACAGATCGGGCCTCCGGCCGAGAAACATCGACACCTCCGCCCAGGCGTTTTTCCTGCGCTGTTTTCTGGACCTGTTCCCTGAAACCGGGTATGAGCTGTCCCAGGAAATCTTGAAACGTATTTGCCGCTACGCCGATCATGGCGCCTTTGATGTTGTCGAATGTCTCGAGCGCCTTGTTCTTTTGCAGCTCTGTGCCGCGGCGATGTTCGTATTCGTGGACGCCGTCACCCGCCCTGGCATAATGCGGTCTGGATCTCGACTTCCTGCCGCTCAGTGAAGCCAGGAGCAATCCGCCGCCAGCGGCGACGCCGAGCATCAGCATCGGCCTCTTCTGAAACTGAAGACGCCAGTCAGTGACTTCCTGCACTTTGGATTGCAGCTCGTTCAAATTCCGCCCGAGTTGTCCCCTTTCGGTTACAATCTCTCGTTCTATTTGGTCTGACTTTTCACCCATTCCACGTTCTCCTTCATAGTCTCCACCGTCTTTTCCGGTGTGGCGTGAACAGTCTTGAAACGTTTCTTGCCCGCCACCAGCAGGATTGCAGTCAGCGCGCCCATAATTACGAACATTATGAGAGCCGCGCCCCATATAGGCATTACCGTTGCAAGCGCGTAGACGATAGTCAGCAGCAACAACCAAATTGTGAACAGAGCCGCCACAGCCCCGCCGGCCATCATGGCTCCGGCTCGGCCGGCTTTTGCCGCTTCCTCAGTTACTTCCGCTTTGGCTAATCGGACTTCCGAACGAATGATCGTCTGTACATTCGCGAGGATGTCTTGCAAGACATCCGCAATGGACCTGCTACTTTCGCCAGTCATGTTCGACCCCCCAATCGAGTCGAAACTGCTAGTCCTCGCGGAACGCACGTCCGATCAGGAAACCAATAGCGGCAGCAATCAGTAGTGACGGTCCGGGATTGCGCTTTACGACATCTTCGACGTCCGTGAGCATCGCCCTGACATCGTGCTCTCGGATATAGCCCGCGGTTGATTCGAGTTTGTCCGCAGCAGAATGCGCCACGCTTCTTACCGTTTCACCCCCAGGGAGATTTTCCGCTTTCTCGTGAATGGTTGCGGCCGCGTTTTCCAGCGCATCGGCAGCCGGTCCGCGCTTTTCATCGACCTTGTCCGTGGCCTGCCGTCCGACGTCGGAGACCTTTTGCTTAGCAGTTGCGGCGGCGTCGCTCACTTTGTCTTTCACAGTCTGAGTGGTGTCGTCCAGCGTATCCGAGACACCCCCGGTAGATGTTACAGCTCTAGTTCCCATTCATTTCCTCCAGTAAGAGTAAGTCACCCTCGCTACTGTTGACTTGCCTGGATGGAAATCGTTGCTGACGAGAGTTACTGATGCTTAGCGATGTACGAACTATTGACAGAGGCAGCAAAAAGGCGCGACACTGAAGAACTTGAATTCCACAGGGATCGTGCAGGACCTTCGTTACGCAATGCGAATGTTTGCGCGAACGCCGGTGTTCACAGCCATTGCGGTATTGTCGCTGGCCTTAGGCATCGGCGGCAATGCGGCGATGTTCAGTCTCGTGAACACGCTTTTGATTCGCCCCTTGCCTTACTCTCAGCCGGATCGCCTCGTGCGCATCACAGGAATTTACCCGCGCGCGGCTGTTCCGTTCTTTCAGCAGCAGAGCCGTAGTCTGGCCGTCGCCGCCGTCAGCACGGGTTCTGAATTGAACCTCACCGGAGAGGGATCGGCAAGTCGAGCGTTTGCAAGCCGCACGTCCGCGAATTTCCTTCGCGTTTTGGGAGCTTCGGTAGAGAAGGGGCGGGGATTTAAGGACGGCGAGGATCTCCCCGGACGTGATGGAGTTGTCATCATCAGTCATTCGTTCTGGAAAGAGCGGTTCGGGAGCGACCCCGCAATTTTGGGGCGCGTCATCACGCTGAATGGTACACATCGGCAAATCGTCGGCGTGATGAAGGAGGACTTCAGTTATCCCTCGTCGAAGGTGGAGGTTTGGATACCGATGCGGCTGGATCCATCGAACTTCCTGGAGTACTGGGCGGGCGAGTTTGTACCATTGCTTGCGCGACTTCGCCCGGGTGCCACATTCGAGCAAGCACAACGCGAGCTTCGGAGCCTGGTGCCGCGGTTCCGCCAAACATTTCCTTATCCGATGGCCCGCGATTGGAATGCAGATTCCACCGTGATTCCTCTGCAAGAAGATCTAGTGGGCGACATCCGCAGCAAACTGATCATTCTGCTGACGTCCGTCGCGATCCTATTGCTCATTGGATGCGCAAATGTCGCGAGCCTGCTGCTATCGCGCGCCACGACGCGCCGCAAAGAAATAGCTCTGCGAGCGGCCTTGGGCGCCGGCCGGCTGCGCATCATTCGTCAGTTGCTAACTGAGAGCGTGGGACTGGCGCTTCTCGGTGCGCTGATGGGAACGGGTCTGGGGATGAGCGCGCTGTCAATCTTCAAATCTCTGTTGCCCCGATCCACACCCGGGTTGACCGAGGCTGCGATCGATTGGCACGTTGTTGCTGCCGTGAGCGCCCTCGCCGTCGTAACCGGTTTGGCCTTTGGGTTGGCACCAGCTCTCAGCGCTTCAGAGATCGACCTTACGGAAACCATTAAGAGTGGAACCCAGCGATCGACGGCCAGTTTCTGGATCCGGTTTCGCAGCATTCTCATCGCCGGCGAAGTCGCGCTGGCGCTCGTTCTGGTGGTAAGCGCAGGTCTTCTGCTGAAGAGCTTATATGGATTGTCCAATGTCAATCCGGGATTCGATCCCGCACACATT
>Ga0213882_10000745_pt1 | contig 10498 bp, 8 predicted proteins | sample BarmaccoBMER_R09_FD_160106 | JGI IMG/M metagenome (GOLD analysis project Ga0213882, IMG submission 160106) | Barbacenia macrantha exposed rock microbial communities from rupestrian grasslands, the National Park of Serra do Cipo, Brazil - ER_R09 ...
GATATCGATCAGTGTTGACGGCTGTTCGACGCCCATTTTCATAAGTTTTATCAGATTCGGTCCGCCACCGAGAAATTTAGCGCCGCTCGCTGAGGAAAATGTTGCGATGGCTTCGTCCGTAGTGGAAGGCCGGGCGTACGCGAAGGCTTTCATCCGGCAACCCTGCCTCGCACGGCTTTGATCGCCGCGACGATGTTCGGATAAGCGCCGCAACGGCAGATGTTGCCGGACATGCGCTCTCGGATTTCCGCGTCGTCGAGAGGCTTGGCCCGGCCACGGACCTCATTCAGAAGGCCGGCGGCGGAACAGATCTGCCCCGGTGTGCAGTATCCGCACTGAAATCCATCGTGCTCGATAAAAGCCGCTTGAAGAGGATGCAGGTCGCCGTTGCGCGCAAGTCCCTCGATGGTCGTGATGAAATCGCCATTGTGCGTAACAGCGAGGCTCAGGCAGGAATTAATCCGAGTCCCGCCGGAGAGTACAGTGCAGGCCCCGCACTGGCCATGATCGCAGCCCTTCTTGGCGCCGGTAAGATGAAGGCGTTCGCGCAGCAAATCGAGGAGCGTGATGCGCGGATCGAGCGTTAACGCGTACTCCCGGCCATTAACGGTAATCGCGCAATCGACGATCTCAGAAGCGGACGGAACGGTTTGTGCTTCGGCGAGCGGAACCGTTGCGGCGATTCCAGCGGAAAGGCTTGCGACGTTCATAAAGTCCCGGCGGGAAAGATCATCACGTGAGAATTCCACAATCGGGAGATGCGGGTTGCAGGCAGGGCGTAACAGAGAGTAGTTGTGGGGCCGGATGCCATCCGGCACGCGGTTGCCAACCGCGCTGGGCGGGGCTGCTAGGAAGGTCGGCAAGCGGCTTGGCAAGCCGCTGCAGGTTGGCAACCTGCCCTACACGCGATTTCTGAAGTGATCCCTTAGCCAACGTTGTGCGGAAGGAGATTCTTATAGATCCTCCCGTCTTTCATAATTACGACGAAGTTCCTGGCTGGGTCCTCAATGAGCTTAATGTCTTCCAGCGGATTGCCGTTGACTAACAGAAGGTCGGCAAGAGCGCCAGGTTCGATCACGCCCAACTTGCCGGGATAGGGATTGATGAACCCGGAGAGGGCCAGCAACTGGCCGTTGTTCCCAGTGGCCATTTGGAGCGCTTCGGCCGGCGTGTACCAGCGTACTAATTTAGCGAGCTGCGCTCCTTGCCGATTCGTAAGCTTGGCGTCAAACAATATGTCGCTGCCGAAGGCGGTCTTGATGTTGTACTTCCTTGCCAGCTTGTACGCATTGTCTGTTCCGGCGAAGACTTGGAGCGCCTTCTGCTGAGATACGGAATTAACGAGCGGACTTGCGTCCTGATCGTTCATAAAGGGCTGCAAGCTCCACCAGATGCCTTTATCAGCGAGCAGTTTGGCGGTGGGCTCGTCGATCAGATGACCGTGCTCGATACATTTGACGCCGGCGGCGACGGCTTGTTGGATGGCACGAGGAATATAGGCATGGACTGTAACATAGGTGCCCCAGTTTTCGGCCGCCTCGACTGCAGCGCGAATCTCGGGTTCGGTGAACTGCGTGGACTCGATCGGATTGTAGGGAGAGGCTACACCCCCTCCACCCATCAGCTTGATCTGACTGGCGCCACTCCGCAACTGCTCCCTGGCTCGTAGGCGGACTTCATCAGGGCTGTCGGCAATGGCCGCCACACCCACGACCTCGGAGTGGCTCAGCGGACCGCCAAGCGTGCGCGGAACTTCGAAGGAGAACCGGAAATCTCCATGTCCCGAGGTTTGCGAGATGAAGGCTCCCGAGGGGTAGATGCGCGGCCCGATCATAGCGCCTTCGTCGATCGCGCGCTTGAGTCCGAACACCGGACCACCCATGTCGCGTACGGTGGTGAACCCCCGCATAAGCGTTGCTTCCGCCTGTCGGGCAGCCAGCAGATGAAGATACGAGGGATCGGCGGTCATAAGGGCCATGGGCGTCGCCGCCATGAATGCATGCCAGTGCGCGTCGATAAGTCCCGGCATCAGCACTCGGTTTTGACCGTTGATCACTGTGATGTTTTCGATAGAATTGGCGTCGATGGGGGAAGTAGAGACCCGCTCGATGATGTTTCCTCTAACCAACACGCTTGAGGGAGGCGTGAGCGTGGCGCTCTTGCCATCGAAAACGCGGACATTCAGAAACAGCGTTGCGTTTGTCGGCGTGGGCGTCTGTTCCGGGCTGCTTCCGGGCGGCTGAAGGACCTCATCGCCAATTTGCGCTTGCGTGGTTACGCAGTATGCCAGGACAACGGCCACGAATGCAGCGAATCTCATTTGTCTCGTCGAATGGTTCGACGCCGTTAACATACGAACCTCCTAGCGAGTCGGCTGGTTAGTCGGGTGATTCGTGCTAGTTAGCCAGTGAATGAGCGCCACGGAATGGAGAAAGCCACGAAAGATCAACGTGAGAATTCCACAACCGGGAGATGCGGGCCGCGGGAAGGGCGTAACAGAAGTAGGTTGTGGGGCCGGATGCTATCCGGCGCGCGGTTGCCAACCGCGCTGGGCGGGGCTGGTAGAAAGGTCGGCTGGCGGGTTAGGCAACCCGCCGCAGGTTGGCAACCTGCCCCACAGGATCGTTCAGCAAAATTTCGCTACAGCTTCTTTTCGATCTTGGCCCACGTGTCCCGGAGCGCGACCGTGCGATTGAATACCAAACGCTCAACGGTCGAATCGGTGTCCGCGCAAAAATATCCAAGCCGCTCGAATTGGTAGCGGCTGCCTGGCTGCGCGCCGCGCAGACTCGGTTCCAGCTTACAGTCTGGCAGAACCTCCAGAGAGTTCGGGTTTAGACTTGCCGTGAAATCCTGGCCCTCGGCGACATCGTTCGGGTCCTCTTTGGTGAACAGCGTATCGTAGAGCCTGACTTCCGCGTCTACGGCGTGCTCTGCTGAAACCCAATGTATTGTGGATTTCACTTTTCGGCCGTCGGGAGCATTTCCTCCGCGAGTGGCGGGGTCGTAGGTGCAGTGGATCTCCACCACTTCGCCGTTTTCGTTTTTCACCACGCTGGTGCAGGTGATGAAATACCCGTATCGCAGGCGCACTTCGCGGCCCGGCGATAGCCGGAAATATTGCTTCGGCGGATCTTCACGGAAATCGTCCTGTTCAATATAAAGCACTCGCGAAAACGGCACCGCGCGCGTTCCCGCCCCTTCGTCCTCGGGATTATTCACCGCCTCCATCTGCTCCACCTGGCCTTCGGGGTAGTTGTCGATTACCACGCGCAAAGGACGGAGCACCGCCATGACGCGGGCAGCATGACGGTTCAAATCGTCGCGGACGAAATATTCGAGCATCGAAAGCTCGGTAATGCCATTAGTCTTAGACACGCCCAGGCGCGAGCAGAAATTGCGGATCGCTTCCGGCGTGTATCCGCGGCGGCGCATTCCTGAAATGGTCGGCATGCGGGGATCGTCCCAACCCGAGACATAGCCGTCCTGGACCAGTTTCAGCAGCTTGCGCTTGCTCATCATGGTGTAGGTCATGCTGAGCCGGTCGAATTCGATCTGCTGGGGATGATAAATGCCGAGCTGTTCGATGTACCAATCGTAGAGGGGCCGGTGATCCTCAAACTCCAGCGTGCAGATGGAGTGCGTGATGCCCTCGATCGAATCGCTTTGGCCGTGCGCGAAGTCGTACATCGGATAAATGCACCACTTGTCTCCGGTCCGGTGATGCTCCGCATGCAGAATGCGATACATGATCGGGTCGCGTAGATTTAAATTCGCCGCCGCCATATCGATCTTGGCGCGCAGCGTTCGCGCGCCGTCGGGAAATTCGCCCGCTCGCATACGCTCGAACAGGTCCAGATTTTCGTCCACGCTCCGGTCGCGGTACGGGCTCTCTTTACCGGCCTCGGTGAGTGTGCCGCGCGTTTCCCGGACCTCATCCGCGCTGAGGTCGCACACGTAGGCCTTGCCGGCTCTGATCAGTTGAACCGCCCATTCATAGAGCTGATCGAAGTAATCGGAGGCGTAAAACAGGCGGTCATCCCAATCGCCGCCCAGCCACTTGACATCGCGAATGATGGATTCGACGTATTCCGTCTCTTCCTTGGACGGATTCGTATCGTCGAAGCGCAGGTTGCACTTGCCGCCGAATTCGCGCGCGAGCCCAAAATTCAAATGGATGGACTTGGCGTGCCCCACGTGCAAGTAGCCGTTCGGCTCGGGAGGAAAGCGGGTGTGCACGCGGCCTCCGAACTTGCCTGTTTCCAAATCGTCAATCATTGTGTCCCGGATGAAATGGGAGGTTGCCGGAACTGCTGTCACTTCGCTCATGTTTTTTATTACGCTGCCGGTTCTGGGTGCAACACGAGATTATCGATCGCCTGCGTAATCCGCTTAAGGCAGGTCTCGCGGCCCAGCACCTCCAGCGTTTGAAATAGGGGAGGCGCCGCTTTCCGGCCGCAAACCGCGACGCGGACCGGCTGAAACATTTGCCCGGTTTTTATCTTCAGCGCGTGCGCGCCGTCGCGCAATGCCGCGTCAAGCGAATCGTGATCGAAGGGCGTGGTGGCCAGAATCTCCCGCGCCTTTTCCAAAACCGCCCGGGCCATGTCGAGGTCGCCCTTTTGCGGAATCAAGTCAGCCGGATCGTAAGGCGGCAATTGTTCGACGAAAAAGAAATCCGCCGCGGTTGCGACATCCGTCAGGAGACGGACTCGCTCTTGAATCAGCGGCGTAATCTGCAGCATTTCTTCCTTGTTGGTTTTGAATCCGGCCGCTTGCGCAAACGGAAGCAGGCGCTCGGCAAAATCCTCTGCGGATAAGCGCCGAATGTGCTCGGCATTAAGCCAAACGGCTTTCGGGTCCAATGGATCGGTCTCGGTGAAATTCACGATGGCGTTGCTTCGATTGACTCCTTCCAGCGTGAACGCGTCGACTAATTCCTGCCGCGACATGACCTCGCGATTGTCCTTGGGCGACCATCCGAGCAGGCACAGGAAATTTACATATGTGTGCGGCAGCACGCCGGCGTCGCGATACGTCAGCACGCTGACCACGGGCCCGTGTTTGCGCTTCGACAATTTCGACCCATCCGGCGCGAGAAGCAGCGGCAGATGCGCGAATTTCGGCATTGCGGCGCCGAGTGCTTCGCCGAGTATTTCAAAGATGAGACGGTGTTTGAACGTGTTGGACAAATGATCCTGGCCGCGGATGATGTGGCTGATGCGCAGGTCCGCATCATCGGCGCAGGAGGCCATGTGATAAGTGGGTAATCCGTTGCTCCGCAAAAGCGCGAAGTCTTCTATATCCGCAGTCGATTTGGACTGCTCGCCATAAACCAGATCCTGGAACGCCACTTCGCCGCGCGATTCGCGAGGCACGCGAAAGCGCAGGACGAAAGACTCACCGGCCGCGGCCCGCCGGTCACTCTCTTCGCGGGACATATCGCGCATCCCCGGATTGAAGAGCCATGCCGGGGATGCCGGACGATCCTCGATGTCGGTTGCAGCCGGCGTGAAATCGCGGTACGCCAGACCTTTAGCGAAAATCGCCTCCGCCGCGCTGCGATGCAGATCTAATCTTTCCGATTGGCGATACAGCTCGTCCCAGCCCAAATCCAGCCAGTTGAGACCGTCGAAGATCGAATCGAGCGAGGCCTGGGTGTTGCGCTCAACGTCGGTGTCGTCAATGCGCAAAATCATCGTGCCCTGGTTATGCCGGGCGAACAACCAGTTCAGGATGAAAGTTCGCGCGCTGCCGATATGAAGGTAGCCGGTTGGCGACGGGGCGAAGCGGACGCGGAGCATGAAATTTCAGGATAACAATGCGGCGTCGCGGAGAATCCTTTCACCGCAACCGGTTCATCAAATCGGTGGAAAGCGCTTCGGCCCGCTTCGCCAAGTTCACAGCCGCGATTAAGTCGCGGCCGTACTCTTCTTCTGCCTGGCTCTGGAAGGTGCGAATGCGGTCCAGGATTTGCTTCTGGCTGGCGGTGAGCCTCCGGCTCTCCAGGCTCGCGACGTTCTTTGTGACGCGGTCTTGACTGCTGAGGTATTCCTGCGTATATCGCGCCCGAACCTCATCTGAGAAATACTGCGTGATTTTGGGCGGAGCCGGCGTTGGTTCCGGCGCCGGCTTTGCCGGGGGCGGGCGGCGCGGTGTCGAAGGAAGCTTTACCGGAGCCGGATAATCGGGCATCGGCAATTCCAGGATTTCCGCCAGACTGACCGTCACCGTGATATCGAGATCCGGACCGGCTGAGAGTTCGGGCGGAGCGGTGGGGATAACCGGACGCGGCTGGACCGGCGGAGGGACGAAAAGGCGGGGCGCTGGTTTAGCTTGACTGGTAAAGCACGCGGCGGTGAAGAGACTGAGGACGAGAAGACAGGCGAATGGGAGCAGGGCCTCCTGCAAATTTGCGAAGGGGTGGGTTGGCCCGGCGCCGAACGTTCGCCAAATGCCGGCGTAGGCCGCAACCGCGTCGAAACGCGCCAAAAATCCGAGGTGCTCGGCCCCGCCCCATACCACGGGCGATTCGATCGGGGAATCAGGCATTCTGGACCACTGCAGGAAACTGAAGGCGAAAGGTAGTGCCTTTGCCTTCCTCGCTATCGAAAGCGATAGTACCATTATGCAACTGCACGGCCCGGTAGGTCATTGCCAATCCGATGCCGGAGCCGCGCGTTTTGGTCGTGAAATAGAGCTGGAAAACTTTGTCCCGTAATTGTTGCGGAATGCCGGGGCCGGAATCGGCGATTTCGAGCGATACTGCGCCCTCGGGACGGCCGACCTGGACCCGCAACTCGCCGCCATCTTTCATGGCTTCCATCGCGTTGGTCATAAGATTCAAAATCGCCTGTTTGATCATATCGGGATCGGCGCGCAAATGGGCGGGTTCTAGCGGAGCAACTAACGCGAGCGAAATTCGGGCCGATCGCGCCTGCGGCATCATAAGATCCACAACTTCCTTCGCGAGAGCGGCGAGGTCGGCATCCTGGAAGTGTACATCCACCGGACGTGAAAAATCCAGAAAGGTTTTGACGACGCGATTGAGTCTCCGGACTTCGTTAGACAAGATATCGATTTCCTTCTCAAGCTCTTCGTCCGGCGCGCCCGCTTTCTCGCGGAGAAGATCCAGATGCAGAGCGATGGCGTTGAGCGGGTTCTTGATTTCATGCGCGACGCCGTTGGTAAGTTTGCTTATCGCCGCAAGGCGCGCAGCGACATCCAACTGCGATGCCATGCGCTCCAGTAATTTATCGATGTTGCCGCGAAGCTCGGTTGCGTGGTCCTGGGCGCCTCGAAACTGTGCCCCCAGCAGGTTCAGCTTACTCTCTACTACTGCAAATTCCTTGGCCAGTGTCTTGCCCTCCGAGTCCTTGCGATCGGCTCCCTGCGCGATGCGATCAATCGTCCTTTCGATTCGTTTCACGGGCTGGAGGACACGGTCCGTCCCAAGCACAGTGACAAACAGCGTTATCAGCAGCGCTCCCCCGAAGACCAGCGCCAAACGGCTGATCTGCGCTAAGAGGGCGTCGCGAAGAAAAACCGTCGACGTCACCACTTGGACATTAATATCCTGGTTGTTCTCCCCGGCGCTGAGCAGGATCTGGAAGTCCGTGCGCCGATTAATCAAATCGCGGAATCGCTTAACAAAGCCGCGCTTGCTCCAAATCTCGAGGTCCTGTAGAGGCACCATCATGGAACCGACGCGTTGGGGGTCCGAGGAAGCCAGGATTTCCCCTGAGGTTCGCGCGACGTTGATATCCACGAGATAGTCTGTCACCGCCATGGTTTTCAGAAGCATCACGCCGACTTCCTCATCGTGGGAGATGATGTTGTAGGTTACGTCCCTGAAATCCTCGCGGGTTTTGGCCGTCGCATAGTCCGCGGCATGCTGTCCCAAACGCTCCTGGAGAAGAGAAAAGGTTTCCTGGCTGGCTAACTTGCTGAGCGCGATCGCGGTCGCCGACAACGAGTCAATCAGGTTGCTGAGTTGCAGAACGGAAAGGGTCACGCCGACCGCTGCTACCAGCGCCACGATCAGGAAACCAGGCGGAGCCGTAATGACATCGAAAAAACCTAATGTGGCCCAGACGGCTTTTCAAATCGGGCGGCCTTCAGACCGCTCCGGTTTTTAACCCGGCACGCCGGAACCGGGACAAGACTCGCGCTCGGGCTGAAGCCTCCCCCACCTAGGCTAAAGCCTTGCCCTCCCATAAACTTATCCGACAGTTGCGGTCTGCGCGCCGTATTCTTTAAGTTTGTTAAATAACGTCTTTTGACTGATCCCGAGGATTTCGGCCGCTCGCGTCTTGTTGTTTTTGGTGTGTTCGAGGGTGAGTTCAATCAGCGCGCGCTCTGCTTGTTCGATGGTGTAGCCGACGGGTATCCGCAACGCGCCGTCGGCTTGCTGCGGCGGGGGCGCGGGCGCGCCCCCGAATCCGACCGGCAGATGCGATACCTCGATGGATCCTTCTCCCGCCAGGATTGCGGCGCGCTCCAGCACGTTGCGCAGTTCCCGCACATTTCCGGGCCATGAATGCGCGTAGAACCGCTCCAGCACTTGGGGCGAAACATCCGTGATCTTGGTCGCATGTTTGCGATTCAGGTCCTCAATCTGCGCTCCGATCAGCACCGCCAAGTCTTCTTTGTGCTCGCGCAGAGGCGGCAGTGGTATCGGAAATACATTCAAACGGTAGAAAAGATCTTCGCGGAATTTCCCGTCTTTAATCGCGGAATCGAGCGGCGCGTTGGTTGCCGCGATAACCCGGACATCCAGCTGGACTTCGCTCTTGCCGCCCAGCCGGCGAACGCGTCCATCCTCCAGCACTCGCAGGAGCTTGGCCTGCGTACCCACGGGCATGTCGCCGATTTCGTCCAGAAGAACGGTTCCGTTCTGCGCCAGCTCGAAGCAACCCGCGCGCCGCTCCACTGCTCCCGTGAACGCGCCTTTTTCGTGCCCGAAAAGCTCGCTCTCCATCAGCGTGTCAGGCATGGCGGCGCAGTTGATGGCGACGAAGGGAGCGCCACAGCGTGGGCTGAGCGCATGGATGGCGCGCGCCGCCAGTTCCTTACCCGTGCCGCTTTCGCCGGTGATCAATACAGCCGCCCGGCTAGGGGCAACCTGCTGAACCAGCGCGAATACCTCCTGCATTGTCGGGGATGTTCCCACCATATCGCCGAGCACGCCGCGGTTGCTCAGTTGGCGCTCCAGCCGCTCGGCGTGTTCCGTCAGCCGGCCCTGATGCGCCGCGCGCGCAAGCAGCAGTTTCAACTCCGCCGATTGCACCGGTTTTTCCAGGAACCAAAAGGCGCCGAGATCGTGAATCGTGGAGACCGCGGTTTCCAGGTTTCCGAACGCGGTCTGCACGATGGCGGGAACGTTGCTGCCCTGCGATTTCAGCCGCTTGAGCAGTTCCGAGCCATCCATGCGCGGCATCATGAGATCGGTTACTAAGACGTGAGGACCAAAGGATTCGAGCTTTTCCAAGGCTTCAAGGCCGTCCGCGGCGGTTTCGACCTCGTAGCCCCAAAGAGCGATCATGCCAGCGAGCGCGCTTCGCTGGGACTCCTCATCATCGACTACCAGGACGCGAGTTTGGGGGGTATCCATCTACTCTTCATTTTGCCAGCCAAAAATGCAGCTTGCGTGTTATGATTTTGCCCATGCAAGACTTAGAGGGCCAACCGAGGCCGGCGCCCCCCGGGCGAGCCGTGCCGGAGAGAGCTCAGCGCGAGTCCCATGGAACGTTAAAAATCCGGCAATCGTTGAAGGTAATCATTTTTGGGTACACGCTTTGCTTGGCGGCTGAAGTCGCAATCGCGGCGTATTGGATTGTTGCTGAACCGCAGTCGCCCCCTGTCGCGTTATGGGCGTCGCTGTCGATCCCCGTTGTGCTTGCCTTGTTTATCGCGATCCGGCACATCCGGCGCCGCATGACGCGGATGACCGTCAGCGCCGATCGCCTGACTTACGAAGCGGGCTTGTTTTCAAAAACGCTGCACGTTGTTGAGTTGGTGAAGGTGCAGGATGTTCGCGTCGATCAATCCTTAACTCAACGAATGTTCGATATCGGCGACATTTCGATCGAAACCGCGGGCGGCAGCAGCCGCATCGCGATGGCATCGATCGATAACCCGGGGAAAGTGACCGAGCAAATCTTGATGATGGCGCAGGGAGCGAGATAACGGGTTTACTGGTCTCTGGCGTCTGCCATGATTGCACCGTCGCGTACCTTGCGCGCGAGGATTTCCCCACTACGCCCGCGAGGATGCGCTCCAAGCGCCGAACTTTTGGAGGAGCTTGCTGACTGTGTTTTCCCCCGCGCCCTAGGCCGGACAAATTTCCGCTCCGCAACATGCCCGGGACCGCAGCATTTTCCAATCGAAGAATGAGCATGAAATGGGATTCCGTTTCCAATGCAAGATGAGCATGAAAATCGGGAAGGAGGCCGCGTAGCGGCCGACGTCCTTTCTTGGTTTTTGGTTTTGAATAGAG
>Ga0213882_10000746_pt1 | contig 10484 bp, 12 predicted proteins | sample BarmaccoBMER_R09_FD_160106 | JGI IMG/M metagenome (GOLD analysis project Ga0213882, IMG submission 160106) | Barbacenia macrantha exposed rock microbial communities from rupestrian grasslands, the National Park of Serra do Cipo, Brazil - ER_R09 ...
TGGTGAGGTCGGGTGAGGCTGCGGCGCCGAACGGGACCATCACCCGGGCTAGGTCATGAATGCGGCCATGCTCGTGAGGATGGCTGCCCTCTTGAGGCCCGTGCGGGAAGGCATGGTCGTGGCCGTGGGAGTGACCCCGCCCGCTCAGCTCAAGCGCGGCGAATCCGATCCCGGTCGCGAGCAGCGCCGATCCGACGATCGTGTCCTGGACGCCGGCGATCGTCGAGCGAAACTGCAGGCCGATGGCGACAATCACCGCGCCGAGCAGCAGCGACACGAGCACGTGCGAGACACCGGCGAGGCTGGACAGGCGCGCGACGCGGGCGAGGGGGTAGCCGCGCGTGCGGCCTAGCAGGGCGAGCGGCACCCAGTGGTCGGGCATGATCGCGTGGCCGAACCCGACCCCCGCGGCCGCCGCGATCAGCGCTGGCGTCGCCCCACTCACGTGGCGCGTCCAAGGTGGGAGAGAACGCGAGACTCGAGTACCATCATATGAGCGTTAATTCAATGAACGAGTGCTCATGTTAGCTCGTGATGGCCCATGACTCACGGCGTGACAGGCCACACGCATCGGGGCGCGGTCACTCCGGAGGTCGCCGACCGGGTGGCTGAGGCGATGCAAGCGCTCGCGACGCCGAGCCGGGTGCTGATTCTCGCCCAGTTGCGGGAGGGCTCCCGATCTGTGTCCGAGCTGATCGCCGCCGTCGGGATGCAACAGTCGGCGGTTTCGCACCAGCTGAGGTTGCTCCGTGACATCGGGTTGGTTGTCGGCGAGCGCCGCGGTCGCAGCGTTGTCTATTCGCTGTATGACGATCACGTCGCGTCGCTGATCGACCAGGCTGTAGGCCACGTGGAGCATCTCCAGCTCGGGGCAGCGGGACGAAGCGCTGGCCGCGCAGCGTCCTGATGCAGTGGTCGATCGAGCGCCGTGCAACAGATGTTGAGCACTTCCACGGGCTCACTAACACAACAACACCACTCGCCGCCCGCCCTGCGAACGTCTGTTCGCTCCCCGGCTAGACTTCACGTTGTGTCGCTCGTCATCCAACCCTCGCTGTTTGGCTCCTCGGGCGATCTCGGCCTCGCCGACCTCGGCGCGGCCGTGGAGCGCCGGCAGCTCTCCAATGGCGCCTGGATTGACCTACGGCCGGGCTTCGTCACCGCGGCCGACGAGCTGTTCGACGCCCTGGCCAGCACCGTGCCGTGGCAGGAGGAGCGGATGCACATGTACGACAGCGACGTGCGGGTTCCGCGGCTCCTAGCCCGGTACGCGCAGGGCGAGACGCTGCCGCATCCCGTGCTCGACAAGGCCCGCTCGGCGCTGAACGCCCACTACATCGAGGAGCTGGGCGAGCCATTCGTAAGCGCCGGGCTCTGTCTGTACCGCGACGGCAGCGACAGCGTCGCCTGGCACGGCGATCGCGTTGCCCGCGAGAGCGCACGCGACACGATGGTGGCGATCCTCTCGCTCGGCGCCGCCCGACCGTTCGCGCTACGGCCGAAGTCGGGGGGCCCTGGGCTGCGCCTCCAGATCGGCCACGGCGACCTGCTCGTGATGGGCGGAAGCTGCCAGCGGACCTGGCTGCACGCGATCCCCAAGACCGCGCGCTGCCTCGGCGCGCGGATCAGCGTCCAGTTCCGCCCACACTGGGGCAACGACCTCGGCAAGCCCACCGGCGACGCTCGCGATGCATAGACGACGGCACGCGCGTGCGCGTCACGCTGGTCAGACGATCGCTGTCGACTGCCGCGCCGCCGAATCTCTACGCTTAGGCATCTTCTGGCCCCGATTCGTTGTTCGACGTCGTGCTGTGGAACCGCGACTTACGCCTAATCGAGCTCACGTCGGGTAGGGGATCGGTACCCGCATCGAACAGCTAAGGAGCGATGATGGCAAAGACGACGCAAAATGATGAGCTCTTCCAGCGCCTGCGGGCCCAGGGACTGCGCAAGCGCACGGCCAGACTCATCTGCGAGGCAAGCGACGGGCGCCGCAAGCCGGACGAGAGCGTGCAGCAGACGCTGGACAATCTCAAGCAGATCGTGAGCGAGGCCGAGGATCGGCTGTCCGAGCGCTCCGCCACTCGCGAGGCCGCGGCGAGGAAGGCGGCTACCGCGCGCAAGGCAACGGCCCGGACCCGTAGCGCCGCGGCGAGGAAGGCGGCCAACACGCGCAAGACAAACGCTCGGAGTCGTAGCGCCGCGGCAAAGAAGGGCGCGCGCACCCGCGCCAGAGCCAGCAAATAGGCGAACCCGGGCGCAGCGTTTAGCCGTAGTTGGGCGTCGGCGGTATCTCGGCTCCCTCGAGGACCGCGTCGACCACAGCCTGCGCGTCCGCCTTCCGATATTCCTCGCCGTACACCGCGCCGGCTCGGCGAGGAGCTTCCATCACCTGGCAGGTGGCGGTGCCCCCGAGATCGACTGGAAGGTAGCCCATGTCGGCGATCAGCCCGCTGACGACCGCGTTGGCATCGGCGTCGTCGCCACAGATCCACTGGACGACCCGTGCGGCTCCCACCCTCGCGGCAGCCTCCTCCTGGAATCGGGAGGTCAGAGTGTTGAAGGATTTCGTGTAGCGCGCGCCCGGCATACGCTGCGCGTTGAACGACGCCGCGGTCTGCCCACCTGCGGGCATGGCCCCGGCACCGAACTGGTTGGTCGTATCGACCACGATCTTGCCGGTCAGATCACCCGCCTGCTCGAGCGCCTCGGGTATCACCCCCCACGGCACGGACAAGATCACCACGTCTCCGGACTCGACCGCTTCCCGCGGCGAGCCGGTGGCCGCACGCGGCCCCAACCCAGCCGCCAGGTCATCGAGTTTCGCGGTCTCGCGCGCGAACGACAGGATTACCTCATGGCCCGCCTTGACCGCTTGGCGGGCGCAGTTGCCGCCGATGCGGCCCGCCCCTATCACCCCGATCTTCACGTTAGATCCCTAGCGCTTCGATTACCAGTTGCGCAACGCCGGTCTGGGTCGGTCATCGTTCCCTCCTGGGTTGGTCGGTGCGGCTCATCCGAGCGCGCGGTCGAGGTTGAACGCGCAGCTGATCAGAGACAGGTGGGTGAAGGCCTGGGGGAAGTTACCGAGCGCTTCGCCGAGCGGGCCGACCTCCTCCGAATAGAGGCCCACGTGGTTGGCGTAGGTGAGCATCTTCTCGAAGGCCAGCTGCGCCTCGTCCAGACGGCCCGCCCGGGTTAGGGCTTCGACCCACCAGAACGAGCAGATCGAGAAGGTGCCTTCACTGCCCGCCAGTCCGTCGGGGGAGGCGCTCGGGTCATAGCGATACACGAGGCCGTCGGAGACGAGCTCCTCGCCGATCGCGTCGAGCGTCGAGAGCCAGCGAGGATCGTCGCCGGCCACGAACTTTACGAGCGGGATCAGGAGGACGGAGGCGTCGAGGACGTCGCTGCCCTCGTACTGGGTGAATGCCTGGCGCGAGTCGCTCCAGCAGCGGTCGGTGATCCGCCGGTAGATCGCGTCGCGAGCCACGCGCCAGCGCTCCTCGTCCGCGGGAAGCCCGCGCTGGCGCGCGATCCGCATGGCGCGCTCGACAGCCACCCAGCACATCAGCCGGGAGTAGGTGAACCGCTGGCGCCCGCCGCGGGTCTCCCACACCCCCTCGTCGGGGGTGTCCCAGTTCTCGCACACCCAGTCGACGATGCGGGCGATGTTGATCCACGCCTCGTGATGGATCGGCGTGTGCTTGTTGAAGAGGTACACCGAGTCGATCATCTCGCCGTAGATGTCGAGCTGAAGCTGCGTCGCGGCCCCGTTACCGACGCGGACCGGCGCCGAGCCGCGATAACCCTCGAGGTGAGCGAGCTGCTGCTCGTCCAGTTCCCGGCGGCCGTCGATTCCATACATGATCTGGAGCGGCCCAGACTCCCGCGAGCCCTCGCCGGCCCGATCGGTGAAGCGCCCCACCAGCCACCCCATGAAGGCTTCGGCCTCCTCGGTGAAGCCAAGCCGCAGGAGCGCGTAAACGCTGAAGGCGGCGTCGCGGATCCACGTGTAGCGGTAATCCCAGTTGCGCTCACCCCCGAGCGCCTCCGGCAGCCCCATAGTCGCGGCGGCAACAATCGCACCGGTCGGCCGGAAGGTGAGCAGCTTCAGCGTGAGGGCCGAGCGATGCACCATTTCGCGCCAGCGCCCGCGGTAGCTCGAGTGACCGATCCACTCGCGCCAGTACTTCACCGTCGCGTCGAACGCGTCGGACACGGCGGTCTCGTCCCATCCGCGCTTCGAGTCGGCCGACGACAGCACGAAGCTGGCACGCTCCCCCGGGGCGAGCCGCAAGCGGCCGTGGACGGCGCCGTCGTCAGCTTCCAGCTCGATCGGGGATCGCAGCGCTAGCGCCATCGCCGGGGACTCAAAGCCTGCACCGTGGTCAGTGAGGTCGATCGTCGGGGGCGCGCGGCCGTAGTCAAACCGAGGGGCAACGTCGACCGCCAGCGGCACCTCACCTTTGACGGCACGGATTTGACGGATGAGGACGCTGGCGTGATCCGCCGCTGCGGCCACCGGCATGAAGTCGACTACCTCCACGACGCCGTCGGAGCCGAAGAACCGGGTCAGGAGCACATTTGTATTGGGCAAGTAGAGCTGCTTGACCTGAGTCGAACTGGCCTCGGGCGTGATTCGGAAATGACCACCGCGGTTGGCGTCAAGGATCGCCGCGACCACGCTGGGGGAGTCGACCCGGGGGAGGCAGCACCAGTCGATCGCCCCATCGGTGCCGACGAGCGCGACAGTGTGCAAGTCGCCGATCAGAGCATGCTCCGCAATTGGAAGGTAGGGTCGCGCCCGGCGGAAGGTGGCGGCCTGGACCTGTGTCGCGCCGTCGCTCACGGCGCGAACCTTCCGGGTGGCAGGGGTCGTAGCAGCACCCGCGCCGGGGCGCCGTCGCTCCCTGCCGGGGGCAACGGCAGACAAAGCAGCGTGTAGCTACCGGGGGCCACCCGAGTCAAATCGAGGCCCTCGACGATCGCCACGCCGGCTCGAGGGCGCGGACGTCAGCGCCGTCCGGAAGGAAGTGCACAGGAGCGTCAATGTGGGTGCCGGTGTGGACGCCCAGCGATAATGCCGACACATTCGCACCATCACCTCGCTCGATCGCCAGGACGCGCCTGAGGCTGACGGGCGGGTTGTCCGGCCAGTGGAGCATCCCGTCCGAGATCGGAACGCTCACGTCGATCCACCCATCCCCGCTGGTATTCATGACGTTCCGTTCATTGACACAACGTCCTTGATCCCGTGCGAAGGGGCGGTCAATAGGTCGGGTGCCTCCTCGAGCGGGTGGCGCTTAGTAATCAGCGCCGCGACTTCCACCGGCCATCGGCGATGAAACGCTCCAAGGGTCGCCACTGCGGACTCATAGGCGCCGCGGCCGGCGTTGACCGTCCCGAGGATCAGCTGGTTTCCGAGCACCATCTGGCGCACCAGCGCGCTCGCGTCGAGCGTCTTTGCCTGCTCGGGGCCGGGCACTCCGGTGAACACAAACACGCCGTTGGGACCGAGCACATTGAGGACGTCCATCGCGACATCGGCCACACCGGCGGCCTCGTAGATGACGTCGGGTCGGCCGGCGATCTCGACCAGCTCGTTGAGGTCGTGGTCGCTCGATGAGACGTACCGGACCCCGATCGCCCCAGCCAGATCAGCCTTTGCGTTCGGCGCCGGCGAGCGGGAGTAAATCGTGGTCTCGAATCCCGCCTCCCGCAGCGCCATCGCCCCGAGGAGGCCTACCGGGCCCGCTCCGAGGACGACCGCCCGGTGGCCACGGCCGCGCGCGCCAGGGTCAGCGTCGGCGTTAATCCATGGCAGGCGGTCCTGAGCGCGCCAGAGCTCATCGAGCGCCTTCTGCGCGATCGTCAGGGGCTCGGTCAGCACACCTACGGCGCGGAGCTCCCCCGGCACCTTGACCATGAACCGGGCGTCGTCGACGACCTGGTCGGTCATGAACCCGTGCCGTTCCTTGATGCCCCGCTCGATGAAGTCGCCGGTCACACAGAAGTCCTGTCGTCCCGCCCGACAGGGGCGACAGTCCGGGCGCCCGCAGGCCCTCCGCACCATCGTCACCACGAGATCCCCGGGCGCCATCCCGTCCACCGCGTCTCCGACCTCGACCACTTCAGCCAGCGATTCATGACCGATCACCAGGTAGTCGTTGCCTGCCGGCGGGATTCCGTACTCGAACCGCGCGATCTCGCGGTCGGTGCCGCAGACGCCCACTTCGAGCACGTTCGCGCGAACCTCTGTTGGCGAGCTCGCCGGTGGCGCGGGGTGGTCGATCACCTCGATCGAGTGCCGCTGGGGGAAGACCGCTACGGCTCGCATCGGTCTGGCACTGGATCTCGTGTTTGGCTTGACTTCATTGGGTCTCCTCGTCGTCTCGCCGCGGTGCGATTGCTGGAGGGCAGGATCTCGATTTGGGGGGTCAGGATCAACGCGAAATCAGGGCGCAGCGATGCCGTTCCGGAATTGCAGGCGGTCCCGGAAGTCGATCGTGCGATGCGTGCCGTCGCACAGGGGCTTGATCTCGGCGGCCGCCTCTCGGTTAAGACGGGCCTCACGGCACGCAAGGGGACGCCGGCCTGAACTCGCTCGCGCAAACGCTAGAAGGCCGCCAACATAGTCTCGAGCGACTCCGGATTGGAGCGGTAGCCGGCGTAGGCCTGGGCCGAGAAATCGTCCGGGGCGATGTACTCCTGGCCCGCCTCTACGGCGTCGAGCATCGACTTTGCCACGGCTTCCGGCCTGGCCTTGGGCGCGTTAACGCTGGCGAGCATCGGAGTGTCCATCGGACCTGGGTAGACGCCCAGCACGGCGATGCCTCGTGCCGCGAGTTCGTGGCGCAGCGATTGCGTGAACGAGTGGGCGGCGGCCTTCGAGGCGCAGTACGGGCTCATCCCGGTCACCGGAGCCAGCGACAGCAGGCTCAGCGTGTTGACAATCGTCCCGCCGCCGTTTGCCTCGAGTACGGGCGCGAAGGCCTGAGTCACGCGAAGCGTCCCGATCACATTGGTCCTGAAATCGTGCTCGACCGCCGAAAGGTCAACCTCGAGCGGCGCCCCGAACGCGATCACGCCCGCGTTGTTGAACACGAGGTTGGCGTCGCTAGCGGTCGCTGCTGCCGCTGCGGCGTCGGACTCGCTGGTGATGTCGAGCACCATCGGGCTTACGACCTCAGGATCGATCTCCACGGCGTCTCGGCTCGACTCTTCCGTCCGGCCCCCGGCGTAAACCCGGACGGCGCCGCGGCGAAGCAACTCGTGTATCAGGCACGTGCCGAGGCCACCGCCGGCGCCGGTCACCACCACGCTGGCTCCACGAATCTTCATTTTTTGCTCCTCAGTAGAAGTTGATGCTCCGAAGGGTGCGATTTCCTGGCTATGGCGCCAGCGACCGGGAGGCCGAAAGCAGCAGAGGGGAAGCCCCGCTCGGTCCCAGGAACTTGAACCGCCGCGCACGATCCTCGGCCGCGTCGGTGGGCTCGCAAAACGACGACAGGCAGGCTCGGAGTCCTCTGTGCTCGGTCAGCACGTCCCGCATCGCGCGGCCGTTTGTCACCGTCGCCTCGAGCTTGCGAACGCTGCGGATCACGTTTGGATCAGACTCGACCCGAGCCAGCTCTTCGTCGCTCATTGCGGCACGGATCCCGATCTTCATCTCCAACCTCCTGGTCGTCTGGATCAGTCGCGCCGAGGTTCGTCGGGTTTGTGCTCGCGGTCAATCACTGGCACGCGTGGCTGACATGTCGATTGGTTATCAGCCGTAGATCGAGTGCCCCGCGCCGGGCGCTGCGTTGGCGCCGTACGGTTCCACGTCCTCGACATACGCTGGCTGCCGTTCGACGCGACGAAACCAGGATCGAAGGCTCGCGTAAGGCTCTAAGTCCAGGCCCGCCTCATGCGCCAGGTGGGTGTAACCGTAGATCGCGATGTCCGCGATGGTGTATTGCCCGCCGACGAAGAACTCGTTTACCGAGAGGTGGTTCTCGAGCAGCGAGAGCACCTCTATGGCTCCGTTTCGCCGCCGCATCGCCTCTGGGTCGGACGGCTCCAGCCTGCCGACAAGGAGCCGAAAGCGAAGGCCACCGATCGTGGGCACGACGTCGGTCTGTTCATAGATCAGCCAGCGGACTACCTCGGCGAGTTCGAATGAGTCGCTGGGGAGGTATGCGGTGCCCCGGGCCAGGTAGAGGAGGATCGCGTTCGATTCGGGCAGGTACCGACCATCGACGGTTTCGAGTACCGGGGTGGTGCGCATCGGATTGATCTGCGTGTACTCGTCCGTGAGGGTCTGACCGTCGAAGATGTCGATCGGCACGCGCTCGTACGAAAGTGCCAGGTGCGCGAGCAGGAGTCTGACCTTGTAGCAGGTGCAGGAAGCCGCGTAGTCGTAGAGCCTCAAGCCTTTGCGGGTGATGGTTCGCGTAACGTCCAAAGCGCGGCTCCGCTCAGTCCCTGGCCATCCAGCCGCGCAGGTTGTGCGTGGCTATGTACGAGGCCGCGCTGGCAACAAAGTTGCTCAGCAGCGGGCTGCCGTCTCCGGCTCGCCATGCGAGCCCGACTGCGCAAGGCCCGAGGTCGGCGACCGGTACGTAGATGACATCCTGCTTTCGGTAGTAACCGGCGATCGAGCGCGGGCAAAGACTCACGCCTTTCGCCTCGGCGAGAGCGTCCAACCATTCACCCGGTCCCGAGGCCGCAACCGCCACGGTGTAGCCTGGATCAGCGCCATCGTCGACTCCAGCCCAATAGTCGCGCAAGCGTCTAGGCCAGCCGGCGGAAGTTACGATCGGCTCACCGGCAAGTTCGGGCAGCGTCACAGATGCGCGCGGCGCGAGTGGGTGATGGGCACTCAAGGCTACGACGCGGCTCTCTTGCAAAAGCGGCTCGAAGACGAGCCCCGGCGCTGAAAGCGGGGCGCGAACGACGGCCAGCTCCACGCGCCCCGGGTCCAGATCGGCGTGGGGGCAGGTTACGTAGCTCGACTGAGAGAGCTGGACTTCGACCGCCGGGTACGCTGCCCGGAAGGCACGAACCAAGCGTACCGCGAGCTCATTTGGGAGCGTCCCGGCCGAGCCAAGTCGCAGCTGTCCGACGCCGCCCTGGACAGCGAGCCGCGCAGCTTGAACCGCCCGCCGGGCACTGACCAGGACGTCACGCGCCGAGGCCAGGAAGACCTGCGCTTCTCGTGTCAGCTCGACGTGACGATTAGTGCGCTCAAGCAAAGTCAGGCCAAGCGAGGCCTCGAGCCGGCTGATGTGACGACTCACCGCTGGCTGCGTCATGTGCAGCCGGTCGGCGGCACGGCCGAAATGGAGCTCTTCCGCCACGGCCACGAATACTTCCGCAGCCCTGACTTCTAGCGTCGCAGGCGGGATGGCTCGATCTGGTGCCGCTATAAAGCTCATGAATTCAGTTTTGGCTCAAACTACTTTACGGGCGAGAGCTATCCTTCCCGTGAGTGACGCCGCGCAACGCCTCGTCCTTCCCAGGGTCTAAAGCTCGAGTCCGTGTTCGAGCGTTTCGGGATCCGCGGTGCGGACTTCGCCGTCCTCGCGACTACGCGTCGCCGACCCGCAAGATGGCCGCGGCGCCCTGCTGTCGCTAACCGACGCCGGCCGAGGCCTGTTCGAGGCGTGCGCGCCCTAGCATCTGGCGACGCTTGACTAGCGAGCCATTGATATGATATCATTTTGATAGGTGTTCGGCGCGACCGGCACAACGGCCCGGAGCAGTCATCCCGATGAACGCACCCAACAACGCCGCTGCACAACGTCTGCGCCCATGGTGGCTATCTCCTTCGCGACCCGGCACGCAACGTTTGATCAACCAGTGGGAGTACCGCCACCTCCGCTTCTCCGGGGTCGCGCGTATTGCCGGTGGCAGCGTCGCGGCCGGCGCGGGCGTTGTGTGCCTCTCGTACCACGTCTACGCATGGGCAGCGTTCTTTCTGGTTCTTGGGGCGCTGAATCTCGCGGGTGGCTACTGGTACCTCACTATCGACCGCTCCGCATCTGCGCGAACCTGAGGCTGTTACGTCCAGGTCCGGTCGTCGCCGCGGGAGGCCGCGATCGGGCCCGGCGGGAGAGCGACGGCAGCCTCGCGCGCACGCTGTTCGTCTAAGTACGATCTGGCGATCGGGCGGTTAGCTCAGCTGGTAGAGCGCCTGCCTTACAAGCAGGAGGTCGCCTGTTCGAGTCAGGCACCGCCCACTCAAAAGTGCCTGCAAGCAGGCATCTTCTGCTTTGCTTTGCTCATCGACCGCTCGGTGGTGGTGCGGGTACGGGCAACGGTCGCGGGCAACGTTCCGTGCTCCTCGCGACCCACGATCGCGCTATCAAAACGGAAGGCTGAGTACTTGACGATGGCCCACACACTCCGCCCGATGCCGACTACACCGATGACACCGAGCGCGACGGCAGCTGTTCGGCGGCTCCGTGACCGGCGCGTCGATGAACCCGGCCCGCCGG
>Ga0213882_10000747_pt1 | contig 10451 bp, 9 predicted proteins | sample BarmaccoBMER_R09_FD_160106 | JGI IMG/M metagenome (GOLD analysis project Ga0213882, IMG submission 160106) | Barbacenia macrantha exposed rock microbial communities from rupestrian grasslands, the National Park of Serra do Cipo, Brazil - ER_R09 ...
TAGGCGTTAACGTTCTGTCCGATAAGCGTGATCTCGCGCACGCCATTGTCGGCCAGCCGCTTCACCTCGTCGATGATCTTTTCCGCCGGCCGCGACACTTCGGCGCCGCGGGTGTAGGGCACCACGCAGAAGGTACAAAACTTGTCGCAGCCTTCCTGCACGGTGACGAAGGCCGAAATGCCGCGCGCGCGGATCGCCTCCGCTTTCGGCTGCGGCAGAAAGTTGAACTTGTCATCGACCGGAAATTCGGTCTCCACTGCGGCCTCGCCGGCCCGGCTGCGCGCGAGAAGTGTCGGCAGATGATGATAGCTCTGGGGACCTACGACGATATCGACCACCGGCGCGCGGCGGATGATCTCGTCGCCCTCCGCCTGCGCCACGCACCCGGCCACCGCGATGCTGACCTGCCGCCCGCGCCGCGCCGCCTCGTCCTTGGCCACGCGCAGCCGTCCCAGTTCCGAAAAGACCTTTTCGGAGGCTTTCTCGCGGATGTGGCAGGTGTTGAGAATGACGAGGTCGGCGTCGTCGGCCTCGGCCGTCTCGACAAAGCCTTCGCCGGCCAGCGTGTCCGCCATGCGCTGGGCATCGTAGACATTCATCTGGCAGCCGTAGGACTTGATGTGCAGCTTCTTCGGCGACGTCATGGGATACGAAAGCTGGAGAATTGGGAAACGGCGCCCCATTGGAGGGCGAGGCGCTCAGATATAGGCTAAAGTGCCGGAATTCCAGCCATACACCGTCATTCCGGGGCGATGCTATGGGGTCCGCGCGAAGCGAGGCCCGATGGCATCGAACCCGGGATGACGAGGTTGATGGTTTAGGTCGCCGCGGAGAAACTCAGCGTCACCCCTTATCGTCCTCCAGCGGAACGCAATACAGTTCCAACCGGTGATCGACCAGTTTGTAGCCGAGCTTGCGCGCGACCTCCGCCTGCAGCTTTTCGATTTCCTCCGAGGTGAATTCGATCACCTTGCCGTCACGCAGATTGATGAGATGGTCGTGATGGCTGTCGCGCATCTGCTCATAGCGCGCGCGCCCTTCGCGAAAATCATGCCGCTCGATGATGCCCGCGTCCTCGAACAGTTTGACCGTGCGATAGACCGTCGAGATCGAGATCTTGTCGTCGACCGCCGCACAGCGGCGATACAGTTCCTCGACATCGGGATGATCGCAGGCTTCCGCCAGCACCCGCGCGATGACGCGGCGCTGTTCGGTCATTCGCATTCCGGTCGCAGCGCAACGCGCCTCGATGCCGGAGGGCTTTGGCGCGGAGGAGGGTTTCAGGGCTGTCATCGGGATTTTCTCTTCTAGGGGCGTTTCTGCCACTTCGCGCGGCCGATTTGAAGCCCCTTGTCGCTGCGGGCCGCAAGTTCGCCGTCATATCGCAGGTGACACCCGGTTTGGTTTCCCGGTGTCTGCGAGTCGTCACGAAGTGCGGGCGAGGCGCAACGAAGGAAGGCGGCGGGACACGAAGCTTACGACAAGTCACGGCGCATCAGAAGCGCATGCAACTGTTCCCCGCTCGCCTGCCGATAATAGCGCTCGCGGCGTCCGACCACGGCAAATCCGGTACGTTCGTACAGCCGTCGCGCGGGCCGGTTGTTTTCCTCGACTTCGAGGAACACCGTCTTGACCCCGCGCCCGGCGAGATGGCCGAGATGCGTGACCAGCAGGTTGCCGGACATGCCCCGGCCGCGATGCACGCCGTCGATGGCGATCGACAGAAGCTCGGCCTCATCGGCCCCGATGCGGGACACGGCGAAACCGATGACGTTGCTTCCCATTCGCAGCACCTGCAGCAGCGTGTTGCGCTCGGCCAGCATGCGGTCGAACTCGTCCTCGCTCCAGCCGCGATGGAACGATGCGGCGTGGATCTCGGCCAGCCGCCGTGTATCGCGCCCGGTCGCGCCCTGGACAACGAGGTTGCTGTTGCCGGCCCAGAAGGCCTCGAACAGGTCGAGCAGCAGGTCGAACGGCCAAAGGAGCATGGCAGTGTCGATCACGGCACAGGCGGCGGCGCCGGCGCCTTGACGTCGGGCGCCCGGAGATAATAGGGCCGCGGCGGCGCAGTCTCCGGGTTGACGGCGGCACCGAGCCACGCAACCCAGGTGATGTCGGGCGCAGCCAGCGCCTCGACCTTGAACGGCGGCGTGGACTTGGCCGGCCAGCGCTGGGCAAGGAACTGCGCGGCGTTGCCGACCAGATGCAGCGCGCCAAAGCGCGACGTCTCGACGGCCTCGTCGATCAGGCCGACGCGCGCGCGCAGCAACGAGGTGCCATCCCCGGCGACGACTTGGAAATACACCTGGTCATGCCGCGCATCGATCGCTGAGAGCACCGGCTGCTCGGCATTCTGGCTCACGACAGGCGCGGCATAGGCCGTCAGCGTCGTCAGTCCGACCACGGGCTTATTCGCCGCCAGGCCGATGCCGCGCGCTGCCGACAATCCGACCCGCAGGCCCGTGAAGCTTCCGGGACCCGTGGTCACCGCGACGCGGTCCAGCGCGGCGAACGGCAGGCCGCCGGCCCTCATGACGCGCGCGATCAGCGGCATCAGCGCCTCGGCATGGCCGCGCTTCATCGGCTGCTGCTCCTGGGCGATCAATTGGCCTGCATTGGTGTCCAGCACGGCGGCCGCGCAGGCGTCGAGCGCGGTATCAATGGCGAGGATCAGCATCGTGCAAGCCCGGCGAGCCCTTTTTGCATTTCACGACCAGGATTGGGCCGGCTCTCCTTCTCTCGAAGCGCGTCCGCTGTCCCAGCCAATCCCCGTGTCGCTCGGACCCTTAGCATGGTTCCGCGCGCCGTTCCCAGCAAAGCAGCTCTACCATTGCGCGCAGTGCTGCCCGAGCTCGCTCCCGGATCCTGATAGGTCCGGCATGCCTGCAACTATTAGTCGGTAACCCTTTGAAATAGCTGGCGATTAATTAAAAATTAGCCTTGGCCCTGCAAATTTACCGTCAGCGGACGATACATGTTCGGCAACCGGTCGCCGTCAAGCCGGACAAGCCGAAGAGGGGGGCTTCAATGTCATTCTGGCGCATCAGTTCGAAAACCAGCGAGGCGCTGGCCTTGGCCGAGTCCATCTACAAATCCCAGGCGGTGATCGAATTCAACATGGATGGCACGGTCATCACGGCCAACCAGACTTTGCTCGACGTGCTCGGTTATCGCCTTTCCGAAATCACGGGCAGGCACCATGGCGACTTCGTTTCCGCCGCGATGCGAGCCTCCGCCGACTATCGGACGTTCTGGGCCGACCTCAACAAGGGCAAGACCCGGACCGGGGTATACAGTTGGGTCGGCAAGAACGGCAAGGAGGTCTGGCTCCGGGCCGCCTTCACACCGCTGGCCGACGCCGGCGGCAGGCTGGTCAAGGTGGTCGAATTCGGCAGCGACGTCACGGCGCAAAGGATCCAGAGCATGGAGGACGCCGGCAAGCTGGCGGCGATCGCGCGCTCGCAGGCGGTGATCGATCTCGATCTCGATGGAACGATCGTCGGTGCCAACGAGGCCCTACTCCAGGGCATGGGTTACAGTCTTGCCGAGATCGTCGGCAAGCACCACAGCATGTTCGTTGCGCCGGCCGAGCGCGACAGCGCCGCCTATCGCGAGTTCTGGGCAGCGCTCAATCGCGGCGAGTTTCGCACCGGCGAGTTCAAGCGGATCGGCAAGGACGGCCGGGAGGCCTGGGTTCTCGCCTCCTACAATCCGATCCTGGATGACAGCGGCAAGCCGTTCCGGGTGGTCGTGTTCGCATCCGACATCACCCGGCAAAAGCTCAGGACCGCCGATCTCGCCGGCCAGATCGAGGCGATCGGTAAATCGCAGGCCGTGATCGAGTTCGACATGGATGGCGTGATCCTGGGCGCCAACGAAAATTTCCAGAAGGCGCTCGGATACACATTGTCCGAGATCAAGGGCCGGCATCACAGCATGTTCGTGCCGGCGACCGATTGCGACGGCGCAGCCTATCGCGAGTTCTGGGCCAGGCTGAAGCGCGGCGAGTTCCAGTCGGGCGAATACAAGCGCATCGGCAAGGCCGGCAAGGAGATCTGGATCCAGGCCTCCTACAATCCGATCCGTGACGTCAACGGCCAGCCCTGCAAGGTGGTGAAATACGCCAACGATACGACGGCCCAGGTGATCGCCCGGATGAAGGGCGACAAGGTGCGCGGCATGATGGAGCAGGTCGCCTCCGGTGCCGAACAGCTCTCATCGTCGGTCCGCGAGATCTCGGAAGCGATGACAAAATCCAGGCAGACGGCGGCCACGGCGGTCGAGCGCGTCGAGGTCGCCGACCGGCAGGCGCAGCGGCTCTCCACTGCGGCCGGATCGATGAGCAGCATCGTGGAGCTGATCGGCGACATCACCGGCCAGATCAACCTGCTCGCGCTAAACGCGACCATCGAGTCGGCGCGGGCGGGCGATGCAGGGCGCGGCTTTGCGGTGGTCGCCGCCGAGGTGAAGAATCTCGCCAATCAGGCCAAGCAGGCGACCGACAAGATCGGCAGCGAGATCGGCAACCTGACCGGAATTTCGGCCGACGTGGTCGGCGCGCTGAACGCCATCAAGACCGCGATCCAGGGCGTCAGGGAATACGTGTCCTCGACCGCGGTCGCGGTGGAGGAACAGAGCACGGTGACCAACGAAATGTCGTCCAGCATGCGCCGCGCCGCAGCGGAAGCCGCCAGTATCGGCCGGGCGGGGTAGGGGCTCTGCTGTCCGTCATTCCTGGGCGAAGTCTGGAGCTGGTCCTAGTCCAACTTCCAGTCATCGCCTGGCTTGACCGGGCGATCCAGTACGCCGCGGCCTCTCCGTCAAGCACCCCCCGTCTCTGGGATACTGGATCGTCCGCTTTCGCGGACGATGACAGCTCAGTTCCGGGTCACGGTCACATCGGACGGACTTCGACCACCTCGGGCACAAAATGCCGCAGCAGGTTCTGGATGCCATGCTGCAGCGTCGCGGTCGAAGACGGACAGCCCGAGCAGGAGCCCTTCATGTTGAGATAGACGATCCCATCCTTGAAGCCGCGGAAGGTGATGTCGCCGCCGTCATTGGCCACCGCAGGGCGCACCCGCGTCTCGATCAGGTCCTTGATCATGTCGACCGTCTCGGCGTCGGACTCGTCGAAGAACTCATCGTCCGCCTCGCGCGCGTCATCGCCGGCCGTAATGCCGTCGGCGAGCAGCGGCGCACCGGACATGTAGTGCTCCATGATCGCGCCGAGGATGGCGGGCTTCAAATGCTGCCAGTCGCCCTCCGTCTTGGTCACGGTGATGAAGTCGGAACCATAAAATACGCTGGTGACCCCGGGCACCGTGAACAGCCGTTCGGCGAGCGGCGAACGCGCGGCTTCCTCCGGGGTGGTGAACTGCATCGGCCCGCCGTCGAGAACGACGCGGCCCGGAATGAATTTCAGAGTGGCGGGATTGGGAGTGGCTTCGGTCTGAATGAACATGGTTGTCTCCGGCGTCGCCGGTTCAAGGCCGGCGCGTGGGGGTCTCCATAACAGATGGCTGTCCCAAAGGCACGGATCAAGGACGTTCCCGCTGCCCGACCGGCGAGAGCCTGCCCTGCATTCATTTCTTGGGGAATGGTTTGTCAGCGGAGGGGGATCTTACCTCTGCTTCCGGCGAGATTGAAGCGCACCTCCGGTGCGGCTTCGATCGAACCTCATCCTACGACAGCGCGTCGACGTCGGCATCCGCGAGATCGCCGGGCACGATCATGACCGGCACGGGAAACGAGCCGACCGTCTTGGCAACCAGCACGACCAGCGGCCCCGGGCCCTCGGCGCCGGGATTGGCGGCCAGCACCAGCATGGCGATGTCGTTGTCCTCGTCGATGGCGGCGAGGATCTGTTCGATCGGATCGCCCTCGCGAATGGCACGTTCGGGCGTGATCGCGGCGATGCCGTTGGCGCGGCCGGCGGCGCGGTCGAGCGCAGTGTTGGCCTCCTCATAGGCCTCGGCCCGCATGATGTCGGCAACCCCGAGCCATTGCTGGTTCTGGTCCTCGGTCTCGATGATGCGCAGCATCACCACGCCGCCGCCGCTGCGCACCGCCCAGCGGCTCGCGTAATAGACCGCGCGGTCGGCTTCCGCGCTGTCGTCAACGATCACAAGACATTTCGGCCTGTGACCGGTCTCGTAGCTTCGTCGTTGGGTAGCCATGGGTATCCCGATGAGCGCGCCAGAGACGTCAGTTGTTCGGCATGCGCACATGCTGCCACAACCCCTCTCCGATTGGGAGAGGGGATGGCAACGTCCACGGGTTCATCACCAGGATGATCCCGCTACGCAGCAAAGGCTACCGCTTGCGGACGAACCCGACGATGTCCTGGGTCGCCTTCATGGTCTCGGCGGCAATGGCGCGGGCGCGGTCGGCGCCCTCGATCAGGATGGCGTCGACATGGCCGGGATCGGCGACCAGGCGCTTCATCTCGGCGGCAATCGGCGACAGTTTTGCAACGCAGAGCTCGACCAGTGCGTTCTTGAAGCTCGAGAACTGGCCGCCGCCGAACTCGCGCAGCACCCCGGCCTTGGGCCGCTCCGACAGCGCCGCATAGATGCCGACGAGATTGTCGGCCTCGGGGCGGGGCTCCAGGCCCTTCTCTTCCGACGGCAGCGGCTCCGGATCGGTCTTCGCCTTGCGGATCTTTTGCGCGATGGTGTCGGCGTCATCAGTGAGGTTGATTCGAGAATAATCCGAGGCGTCCGACTTCGACATCTTCTTGGTGCCGTCGCGGAGGCTCATGACGCGTGTCGCCGGTCCGGTGATGAAGGGCTCCGGCAGCGGAAAGTACATGCCGTCATTGAAGCCGTGGCCGCGGATCGAATCGCCAAAATCGTTGTTGAATTTCTGGGCGATGTCGCGCGACAGCTCCAGATGCTGCTTCTGGTCGTCGCCGACCGGCACATGGGTGGCGCGATAGAGCAGGATGTCGGCCGCCATCAGCACCGGATAGTCGTAGAGACCGACCGAGGCGTTCTCGCGGTCCTTGCCGGCCTTCTCCTTGAACTGGGTCATGCGGTTCAGCCAGCCGACCCGCGCCACGCAATTGAAGATCCAGGCGAGCTCCGCATGTCCGGAGACCTGGCTCTGGTTGAACACGATGTGCTTCTTCGGATCGATGCCGGCGGCGATGAACGCGGCCGTGACCTCGCGGGTGTTGCGCGCGAGTTCGCTCGGGCCGCCCCACACCTCGACGGGCTGGGTCAGCGCATGCAGATCGACCACGCAATAGATGCAGTTGTGGGTCTCTTGCATCTTCACGAAGTTGACGATCGCGCCGAGATAGTTGCCGAGGTGCAGATTGCCCGTCGGCTGGACGCCCGAAAATACCCGTTCCACGAAGGCCATGGTCAGCTTCCAGATCGATTTGTTTGGTCGCGTCGTTTGCCACGCTGGCCTCACGCGCGCAAGTCGCGGGATCGCGTTTGTCGGACGGCTCTGACGGCATCCGGCCAGGTCGTGACGCCAAGCAGCCCGAGCAGCAGGCCGTAGACCAGGAGAGCGGAGACAATCTGAGCGGCCAGGATGGCCGCCTGCGCAAGGCCGTGCGCAAACACGGGGACGAGGCTTTCCGCGAGCCACAACAGGGCGCCCATCGCGAGCGCGGCCGCGACAATGCGCGGCAGGCGGCGCCGCGCCGCCGCGTCGAGCGAAAACCCGAATGTCGCCGTGCCCCGCCGCACCAGGCTCGCCGCGTTGCTCCAGGCGCCGAGCGCGATGCCGGCCGCGACGCCGTTTGCGCCGAAGACATGCCCGAGCAGCAGCGCGGCCACGATCGCGACCACGAATCCCCCGACCGTCGCGAGCAGCGGTGCGCTCGTAGCCTCACGCGCGAAAAAAGCCGGCGACAGCGCTTTCACCAGGATATGCGCCGGCAGCGCCAGCGCCAAAACCGTCAGCACGCGCGCGGTCGCCACGCTGTCTGTGTTCGTGAAGGCGCCGTGCTCGAACAGCAGCCGCACGATCGGATTGCTCAGCACGATCAGGCCGAGCGTCGCGGGCAGCGCCAGCCCTGCCGCCAGCTCGAGGCCGCGGGATTCCGCCTCCGCAACCGCATCGGCGTCGCCGCTGCGCACCGCGCGCGAAAGCTCGGCGACCTGCACCGTTCCCATCGCGACGCCGACAATGCCGAGCGGCAGCTCGACCAGGCGGCCCGCGAAATAGAGCCAGGAGACTGCCGACGGTGACGCGGACGCGATTATGGCGCCGGCCAGGGCCAGCATCTGCGGGCCGGCGCTCGCCACCATCGCCGGAAAGGCGCGCGAAAAAAAGCCCCGCATCGGCGCATCGAGGGCAACGCGCACGCGCGCCGCCTTGCCGCCGCGGCGCAGCACCAGGATGCAGAGTTGCAACAGGCCCGCGATGCCGACAGTCGCGGCCAGCGCGAGTGCTGAGGTGACCGCATCGAGGCGCGCAACTGTCAGCGCGATCATCACGGCGATCAGGGCGATGTTGAACAACAGCGGAGAGAACGCGGTCAGAAGGAAGCGGCCCTGCGCGCTCGCGAGCGCCAGCAGCACGGTGGCGGGGCCGGCGAAGGCAAGATAAGGCAGCATCAGCCGCGCGTCGTCGATGGCGAGCTGCAGCGTTTCGTGCCCGATGAATCCCGGCGTCACCGCCGACATCACGAGCGGCATCGCGACACCCATCAGAAGCGTCACCGCGGCAAGCGCGAGGCTGACGGTGCCGAGCGCGCGGCCGGCGAAACGCGCCGCCGCCTCAGGGCCCTCGGTGTCGCGCAGTTTCAGCCACGCCGGCACCAGCGCGGCATTGAGCGCGCCTTCCGTGAGCAGGCGGCGGACCACGTTGACGAGCTGGAACGCGGCCAGAAACGCGTCCGCCACCGGGCCGGTGCCGAGCAGGCCCGCGATCATGGCATCCCGCGCAAAACCGAGCAGCCGCGAGGCCAGCGTTCCCAGGGAGACGGTGAGGAAAGAGCGGATCATGAGATGTCTATGAGCGTGGGCCGCTTGCTGTTCAAGGGGCCGTCGTGATAGGCCGCAAGCCACCTTCTGACCGGACCGTCCGGCCAATCGCAATCATCTTAGCGGGACCTGGTAAATGACCGACGCCAAATACGACGTTCTCGGGATTGGAAACGCCATCTTCGACGTGCTGGTGAGGACGGACGAGGACTTTCTCGCCCGGCACGGCATGGCCAAGGGCGGTATGATGCTGATCGACGAGGCGCGGGCGGCGGCAATCTACCGCGACATGGGACCGGCGACCGAAATGTCCGGCGGCTCCGCTGCCAATACCATCGTCGGGATTGCGAGCCTCGGCGCACGCGCGGCCTATGTCGGCAAGGTCAAGGACGACCAGATCGGCCGTCTCTACAGCCACGACATCCGCGCCGCGGGCGTCGCGTTCTCGACTGCCCCCGCATCCGATGGTCCGGCCACCGGCTGTTCCTACATCCTGGTCACCGGCGACGGCGAGCGCACGATGAACACCTATCTCGGTGCCGCGCAGGACCTGACGGTCGCCGATATCGATCCGGCCGAGATCGCCGCGTCAAAAATGATCTATCTCGAAGGCTATCTGTGGGACCCGAAGAACGCCAAGGACGCCTTCGTCAAGGCCTCGGAGATCGCGCATCAATCCGGCCGCGAGGTGGCGCTGACGCTGTCGGACGCGTTTTGCGTCGACCGCTATCGCGCAGAATTTCTCGAGCTGATGCGCGGCGGCACGGTGGACGTCGTGTTCGCCAACGAGGCCGAGCTGCATTCGCTGTACCAGACTTCGGACTTCGACGGCGCGCTCGGCCAGCTCCGCAAGGACGCCAAACTCGGCGTCGTCACCCGCAGCGAGAAGGGCTGCGTGGTCGCCTCGCGCGAGGCCGTCATCGCGGTGCCGGCGTTTCCGGTGGAGACCATCGTCGACACCACGGGCGCCGGCGACCTGTTCGCCGCCGGTTTTCTGTTCGGTCTCGTGCGCGGCGCCGGCCACGAGAATGCCGGGCGGCTCGGCGCACTGGCGGCGGCCGAAGTGATCCAGCATATCGGCGCGCGGCCGCAGGTGTCGCTGAAAGAGCTCGCGCAGCAGCACGAATTGCCGGTGTAGGAGCGCGCGAACGAGTATCTCAACTCGTCATGCCCGGGCTCGTCCCAGGCATCTACGACTTTCTTATCTCGCGGCAGCAAAGACGTGGATGGCCGGGTCAAGCCCGGCCATGACGACGTGGAGAGGACGGCGCCTCTGGATCCAGAACCTACGCTGTCTTCGCGGCCTTCAGCCCGAGACGGTCTTCGACTTGCTGCCGCATCATGAACTTCTGGATCTTTCCAGTCACCGTCATCGGGAACTCGTCGACGAATTCGACATAGCGCGGGATCTTGTTGTGCGCGATCTGACCCTGGCAGAAGGCGCGCACCTCCTCGGCCGTCAGCGTCTCGCCGGCGCGCGTCCTGACCCAGGCGCAGAGCTCTTCG
>Ga0213882_10000748_pt1 | contig 10447 bp, 7 predicted proteins | sample BarmaccoBMER_R09_FD_160106 | JGI IMG/M metagenome (GOLD analysis project Ga0213882, IMG submission 160106) | Barbacenia macrantha exposed rock microbial communities from rupestrian grasslands, the National Park of Serra do Cipo, Brazil - ER_R09 ...
GCCAAGACTATAGGTGCCTACTTCGCAACAGGATCAGAAGTTAGAACTGAGGAAATAATAAAGACGGCATTTCAAAATCAAAAAGTCTTGTTGTTGCCTAAAACACGTGCAGACTGTATCGTATTTCATCGAGTTTTAGAAGAAGACTTTGACAAAAACAGACTCATCGGAGGTAGATTTGGAATCACTGAACCAACAGGATCATCAGATATTGTGGATGACATAGATATACTGATTGTGCCTGGACTTGCTTTTGATAACAATGGATATCGCCTCGGTTATGGAAAAGGATATTATGATAGATTCATTCAGAAAAACAGATACTGTTTCACAATTGGTCTTGCGTTTCAATTTCAATTATTCGATAACGATCTCCCACATTCGAGTCATGATGAGAAAGTCAGTGCTGTTGCTACAGAAAAAAAGATGCTGGTTTTCCAGAGCTTGAATACTTCGTAGCAATATCTGTTCTGTAATAATGTTCATTCTCTCCCCATGATATCCTATGTACAACAGAGTATGCGGCTTTTACCGCCATTCTAATAGTATCTCCTAATGCTGTCACTCCTAGAACCCTTCCTCCGTCAGTTTTAACCCTATTTTTCGAGCACCGTCTAGTTCCTGAGTGAAAAACCATTACCTCTGGTCCAAAGTCATATTCAAGTCCCTTAATAAAATGTCCTTGTGAATATTTAAGTGGATAACCTCGTGATGCCATGACTACGCATACAGCAAATTTATTTTTCCATTCTATAGGCAGCATTGAATCTAATTCTTCATTAATTGCTGATTCTAGGTATCTAAAAAGATCTGATTTCATTCTCATCATAATTGGCTGACACTCTGGATCACCCATTCTTACATTGAATTCCAAAAGATATGGTTGCTTAGTTAATTCTTCAATCATTATACCTGCGTATAGAAAACCTTTGAATGGAGTTACATGGTGTATCATTCCTTTGACAGCCGGTTCCATAATTTGTTTTATTATTGTATTGTAAAGGTTTTCATCTACAATAGGTGTTGGTGAGTAACTCCCCATGCCTCCAGTATTTGGGCCATTATCATTGTCAAATACACGTTTGTGATCTTGGCTCGAAGCAAGAGGGATAATGGTTCTGCTGTCACATAGTACGATAAAGGAGCATTCCTCACCTGACAACCGTTCTTCAACTACAATCCTACTCCCAGCAATACCACACTCTCTCTTTACCATTAACCGGTCGATCGCATCGATGGCTTCATTGGAATTGTTACAGACAATGACGCCCTTGCCAGAAGCTAAACCATCAGCCTTAATTACAAGTCCTGTCTTTTGTTTAACAGCATAATTTTTGGCTTCTTCTGGATCGGAGAAGGCGCGAAAAACTGGGGTAGGTATGCCATTTTTATTCATAAATTGCTTTGCAAATTCTTTGCTTGATTCTAACAATGCAGCTTGCCTTGTCGGTCCAAAAATTCTGAGTCTTTCTTTGACAAAATAGTCAACTATGCCATTGGCCAGTGGAGTTTCAGGTCCAACAATAGTGAAGCATTCATTTTTTTTCGCAAATTCTGCCAGTTTATCTATTTCTGTTGGCTGGATATTGACATTTTGGAAGGTCCCACCATTGCCTGGAGCAAAGTAAATTTTTTGTACAATATCGCTTTGTCGAAGTTTCCATCCAAGAGCATGTTCTCTTCCTCCCGAGCCTATTATCAAAACATTATTATTTTTCACCACATCACTATCCTGTGACAATATTAAAAATATCGAAATAGAAAGGTTCTCTAGCTTTCTTCTAGTCCCCTTTTATGTGATATAACGAATTCACTTGTATGGAAACGGAGCATAGAATGCAATCACAGGCAAAAAGAGGATTGGCCTCAGCAAACGAAGAAACAAGGTTGAGAGTGGCGCGAAAGGGGGGTATTTCACCGCACCATATAAGAGGTCTTGCGGCTGCAAATCCCCAAACGAGATCGAGAGTCGCGAAAGCTGGAGGGGAGGCTAGAGCACAAGATAAAGAAGGGCTCAGAGACGCTGGAAGGAAAGGTGGTGAAACAGTGAAAGCAGAATATGGTGTTGAATTTTATCAATCAATAGGAGAAAAAGGTGGTGAAACAGTGAAAGAGAAGTATGGTTCCGATTTTTATCGTGAAATCGGAGAAAAAGGTGGAGGTATAGTCAAGGAAAAATATGGAATTAGGTTCTACAGTGAAATAGGAAAGCTAGGTGGTGAAACAGTAAAGCATGAACGAGGCCCAGAATTCTACAGTGTAATAGGTAGGAAAGGAGGCGAAACGAAAACAGAAGATGGGTCTACATGAGATGTTTCAGCAGTCAAGTAATTTTCTTGCATTATCAATCAATAATGCTTTAACAAACCCATTGTATTCAGAGTCATCAAATGTTATAGATACGAATTCATTCTTCTCCTTTGCTTGTTGAACAGTTTTCAAATGATAGCATGTTTCAAGATTTGAAAGTGTTTTGTAATAATAATTTTTGCAGGAACAAAATTCTAAGTCAGGGTCGGTCCAATGTTCATTATCTTTTCCTACAACAGTCCAAAGCTTCCTTCCACTTGGTTGAAAAACATGGAGTTTCACGGCACGAGAGCTTATTGTTCTTTCTCTACGCTTCATAGATAGTTTTCATTTTTGTATTACAATAATATCTTTATACTTACTTAGATTGTTACAATATATGAAGATATATTTGATTGTAATGCGGATAGACTAGCTGTGGTTAATGTTTGTCCCTCGTATCCTCATCCTGCCCTTCTTCTAGATGGGGTGTGGAATGGAAAACGACATAAATATATTGCAATATCAGATTTGCATATTGGTTTTGAGTCTGCAATCTGCAATAAAGGAATTACAATAGATTCAAACTTATTACTTGAAGAAATGCTCAATGAAATATTTGATCTTGTAAAGAAATATCATGTTGATGGCGTGGCATTACTCGGGGATTTAAAAAATTCAATTGGATGTATAACTAAGAATGAGTGGGAAAGGATCCCAAAATTCCTCAAATTACTTTCTGATTCTTTGGACGTCTACCTGGTTCCGGGTAATCATGATGGAAACATTCGTTTTTTGATTCCTCAGAATGTCCATGTGGTAAGTAATAAAGGAATGTTTCTAAATAACGATACATTGCTGGTTCATGGTCACACTATGCCTTTGAAGCTTAGGCCAACAACAAAAAGGATTGTGATGGGTCACATACATCCAATTTTTCAAAAATCAGGCAGTATTATTGGAGGGCAAAGAGTATGGCTATATCTTAAAGTAAAAAGGGAAGCGATCTTCCTTTCGGCTAAGGGAATGTTGGATATTATAGTTGTCCCCACTTTTAACAAGTATCTATTTGCTGAAAGACATTCTATAAAATTTGTTTCTCCTTTACTCAATAAAGCTATAAAGGATAATGCCATTGAAAGGGCTATGGTTGTAACACTAAATGGCTCAATTATTGAAGATACAACGACGGTATTGGGTAGTGTTATATGAAAACTCAAACTTACATGTGACAAAGTTCTTATTCTTAAAACTCAATATAACTTCTAAGCGGGTTTAATGTCGGAATATTAGTCTTTAACCACTCAACTGTTTTAACAAAAGAAGAGGCTGCTTCCATCGTTGTTAGGACTGGAATACCCATTTCTACAGCCTTTCTTCTAATCAAGTATTCATCGTACAACATTCCGACATATTTTTCAATTGTAGAAGTAGAAGGAATATTTATAATAAAATCAATCTTGTGTTCGAAAAGCAAATCTGCTATATTGGGTTTGCGAATAGGTTCGCTAATTTTATAGACTTGCATGATATTACCGAAGTTGTTTTTTACCATGAATTCCGCCGTATGTTCGGTTGCCATGATGTTGTATCCCATTGAAGATATTAGTGAAATTAATGGTAATAATCTCTCTTTGTTTTTTTGCCCTCCAATAGTAACTAAGGCAGAGCCCGATAAAGGAAGTGAATATCCTGCAGCTATATAAGCTTTAGACAAAGCATCATAAAAGCTATCACCGAAGCAAGCAACCTCACCAGTTGACTGCATTTCTACGCTAAGGACAATATCAGCTCCTTCGAGTTGCATAAAGGAAAATTGAGGGACTTTGATGCCAAATCCTGTCCTCCTCAGCCATAAATCCTTTGAAATCTTTGGAAGTGGTCTATCTGTCATAGTTCTTGCAGCAAGTTTAATCAGATTTAGTCCTAAAAACTTTGAAACAAACGGCATTGACCTAGATGCTCTGACGTTGGCCTCAATCACTGATACTTCGTCATCCTTAACAAGGTACTGTATATTAAAAGGTCCCTTTATTTTAAGCGCTTTTCCAATTTTAATCGAGTAGTCTATTATGGTTTCGATGGTTCTTCTATCAAGCCTCCATGGAGGAATACACATGATGGCATCACCAGAATGAATACCTGCGTTATCAATATGTTCAATAAGCGAACCTATTGTAACTTCTTTTGCTGATGCTACAGCGTCAACTTCGACTTCCGCTGCTTCTTGCAAGAACTTGCTTATAACTACAGGATGATCTGGACTAACATTTGTTGCTTCTGTCAAGAAACGTTCCAATTGTTGTTCGCCCCAAACGACCTTCATGGCTGCGCCACTTAGAACGTACGATGGTCTAACCAGAACAGGATATTTCACCGTATCCGCGAATTCTGTAGCTTCTGAAATGTCGGTAAATTTTTTCCAGGCAGGTTGCTTAATTCCTAATGAATCTAATAGTTGCCCAAACTTTGCTCTGTCTTCTGCTCTGTCGACATCGTCGCTACTCGTTCCTATGATGTTCACGCCAGCTCTGGCAAGTTTTGGGGCTAGGTTGTTTGCAGTCTGTCCACCCACACAGGTCACGATCCCTATAGGATTTTCCTTTTCATAAATATCCATGACTCTTTCGAATGTTAATTCTTCAAAATACAACCTGTCAGGAACATCATAATCAGTGGAAACAGTTTCAGGGTTGCAGTTTATTATGGAAACCTCTTTAATTCCATTTTCTTTCAATCCCCATACCATATTGACTGTCCCCCAATCGAATTCCACGCTGCTGCCAATCCTGTACGGACCAGCTCCAATAACTGCTACACTATTTTCTTCCTTTCGTCCAAGTTCTATATCGTCAGTTTGACCGCCATAAGTCAGATACAAATAATTTGTTTTTGCTGGCCATTCTGCTGCTAGAGTATCAATTTGTTTAACCACCGGGTTGATACCAAATCTTTTCCTAAAAGTCCGTAATTTGAGTTCGTCGAGATCCATACATCTTCCAATCTGTTTATCAGAAAATCCAATTCGCTTAGCTTCTCTAATTACTTCTACTTCGAGATTGGAATTTCGTAGACTGTATTCCATGTCTACTATGTTCTTTATTCTTGCCAAGAACCATGGATCAATAGAGGACAATTGGCTTATTAGTTTGATAGACATTCCTGCGTGAATTGCTTTGACTATGGTAAAAATTATTTCATCATTAGGATGCAACAGCGCCTCCTCGATTCTTTCAATGTCTTCATCCACGATATTATTATACTCAACATTATTAGCTACTAGGCCATCTTTGCCAATTTCACACATCCTAATTGCCTTCTGTATAACCTCTTCAAAGTTCCTACCTATTGCCATTACTTCGCCTACGGATTTCATATTACTACCTAATTTCCGCTTCACAAGTTCAAACTTTTGAAAATCCCATCTAGGCATTTTTAGAACGACATAATCTAACGATGGTTCAAAGTTTGCAGTTGTGACCTTCGTAATTCGGTTGATTAATTCGGTCAGCGAATATCCAAGACCTATCTTTGCGGCCATATATGCAAGCGGATACCCGGTCGCCTTACTGGCAAGTGCAGATGACCTTGAGAGTCTCGCGTTGATTTCAATGGCGCAATATTCATCTGACAGTGGATCTAAACCAAACTGAATGTTGCATTCTCCAATAATATTACAATGATCTGTAGCTCGCAGAGCAGCAGAACGCAACATATGATATTCAAAATTGTTGAGCGTCTGCGAAGGTGCGACTACTATATTATCACCGGTATGTACACGCATGGCGAGAACGTTTTCCATGTTACAAACAGTGATACCATTCCCGCTGCAATCACGCATAACTTCATATTCAATTTGTTTCCAATGGCCAACATATTTTTCTATCAATACCTGATGAACTAGGCTAAGAGTAAGACCTCTTTGAACAATTTCTTGTAATTCATATTCGTTATACGCTACACCTCCTCCTCTTCCTCCTAGAGTATATGCTACTCTAACAATAACAGGATATGCAATTTCTTTAGCAATCTCTAGAGCTGCTGCAAGTGAGTATGCTGGAGCACTCTGCAAAACAGGTATATTGCTTTTTTTCATCGCTTCTTTGAATAAAAGCCTATCTTCCGTAATTTCTATTCCCCTTATTGGAGTGCCTAAAACTCTAATTCCATATTTTTCTAAGATCCCACATTTGTGCAGTGCTATACCACAATTTAGCGCAGTCTGTCCACCAAATGCTAACATTATAGAGTCTGGTCTTTCAACTTCGATCACTTTTTCAACATAGTTGGAATTAATGGGTACAAGATATACTTTCTCTGCAAACGTAGTGTCTGTTTGAATAGTTGCAATGTTTGGATTTATTAGAACAGTTCTGATCTCATCTTCATGAAGCGCCTTTAAGCATTGTGAACCGGAGTAGTCAAATTGGCGGCCACACTAAGACTTTCGCCTGCTTCTCCGATTTTGATTGCTCCACTTCCGAGAACAAGAATTTTTTTTACTGTTTCGTTCTTTGGCAATTTTCCTCCTTTTTTGTTTTAATATGTGATATCGAAGTAGCATTAGACCTTTTTAATTTTATTGATGCATTATTTTTTTCGATTAACTCTTTGAATCTATTGAATACAAATATGCAGTCATATGGACCTGGAGACGCTTCAGGATGAAACTGTACCGCGATAATTGGTTTTGTTCTATGTTGGATGCCTTCTATTGTCTCGTCATCTGCATTTGAGAACCAGACTTTAAAGTCGGTCTTATCCAAGCTGCTCGGATCTATTCCATAACCATGATTCTGGGTCGTAATATAAGCTTGATTATTCTGCTTATTTATACATGGTTTATTTTGACCACGATGACCAAACTTTAATTTATACGTGTCTGCTCCAGCTGCCAATGCAAGGATCTGGTTGCCCAGACATATCCCCAATGTCGGTACCGATGCCCTGATTAATTTGGAAGCTGTTTTGATTGTGGCCTTACAAGCCTTGGGATCTCCAGGCCCGTTACTGATTACAACACCTTTTGGTTTATACGATATTATTTTTTCATACGAAGTATCCCATCGGACACATATGACGCGGTATCCTAGATTCACAATATTACGAATAATGCTATATTTTACACCTGTATCTAACAAAACAACGCACTCTCTATTGATATCCCCGTATTCCTGAGGATCGGTTATTGACACTTTTGGAAGAAAGTTCTGTCTATCATATCTTTCGATTTTAGTCATCTTTGACATTTTCATTTCATCAATAGAAGTTTCTGAAACTGAAATAGCGCCCATCATTACTCCTCCGATCCTGATCTTTTTTGTAAGGTCCCGCGTATCTATGCCATATATTCCAGGTATTTTCTCTTGATGTAGCCACTCATCAAGAGTCCTAATACAACTCCAATGGCTGGCTACACTTGAAAGCTCATAAATTAATAAGCCTTTGACCTGAATTTTGTCAGATTCAAAATACTTTGGTATACCGTGTTGGTCTCTAATTTCCATACTCGGAACTCCATAATTTCCTATTAATGGATATGTCATGCATAATATCTGACCATAATATGACGGATCAGTCAGTGCTTCTGTGTACCCAACCATGCCTGTATTAAAAACTACTTCGCCTGCAGCTTCGCCTGGATACCCAAATCCAATTGCCGTGTAACTGCTTCCATCTTCTAAGATTAACTTAGCATTATATCCACTGTGACGTCGTTCAAGTATCGGAATTTTTTGACCCTCTCCATATCTTTTATATTACAAATTTAATCTTTATCCTAATTCTCCGGTTATATCATATTGTTCCGAAATTGAAGATCAAAATAAGCATTCTCTGATATTCATTTCTTTTGCATGTATACTTTGAGATGTTTTTGAAACATCCAATACAAGAAGAGCTGAGTCACGGCCTAAAGGAGTCGTACCTGATCTATTCTTGTATTCCTGCCAAATATGCATCTTTGCATGTGCTCAAAAAAGTATTACTGATAACGTCTGACAAAACTGTCAACAATGATTTGACACGCAATAAATAAAGGTAGGAAGATAGCAGGTCAAGTAAGGAATGACTGCTGAATTAAAGGTTCACCCATCATTTTTCCGAGAGTTTGCAACTAAAACATGGGTTTCTCCACATGAAATAGTGAAAGAGCTAATTGAAAATGCCTTTGATGAAGACGCTACAGAGGTGATTGTAACAAGTTTAAAGGATGGATCTCTAGTCATCGAAGACAACGCTGGAATGGATCAAAAGAGTATGGAAAAATTCTTGCTATTGGGATCACCTCATAAGACCCATGATCCGATTTCCCCTAAATTAAAAAGGATTAGGACAGGAAGATATGGTACTGGACGGTTATCCTTTCTTACCTCCTTTGAAAAAATGAAAATAAGAACAAGACGAGATGAGTTTAATTTGTCCCTTGTAATCGACGGTAATACTTTGGACAATCTTTTTTCTGGTAATGCCAGTTTAGAAATGCTAAAGGAATTACCTCTAAGTAGAAATGGGACTGAGTTGTCCTTGATTGGTTCCAAATTAGCTATGGACAACTTTAGATTATCAAAAGAGATTCGTAAACTGGCGATTTTAAGGCAGCCAATGTTCGAAGTATATATCAAAAGTGCCGATAACTTTGTGGAATGGGATTTTAATAATGCACAGCTGATTAAAGCTCCTGATATTCAGGGTCACAGGATACCGGTAGACCTTGATAATGGCTGGATAGTTGGCGAAATGGTTATAGCAAGACGACCACTCTCGGAGGATGAGAAGGGAATAGCCGTCATGGTTGGAAATCACGTCGTGACACGTAGCAACTTTGGGTTTGACACCAAATTCAATCGGGTAACCGGTTATGTTAGATGTGATACGCTAACTTCACGTTTTGCAGATAAATCTGCATTGATCGAGGATGAAGAATACGCGAAATTCAACAAACAAATGAAGACATTCATAATTGATGTAGTCATTCCGGGCTTAACGCAATACGAAGATGTTTTGATCACCAGGGAAGAATCCAAGATCTACAAAGAAATTGATAAGGTCCTCGGACAAGCGATTATTGACAATATAGAGAGCAGAGAGGAAGTACAAGGATATGAGATGGTTGACATCAAGGAAGCTGCTGACGTTGGTTCCGAAGTTGCTGAAGCGTCAAACCTTAAAAAGGACAAAGAGATGACTTCTCATGGTCCGACGGCGTCCAACCAAGAGAACAATGGGAATAATAACATTTTAACAAGTCCTGAACAAAAGAAAAGCTTCGATGAAATCGACAGTTCGCATCAAGATCTACAAAAATCTGAGCCAATGATGCTAAATTATAGTCAATTACAGCAACAACAGCAAACAATTCCAAAAGAGTCATTGCTACCAATGACAGACTCGCGTGCTCAACATGGGCTTCAGAAGGTAGAAGGTTTGGATCCAGCTAATAAAGAACAGCGAGATAGGACAATGATAAAAGTAAGAAAACCTATTATTAATAAGACATTCGCATTAAAGAAAATTGGTTATAAGGTGATTCCATACGAAGATGAGTCGGATTCTCGCTACAGCTTTACAAATGAAAATGTAGTATTCGTAAACAAAGCAAACTCTACTTATCGTGCAGAAGCATCTCGTGGTGATGAGTTCTTGCTAAGACATATTATTGGCATTGTTGCGGAAGTAATAGCTGAAACAAAACATCCAGAAGGAAAAGATGCTCTAGAATTTCTGAATAGGCTTGTCTCTGAAGCAATAAGAATCCATGACGATTCTGTAATAAAAAAATGATCATCATTCTTAGTATTATTCGATATTGTTGTATTCCTGATAACTCAATTATTAACTGGTCCATATGACTGCACATGGATACGTATGAGATGGATAGCTGAATCTGCATTCTCCTCAATAATAAAGAGAACGTTTGGTGAATATGTGTCATCTGTAAAATGGAACAATATTGTAAATGAACTACTACTACTGAAAGCTTCTATTTACAATATGTTCGTCGATAAGACTGCTGCAGTATAAAATAATTTTCAATCAAATATTCTTTCATGTTCTAGTTGTTCGACAGACCATTATTAACAACAATAATAAATATGGCAGAACCTCATTGATCAAAAATATGAACCAACTGAAATAGCATCAAGACCGATAAATCTTT
>Ga0213882_10000749_pt1 | contig 10442 bp, 13 predicted proteins | sample BarmaccoBMER_R09_FD_160106 | JGI IMG/M metagenome (GOLD analysis project Ga0213882, IMG submission 160106) | Barbacenia macrantha exposed rock microbial communities from rupestrian grasslands, the National Park of Serra do Cipo, Brazil - ER_R09 ...
CAAGGATTGTCCGTCTGTCGTCTCCGTACCGGTTTGTAATCCAACCCATCATCGATCACATACTGGCGCTTGAGAAAAAACACGCCGAACGCGAAATCGCAGTCGTCATTCCAATGCTTGTGGAGCCGCGCTGGTACCAGTATTTTCTCCACAGCGAGCGGAACGAGCTGCTTTCGGGACTGCTGTTGCTCAAAGGCGACCGGCGTATCTCTATCGTCAATGTGCCCTGGTACATCAAGTGAAGCTTACGTTCCTGGGCACGCGCGGCGAGATCGAACCTCGCACGGCCGAGCACCGGATGCACACGTCAGTGCTGATAACATTCCGCCGCAAGCGCATTATGATCGACTGCGGAGCGGACTGGGCGTCCGAAGTCGATCGCGTCCGGCCCGATGCGATTGTATTAACCCACGCGCACCCGGACCACATCAGCGGATTGACAAATGGCATCGGTTGTCCAGTGTTTGCGACTCCGCGGACATGGGACATCGTCGGGCGGTGGCCCATCCCGAACCGGGCAACAGTCAACCCCCGCGACCCCTTCGGAGTCCACGCGATAAAGTTCGAAGCCTTTGAGCTCGAGCATTCGCTTCGCGCGCCGGCTGTTGGCTACCGGATCGGTTCGGGCGCGGCAACGATCTTCTATTCTCCCGATGTAGCCAAAATTTGCGAGCGCCACGAAGCGCTGAGCGGCATCCGGGTGTATATCGGCGATGGCGCCGCGATTACGCGCCCGATTCTGCGCAAGCGAGACGGCGTTTTGATCGGCCACGCCTCGATCGCGATGCAACTTGAGTGGTGTAAGGCCGAGCACGTCCCCGCGGCAATCTTCACTCATTGTGGAACAGAGATAGTTTCCGGCGAGCCTATGACAGTACAGGCAAGACTTGATGTGTTATCCAGCCGCACGCGTATCCGCACACGCATTGCCGTTGACGGTTTCGAGCTGAACGTCGCGTAAGTGCCAAAGTTAGCCTACAGCCCGCTGTGGGCAGGCTTTAGCCTGCGGCGGGCTTCAGCCCGCCAACGCGCTTACCCGGAAGCACCACCGCGACGAAAGAGAACGGTCGACTGCCGATGCATATTGACTGCTCCCCACCAGAGGTCCACAATTTGGTTGGAGGCCATTTGCGCCTCATAGGAGATCTCCAATGAATGCTGTAAAAATTGCAATCTCCGGTTTTGCGGCAGGCGCCGCATACATGTACTTTTCCGATCCGGACAGAGGCAAGCGCCGCCGAGCTCTTGTCCGCGATCAATCCATTCGAATTTCAAACAGGTTCACGAGTTTGCTGGATAAGGCCAGGCGCGATGCGGCCAATCGAGTGCAGGGAACCGCCTGCGCTGTGCGCTCCCTCTTTCGCGACCGCACCACACTGGACGATATTGTGGTCCAACGCGTGCGATCGAAGCTCGGACGTTTGGTCAGCCATCCGCACGCCGTGGAGGTTGCCAGCGCCGGTGGGAACGTCACTCTTTCAGGTCTTGTTCTTAGGAACGAGGAAACCCACCTTGTCCGCTGCGTCAGAGCCGTGCCCGGCGTGCGAAGCGTCGACAATAAGCTCGAAGCGCACGATTCCGCGGAGCACGTCTCAAGCTTGCAAGGCGGCCAGAGGCGCGAGAGCCGCTCCGAGCTGATGCAACAAAATTGGACGCCTGCGCTCCGGGTCACCGCCGGTGCGTTGGGCGGTGTCCTGCTCTCGTATGGGGCTCGCAAGAGCGGTCCTGGCGCAATCGCCGGACGGCTTGCGGGAGCCGCGCTCGTTAGCCGCGCCATTTCCAACCGCCAGTTTTGCGAATTAACCGGCGTCGGCAATCATGCGCGCGGAGTGGACGTCAGTAAGACAATCCACATTCAGGCGCCTGCCGAAGAAATCTTCAAGTACTGGTCCCAATATGACAAGCTGCCCTTATTTATGTCGCACCTGAAGGAAGTGCGCGATCTCGGCAATGGCAAGTCGCATTGGGTTGCCGAAGGCCCCGGTGGAATCCCGGTTTCGTGGGATGCGGAAATCATTCAGGCGATGCCGAACAAGCTCCTCGCGTGGCACAGCGTGCCCGGATCGACGGTAGAGACGGAAGGCGTCGTCCGTTTCGATCCGAACTCGCACGGCGGGACGCGTGTCACCATCCGGATGCGCTACAAGCCGCCCGCGGGCGTTCTGGGGCATTACATCACTTCGTTATTCCGCGCAAATCCGAAGTCCGAAATCAAGGAGGATATGGTTCGCCTGAAATCGCTGCTCGAAATCGGCAAAACGCGGGCCCACGGAGTCAGAGTGGATAAGCAATCGTTGAATTTGGGATTGGGGAAGGCTTAATCACGCGGGACTTCAATGCCCGCGGCATTGAAGTCCCGCGCCTGCTTAAACCCACCTCGGCGTTATCCAACCTTCGACTGACGCGTACTGCTTGTGCCCTCCGAAGAGATCTGCTTTTTTTCGGTCCCCTCCTCGATCGGAATAGTCCGCGCCTTTTGACTTTCGGGGATCGGAATCGTCACTTCCAGAACACCGTCTCTGAACTGAGCCTTTGCCTGGTCGGGATTTGCTCCTTCCGGCAACTGGATTGAGCGAAAGAAGCTGCCGTAGGATCTTTCGGAGCGGTGGTAGCCTTGCTTCTCCTGTTCGTGCTCCCGTTTGCGCTCTCCGCGAATGGTTAGACTGCCATCCGTCAGTTCCACTTTTATATCGTTCTTGTCGATCCCGGGCAGATCGGTGCGCACGATCATTTTGCCCTCTTTTTCCATGACCTCCATGGCGGGCGACCACGCCGTCATTTCGCGGCCAAGCCCACCCTGCCCAGCGGTCCCGAAGAAGCGCTCCATCTCATCTTGCATCCGCTGCATCAATGAGAACGGACTGGAAATGAACGGATCGAAGAAACCGCGCCATGGCGCGACCCCAAAATGGCGGCTGAATGGATCGTATTCCCTTCTGGCAACGCTCTGGTGCTCTTGCGCGCCGGGGCGCTTTTCTATACTCACGTCTGCCATAGTCTCCTCCTTTGGGCGTTAGTCCCCTTGGTGATGCCGGGGCTCCCGCCCGTGTTTCATGCGAGAATTGCAGCGTGCGGAACATCATCTTGTTTACAATTTCATCGCTCGCCATAACCGTCGCTTTGTTGTTCGGTCAGGCCCAGCAGCAAGGCGCATCTCCGCGGCCCGCGCCCAAAGGCGCCGTAGAGGGGCGGCTGACGTGGTTCGATCGCCAAGGCAAGATTGCTGCCGCGATCGGAGAACCCGGTTTGTACCGCACTTTGATGGTTTCTGCGGACGGCAAGCAGGTTGCCTTCGAGCACAGCGATCCGCAAACGCAAAACCGGGACATCTGGATTATAGATTCGGCGGGCGGCATGTCCCGCCGTTTCACCTCCGATCCAGGATGGGACGCATTTCCCACGTGGTCTCCAGATAGTAAACGCCTCGTCTTCACGTCCAACCGGAGCGGCAACTATGAGCTTTACGTCAAGAATGTCAACGGTGGAGATGAGGAATTGTTTTACAAATCGAGCGACGGCAAAGGTCCCACCAGTTGGTCTCCCGATGGACGGTTCCTGGTCTATTACAGCCTCGGGCAGCCGACGCACGTGAAGCTGCTCGCGTTTAACGGACCGGCGGATCGCCAGCCCACGCCCGTTGTCGATCCGCAGTTCACCAGCATAACGGCCCGGTTCTCGCCCGACGGCCGCTGGATCGCGTATACCTCGAATGAATCGGGCGCGAGTGAGGTTTCCGTTCGGAGTTTCGATCCCGCTTCCGGATCGATCGGCAAGCCGGTTGTAATCACGAAAGATGGCGGCCGGGCGCCATTGTGGCGTGGCGATGGAAAGGAGATGTTCTACATTACGCAGGACGGGACCGCGACCGCTATCGACATCGACACCAGGACGGGGTTTAAGGCCGGAACTCCGAAGGCGTTGTTCAACGTTCCAGCGGCTGTTTTGTTTTGGGATGCTGCTCCGGCCGGCACGCGATTTTTAATGCCGGCAGCAAGCCGTTAACTTGTCCCTTGAACGGGTTGCGCCCCATCCCCGACCACCGTATTCCACTTCCGCACCCGCCAGGATTTCACCAGCCCGTTCTGGACGTAAGGATCTGATTTTGCAAAGGCTTCCGCCGCTCCCGGCGCCGAGCCGCTGAAAACCAGGACCGCCTGATCCGCCGGTTCCTCCAACGCCCCCGCGAGCACTAATTCCCCGCGATCGTACGCTTCCCGCGCCAGGGACAAATGTTTTTCACGAAATGGCTTCCGCCTCTCGACATACTGCGCCTCAACTTCGTAGAATAGAAGGTAGTGCATGACCCCAGGATAGCCAGTTGAGCCGTGTGGGGATTTGAAACCAACTGATTCTGGGCCTCATCATAAGAATTGAAGAAGAGTTTGGAATGCACGCAGGCGAAGCCTGCTAGTTCCTGTGTCTGCCTATGGAATGGCATATCATTAATCACCGCGACTATATCGACGGTCCCTTCGATAGTCTGGAAGCGGCCCTCGAACAGGCCTACCAGTTGGGAAATGACACGCGCATAGACAAGCGCGTGCGGCGCCGGGCTGAGAATTTTTACATCTACAGGCCGCCTTACGATCGCCGCGAACGGTGGCAGGCCGAATACTGGATTGCTACTAAAGAAGCCGCCATCGCCGAAGGTGTGTCCAAGGAGATCTTTTCCCAGCCTTTGCAGGAAAGCTGGTACTGAGAGTTCCGGCCTATTTTCTGACGAACTTCTGGACCGCGCGGTTCACTGAATCGGCCACGTAGATGTCGCCCTTGGGGCTGACGGCGATGAAGTGTGCCTCGCCGAACTCGCCTACGCCGTTGCCGGGTTTTCCAACCGCCGCCAGTACTTTGCCGTCGAGGTCCAGCTTCAGCAGTTGGCCGGCAAAGCCGTTGACCATGTAAATATTCTCGCGTCCGATATCGAGAGCGCACGGCAGGCCGGCGTATTTCACTTCCCGCACATATTTCCCGTCCTGATCGAAGATCTGAATGCGCTGGTTTTCGCGATCGGTCACCCACAGCAAGCCCTTCGCGTCGATCGCGATCCCGTGCGCCACGTCGAATTTGCCCGGATCGGTCCCTTTGCCGCCCCAGGTCTTGATGAACTTGCCGTCTTTGTCGAACTTCAGCACGCGGGGATCTCCTTTGCCTGGCCCAGGCGTGTGCCCTTGCGTGACGAAGAAATCGCCGTTGGGCGCGAACACGATATCGTTCGGCTCGTTGAACAGTCGCGACTGAGCAGCCTCATTCCATTCACCCGCTTTACCCTTCGTGCCTAGCGTGAGCAGAACGTCTCCCTTCGGGCTGATCTTCATCACTGTATGCGCGCCGACATCGGTTGCCCAAATGTTGCCTTCTTTGTCGATGCGCAAACCGTGACTGCGCGTGAACAGCCCCTCGCCGAAGGAGCGAATGAATTTTCCGTTTTCGTCGAATTCCGTGATGGGCTGCGCTCCGCGGCTGAGCACATAAAGGTGGCCCTTCGCGTCGAAAGTCACACTCGAAGACGCGCCCATGTTGACGTTTTCGGGAAGGGGCAGCGGATTGGGAACCGCGACATAGTCCAAGGGCGGCGCGACCTCCGGAATCAGCAGCGCCGGATTTGAAGGCCGCTGCGCCCACAGAGCGGACGACCCGGCCAGCACAAAAACGACAGCAACTCTCTTCATTCAAGTTCTCCTAGTGCCCAGTGGGGCAGGATGCCATCCTGCGCGCGATTGCCAATCGCGCTGGTCGTCTGTGTACAAGCCCCGCCCACAGCTATCAAGCCACCTTGGCCTTATGCATCACAACCTCGCATTTGTCGCGAATCTTCTTAGCCACCTCATACGGATCCCCCTGCGAAAACTCCGGCAGGAACAGCTCGACCGAAAGCGATCCCGCATAGCCTTTCTCCGCCAGTTTCCGCAGCATCTTCTCGATCGGAGCTACGCCATCGCCGGGAATCACGCGGCTCTGCTGATCCAGCAGTTCGCGCGGCATATCCGGCGTGTCCTGAAAATGCACATGCGCAAGCTCGCCCGGCTGAAGTAAATCGAGATCTTCGAATTTACTCATACCGGACCAGAAATGATAAAAATCCAAATGCGGATGAACGCTGGCATGCGCAGCCTCACGGATCGTCTTGAGCGCCGTAGTCAGCGTCGAAATGTGCGTTGAGGCGCGAGTGAACTCGATCATCGCCGTGAGCTTGTACTCCTTAGCGATATCGCCTGCCTCGCGGATGCATCCGGGCGTAGCTGTGTAATCCTCTTTGGTGACCTTTCGATTGGTGGTGGAAGGGCAATAAATCCGCGGCGACCCAAGCTGTGAAAACTGATCGCATCGCTTCTTCCAGGTTTCGAGCGAAGCCGCATGCGCGGGGCCGGGAATCCACAAATCCTGAAGCACGGCCGCGGAGGACACCGGCGTAAGTCCGTTATCCATGAGCACGCGCTTGGCGGCCGGAAGGGTATCGGTCTTGAGAAAATCTTCCAGCATGTTATCCGTGATCTCGACATGTTTGATCCCCGCCTTCGCCCAGCCCTCCAGCGACTTGCGATACCCCGCCGCCCGGGAAGTGTTCTGGTGAATGCACAAGCTCATTTTGGACGTCGCCGCCGCTGCGGGTATCGCCATTTTAGCCAACGGAGCAGCGAGCGAGCTAAGGAGTACGGTTCGTCGAGAGGGCATGTGCAATACTATATCGCCATTCGCCGCGGCTTTGAGGCTGTATTGTTACACTTCGGATGTGGATCGAGTCGAAGAAATCGAAGCAGCCATTGCGCAGTTACCGCCGGATGAATTCCGGCGTCTCGCCCAGTGGCTTCATGCGCGCGAGCAAAGCACCTGGGACAGCCGGATCGACGCCGATGCCGCTTCAGGAAAACTTGATTTTCTATTCGACGAGGCCGAGGACGAGGCTATCAAAGGCACTTTGCGCGAGTGGCCGCCAACGGAATGAGGTCCATCGGGACCCGCCGTTTCTGGGATCGCTATAATGCCCTGCCCGCCGAAGTTCAAGAATTGGCGGTAAAGAAATATAGACTCTGGGTCCAAGACCCGAGTCATCCGTCCCTCCACTTCCGGCGGCTGAAAGGGAGCGAAGATCGGTTCACAATCCGTGTGGGCGACCACTATCGCGCGCTGGCTAGAGTTCGTGACAATGCGATCTATTGGGTTTGGATCGGCACCCACGAAGAATACAACCGACTTGTGCACGGCAAAGCATAAACGCCCGAATCTACATCGACCGGTCTGGTCGATCTGCCAAACTAGCGGCAAGCTCAAATCGCCCGCAACCGTCTCTGAGGCCAAAGAAAGCCCCTCGGCTTCCGCAGTGGGAGGCCCTGAAGAAGGACCACGGCTCTTTTACTCTTAACTACTTCGGCTCCGCCCCCGTCGTCGTCATCGGACCCGTGCCGACGATGTACAACACGCAGTCCTCGCCCTTGGCGCCGTCATAGTGGATTTCATTCGCGTGGTGGATTACGAACGATCCCGCCGGGACCGGCTTCATACCATCCGGATCGTATTTCGCCCCGCTGCCCATGTACCAGTTGCCCGAAAGCACCGTGATGTATCGATCCGTCGAGTGCATATGCGGACGGCTGTTATAGCCCGCGTGCCAGCGTAGCATCTGAACGTAGACGCCTGGCTTCGAAGGATCGCCGTACAGCGTGGCGGTGTCGTTATTCTGGCCTTTTTTCCACTGGATATTTTCAGGCAAAGTAACGGTGATCGCCTTCGGATCGAGTTCGGCACCCCGCCCCGGCATCAGTACGATCGCGGCGGCAGCCAGTCCGATGAATTGAAACGACCGTCGTAGCGCAAGCATGACGTTCTACTCCTTAAATTCGGAAACACAGCGGAAGCCGATGTTGAAGTCGGTATCGCCTGGCTCGATCCTGGCTCGATAGGACGCGCGGACCAAGTCCGGATCGTCCCACCATCCCCCTCCTTTCAGCGACTTGAATTCGCCGATGGAAGGCCCGGTCGGATTGATATTCTCCTGGTTGAGCTGCACCCAGTACCAGGTATACGTCCACTCGACAACGTTGCCGAGCATGTCATATAAGCCGAACGCATTCGGCTTCTTCTTCGCCACCGGATGCGTAGAAAAATCGCTGTTTTGCCAGTACCAGGCGATCTCGTCGAGGTTCCCATACCGCGCGCTGGTCGTGCCTGCGCGCGCGGCGTATTCCCACTCGGCCTCGCTCGGAAGCCGGCCGCCGATCGCGCGGCAGTATTCGTCCGCTTCGTTCCAGGTCACCATTTCAACGGGCAGGGTCGCGCCTTCGAAAACGCTGGGATTGTATTCCATAACCTTCTCGAACGCGGCTTGTGTCACTTCCGTTTGGCTGAGCCAGAACCCTCGAGAGAGTGTCACTTTCCGCGACGGGTATTCGTCCTCATAACAGTCGTTGTCTCCCGGCGAGCAGCCCGTGGTCACGTTTCCCGGCGGAATCCACACGTATTTAAGGCCGTCCTTCGGGTTTACGCGAACGTCTGCGGGCTTGGGCGCGGCTTTGGAGGCGGTGGCTTTGCTAGCGCTGCTTTGGAAGGCGAACAAGCTCGCATGCACACCGATAAGCGTGCCAATCACCGCTGCTAAACTTCTCCGCACGAACGACCTCCATGATCAATCACTTCCTCTAACATACGATATAGAAACATGAAAAAACATCGCATGCTGATTGGAGGCGCGTGGCGCGATTCCGCTTCCGGGCAGTGGTTTGAGTCCGTAAACCCGTTCACCGCCGAGCCTTGGGCGCTGGTTCCGCGTGGCTCCAAAAATGACGTAGACATCGCGGCGGAAGCGGCCAAAACCGCGTTTCATGGAGATTGGCGCAAGCTGACCGCAACCGCCCGCGGCGCGCTGCTGCGAAAATTAGCGGATTTGATCGCATGCGACGCTGAGCGCCTCGCCCGCGTCGAAACCACCGATAACGGCAAGCTGTTCGCCGAGATGCGGGCGCAATTAAGCTACATTCCGCAATGGTTTCATTATTTCGGCGGTCTTGCGGACAAGCTGGAAGGCCGCGTGATTCCCATCGACAAGCCGGGTGTCTTCAACTTCACGCGCGAGGAGCCGTTAGGCGTGGTCGCGGCGATTACGCCCTGGAATTCGCCGTTATTGCTAGCGGCCTGGAAGCTGGCGCCGGCGCTTGCCGCCGGGAACACGGTGGTTTGGAAGCCGTCCGAATTTTCCTCCGTATCTGCGCTCGAGTTCGGCGAGTTGTTCGAACGCGCCGGCTTCCCTCCCGGAGTCGTCAATATCGTGACCGGATATGGCAACGAAGTAGGCGAGCCTCTGATCACCCATCCCGATGTCGCCAAAGTCGCATTCACCGGAGGCGACCGCACCGGCGAACACATATATCAACTTGCCGCTCGCGGTATCAAGCCCGTCACCCTTGAATTGGGCGGCAAGTCCGCCAACATCGTTTTCGAAGATGCCCATCTGGATAGCGCGGTCAACGGTGTTGTTTCGGGGATTTTTGCGGCCACTGGCCAGACCTGCATCGCGGGATCGCGCGCGCTGATTCAGCGGTCCATTCACGATACTTTCGTCGAGCGCCTTCTGGCGCTCGCGAAGACAGCGCGGATGGGCGATCCGCAGGATTTGACGACGCAGGTTGGGCCGATCACCACTCAGCCTCAATACCAAAAAGTGCTCGACTATATTCGCATCGCAAAAGAGGAAGGCGCGGTATGCCGGTTGGGTGGAGAGGCGGCGCGCCGAGCCGAATGCAAGTCCGGCTGGTTCGTCGAGCCAACTATATTTACCGGTGTCGATCCGAAGATGCGCATCGCGAATGAAGAAGTGTTCGGTCCAGTGCTCTCGATCATTCCCTTCGATGATGAGGACGAAGCCGTGCGCATCGCCAATGGCACGGTATACGGGTTGGCCGCCGGTGTTTGGACCACCAGCATCCGCCGCGCGCTCCTGATGTCGGAGCGGCTTGAAGCAGGAACCGTGTGGATCAACACATATCGCGCTGTAAGCTACATGTCTCCCTTCGGCGGTTACAAACGCTCCGGCATCGGCCGCGAGAGCGGACTGGACGCCATCCGGGAATATCTGCAGACGAAGAGCGTGTGGATCGACATTTCCGAGAGCAGCCCGAATCCGTTCGTCATGCGATAACTCCGTGAGAGAATGCAATCGATGCGACCCGCCTTTGATCCACCTGTGACCGCCGACACCTCCAAACCGTTTCCATGTTTCCGACTTCCGAAAGATGCCGGCCAATTACGCTCGAGTGCACCCTCAATGCGGAGGACGAATCTGTGGAAGACGAAGATAGTGCCTAAAGTTGTGATCACATCAGGCCGTATTGGAGTACAGTCTGCTGTGGGGCAGGCTTTAGCCGGGCTTTAGCCTGCGGCGGGCTTTAGCCCGCCTGAGCGGTATTAAGCGTTAGTACCCATACGGATAGCATCCAGGCGTCGCGATCCAA
>Ga0213882_10000751_pt1 | contig 10431 bp, 13 predicted proteins | sample BarmaccoBMER_R09_FD_160106 | JGI IMG/M metagenome (GOLD analysis project Ga0213882, IMG submission 160106) | Barbacenia macrantha exposed rock microbial communities from rupestrian grasslands, the National Park of Serra do Cipo, Brazil - ER_R09 ...
CTGATCGTTTTCCGGGTTGGGCGCTGTCTGGAGCACCGAAGCGCTGCGGCTGCGGTGCGCTGACCAGGCGGTATACCACGGATTGCGGTTCCTGGCAGCTTCGTTAACGACACCCCCAGTCGAGGCGAGCGGCTTCGGACTCCGCGTGGATGGCGACTCCGTAGGCATCCTGGCCGACCATTGTCACCCGGGCCTCGAACAGCTTGTCGGTGATCTGCTCTTGCAGGCAGTGCGCGGTGGCCGCCAGCGTCGCTGGGTCGACTTCGGTGAGATCCACCGGGGTGGTGTAGGTGATGCGGATCTGCCCGTCGGTTTCCAGCGCCACCGGGGACAGCTGCTTGCACACGATCGGCCCGCCGATGCTGCGGGCCCAGTCCATCGCGGCGGCGTGGTCGTTGGTGATCAGCGTTCGCGGTACGGCCAGCCCGGCCTCGCGCAGGGCTTTCAGTTGCAGGGGTTTGTACTCGACCCGGGCGACGGTGTGCGGGTGACACAACCACAGGCAGTCCAGGGAGGCCAGCACCCCGCCCAGGCCCAGTCGCGCCTCATACTCCGCCAGGACCGCGTCAGACGGTGAGACGCCCTCCGGGATGCTGAACTTCGTGGGGCGTCGGTAGAAGACGCCGCGCACCCGGGACAGGTCGACCTCAGTGCCCCCGTCGCGAAGTCGCCCCAACCACGCCCCCGAGTCTGTGGTGGCCGCCGCCAGGGACAGTCGCGACGGGAAGTCCCCGATGTCTAGGACCACCGCCTCCACCGGGTGGCACTCCAGTTCCGCCATGACCGCTTTGGCGGTGGCGTCCTCGCCGCTGATCACCAACACCGTGTCCCGGTGCAGATCGGACGGGCCCCGTGTAGTGGTACTCATGTGTCGGTGCGCAGGACCTTGACCGTGTCGGGCACGACCTTGCCGTCATCGGACTTCTGGGTGGGATCGTCCTCATACCAGCGGGAGGCGGTCGTGTCGTGTTTGCCGCACTCGATCGGCGCGATACCCAGCGCCGCCGACAACGGTCGCAGCCGCCCAGGAACTCCCCCCAGTGGGATCTGCCCGCCACCACGGTCGGACAACGGCAGCAACGCCGCCGACGGGAACAGCGAGTCACCAGTCGATGGCGGACCGACGGCAGCGAGCACGTACCGATCACACCACAGCTTCTGCCAGCCGGGCTAGGCGTCAACGAGTCCGGATGTCCCCACGCTTGGGGGTGTCGTTAACGAAGCTGCCAGGAGCCGCCATCGCGGTTGTTGTTGCTGGTCACAACACTGATCGTTTGCGGCGTTGGGCCTTGTCTGGAGTATCGTGCGCTACGTCGGCGGCTCGTTGACCAGGAGATATACCACCGATGGCGGCTCCTGGCAGCTTCGTTAACGACACCCCTAATGCTGCTACCCGATGCTGAGCTCGCCAGGAGCTCAGGAGAGCGCAGTGCCCGGTGGCAAGCCGACCCGCACCACAGCCGCGTCAGCGGCGAGGAGCCCAAGCGGCGCGGCAGCCCTGCCGTGCTGTGGTCTCACCACTCGGAGGATCCGCTGCCGCCGGCTCAGACACAGGACCGCTGCCCGCGCCCGTGACCAGCCCCGCATCATCACCATGACGATGGTGACGCCATTATGATGCCGATCTTAGCCGTCTCAAGGTCGGCGTCCTCGCCGACATCGGCATGCCCAGCGGCCGGCTAACACCCTGGACCTGAGAAGGACGGCCCCGCACACCGCGCGGCACCCCAGCAGACCCCCACGGAACGCACGAGCCTGCTTGACATCTGAGCCCATGGGATGTCTCCCACGGTTTGTCCCGCTCTCCCACGGTTTGTCCCGCTCTCCCACGGTTTGTCCCGCTCTCCAACAGGCCTGGGCCGGACCACTCCCCAGCCCACCGCATCCCACCGACCAGGCCCAATCCCCAAACTTGATCACATGGCACCAGGTCGTAGGAACCTTCACGACACCCGGCAGCGGGTGGCGGCGGTCTGTCGATCATGACCGTGGGTCCCTGCGTGAGCTTGGCCAAAATCGGGGTGTCGTTAACGAAGCTGCCAGGAACCGCAATCCGTAGTATACCGCCTGGTCAGCGCACCGCAGCCGCAGCGCTTCGGTGCTCCAGACAGCGCCCAACCCGGAAAACGATCAGTGTCGTGACCAGCAGCAACAGCCGCGTTTGCGGCTCATGACACCGTTGTTACCGACACCCCTACTAACCAAGCTGATCCGAGGTATAGGCGCAGCCGGACGCCCCAGCGACCCCGGCACCTCCGGGGTCAGCCCCATGGTATTGCCAACCGCCGATTTTCTGGCGTTTACGAAGCCGCCCCGACGTTTCCATACCGAGCTTTCCATACTGAGCACTGGTGTCGAGTAACCAAAATTTATCTCCGTCCTCTCGTCCGACCCGGATAAGTGCGCGGACTGTTAGGTCTTCACCGTCGCGCGGACCAATTCCCGCCGACATACGCATTCGCCTCCGCTTAGTAGCGGCGGGTACTTATCCATTCACAAGTCCACGCGCCGACGCGTGATGGACTGGTTGGCCTGGTCCCTGGCCTTCGAAAAGGAGATTTGGCGATGAGAAAATCGGTGCCGGAGCAGCAGATGGCTAACCATGCGGCCGACACAGTCCTAACGACAGTTCGTCAGCAATTGGAACAGCTGATCCTACAGCTTGACTCGGTTCCCGACAATCATACCCGGCGCCGCGTTGCGAACAGAATGGTGAGGTACAGTCTCCAGACTGTCCTCGCCGTAATTGACCAGATGCAGCAGCACGTCGGTGAAGGCGAGGCTGACGAAGAAGCTGCAGTTTACAGCATTCTAGCCGAACACCTTGCGCGTGAACTGGGGCTACCTGAAGAGGTGGTATTCCGCGCCGTCATCGATCTATGCGCCGGTCCCGACCCACATGCACTGACCACCGGTCTTCCCCCGGCCGACCCACGCATCACAACGGACCTTCGGGGCTCGATTGTGCAGATCATGGTGCGCTACGAAGCGCCGAAGACCGGGTCTGTGACGCGCACGGTCAAGCTGCTCTACGGCGGTGACCAGCGAGGCGTCAAAGAGCGCCAGGTCCAGAGCGAGATTTCCAGAGACGACCTGCCGGCTGATGTTCGCGAGCGGTTTCTACGGGAAAGCGATCGCGAGGCCACCTTTCAGCTTTACCCAAGGAGAACGTGATGCCGCTATTCATTCCCCTGCTGTTCGGCGCGTTGTTCATCGCTGGCGCCGCCGCCCTGCTGTGGTGGGAAAAGATTCTGAACTGGGCAGAGGACCACCTTAAGCCGTGGATTAGTGCCAACATGCCGTACCTGTCGCAGTACCTTGATGATGCGTTCGTCGCACTCGACAATGTGGCGGTTGAGCTCCGCAAGGCCGCCAAGAGCGCCTGGCAGCAGTTGCGTCAGGTGCTCATCAAGCAGGTGGCGGGGTTCGTCCGCCACGACGACGGCAAGTGGACGCTGCGGATCACCTCCTGGCTGGCCACACAGAACTCGACTGGGCCTGTGATCAAGAGGGAGACTGAGCAGCTTCTTTCTTGGGATGACCTCCCTGAGGAGGTGCGGGAACAATACTTCCGCGAGCACCAGACCTCGCGGGAAATCGACATCACCATGCTCCGGGATGAGCAGGTGCTAACCAATGATGTCTAGGGAGCGGAGCACCACTGTGTGGAAATTGTTTGGCGTGATCGCCGCGATCGCCGTGGCCACCACTGCTATCGCCGCCCGTCGCACGCAACGCCACAGCGCGAACGACGAGCTGTCCAACCTCATTCTGACAGCATTCAGCACTGATTGGTCGCGGCGTTTCGCCACCGACGAGGAGGCACTGCGGTCCGCCCTCGCCGAGGGTGGCGATCCACAGCTGCGGTCAAAGGTCGCGGGAGGCGTCGGCGCCGTCGACGTCAAGCTGTCCCGGCGGCCTGGTCCGGGCCGGGGCGTAGCCGCGACCGTACTGTGTGACTACCGCGCCACCGAGGAGCGTTCCAAAGCCGAGTTTGAGCTGTCCTGGGAGGACACCCCCGCGGACGTGCGGGCGGAATTTCTCCGCACCGACCACACAGAGGTTTTTCGCAAGTGGACAGCGTGATCGCGGCGGTCCAGCGATGAATTGGTACCTCATTGCTGCTGCGGTCGCGGCAGTCGGCCTGGCGGCACTCACCGTCTCGCTATGGCACGACATCAGCGACCGGGTCGCATCGTGGCTTCGTGACTACGGTCTGGAGAAGAGCAGCCTGATGGATGCGTGGGTACTACTGGATAACCAAATCAGTGGTATACGAGCGAAGCTGCGGTTGGTTACTAGGCAGCACGGCAGCCACGAGGTGGTGCTGGAGCGTACATACCGCCTTGATCAGATCGATGATCCTGAAGTGCGTGCGCAGCTCGCCAATCGCTCCACAGCCCAATTCAACGTGCTCGACTTGGTGAATTAATAGGAGGACAGATGCCCAAGAGTTGGAATTATGTGCCGCTCGACGACGGCTTCCGGGCGGAACATACCCGGGCCGCCGTGCTTAACGCATCGGAACCGGACGGCCTGGAGTTCGCGGTCCGAAAGCCCATGCGCGACCTCACCAGCCTGGTTGTGTCAGACGGGGTACGGCAGCGCCTGGAGACAGCGATTCGCCTGGTGAAATACCACGATGTGCTGTTCGACCAGTGGGACCTCAAGAGCATCGATCCGCACCGGCAAGGCATCGCATTGAACCTGTACGGGCCGCCCGGCACCGGCAAGACACTCGCCGCCGAAGCCCTGTCGGCGCATCTGGGGCACGGCTTTATTGACGTCAGCTATGCAGAGATCGAGTCTCGGTATGTCGGTGAGACACCGAAAAACATCGTTCGTTGTTTCGAAGCCGCCCGTCGACACGATGCAGTGCTGGTCTTCAATGAAGCCGACTCGATCCTCGGCAGTCGCCTCAGCAGTGTGACGCAGAGCGCAGATCACTCGGTCAACGTGTCACGGGCCGTCATGCTGGCTCAGCTGGACGAATTCACCGGCATCGTGGTATTCACCAGTAACTTTCCGAGAAACTACGATACCGCCTTTGTTCGGCGGATCCTGGCTCACGTTCGCTTCGATCTCCCGGACCAATCTACCAGGCGCCGACTATGGGCGGCCTTGCTGCCGAAGCGACTGCCACTTGCAGCCGATGTCGAGCTGGACTTGCTCGCCGAAGCCTCCGATGGGCTGGCCGGCGGGGACCTAGTCAATGTCATCCTCGCAGCGGCGGCGAAAGCCGTGGACCGCCCGGTGAAGGACTACTGCGTGCACCTCGTTGATCTGCTGGACGAGATTACTGAACTGCGCAGTGTGAAGCAGGAGATCGGCAGGCCGCACGGCGTAGAGCCGGTCGTCGTCTGGAACACCGTGGCAGCTAAGGATACCCACGGTGACATTACTGCACCAGAAGCGCGGCCTACGTAGTAGAACTGCTCCATAGACTTGGTGTCGTGAGGCGGTACTAGCAGGCTCCGTGACACCGGTCATGAGCAGGCCAGCGCACTGTATTAATCCCTACGGCGATGACACCTGGCGCTTCAATTTCAACACACGGATTAACTTCAGTGGCGGCTCGCTTTCCGTCAGGCGAGTTGGCGTCCAGATGCCCGAAAAGCACGAGGCATACAGCTGGCCCATCCCCTAACAACACACCTCAGCGGCCGGGGAAGGCCCCGAGTCATCCCATGCCTTCCGGCTGCCACCCGCTAACACCAAGAATATGGAAAGGCAAGCATCGTGACCCACGGACATCGACCCGGTCCGACCCATCGGCCGCATCGTCCCCATTAAGAGATAACCCGTGAGTTCCAAGGGTCCTCGTCGGTAAGGCGAGGACTCGGGGGTACACAGGTTTTGGACCGGGATCCGGCGCCAGAATCCGTTTTTGCTGGTCGATGGTATGTTGTCCGACTTGAAGCATAGCGGACGCTTCGGCTGTATGTGTAACCCGACAAGGCCGCGACCTGCACAAACGCGCACTGCCGCCGGATCCGGGTCCGATTCTCTCCGCGCCCCGGGCCCCCGCATCATCCGGCAAGTATCATCAGTGCCTTAGCGGGTCGCCAAGTGAGAAGACCGAGTATAGGTGACTACAAGGGGTGGACGGTGCAAAAGGTCCTGATCGATGGATCGACCCTCGCTGCGGTGACTCGACTGCTCTACTGGGGTGCCAGTCCGAACGCCCTCAACGTTTTCTCCTTGTCCCTGTTGATTGAGAGCATGATTCTGCATAACACGACTGTCGCGCTTGATACCTCGGACATAAATGATCTTGCGGGGTACGCGGAGTACTACAATGGCGCCGTTGCAGTGCACAAGCAGGGAGTCTCTTCGATCCTTGAGGACTACGGGGTTCTGGAGTCCCCAGACTTTGACTCCATGAGAGACGTACTCATCAACGCTGACTTTGATACTCGTCTCTGGAAGAGCGGCTCTGCCGAACGTGCGGCCGATGTTATCTCCTCGGCGCTATGGGAGGGGCGGTATCAGAAAGACGCCGAGATGGCGACCTACCTCGAAGATCTTCGGCGTTTTTACGAATTTCGAGTAGACACCCGAACCGTGCGCCGTAAGGCCCATGATCTCAGAAATACCGTGATCGGCAAGAAGATCTTCCGACGAGACTCGCCTGTCATGCGGCAGGCAATCCTTAAATCCTTTCCAAAGGAAATGTTGCTGGCCTCTGACGAGATGCTGTATGGTGACGACAATATCATGGAGCGGTATACCAATGCTGCTAAGAGCAGCTCATGGCAAGAATCGGCGATGTGGCGCCACCATAATAGGCGGTACTTTGTTCCGCGGCTACTCATTCGCACCCATTTTTATCTGCTTGCATCCGACGTGCTCGGGATGCCGTACCGGCCCGATGGGCTGCGAGCGCCGATCTGCTGGAAGTTTTTCTCCGGTGGCTCATTCCAGCGATACGGGCTTGATGAATGCTTCATTGACGCCGCGGAACGCGTCACCCAAGACCACGTTGAATCCATCAACCGTTTCCTAAAACGCGAGGCCTTCGTCCTCGTGCCGTTCTTCCTCACACGCGTACTTGCACAAGCTGCGACTCCCGATGATATCATCTCAATCACCTTAGAGATCCGCGAGTCGGCCGCCGCACGCAGATTACGGCAATACACCGCCGAGCTACAAGCGGCTGACGACGCCGGGGATATCGCGCACCTCGCCCGGGAAATCACCAAGTACGGCAGCATGCTGCGCGGCGAATCCGGAGTTCACGACGGTGGTGGCATCGATGCGGCGCTCAGTTTGCTGGCTTCGGGCGCGGACATGGCGCTGTCGCCCACTCCAGCCAACCTGCTCAGTAACGCGTGGAAGATCTTCTCCGGCGCAAGGCAACGCCAGCAGCAAAGAGCTTCGTGGTGGTATCGGCGAAAGACAGCGCTGATTTCCAAGACGTTGCGCGCTGACCTGGCCAGTCAGTCACTGCCCCACCTGATCACGCGCGTTTTCGGGACGGAAATGGCGCACGATGAGCTCTCGTTCCTGAGCACCGTGTTCAGCGGTTCACTCGATAGCTCCGGGCCTTGACCAGAAGTGACCCGCTCATCTGCACCTGGTGACACGATCCTTACCCACCCTTCCCCAATGGGAGAGCGGGACAAAGTGGGGGAGGCATGGGCTGCGGACCGGGCTGAACAGGTCGACGAGCTGGGTCTAGCGCTGTGGTGCAGCGGCGGCTGCGAACGACTCTCGCCGCTGGTAGCAGCGATTCGCCCACATCCCGGCCGATCTGCACGACCACGCGGCAAGCTCGCGGTTGACCTGTAGGTCGTTGCGGGCAGGCTGGGTCGTGGGCGGTGTTGTGGACGGTGGGAGTGTCGGTCAGTCCTGGTAGGTGGGAGGGCCCATCCACCAGTTGCCCGGTGCGTCCGGGTCTGTGCTGGACCAGAACTCGATGGTGGCCTGGATGAACTCCTCGGCGGAGAGCAGCCCGTCACCGTCGGTGTCGAGATGGGCGAAGGCCTCGTTGGCGTCGGCCTCGGTCAGGCCGGGGAAGTGGCCGCGCTGGAACGCCAGGAACTCTGTGGGGTTGAGCTGGCCGTCGTGGTCGGTGTCGGCGATGGCCAGGAACACCTCGGCTGCCGCGCCCACGGTGGCCCGCGCGGTGGCGGGGTCGGCGGCCAGGGTGGGGGTGTCGTTAACGAAGCTGCCAGGAACCGCAATCCGTGGTATACCGCCTGGTCAGCGCACCGCAGCCGCAGCGCTTCGGTGCTCCAGACAGCGCCCAACCCGGAAAACGATCAGTGTCGTGACCAGCAGCAACAGCCGCGTTTGCGGCTCATGACACCGTTGTTACCGACACCCCCGGTTGCCCCAGTGTGTGGTGACCTGCTGGAGCTGCTGGGCAGGTGAGTGATGGCTGGCCGGGTCAAGGTCGTGATCATCCGGTCTCGGTGGTGCTGGCTCTTGCCGCCGCGGCGGTGGTCGCCGGAACGAGGGGCTACACCGCCATCACCGGCTGGGTCAGCGATGTTCCGGCTGCTGGCCTCCCGGTAGTTTCCAGCGTAAAAACAACGAAAATGCAGGTCAGCGGCCATGTCAGCCTCCTGGCCAGAGGCCAGCCCCCCGAGGCTGTGACCAGGTAATCCGTTGTTTTTACGCTGGAAACTACCGGGAGGCCCACCGCGCTATCTTTGCCTCGATCGTGTGACCGGCTGCGCGTCCTGAACACCGTGCTGGGACCGCTGACCACCATCCATCAGCGCCGGTGTCGCCGAGCTGCGAGAGCGGCTGACCGTCACCGCCGTCTAACACCAGGAGGGGAAACAACGTGAGCAAACACGAGAAGGAAGACCCCAAAGACAAGTACGTGAAGAACGGGTACGAGCGTAAAGATCCACCACGTGAGGATCCGGGTGGAAAGCACGGGAAGCCGGACATGGACGACAAAGGTAAAGGTAAGGACGACAAGGACACGAAGAAGTGACCGTCACGGTGCCATCGTCGTGGGCTGAGCTGGTGGAGGACCTGATGGCCGAGGGGGTGCTGAATGAGCCGTGGCGGTCAGCGTTTCTGGCGGTTCCCCGCGAGCTGTTCATCCCCGAAGTGATCTGGCGTGAGGATGGGGATGGTCTGGTGGCGCTGCACCGTGCGGAGAATCCGCAGGAATGGCTGCGGCAGGCCTACGGGCCGCGCTACGTGATCACTCAGGTCGATGACGGCACCCCGGCCGGACCGGACGGACGCGGCCGGGTACCGACCAGCTCGGCCTCGCGCCCAGACATTGTCGCGCTGATGCTGGCGGCCGGTCAGGTCAAGCCGGGGATGCGGGTACTGGAGATCGGCACTGGTACCGGCTACACCGCCGCACTGCTCGCGCACTACCTCGGTGCCAGCAACGTCACGACGATCGAGATCGATCCCGAGCTGGCGGCACGGGCGCGGACCGCGCTGAGCACTGCCGGTTACGGTGAAGTGACCGTGATCATCGGTGACGGGGCGTGCGGGCACCCCGCTGGAGCACCTTTTGATCGGGTGCTCTCCACCGTCGCCGCGCCCCGGGTGCCCTATCCATGGGTGGCGCAGACCCGGCCTGGGGGACTGGTGGTCACCCCGTGGGGCAGCGCCTACAAGCACGCCGGGCTGCTCTCGTTCACCGTCCACGCGGACGGCAGCGCCACTGGGGGCTTGGTTAACACCACCATCTCCTTCATGGAACTACGCGACCAGCGGATTCCCTGGCCCGAGATCACCGACGTGGTGCGCGACACCGACATCTCCGAGCTCACCTACACCGACCTGCACGCTGCGGAGGTCTGCAACGACGACGCACCTGTCGCGATCGCACTTCAGGTGCCCGGTTGCCACCGCGAGTATGTCCCCGCCACCGATGACGAGGGCCACTGGTGCGTGTGGTTCCTGGATGCGGGCACCCGGTCCTGGGCCCGCTTTGACTACCAGCCCGGTGCCCGGCGCTGGCCGGTGCACCAGTTCGGGCCCCGCAGGCTCTGGGACGAGATCGCCACCGCCTACCAGCACTGGGAACACCTCGGCCGGCCCGCTGCCACGAGCTGGCGATTCACTATCACCGCAGATCACCAGCAGGCCTCCCGGTAGTGCGGGTAGCAGACTGGTGGGCTCACGTATTCAACTGTAACTGCGACGGGTTGCATTTGATGCGAGAACTCGTCGCTGTCTACTGGGTCTGGAGTTGACCTGGGCGTTTGCTGAGCGGGGAGGTGTTGAGCGTACCTGGCCGCCCGCCTCGATCAGTTCCGATCTCGCCCCCGGTGACCTGCCATTTTGGCAATATCGTGCGCCTAGGGGGCTGTTGCGTTGGCGGAGGGCGGGGCCAGGCAGGCTGAGCTGATGCGCCGTCGCCACCGTCGAGTACCTCCGCCGAGGTCGGGTTTCGCTGGGTTCCGCTTCCCCCGTGAGGTCATCGTGCCGGCGGTGCGGTGGTACCTG
>Ga0213882_10000752_pt1 | contig 10423 bp, 11 predicted proteins | sample BarmaccoBMER_R09_FD_160106 | JGI IMG/M metagenome (GOLD analysis project Ga0213882, IMG submission 160106) | Barbacenia macrantha exposed rock microbial communities from rupestrian grasslands, the National Park of Serra do Cipo, Brazil - ER_R09 ...
TATGGCGGCCGGCAATGCACCATGGTGTCTGCCGAGGATCCGCGGATTGCCGGGGGAATGTTGTTGTTGTCCTACCCACTGCATCCTCCCGGCGCCGCCGCTAAGCCGCGAGTGGAACATTTCTCGTCTCTTCGCATACCTGCTTTGTTTGTGCATGGTACGCGCGATCCCTTCGGCACGATTGAAGAGATGCAAGGCGCCGTCGCGCTAATCCCCGCGCGCACGAAGCTGGTTACGGTTCAAGGCGCCGGCCACGGAGTGCCGGAGGCCACGGCCGCATCGATGCCGGGCTGGCTGTCGGAGATCATAGATGTTTGATGCTACGCGAGAATATCGCCAGGGTTGAGGACCGGATCGAGAACGCAGTGCGCCGCGCGGGCCGCGGACGCTCGGATGTGACGCTTGTCGCCGTGACAAAAAAATTTCCGGCGCGCGTCATTCGCGAAGCATTCGATCTCGGCCTGCGAGTGTTTGGCGAGAATTACGTGCAAGAGTTTGAGTCGAAGCACGGCGAGGTCAAGGACCTCGCGGGCGCCGAGTTTCATCTCATCGGGCATTTGCAATCGAATAAATCGCGCGTCGCCGGGGATCTATTTAGCGCCATTGAAACCGTGGACTCTCCGAAGCTCGCCAAGCGGCTCGATGGCGGCGGCAAGGCGATTGAAGTGATGATCGAGGTCAAGCTGTCGGAAGAGGAAACCAAAGCCGGGGCGGCCCCGGAAGAACTGCCTGCCCTGATCGACTGCATTCGCGGCTGCGCGAACCTGCGGCTGACCGGACTGATGACCATGCCGCCGTGGAATGACGATCCGGAAGTCACGCGGCCATACTTTCGGCGTCTCGCCGAACTGGCTCGCGCGCATTCGCTGCCTAAACTGTCCATGGGCATGTCGCACGATTTTGAAGCCGCAATCGACGAAGGAGCGACGCATATCCGGGTAGGCACGGCGCTCTTCGGCCGCCGTCCGAAATGAAAGTTGGCTCGTTCGCGCCTCTTCCGCCCGCTCGCACGGGTGTTGCAGATTATGCTGCGACGCTTCTTTCCGCCCTAAGCCGATACGGTGAGACAACCGCAAACGCTCACGACGCCGATGTCGCGCTCTATCACATCGGCAACAATCAACTGCACCGTGAAATATATGCGCGCGCAGTGAGCCGGCCCGGCGTTGTGGTTCTGCATGACGCCGTCCTGCACCATTTTTTTTTGGGCACGCTCAGCCGCGCAGCCTACATCGAAGAGTTCGTCTACAACTACGGCGAATGGAACCGAAGCTTGGCGGAGACGCTGTGGGCGACCCGGGCGCGCTCGGCGGCCGATCCGCGCTACTTCGAATACCCGATGCTGAAACGGCTGGTTTGCGCCTCGCGCGCGGTAATCGTACATAATCCTGCGGCGGCCCGGATCGTACGCGCGCACAACCCGCAGGCACGCGTGATCGAGATCCCGCATTTTTTCGAAAGTCCAGTGTTGCCGGATCCAGTTGACAGAGTCCGATTTCGAGATCGCCTCGGGCTTAGGCCGAGAACGTTACTGGTTGGAGTGTTCGGGCATCTGCGCGAAACCAAGCGCCTTCCGGTGCTTCTGCGGGCGATGCAGCGGGTCTGGGCGGCCGGCATCGATGCCGTGCTGCTGGTTCAAGGCGATTTCACCTCGCGCGATCTGAAGCGGTCGCTAGCGCCGCAGCTTGATCGCCATCCCACAATCCTTCGAGCCGGATTTTTGAATGCAGGCGACTTCTGGAAGTGGGCAGCAGCCACAGATGTCTGCGTAAATCTTCGCTTTCCCACGGCCGCCGAAACCTCCGGCATCGCGATCTCGATGATGGGTATCCGAAAGACAGTCGTGTTTTCAGAGGGAGAGGAGATAGCCCGAATTCCGGAAAACGCATGCTTACGCGTAGACCGGCGCCCTGGCGAGGAGGACACCCTTGCGGAATATCTACGCTGGCTAGCAGGGGACCGCGAGGCAGCGCTGGAAATCGGATCCCGCGCGGCAGTTCATATCTCGGGTGAACACGCGTTGGACAAAGTCGCGTCGCGATATTGGCAGGTACTAGCGAGTTCTTACTGAATTTAGCCTGTGCGGAACAAGGCATTCCGAAAGCCGCGTTATCGCCACACGCCGGACCGCGGATTGGTTGCTCGCCAACTCCTCGACGAAGTCGAGCGCGGTGAGACGTCAATCATCACGAGGCACGGCCGGGCAATCGCCCGCATTGTTCCGGAGCGCGCTCGCCGGCAGGAAGAAATCGATCGAGCTCACGCCGCGATATTGGAGCTTCGCAAGCACGCGAAAAAGGTGACGGTCACAGAGATTCTTCCGCCCGCGACGAGGGCCGTAAGCGCTGATGGCGTTCGTATTGGATGCAGCCGTCGTAGCGTGCTCGGCACGTCCTGAAGAATCACTCGAGAACCTAATAGCAGAAGTTGGCAGCCCGCAGTGGGGCAGGCTTAAGCCCGGCTTAAAGCCTGCGGCGGGCTTCATGCCGCCGGTGCGGTTATCGAACCTCTGCAATTAAAGCCTAGCCCAGCGAATCCGCGAGTCCGCTGATCTTTGGGGCGAACCATCTGAGGCGAAGGCCGCCCTTTCTGTGTTATCCTGACAACGGTTGTCGCCTGCAGCGCCTCGCGGCAACTTCCTAGACAATCTTTATGCCAAAGCTAAAGACCCATAAGGGTGCGGCCAAGCGGTTCAAGAAGACGGCAACCGGCAAGATTAAACGCCGGCATGCATTCGCCCGTCACATCTTGACCTCGAAGGCGCGCTCGCGGAAACGGCGCCTGGGCCAAGGGAAAGTGGCGGACGACGCCAACAGCCCCGAAATCCATCGCATGCTTCCTTACTAACCCCCGTTTTTGCGGGGACCGGTGGACAGTGCGCCGCACGTGCCTGATTCGCCGCATTTGAATTTCTACAAGGAGAGACAAACGTGCCGAGAGTAAAACGTGGTACGAAGCGCCGTAACAGCCGGCGCAAAACACTCGCCCTCGCCAAGGGCTTTTTCCTTACTAAAAGCAAGCTGTATCGCGCAGCGCAGGAAGCGGTCGAGAAGTCGCTGCGGTACGGTTACGTGGGCCGCCGGCTTAAAAAACGCGATTTCCGGTCGCTGTGGATCGTGCGCATTGGCGCGGCTTGCCGGGCCGGGGACATTTCCTACAGCCGGTTCATGAGCGGCTTGAAAAAAGCAGGCATCGAGCTCAACCGCAAAACTCTTGCGGACATGGCCATGAACGATCCCCAGGCGTTCAGCGCGCTTGTAAGCCAGGCCAAGACGGCGCTCGATCAGGCTCCAGCGGCGGTAAAGGCGTAAAACATGGATTCCGCGGCTCCCCTTTTGCAATCTGAATCGCTCGAAGACGATGCTCTCGCCAGTCTGGAGGATCGCATTCGCCGCGCCGTCGATCTGGTAGCAACGCTGCGCGGAGAACGCGACTCGGCGCTGGCCGAGGTAGATGCGGCGCGCAAGGCGAATAGCGCCGCTTCATCCGAGAATCAAAAACTCCGGCAGGAGATCGATACGCTTCGCACCGAGCGAAAGCAGGTGAAGGCGCGGATCGAAAAGCTGCTGGGACAGATGGAGCTGTTGTAGCCGGCGGCCATGGACTCGGCGGGCTCGAACACGGTTCGCGTCACAATCTTCCACCAACAATACTCGGTCACCGCGACCGAGGAATCGGGCGATATCGAAGCGCTTGCGCAGGAGATCGATGAACTCATGACCTCCATCGCGCAGCGCGCTGGAAACATCGATGCCACGCGCGTGGCCGTTCTCGCGTGTCTGCATTTGGCGGACCGGCAGCGCACCATTGAGCGGGAGCTAGCCGCCTTGAAAGCGCGCGTGAGCGATAAATCGCGCCAGTTTTCAGTGTTGTTAGACCGGGCGATTGAGTAAGGGCGGAGCAGGCTCGAGTTCTGCGAAACGAAACCGCGGAGGCTAATCCTTTTCGTTCGCCGCGGCCGCGGCATCAGCCGCATCCCCAGCATTCTTATAACGCACGATCACAGAAATTCGCCGGTTCGACGCCGCTTCGGGATTATTTTTATCGCGCAGGTTCTGCGAAGCGAACCCGCGCACCTGGACGACCTGCCCCTCGCGGAGACCGTTTGCCTGCATGATCCGCCGCGCCGCATTGGCGCGGTCCGCCGAAAGCTCCCAGTTGGTGTAGTCCGTTCGGCCAAATGGCCGCGCATCCGTATGGCCCTCGATCAGCAAATCGTTTTCGAGTTTCCCGAGCTGCTCTGCGAGGCTAATAATCAACTCTTCCCCTATGCCGGTCGGAACCGGACTCCCCGATTGAAAAAAGTTCCCCTTCTCGCTTTCCAATAACTCTACACGGAGCCCTTCGCCGGTCACGCTCATTTGAACGTAATCCTTCAATTTCTCGAACTCGGGGCTCCTCTTCAGCGCTTGTTCTAACTGATCCTTCAGGCGCGACATATTTTCTTTATTGATTGAAACCGTTTCACCGGTTCCCGTGGTGGCGCTCCCGGCATGCTGGCCGGTTCCGGAAGGATCGCGGAAATACGCGCTGATTGCTTTCCTTATTCTCTCGCTCGATCCCATGAGCCATAACACGATGAACAGCGCCATCATCGCGGTCACGAAATCAGCGTATGCGACCTTCCACGCGCCACCGTGGTGTCCGCCGTGCCCGCCCTTCTTCCGGACGACAATTAGAGGACGGTTCTGATCGCTCATTTGTCGTCTTTCCCCGCGGCGGCGCCCGCCGCCGATCCGCCCCTGCAAGCAGCTTCAAACTCCTTAAAGCTCGGCCGTAATCCGGAGGGTATGCTGCGCCGCGCAAACTCCACTGCCAGCATCGGAGACGATCCCCGCACGAATGCCATCACTCCCTGCCGGAGACAGCGCAGATAATCGGTTTCGGCGTCATTCAGCTTTTGCAGATTCAAAGCCAGCGGCCCGAGGAATCCATAGCACAGCAGAATGCCCAGAAACGTCCCCACCAGCGCCGCGGCCACTTTGTGCCCGATCTCCTCCGGAGGCCCTCCCAGCGCTCCCATGGTGATTACGACCCCCAGCACCGCCGCGACAATCCCCAATCCCGGCAGCGAATCCGCCACAGTCGTAAGGGCGCTCACGGGCTGCGACGCTTCGTGGTGGTGAACGTCCATATCCGCCTCCATCATCTGGTCCAAATCGAACGCCGCCACGCCTCCGCTGATGGCCATGCGCAGCGTATCGCACACGAAAGCAGTGGCATGATGGTTCGCCAGAAATTGCGGGTATTTCGTGAATATCTGGCTTTTATCGGGGCTCTCAATATCCTCCTCCAGCTTCACCATCCCCTGCTTGCGCGCCAGCATGAACAGATCGCTGAGCATTTTGAGCGAGCTCAGATAGAAAGCCTGATTGTACTTGCTCCCCTTTAGCACTGCAATCAATCCGGAAACGATCCTCGTAATGGTCGAGAGCGGATTGGCGATCAGCAGCGTGCCTAGCCCCGCCCCGCCGATAATCACCAACTCCGCGGGTTGAAGAAGCACCTTGAGCTGGCCGTGCTCCATCAAATACCCACCCATTACTGCACCCAAAACAACGACGAATCCGATAATGGCAAACATGTAGTGGAAGGTTAACCCAGTAAATGGCTCATCGTCAGAAGTGGATCAGGCTTTAAAGTGGGGCAGGTTGCCAACCTGCGGCGGGTTGCGAACCCGCCTGGCCGATGCGTGCACAAATCGCCCGGCGCGATGGCAATCGGGCGCGAAGCGCACCGTCAAATCGTTTCAAAGTGCGCTAAACTTTTCCCTTGCGGCCAATGCCCCTGGAGCTCCAACACCGCGACATCGAAAGCTCAACGGCGCTCGTCACCTTGAGTGGCAGACTACTGCTCGGCAAAGAGTCGCAAGAACTCGCCGCGCTGGTCCCGGAATTGATCGCCACCGGCCATAAGAACCTGATCTTCGATTTAAAGGGCGTGACTCACATCGATTCCACCGGTATCGGCCGTTTCATCGATACCTACACGCGCCTGATGAAGATCGGCGGCAAAATGCGCCTGATCTGCTCCACAGGCGCCGTCCGCGATTCCTTTCACGTGACACGCCTCGACACGGTGTTCTCGTTCTACCCGACAGTGGAAGCCGCCTGCCAAGGTCTGACGTAGACAGAGTAGGCTTTTAGCACCAGCGACCGGATAGACCCGCCGCTCGGCGCGCCGGAACGTAATTCGTCGCCAAGCCCAGCAGCGCCAAGACAGTGTGACAGAGAAATACGAAACCGGATGCTTCACAGGCCAAGGGCCAATGGCGATCGCGTTGAAGACCTTTCAGATGCGCCCCACTCCGCAGCGGAGGCTCCCTCTCGAAGCTCTTCAACCCCCCAGCAAGGTACCCGCCCCGATCCCACCCGACTGCGCCAGCTCGCCCGCGCTGACCTTCTTCCCGTCCTCGAAGCGAGCCTTCAGCACCTCAATCACCCCGCCCTGCGCGACGATCTTGAAGCTCTGGGCCGTGACATCCGCCACTTCGCCGGTCTTGCCCGGCACGTCGGCAAACCGCCGAAACACGGTCTTGCGTGCTTCAAAAATCTGAAGCTTTTTGCCGTTCACGCTAGTCCACGCGCCCGGGGCCGGATTGCACCCGCGAATCAGGTTATAAACGTGATCCACAGGCTTCGCCCAATCGATCTTCGCCTCACCGGCTTTGCACCAACCTTCATAGCTCGCCTGCGATTCGTCCTGCGGCGCCTCTTGGTGCTTACCTGCAAGCACCAGATCCGCCGCTTCCAATAAAGCTTGCACCCCCATTGGAAACAGCCTATCGAAATAGACCGAGCCGAGTGTGTCGTCGGGACCGATCGGCGTCCGTTTTTGAAGAATCACCGCCCCTTCATCCAGCCCGTCGGTAGGCCGGAAAATCGTAAGCCCCGTTTCCGTATCGCCTTTGATAATCGGCCAGTTGATCGAGCTCGGTCCTCGATACTTCGGCAACAGCGACGGATGATACTGAATGGTCCCGTGCTTGGGGATGTTCACGAATTCCTGCGGCGCAAACTGGGTGACGAACGCCATTATGCCGATGTCCGCGCCCGCGTTCCGCATCGCCTCTGAAGCCTCGGGCGCACGCAGGGATTTGAACTGATAAACCGGCAACCCCTTTTCCTGCGCCCGCGCCCGCAAGGCGTCCGCGCGCGCGCCTTCTTTTTCCCGCGCGCAAAATACGCCCGAAATCTCGTCGCCGCGCCCGGCAAACGCATCCAAAACCGCTTTTCCAAAATCCTGCTGCCCGATGATCGCGATCTTCATCGGGCTATTGCGCCTTCGCAGGTTTCGGCGGCAACGAAAATGCGCCGGCCTGTTTCTTCGCCTCGATCTCGGCATCGCTCCAGCCGAGCACTTCTTTTAACACCTCGGCCGTATGCTCGCCCAGCAGTGGCGACCGCTTAACCTTCGCTGGCGAGGCTGAAAGCTTGATTGGCATTCCGACGTTGAACCAGTTCCCACGTTCGGGGTGGTCGAGTTCCAACCACATCTCTCGCCCGCGCACGTGCTCGTCGTTGGCCAAATCCTCTGTGGACATGATCAACCCGGCAGGCACATCCAGCTCATTCAGAACCGCCATGAATTCGCCCTTCGTGTACTTCGAAGCGAACTTCTCGATGAGCGGCCACATCTCGTTCTGGTTCTTGCGCCGGTCGCCGATCTTCGCAAAGCGGGGATCGTTCACCAAATCCGGCAGGCCCAAATCCGGGCCGATCCGCTTGGCCAGCGGCTCCCATACGGCCTCTTGCACCACGATGTACACGTAATCGTTCGGCCCGCCGGGCTTGCACTTGATCGCATACCCAAGCTGCCCTCCGCCGGAATCGTTTCCAGCGCGCGGAGTCGCCTTCAAACCCTTGGTCGGAACCGAGAATTCCGAAAGCTCCTGCCTGGTCAACCGTTGATGATCACGAAACTTCACGCGGCACAGGTTCATCACGCCGTCCATCATGGCGACCTCGACATATTGCCCCTCGCCGGTGCGCTCGCGCTGGTGCAGCGCGGCCAGCAGCCCGATTGCAAGATGCAGCCCCGTTCCCGAGTCGCCGATCTGCGCTCCCGTCACGTAAGGCGGGCCATCCGGCACTCCCGTCGTGCTCATGGCTCCGCCCATCGCCTGCGCGACGTTCTCGTAAGCCTTGAAATCCGCGTACGGGCCCGAAGAGCCAAACCCCTTAATCGAACCCATGATTACGCGCGGATTAATCTCGTGGACCTTTTCCCATGGAAATCCCAGGCGGTCGAGAACGCCCGGCCCGAAATTCTCCATCAGGATGTCGCTCTTTTTCAACAAATCCACGAACACCGCCTTGCCATCGGGCGACTTCATATTGACGGTAATTGAACGCTTGTTGCAGTTCAGCATCGTGAAATACAAGCTGTCCGCATTGGGCACGTCGCGAAGCTGGCCGCGCGTCGCGTCGCCGGCGGGCGATTCCAGCTTGATTACGTCCGCGCCCATCCATGCCAGCAGTTGCGAGGAGGTCGGCCCCGCCTGTACATGCGTCATATCCAGGACGCGGATTCCCTTGAGTGCTTCCATCTAACTGTGTATCTCCTTCATTGCTAGCGAGTAGATTACCAGTATAGAAGGTGGTCTCCGGTTGGTCCGTTCAACCGGGGTTCGGGTTATCGAACCCGATTGTCATGTAAACATCTGAGCCTAACTCCGGCATGCGGTATTGTGGGAAAACACCACACAACGATGATCGGTTCTCCCATCACTCCCAGAGAAAAAGATTTTGCCACCTGGTATCAGGACGTTGTCATTCAGGGAGATATGGCGGAACCGGCGGAGATCGTCAAGGGCTGCATGGTCATAAAGCCCAACGGTTGGGGCGTATGGGAGCGCCTGCAGCGCGAACTGGACGACCGGTTCAAAGCCACCGGCCACGAGAATCTGTATTTGCCTCTGCTGATTCCCGAAAGCTTCTTGAAGAAGGAAGCCGAGCACGTCGAAGGGTTCTCGCCCGAGCTCGCCGTGGTCACAGTCGCGGGCGGCAAGGAGCTCGAAGAGCCGTACGTCATTCGCCCCACTTCGGAAACCCTGGTCGGACACTTCTTCGGGAAATGGATTCAGAGCTACCGCGACCTTCCACTGCTAATCAATCAATGGGCCAACGTCATGCGGTGGGAACTGCGCACGCGGATGTTCCTGCGCACCACCGAATTCCTCTGGCAGGAGGGCCACACCGCGCACGCCTCGCATGAGGAGGCATTGGAAGAAGTGCTGCGCATGCTCGACGTCTACGCCGATGTCGCCGAAAACGTAATGGCGATGCCTGTGATCAAGGGTGTGAAAACGAGTTCGGAAAAATTCGCGGGCGCGCTGCGATCTTACTCGATCGAAGCCATGATGCAGAACGGCCTCGCCTTGCAGGCCGGCACCAGCCATGACCTCGGCCAGAACTTCGGCAAGGCGTTTGACGTTCAATTTCAAAGCAAAGAAGGCAAACTGGATTACGTTTGGCAGACAAGCTGGGGCGTCAGCACGCGTCTGATCGGGGGTCTGATCATGACCCATTCGGATGATAAGGGACTCATTCTGCCGCCCAAAGTCGCTCCCCGTAAAGCGGTAATCGTTCCCATTTATCGCAAGGACGAGGAGCGCGCGCAGGTGATGGAAACGGCATCGAAAATCGCCCGCGAGCTTGGCGCGCATTTGGACGCTCGCGAAGGTCAAACGCCAGGCGCGAAATTCTTCCATTGGGAGCGCCGCGGCGTGCCCGTGGTATTCGAACTCGGCCCGCGCGATGTCGCCGCCGGCAAGATCGTCATCAAGCGGCGCGATACCGGAACCAAGGAGCCCATTGCGCAATCTGAGGCGGCGGTTACGCTCGCCGAAACCCTCGACCTGATGCAGCGCGACCTTTTTGCGAAAGCCCAGCAAAGATTGATGTCGAACACCGTGCTGGCGAACTCAATTCAAGAAGTGGAAGAAATGCTGGCGGACGCGACTGCCGAAAAAGGCGGGGGCAAATTCGTTATGGCGCACGCCAAAGACGCCCCCGAAGTGGATGCCCGCATGAAAGAGTTCAAGGCCACCGTCCGCAACATCCCTCTCACTGACGGCTACGACGGTCCGGGCAAATGCATCATTACCGGCGAAAATGTCGACCGCCGGGTGGTTATAGCGAAAGCATATTAGGCCGATGCGGAAGCCGGTTATCGCGGGCAATTGGAAAATGTACAAGACGGCCGCGGAAACGCAGTCGTTTTTAAAGACGTTTGCGCCGTTGGTCGCCGGTGTGAATAAGGCGGAAGTCGTCGTCTGTCCACCTTTCGTCAATCTTCCGGCAGCCGTCGAATCGGCGCGCGGCACGAACATCGAAATCGGGGCTCAGGATGTGTACTGGCTAAAGGAAGGCGCCTACACCGGCGAGGTCTCAGCTCCCATGCTCTCGGCGATCGACTGCCG
>Ga0213882_10000753_pt1 | contig 10401 bp, 9 predicted proteins | sample BarmaccoBMER_R09_FD_160106 | JGI IMG/M metagenome (GOLD analysis project Ga0213882, IMG submission 160106) | Barbacenia macrantha exposed rock microbial communities from rupestrian grasslands, the National Park of Serra do Cipo, Brazil - ER_R09 ...
TGGTTCTCCGAGCGCCTTCGCCGGCCGGCGCCCGCGCCTGCCACGATCAGCGGTCAGCCGGCTGACGTCCAGACGGCGCTGACCCGTGCTGCGGGGCTGCTGCGCCGGTCACGCCGTCCGCTGCTGTACGGCTTCGAGGCGGCCACGGTGGAGGACGCGCGCGCCGCCGTCGCCCTCGCCGACCGGCTCGAAGCGCTGATCGCGACCGAAAGCGTGTCCGCCAGCTGGACGGGCGCCCCGGCTGTCCCACTGCGCGGCACCTCTACCGCCACCCTGGGCGAGATCCGCGATCGTTCTCGGCTGGTGATCGTCTGGCGCGAGGATCCGGAGACGACCCATCCCCGGCTACTGGAACGGATCGGCTTCGAGGGCGGCGCGTCTTCCCGGCTCGGGGCGAAGCGCAGGCTGCTCGTCGTCGACGACCGTGAGACCACCACCGCTCGGCGCGCTGATCTGCGGCTACGCTGGGCGCGGGAGCGCGACCTCGATGCGCTCACCACCCTGCACTTGATGCAGCGGCGACTCAGGCCAGCGAGCGACGTCGAGGGCGAGCTTGTCGCACTGCTTGAGCACATCAACGAGGTGCCCCACATCGCGTTCGTTTACGGAGGCGGCCTAACCAACGGTGCAGGCGGCCAGCGGCGAGCGCTCGCGCTGCACGAGCTGGTACGGGCGCTCTGTCACGAGCGCCACGTGGTCACGCTGGCGCTGCCCAGAGGCACCGGGACCACGGGCGCGCAAGATGTACTGGCCTGGCAGACCGGCTATTGCCCCAACGTCGATCTCTCAAGCGGCCATCCGGAGCTGGCGACCGCGACGCAGCCACTTGCCGCCGACCAGGAGGGCGTCGATGTCGCGCTGCGCATCGAGGGCGCTCAGGCGCGGCTACCCGCCGGTGCCGCGGAGATCGCGCTCTGTAGCGCGCCCGCGGGCGCGGACGTCGACGTGTCGATCCGCACCGCGGCCGCCGGCGTGGAGGCGGCCGGCACCGCTCACCGACTGGACGGCGTCCCGCTGACGTTGCAGGCGCCGCTGGCCGGCGACGCGCCCACAGCGGCCGCCCTCCTGACGCGGCTGCTCGCGGAGATCGAGCGGTGACAGCGATCCGGATCAGCGGTGGTCAGCTTTACGACCCCGCCAACGACGTTGATGGCGAGATCCGCGACGTATGCCTGCAGCACGGCAAGGTCGTCGCCGAGGTCGGTCCCGAGGCACGGAGAATTGACGCCCGCGGGATGGTGATGATGCCCGGCGCCGTCGACATCCACGCCCACATCGCGGGCCCGAAGGTCAACGCCGCGCGCAAGCTCTCGCCCGACGAGCGCCGCAACGATCCCGTGGATCGGACGGAGCTTTTGCGCTCGGGCACCGGTGGTCTGGTTCCCTCAACGTTCATCACCGGTTACCGCTACTCGCTGCTGGGCTACACCACCGTCGTCGAGGCGGCCGCCCCGCCACTGGCTGCGCGCCAAGTGCTTTCCGAGCTGCGCGACACCCCGATGATCGACAAGGCTTTCCTGATCCTGATGGGCAACAACCAGGTGCTGTTCGAGTTGATCCGCCAGTCTGGCGGAGGCGCCTCGGCCCGGCTGCGCGCCGCGGTCGCGTGGTGGCTTCACGCGACCGGCGGCTACGGCGTCAAACTCGTCAACCCCGGCGGGGTGGAGGTCTGGAAGCAGGGCGGCGGCAATGTCAACTCGCTCGACGACGAGGTCGCGGGCTTCCGGGTGACCCCGCGCCAGGTGCTGGAGGCGATCGGCGGGGCCGTGCACGAACTCGGGCTGCCGCATCCCGTCCACATTCACGCCAACAATCTCGGCGTGCCCGGCAACGCCGACACCACGGTTGAGACGATGCGGACTCTGTCGGGGCGCCAGGCGCACTTTGCCCACCTCCAGTTTCACTGCTATGGAGGCCGTCCCGGGGGCCTACCACGCTCCCGTGCACCCGAGCTGTTGGACTACTTATCGTCGCATCCCGAGCTCACCGCCGACGTCGGCCAGGTGATGTTCGGGCCCGCGGTAACGATGACGGCCGATGCTCCAGTTTCGGCCTTGCTTCGCGATCTCGGGGGCGGCAAGTGGCTCAACCACGACACCGAGGTCGAGACAGGGTGCGGGATCGTCCCCTACACGTATCGGGCTGGAAACTATGTCCACGCCCTGCAATGGGGCATCGGACTGGAGCTGTTCTTGCTGGGCCAGAACCCCTGGCAGGTGATGCTCTCAACCGACCATCCCAACGGAGGCTCGTTTCTCTCCTACCCGAGGCTGATCCGGCTGCTGATGGACCGCGCCTTCCGCGAAGATCAGATGAGACGCGCCAACCAGCGAGCGATCCGCCGCACCGCGCTGCGCGACGGGCTGGACCGCGAGTACACGCTGAACGAAATCGCGATCATCACCCGCGCCGCGCCGGCGCGCCGGCTCGGCCTGCGCGACAAGGGCCACCTCGGCATCGGCGCCGACGCCGACGTGACGATCTACCACGATCGCGCCGACCGCGAGGAGATGTTCGCCACCCCTCGCTACGTGATCAAGGGCGGCGAGGTGCTCGTCGAGGAAGGCGACCTGCGCCGCGCCGACGAGGGGACGCTGCTCTGCACCCGCGCCGCCTTTGATCCCGAGGTGAGCGGCGTTCTGAAGCCACTCTTCGGCGAGCGCTACACGGTGGCGTTCGAGCACTACCCGGTCCGCGATCCAGCGCTGCGCGAGCCGGCGCGCATTGTCGAGGCAGGCACATGACTCGGGCGCGCCGCCCTGAGGCAGCCCCGTTCCCCCGGCGCCGGAGCGCCAGAGCGTGAGCTCGTACAGGCTTGGCGCCACGAGGGTGGCCGATACGTTCGCCGAGGCGTTTCCGATGCGTTTTTCCCGTCTGGTGATCACGGCCGCCACCGCGGACTGGGTCCACCAGGCGGCAAGCTCCGCAACCGGGTTTGCCACATCGGTGATCGGCTGCAAGTGCGAGGCGGCGATCGAGCGTCCGCTGGGTGCCGCACAGACGCCCGACGGCCGGCCAGGAGCGGCCGTGCTGCTGTTCGCGATGGACCGCGAGGGCGTCGGCAAGCGCCTCATCGAACGCGTCGGCCAGTGCGTCATGACCTGCCCCACGACGGCGTGTTTCGATGGGCTACAGGGCGCCGAGAGGACGGTGCCGCTGGGGGCCAGTCTGCGCTACTTCGGCGACGGCTTTCAGGCCAGCAAGTTGATCGCGGGGGAGCGGTTCTGGCGGATCCCGGTGATGGAAGGCGAGTTCTTGGTGTGCGACTCGGCCGGGGTCGGCCGCGGTGTTGGCGGAGGAAACCTGATCATCGAGGCCGGCGACGGCGACACGGCCCTGAGGTCCGCCCAGGCGGCCGCCGAGGCGATGCGCGGCGAAGGCATCGCGCTGCCGTTCCCGGGCGGGATCGTCCGCAGCGGCAGCAAGGTTGGCGCACTCAGCTCGAAATCGATGCCCGCCTCAACCAACCATCAGCTGGCCCCGACATTACGCGCCCAGACCTCAGATACGCTCGTTCCCGACGGGGTCGGCGCGGTGTTCGAGATCGTGATCGACGGCGTCTCCGAGGACGCCGTGCGAGAAGCGATGCGCCGCGGGCTGCACGCGTCCGCCGCAGCCGGTGCGACGCACGTCAGCGCGGCCAACTTCGGCGGCAAGCTGGGGGAGTTCCACTTCCCGCTCGCGGAGCTGCGCGATCCACCGTGACCCTAACTTTCACTCTGCGGACCCAGCCGCCCGCTCGAGTACCGGTTCCCGCGGTAATCCCGCAGCGGCTGCGCGGGCTGGGCCCATCCAAGGTGTCCGCTCTGACGGTGCGCTGCGGTCGCCAGGTGCTGGCCGTCGGGGACCTCTTCGAGGTATCCGGCACTGGCGACGATCAGCTGGTGCTGGCCGGTGACCTGCGCCGGGTGGACGCGATCGGTGCAGGGATGTCGGGCGGCCGGGTGCTGGTCGAGGGACCGTGCGGCGACCACCTCGGCGCGCGCATGAGCGGCGGCGAGCTCGAGGTACGGGGAGCTGCCGGCGCCTGGGCGGGAGCGGAGATGGCCGGCGGCGTGCTGCGCCTCACTGGCGATGCCGGTCCGCGGCTCGGTGGTGCCTACCCCGGCGCCCGGGTGGGCATGACCGGCGGTGAGATCATCGTCTCGGGCGACGCGGGTGAGGAAGCCGGCGCCAGCATGCGGCGGGGACTCGTGGCGGTCGGCGGCCAGACGGGCAGCGGAGCGGGACTGCGGATGCTGGCGGGAACGGTGATCGCGCTGAGCGGCATCGGCGCGGAGGCCGGGATCGGCAACAAGCGGGGCAGCCTCGTCTCGGGCCAGATGGTGCAACCCCCGCCCGCCTATGGCTTCGCCACCAGATTCCGGCCCCCTGCGCTGCGCCTGCAGCTGCTCCGGGCGCGCGAGCTCGGCCTGTCGGTCGACGACGCGATGGTGCGCGGGACGTGGGCCAGATGGTCCGGCGACCGCACCGAGCTCGGCCGGGGCGAGATCCTGATCTACGACCCGGAGGAGGCGGGGTGACCCTGTCGATGAACGAACGTGCCGCCGCGCTCGTGGATGCGCTGGTCGCCGACGCGGCCGCGCTGGGGATCGAGATCCGTACGCTGCACTCCGGCGCGCGCCTCGTTGACTGCGGCGCGCAGGCTCGGGGCGGACTTGAGGCCGGCCTTGGGTTTGCCGCCGCGTGCATGGGTGGACTCGGCCGGATCGACCCGGTGCCCGTGCCGGTGGGGGGGCGCACTTGGCCCGGTGTCGGCGTCTGCGTCGAAGAACCGGCGTCCGCATGCCTGGCCGCGCAATACGCGGGCTGGAAGCTCGAGCACGGAGATTTCTTCGCGATGGCCAGCGGCCCGGCGCGCGCCTTGGCGCGGGTCGAGGATCTGTTCGACGAGCTGGCCTGGCGCGAGCACGCCAACCGGGCCGTGCTCTGCCTGGAGACGCGCCAGGCCCCACCGGAGGAGATCGTCAACAAGGTGGCGCAGCGCTGCGGGCTTCAGGCATCGGCGGTCACGTTCCTGATCGCGCCCACCGCCTCAGTGTGCGGTTCCGTCCAGATCTCCGCCCGCGTGGTCGAGACCGCCCTGCACAAGCTGCACGAGCTCGGGGTCGACCCGGCCCGGGTGCGCAGCGGCTGGGGATGTTGCCCCGTCGCCCCGGTAGCCGCCGACGACCCCGCCGCGATCGGGCGCACGAACGACGCGATGCTGTACGGCGGGACCGCCCACCTGTGGGTCGAGGCTGCTGACGAGGAAGCCGCCGAGCTCGCGCAGCGCCTACCCTCGTCGGCCTCGGAAGCGTTCGGCACCCCGTTCGGGGAGCTGCTCGCGGCCGCCGACTGGAACTTCTACGACATCGATCCGATGCTGTTCAGCCCCGCGGCTGTCACGCTGACCAGCACCCGTTCGGGGCGCGCTCACCACGGGGGCAGTCTCGCGCCCGAGGTGCTCGAGCGGTCGTTCACCCGGTGACCCCGCGACTGCGCGTTGGAGTGCTCGGCGCGTCCGGCTCGTGGCACTCGCGGGGGCTGACGGACGCCCTCGACGCTCGCGGTCACGAGGTGCTCGCGATCCCCGCGACGCGGCTTGAGTCCAAGGTCGATGAACGCGGAGAGCTGCACGTGGTGGGGCCCGAAGGCGCCGTCCTGGATGCCCTCGACCTGCTGGTCATTCGCGGACTCCCCCGCGGCTCGCTCGAGCAGGTGATCTTCCGCCTGGACGCGCTGCACGTGCTCGCCGAGCACGGCGTCCGCTGCGTCAACAGCCCGCGCGCGGTGGAGCGGACCGTCGACAAGTCGTGGGCGGGCGCGATTCTCGCCCGCGCCGGCCTCCCCACGCCGCCCACGATCGTCTGCGAGCATTACCGCGGCGCGATGCAGGCGTTCGAGCAGCTCGGCGGCGACATCGTGGTCAAGCCGCTCTTCGGCGCGATGGGCAACGGGATCGTGCGCATCGAGGATCGTGACGTGGCCCACCGCGTGTTCCGCGCCCTCGAGCTGGAGCGGACCGTTTACTACCTCCAGCGCACGACCGCTCCCGTCGGCCGCCGGAACCTGCGCGTGCTCGTCGTCGGCGGCGAGGTCGCCGGCGCGATGGAGCGCGTGACGGACTCTTGGCGGGCCAACGTCGCGCGCGGCGCACGTCCACGCGCCGTCGTGCTGGACGCGGCCGAGCGCGACCTGGCGCTGGCGGCAGCCACCGCGCTTGAAGTTGACGTGGCCGGCGTGGACCTCCTGGTCGCGCCCGACGGCGACATCGTCGTCCTGGAAGTCAACGGGATCCCCGGCTGGCAGGCGCTGCAGTCCACCTGCGAGCGGGATCTGACCCAGCTCGTGGTGAGCGCCTGCGAAGCACTGGTCACGGCCTGAGCCGGCGCTCGTGCAGGGAGGTTGCGACGAGTGCGCCCGTGGCGCCGGCTGACTCCAGCGCGCGGAGGTCGTCTTCGTGGCGAACGCCACCGGCCGCGTAGATCGCCACTCCCGGCAGCGCGCCCGCGATCTGGGCCACCGCCCCCAACGACGGTCCCGAGCCACGGCCCACACGAGCGAGGTCGGTCACCAGCAGCTCGCGCACACCCAGCCTCTTCGCCAGCGGCACGGCGGCCGCAGGCCCGCGGCCGGCGAGCTGGGGGTCCGGGGAGATCAGTTTCCCCTCGCGCATGTCGACGCTGAGCATCAGCGGCGGTGCCGGCTCGGCCAGCGGACGTGCGGTCAGCGCGCCGGGCCCCAGCGACTCTGTGCCGAGGACATTGCGCGCCACGCCGGCGCGGGCCAGCGCCGCCATCCGCTCAGGGGTGGTGGCGCCGGCGTCGACCCACGGCTCCGCCACCCGCGCCAACGCCGCCAGCATGGGCTCGTCCACTGGCTCCCCGCGGAGCGCATCGAGATCGGCGACATATAAGTCGCGGGTCAGGCATACCGCGCACAGCGCTCGCGCGACCGCTACGGGCTCGCACCCCTCGACCAGCGGACTGCGCAGCGGCGCGTACTCGGCGCGTTGCCCGCCGCGGGCGTGCACGACGATCCCGCCCTTGATATCGAGCACCGGCACGATCTTCATCGTCGGCCCTGGACACTACGCAACTGCTGCAATGCGGCGATGGACGTGTGGCGACAACCGTCGGTCCCGGTGATCGGACTTGATGTCGGCGGCGCCAACACGAAGGCGGCGGTCGTGCACGACGACGAGCGGGTCGAGATCGTGTCCGAGCCATTCGAGGTGTGGCGCCGACCCGAGGCCATGGCCGAGGTGATCGCTGATGTCGTCGGGCGACTGGGCGGCAGGCACGCAGCCGTGGCGATGACCACGACAGCGGAGCTCGTCGACGCGTTTGCCACCAAGCGGGAGGGAGTGCTCTACGTGCTCGAGGCCGCGCGGCACGCGCTGTCCGAACGCCGCTTGCGGATCATGACCACCGAGGGCGACCTGATCGGCCTCCCAGAGGCGGCGGCGGCCCCGCTGCGGTGTGCGGCCGCCAACTGGATGGCAACGGCAATGCTGCTCGCGCGCTCTTCGTCCGATGCGATTCTGCTCGACTGCGGCGGCACGACCACCGACGTGATCCCGATCGTCGCCGGCGAGGTCGCCGCGTTGGGACGGACCGACGTCGAGCGGCTGCTCGCGGGCGAGCTCGTCTACACCGGGGCGCTGCGGACCAATATCGCAGCGGTGCTCTCGCACGTGCCAATCGGCGGACAGCCCTGCCCCGTGTCGTCCGAGCTGTTCGCGATCAGCGCTGATGCGCATCTGCTGCGTGGCAGGCTGACCAGTGACCAGTGCGCCTGCTCGTTCCCCGACGGTCGCGGCACATCGCTACGAGAGGTGCGCTCCCGCCTGGCGCGCGTCGTCTGCGCCGACCCCGAGCAGCTCGCCGCCGGCGACCTGGAGGCGATCGCCGCCGCGGTCGAGGAGGCCCAGGTCGCATCGATCGCAGCGGCGCTCGCACGCGTCGCGCAGCGGCTCCCCGCCCCCGCCCCGGTCGCCGCTGTCGGCGTAGGCGCGTTTCTGGCCCGTGCGGCCGCGCAGCGCTGCGGACTGGCGGACGATCTGGATACAGGCCTGCTCTCCCCGGTCGGTGGCGCGAGCGACGTGGCCCCCGCGGTCGCGCTGTCGGTGCTGGGCCGTGAGTGATCCTAAGCTCGGCCCGCTGGTGGTCAAGGTCGGCGGCGGGCTGCTACAAGCGCAGGGACTCGAGGGACTGCGCCGGGCATGCACGGAAGTGACCCAGATGTCCAGGAGCGGGCCGGTGCTGGTGGTGCCGGGGGGTGGTCCGTTCGCCGATGCTGTGCGCGCGCTTGACGCCCAGGTCGGGCTCGCTGCCGACGTCGCGCATGCGCTGGCGCTCGCGGCGATGGACCAGCTGGGCTTGCTGCTGCGGCCACTGCTGCCGGCCGCCGCGATGATCGACCGTCTGGTCGCACCCACCTCGCTTGGCGTCGTCCTGGCGACGGCGGCGTTCCGAGACCGCCCCGAGGTGCCGGAGTCCTGGGAGGTGACGAGCGACTCGCTGGCGGTCCTGGCGGCCGCCGCCATCGGGGCGAAGGAGGCGATCCTGCTCAAGCCAGTCGCCGGGGTGCTCGCGCAGTGGCCTTCGAACAGCCAACCGCTTCGCGCGCTGACGGCCCGCGAGCTGCAGGCCCTGCAGGCGCGCGGTGGCGGGCAAGTTGTCGACGCCTACTTGCCCGCGGCCGTTCGCCGCACCGGCGTGGCCGTCGTGGTGCGGGCGCCGGACGGGACCGGCACGCGCATCAGTCCCGGTTGAGGAGTGCGTGCGGACCGCAGCTCGGCTACCGCGGCCGCCACCAGGCTGGCGTCGACCTCGGCCATTCGGTCACCACCGCGACAAACCGCCGAGCGCACGCCGACGACGTCGGCAGCCACGCGGCGCAGTTCCCCCAGCGTCAGCTGTCCGGCGACGGCGAAGATTGCGCCCGCCCGGCGCGTGCGCACGATGAGCTCGGCGAGCTGGGACTCGGACAGCCAGCCGTGCAGGCCACGGCCGTCCTTGACGTACGTGTCGACGAGCGCGCCGGCGATGCCCGTCCGCTCCACCAACCCGGGTAGCCACCTGGGAGCGAGAGCCGGTGGATCGAGTGCCTCGGCGTCAGCATAGGCCCCGGCGATCACCGCGGTGTGTGGTCCCGCTGCCTCCGCGACGGCGCTCACCAGCGTCACGGCGCCGTCGAACTCGCGCACTCCCCGCAGTCCGACCTTGACATAGTCGGCGCCGCTAAGCGCGGCGCCCCGCGCAGCCAGCGCCGCGGTGTGCGGGAGATCTGGTAGATCGCCGAGCGCGACGCTCACTGGGGCGGCCATGTCAACCGCCCGCACCACTTCAGACAGGACGCCGGGCGAGGGCGCGCCGAGCGCTCCCTCGCCCGGATCCTTGACGTCGATGATGTCCGCTCCACCGACGAGCGCGCGGGTCGCTTCCTCCGGGGAGACGACGCTGACCAGCAACCTCATGCCGCTGCCTGCCCAGACCCGCCGCGCGCAATCCACGCGCCTCGGCGATCGAAGTCGACCACGCTTACGTCCGTGCCGCTGCCCGCTGCGACCCGGAGCCGTTCGGCCACGTCGGCGGCGAGCTCGGGGCTATCGACGATTCCATACACCGACGGGCCCCACGAGCTCTGTCCCACCGCCCGGACGCCCAACTCCAACAGCGCCTCGACCAGCGGTGTTGCGCGCGGATGAAACACTCCACCCTGCTGAGCTGCGAACATGGCCCCGACCTCGCGCTGGATCTCGGTGAGCGCGGCGCCGAACTCGTCGATGTTGCCCGTTAGCAGCCCGGGCAACAGCGCGGTCAGCAGCAGCCGTGACACGCGAGGCTCGACGGAGGCCCGCTCCTGCAGCACGCCGAAGAAGCGCTCCTCTGCATTCCCGGAGAGCCCCTCGACACCGCGAGGCAGCGCAAGCACGCACCGCCACTGCTCCGGTACGGGGTGGCGGGCTACCACGGGGCTGATCCAGCCACTCTCGGGAACGCCGCCCTCGACCACCAGCCCGGGGGCCGCAAACGTCCAACAGCCGATGCTGGAGCGCGCGCCGCGCCCGCTTGCCTTGGCCAGCTCCTCGGGCCCCGCGGAGATTCCCGCCAGCTCGGCCAGGCCGTAGGCGATCGCCAGGCCGAGCTTGGTGCCCGACCCGAGCCCTACGTGTGGAGAGATCGTCTCGCGCACGTCCACCACCGAACCTCCGCGAAGCCCGAATGCCGTCCGCGCCCGGCTAGCGAGAGCCGTGGCGCGCTCTGGCTGTGATCCGGTCACGATGACCTCCTCGCCAAGCCGGGGCCGGACCGCCACGACCACCCGCGGAGACTCGACGCCCACGCCGAAGCCGCCGAACCGGCGCGGTCCAAGCCCCGTCGGATCGAGCATGCCGAAGTGCAGCCGCGCCGG
>Ga0213882_10000754_pt1 | contig 10400 bp, 10 predicted proteins | sample BarmaccoBMER_R09_FD_160106 | JGI IMG/M metagenome (GOLD analysis project Ga0213882, IMG submission 160106) | Barbacenia macrantha exposed rock microbial communities from rupestrian grasslands, the National Park of Serra do Cipo, Brazil - ER_R09 ...
GATCTTTGTCAGCGTCGGCTATCGCCACGCGCCCGAGCACCGCTTCCCGACCGCGGCCGAGGACGGTTTTGCCGCGACGCGCTGGATATCCGAGCATGCCAGCCATCTCGGCGGCATACCGGGGCCCGTGCTGGTCGCAGGCTGGAGCGCCGGCGGCAACATCGCGGCCGTCACCTGCCAGCTCGCGCGCGACCGCGGCGGCCCGCAGATATCAGGCCAGCTCCTGATCTGCCCGGTCACCGACTGCAGCTTTGACCGTCCCTCCTACGCCGAGAACGCGATCGGCTATTTCCTGACACGATCGCTGATGTACTGGTTCTGGGACATCTACTGCTCGCCGGACGACCGCACCGATCCGCGGGTTTCGCCGCTGCGCGGCGAGCTCCGTGGCCTGCCGCCGGCCTATGTGGCAACCGCCGAGTTCGATCCGCTGCGCGACGAGGGCATCGCCTATGCCGAAGGCCTCGCGGCGGCCGGCGTTCCCGTCGAGCAGCTCAAAGGCAGCGGCCACTTCCACTCGTCCTATGTGATGGTGGACGTGATCATCACCGGCGCCGCCTGCCGCGCCAAAATGGCGGAAGCGCTGCGCCGCTTCGCGGGGCTGCCCGCGGCGGCCAGTGACGAGCGGGCAAGGTTCGAGCGCAAACCGCAGCCGGCCGAGATCAACGCCGCGGCGGGGTGACGCGCCACGAGATGAGGTTCGATCGGTACCACATGGGTGGCGCGCTCCCTCCCCCGTTTGCGGGGGAGGGCTGGGGTGGGGGCATCTGAACGACGCCGCGATGTGCGGGGCTTGCCCCACCCGCTGTCGCACACCGCCGGGTCACGGCCGCTTTTCGAAAAACAGCAGTGTAGGGTGGGCAAAGGCGCGCTTGCGCCGTGCCCACCATCTCCCAGCGAACCGCGACCTCGATGATGGGCACGCTTCGCTTTGTCCACTCTACGGCTTGGTCGGCCGTGCGTGCGCCCGCCGCCGCTTTCAAAGCCGCTTTTCGAAAAACAGGTCCGGATAGGGATCGTCATTGAAGCGCGCGATCTCGCGCCAGCCGCTCGTCCGGTAAAGCTGGCCCGCTTCGGGAAGCGCGCTGTTGGTGTCGAGCCGCAGCACGGTGATGCCGAGCGCGCGCGCCGCGCCCTCGGCCGCATCCATCAGGCGCCGGGCGAGCCCGAGGCCACGCGCTGACGGTGCGACCCACAGCCGCTTGATCTCGGCGAGGTCGCCGTCCGTTCCCTTCAGTCCGACGCAGCCGATCGGCAGGCCGTCGGAGATCGCCACCAAAAACGCGCCGCGCGGCCGGCGCATGTCGGCGGCGTCGGGATCGCGCGAGCGCGCGACATCAAAACCTTGCGCAAAGCGGCGCGCGAGCTCGCCATAATATTCGCCGAGGCAATAGCGCGCCTCGGTGCTCGTCGGGTTCATCTCCTGCACGGTGGCGCGGCTCACGCCGAGCGCCGAGCCGATCATGTCCATTGCCGCGAGCAGCGCATCCGGTCGGGCGTGCCGGGCCAAGAACGCCTCGGCTTGCGCGTTGGAAAGGGCCTCATAGGCCTTGAACTCGCGCCGGCCGGCGCGTGTCAGCGTCGCGACGCGGCGGCGTGCGTCATCGGCATGCACCATCGTCTCGATCAGTCCCTCCTCCTCGAGACTGCGGAGCAGGCGGCTCATCAGGCCCGAGTCGAGGCCGAGATAGTCGCGGATCTCGGCGATGTCGGAACGTCCCTGCCCGATCGCATTGAGCACGCGCGCCGCGCCGAGCGGCCGGCCGCGCCCCAGAAACGAATTGTCGAGCGCGCCGACCTCGGAGGTGACGGCGCGGTTGAACCTGCGGACGCGGGAGACGGCATCGAGCATATATCTGACTTAAGTCAGATAATAGCCATTGTCAAACAGGCGAGGCTCCGCCCTTTCACGGCCGCATGGCTGCGCCGCATCGCCGGCCGGCCAGAGACGAGCGGGCGCGCTTCTGTCCCAATGTACCTGCCCCCCATAGATAGAATAGCCGGGGACCCGAGGCGTTGTGGTGGTAACGATGACGGCGAGCAATAAAGTGTCGAATCCAAACGCAGGGAATTGGCCCTTGCCAAGCGCCGGCTTCATTATCTTCTTACCCTGGCTTACCTTGCCTGGTTGTGTCCGGGTCGACCGCTTTCGTTTCTGTCCTTTGCAGATTACGGAAATTGAATCAATTGTCGGGCGCGACATTGCACCAACGGTCGAGAAGGTGCTCAAGTGTTATGTCGGCAAGAGCGGTCAGCCGGTTAAGAGCTGCACAATCGTACTCCGAGCGCGTCACCCGCATGCTTGGAACATCCCACGCAATCATTGGGACCTAGTTGCACAGGCAACGAAAACGCTGGCGTTAGCTTGCTTGGCTGAGCAGCGGTTTTTCGAGGGACACTTCAGTCCACACTTAAACTCAACCATGTTCCGAATTATCGGTCAGGGGGTTGAAGCCGGATCAGACCGGATCTCGCCCTTTTTTCCAAGGCGTGGCGGCGGTCTGCAGATTGGGGGCATGCGGTACAAAGACATTCAGTTCCAGCGGCCGGCTCAGATTGAAGGGACAGAGTGCCACGTCGTCAACCAGCATTTGATCAAAGCGATTGCAAAAGCGCGACGTTCAAACTGTTCAATAATCCCGGCACTAGAATTGTCGCTGGACACCTTCTTGCTGGCTCACGCCGAAACTTCAGAGCTGGATTGGAAAACTTGTGTGCTCTTATCGGCGATCGCATTTGAGCAAATACTGGAACCAGCCATCCCAAATGCACAGGCCGTGGCGGCAGCGTTCACTGATTGCTGGGCAGCTTTTGCGAGACGGACGATTGCGAAAGCGAAACGGATAAAGCCCGATTCAAAATATGTTGAAGCTCAAAAGAATTGGCCAATTCATCGAAAATGGATGAAGGAGCTCTACGAAGCACGCAGCTCGATAGTCCATCGAGGCCCCAAGTCGGAATTCAGTCAGAATTGGACAGATTGGCAGCATCTCGTAATAGCCGCGTTCACTTATCCGCTGATCGTCAAGTTGCGACTTGCTAAGGAGGGTCTTTATGGCCTGAGTGATCGCGAAATCGGCGCGTGCGAAGCACTCGATGAATTACTTGATAGCAGTTGGGGTAAAGGTTGGAGAAATCCGCCAGAATGGCCAACCATTCTGGGGCTTGCAGAGGGACATCGAGAACTCCAGACCACGATAGCTCGCGCGCTCGAGTCCAAAGCGAAGGATTCTTAAGGCCCAGCAAAATGCTCGTCTAAGCAACGATTTTGGCGCGGTAGCGCCATTGTCGGCTTTGAAGATTGACTCGCATCCACATGCGTGTCGACCAAAAGCTGCACCGCGGTTGAGACCTTCCCACTCGGAACATCCTCTGCACGCCCTCAGATTACTGCGGCGGCCACACCAGCAGCCAGGCGCCCGCGGCTAGGCATCCAATACCGGCGGCACGCGCGATCCATCGTCCGAACGGGGTCAGTTTCTCCAACAGGACAAGCAGTGCCAGCAGCGCAATCCAGAGCACGTTCATCACCCCGCCGACGAACAACAGCGCCATCAGGATCCAGCAGCAGCCGACGCAATAGCCGCCGTGCCGAAGCCCTAGCAGCAGGCAGCCTCGCACGTCCTTGCGAAAGCCGCCGTTGCGCATCAGGAACAGAAACGGCGACTGGCACTGCGCGAGACAGACGTTCTTGAGCGGCGTCCATTGATAGGCCCCTGCCGCGATCAGCACGATGGCGCCGAGCACGCTGCTCGACATCACCATCTTCGAATCCAGCAGGGCTGCGCGCTCGATCCCCCATTGCAGAAAAGTTGCCGCCAGCGAAAAGGCGCTCCAGGCGATGAGATAGCCGGCCGCAAACCAGCCGGTCGCAGCGAACGGCTTGCCCTGCGCCCTGCTCTGCCTGCCCACGCGGGCGTACATCAGGATCATGGGCGCTACCGACGGGCCCATCATCCCGACCATCATGACAGCCCACATCACGAACACATAGCCGAACTCGATCGCGCGCCATGGCTCGCTGGCGGGCAGCATGAGACCGACTCCGGCCGGGATCATGCGAAAATCAGTCATGTCCATGCCGCCCATGTCCATGTCGCTTGCGAGCCAGAGCACATAGAACCATGCCAGCGCGACGATGATGGTGATCGCGCCGCCGACGATGAAGCGGTCGCGGCGCAGCACGGTTTCAAGGGCGCTGTCGGTCATTGCGAGTGATGTGGCCGGCCTTGTCGCAGGGCCGGATCAGGCGTTCGACCAGCTGATCGGCGCGTACAGGCCGTTCTTGCCGGAATTGTCCCAGCGCATGCCGTGATCGGTGAAAACATTGCCGGCGGCGCCGACGGCCATCACCATCCTGTCGGGGCTGACCGGATGGCCGATGTTGGCCCACATTTCCCCGCTCGGATGCATGGTCGGCAGCGGATCGACGGACATGTGCAGAATGTCAGGGATTTCCGCGGACCGCGTCTTGCCCTCGATGTGGAATGTGATCGGGACCTTACGCACCCCGAGATTTTTGCTGATCAGCGGCGTGAATGCGGCCATCGGACCGCCGGCGGCGCCGGTGAAGATCGCGGCCAGCGCCTCGGTCTGCGCATCGTCGGCGCGCTGATCGATATAGGCGGCGACCGACCAGTTTCCCTCTGCCATGACCCCCGGTGCGTGGAGGATCACCAGAACGTTCAGTCCATCGAGCGCGACATCGCCATAGCGGCCGCTTTCGACGTGGAAGACCAGCGGCACGTTGCAAAAGCCCTCGGTCGGTCGCGCGGTCAACGGGGCGGCCGCTGACACCAGGCACGGACACACGATGCTGCAGCTACAATTCTCAAAATAGTCACCGGAAAGGTGCCATGCGACCTGGTCCGCCATCGCTCTCTCCCGCTAGGCCGCAGCCAATCGATTGCTTTCGAATGAGCAACTTATGGGCGAAAGGTACGCTGTGCGGGGAGGAACCGCAAGCCGATACCGTTGTGCGGGGAAATCCTCGGGATGTGCCCCACGGATATATCCGTAAGATTGCGGGGATGGGCGAATACCGGCCAATTTGCAACCGCACTGGCATTGCGGTTGCACAGGCAGCGTCGAACCCGACGCCAGCCCCCAGGCGTCCCACACCGGAACAGACCCATGAAGCCGACATCCCGTTTAGAGACGCCCGTAAGCAATCCCCGCACCACGATGAAACTGCAGGCGCTGATCGCCGACCTGCGCTGGCAGGTTCACCTGCTCGAGTCCGATATCCAGGACGAGCAGAAGCGAACGGGCATTTTTGACGTCACCAGCGTCGCCTACCCCACCCTCGCCCGCAATCTCAGGGCCAGGCGGGACAATCTCCTGGTCACCATCGCCTTGCTGGAAGGCCAGTTGCCGGGGGCGGAGATCGCCGCTTGACCGACAGCCGCTGCGGCGACAATGTTTTTTGCGATGGACGACCGCAGTCATATCGCCAACCTCATCGGTTCCCTCGCTGTCCACGTGGATGGGCAGCATTGGGACCGGCTCCTCGCCTTGTTCGCACCGCGGGTCGGCGTCGACTATAAGTCGCTGTTCGGCGGCGAAGCACAGGCGATGACGCGCGAGGATCTCATCGGCGGCTGGCGAAAACTGCTTCCTGGCTTCACGCGGACCTGTCACGTCATCGGCACGCCTGACGTCGCGATCAGCGGCGACACCGCCCGGGCGGCCGCCTCCGTCGTGGCCTGGCACTTCGTGAAGGAGGTGGAATTGGCCGGACGGGACCTTTGGCTGGTCGGCGGCTGTTACGACATAAGTTTTGAGAAGATCGACGGGGTCTGGCACATCGCCTCCCTGACGCTCGCCCGCGCCTGGGCGGAGGGCAATCTCGATCTGCCGAGAATTGCCGGCGAGCGGGCCACAAGGTGATCTCGCCAAAATACGCTTTAGCGGGTAGCCTTATGATGGCCGGCGACCGGCCGAAAAAAAGACATATCCGACACTGCGTCCGCCGAAGAAAAACAGTCCCATGCTGGCCGATCCACGCTCCATCCTCAAATCCGTATTTGGCTATGACAGCTTCCGCGGACGGCAACGTGACATCATCGAGCATGTGACTTCAGGCCACCACGCCTTCGTCTTGATGCCGACCGGCGGCGGCAAGTCGCTCTGTTATCAGATCCCGGCGCTGGTGCGTCCAGGGATCGGACTCGTCATCTCTCCGCTCATTGCGCTGATGGAAGACCAGGTGGCGGCGCTCAGACAGGCCGGCGTGAAGGCCGCGGCGCTCAATTCCCGGCTCTGGGGCGCGGAAAAGGATCTGCTCTGGCGGGATATCGCAGAGAGCGAACTGGACCTGCTCTACATGGCTCCGGAAACGCTTCTGAAGGGCGAGAACCTCGATCGGCTGAAATCCGCCCAACTCTCTCTCATCGCCATCGATGAGGCGCACTGCGTTTCGCAATGGGGCCATGATTTCCGGCCCGAATACCGTGCGCTCAGTTGTCTCGCAGACCTCTTTCCCCGCGTGCCGCGCATCGCGCTCACCGCGACCGCGGATGCCCCGACCAGGGCGGAAATCGTCGAGCATCTGAACATCGGCGCGGAGAACAGCTTCATCTCCGGCTTCGACCGCCCCAATATCCGTTATGGCGTTGCCGAGAAGACCAGCACGATGCAGCAGATGCTGCGCTTCCTGGAACCCCGCAAAGGCGAGAGCGGCATCGTCTATTGCCTGTCCAAGCGCAAGACCGAGGATATCGCCGCCACCCTCAACGCCCATGGCTTCACCGCGCTGCCCTACCATGCCGGCATGGAGATGAAGGCGCGGGAAGCAAACCAGCGCCGCTTCCAGCATGAACAAGGGCTGATCATGGTCGCCACCATCGCCTTCGGCATGGGAATCGACAAGCCCGATGTGCGCTTCGTGCTGCATGCGGACCTGCCGGCCAGTGTCGAAGCGTTTTACCAGGAGACCGGCCGCGCCGGCCGCGACGGCTTGCCCGCCGAAACCCTGATGCTCTACGGCGCGGAGGACATCGCGCTCCGCCGCCGCTTCATCGACGAGTCGGAGGCTTCAGATGCACGCAAGCGCACCGAGCGCCGCAAGCTCGATGCGCTCTTGGGTTTCGCCGAATCCTGCCAATGCCGGCGGCAGGTTCTCCTGCGCTATTTCGGCGACGACTGCGAAGCCTGCGGCAATTGCGACATCTGCCTCGACCCACCCGAGACTTTTGACGGCGCCATCGCCGCCCAAAAACTTTTGTCCTGCATCTATCGCACCGGCGAGCGTTTTGGGCAGGCCCATGTCGTCTCGGTGCTGCTCGGCGAGTCGGACGAGCGCATCGGTCGGCTCGGCCATGACAAGCTCTCCACCTTCGGCATCGGCAAGGAGCACGACCGCGACGCATGGCGCTCCATCGTCCGCCAACTCGTCGCGCATGGGCTGATCACAGTGGACGTGGCGGGCCATGGCGGCCTGTCCATCTCTCCCGAAGGCCGCCAGTTTTTGCGTGAGAAGCCATCCCTGAGCCTGCGCGTCTTGAAGAAAGCCAAGCGGGAACGGAAATCCACTCGCCAGACAGCACAAGCCTTCTCTGCCACCGACCGCGCCCTTTTCGACAAGCTGCGCGCCAAACGGCTGGAACTGGCCAAGGCCCAGAACGTACCGCCCTATGTCATCTTCCACGACAAGACGCTTACGGAAATGGCGGCGCGGCGTCCACGATCCCTCGCGGAGCTTGGTGCCATCCCAGGCGCCGGCGAGGTCAAGCTCGCGCGTTATGGAGAGGCATTTTTGAGGGTCATCGACGAACACGATTTGAGCGCCGGAGAGGACATGCGCGCGGACGATGCATTGCCGGCCTCAATCCTGCCGCCCTCTGCGAGCCAAGAGCGCCTGGCGGCGATCAGGCAGCAGCACGGCCGCGCCTACGAAAAATGGACAGAGGCTGATGACACCGACCTGTTATCGCTGCACGCCGCGGGAACACCGCTTGCCCAGCTGGCCGCACATTTCCAGCGCCAACCTTCTGCCATCAGCGCGCGCCTTGCAAAGCTGTCCCCGGAATCGGACGGGGAAATCTAACCCGCCTTCCCGTCATCGAGGCTGACGATGACGGCGGCATTGGCGATGAGGATCGCATCACCGCCCTGCTCCGCCGGAATTTCGAGCCCGCCCCTGACCGCGGTGACGGTCACCATGCCGTAAGGCAGCTCCTTCGCCACTGCCTCAGTATCGACGGTCTCGGGATTTGGCACGCCGATCGTGACATCGACGAACATGTCGTGCGCCGTCTTGCCGAACAGACGGACGAAGCTGAGGCTGGAATGGCGGATGGCATCCGACACCGCGCGCTTCGCAGCCTTGGTGGCATCCCGGCCATGGACGTCGACGCCCATACCCATCTCGGTGATGCAGCGCATGCGTGGCATAAGAGCCCCTCTGAGTTCGTTGCGAGCAGAAGCGGACGTGGTCCATTCACTTGGCAGGCGGAACGCGCTTCAGGCGCAGCGCCGACCAGTCCGCGTCGATGGCGATCTGGCCGACCGTATCGAGACCGTGCCCGGGCGCAAGCGCATGGATGATGTCGCGGCTAAGATCCACGGCAAGACTGGACGACAGTTTGGGATAGGCGACCCAGAGGATCGCGGTCCGCGCCATCTTCTCGAGCAAGCCTGGCAACTCGGCGTCAAGACGCGCACGATCCGGTGCGAACAGCAGCACGACATCGGCGTTCGGGACCTCGCCGCGGGCTTTGTGGGCGCCGACCGTTTTCTCCAGCGCGGCGGAGGCACCCATGACAGCGAGCCGACGATCACCTTTCACCTGCAAGCGTTCGGCGACAGGCTTGTCGGACATCACGCCCCCCACTCCCACCCGATTGGGTCAAATCAGTACCGGCTCTGAGCTACTGCTGTCAAACTCGACGCGACCGCGATGCCAGATCGGACTCCAATGACTGTATTATCCGCTGATACGTTACCACTTGAATGCTGGGAGTTGCGCGGACAAAATTTGCTCGACATTTGCATTGTTCTTCGTTTTCAGACGCTGAATTGCCGATCAAAACTATCGCGCCTTTCGGTTGTATCAGTTCATCGATGCGGATGTTCGAGCGAACCGCATCAATGTAATCTTGCAGATGAGTGAGATATGCGTTGCATTGAACGACCGCCTTGTTGCCGTCCTGGGTAAGTCCGCGGCCATCACGTCGCGCAAACTGCACATTAAAGCGCTTGAGCTCAACGACATGCCAGAAGTAACCCAGGGAAGAACGGGTGACGATCAGATAGTCAGGAACTAGGCCCCGCGACTTGTCGGCCCCTGGTGGTTTGATCATTGGTTTTGGGAAGACCCAAATTCCGTGGTGACCTGAATGGTCTACCGCATATTGTATGAGATAAGGATTTTCAGTCAGAACCCTTTGAATTTGTTCCTCAGCCCCATCGGCCAGTGCGACGCGCAGTGATTTCGATACCGATGGGCGGACGTCCCAAATGCATCCAAAACGGGATCCCGGGAACTCATCAGCCCATTCGCTTCTGAGGGCCTGCAAATCGATTTCTGTAGCGGGCCTAAAGAGCTGCACAAAAGTACTCCTCTCCAGCGCAAACTGTCGGTCCGAATTACTCCACTCGATTGTGCCGAGCGGCTTCGAGATGACGTCACAGACCACGCGGTTGACGTCTTTCACCTCGTTGATGATCCGCGTGCCGGCCGCGGCCCAGAAATTTCGTGTCGGAGGGATAGAAGTCCGCGGTCACGCCGTCGGTCGAGTTAACCGCGCGCACGCCAAGGACGCTACGAGTACGAAGCGATACGGCTCAAGTTAACGCAATCAACTTAGGCAGTCTATCCCCGCCCAATCGCAGACGTCATGACGCCGCTTCGGTGCGGCGACACTATGAGTGCCGAGCGGACATCAAGCTGATCCGAGACCCGACGGGCAAATCACTGCTCATCCGCGGCTGTCTGTCCAGCCCCTCGAGAAAAAATAAATCCCTTGATTATTTCCGTAAAACAGAAATATGGTTCGGCCATCCCGCCTCGATGCAGAGGGCGTTGTGGCCACTCGTCACCGAACGTGAGGCGGGGATGCGATGGACGCGGAGATCACGTCAGACGAACGTGGTTTTTGCGGACGGCGAAGTCGTGTGGTCCTGACACCCCGACGCTGGTGCCAAGTCGGCGAGATGATCTCGTTGACGACGGGGGCAAGAAAGCCCGGGCCCCGGACCGGGCCCCGGGGAGAGCACGAAGGACACCGTTAAAACCGTCGCGCAGGGAAGGCCAAGGGTTGTTCGGCCAATCCTGTGGTGTCTGCCGCCAGCTTTTCTTTTTGCTGGCGGGCCATGGGTGCGGCCTGCACCCGGCCTTCCCTGCGCCCTCTGTTTTCAGAGGGACAGATTTCCTGGCAAAGCTCGGACGCATCAGCGCC
>Ga0213882_10000756_pt1 | contig 10396 bp, 10 predicted proteins | sample BarmaccoBMER_R09_FD_160106 | JGI IMG/M metagenome (GOLD analysis project Ga0213882, IMG submission 160106) | Barbacenia macrantha exposed rock microbial communities from rupestrian grasslands, the National Park of Serra do Cipo, Brazil - ER_R09 ...
GTAAGGCCATGGAGAGACAAGGTCGCTCGCGACGAACTTTTGAGATTTGGTCGGAAATGGCGAATTTCGTAAGGTCCGGTATGTGATCTCGACGGCTCCGTCGCGGATCGACAGCCGACCCCCCCCGAGATAATCGACGATGGTTACATTCGCTGTCTTGGCCTGCTCGCCCGGGCTAAAGAATGAATATCATTTCATCGTATGCTTGAGAGACTCTGTCAACAGATGATGATCTTTCCCTGTAGCCTTAATGATAAACACCTGTCCTGGACAGACTTCCATTCGCTGAAATTTTGGAAACCGCTGCGGAGCGGGGCCGTCACGTGCCGGATTAGTAATTGCATCCATGCCTAATTCATCGATTAACTGCTTAATTAAACCCACCATCCCGTAATCGTGACTCGGAAACCGCGATGTATATTTAAATCTACGATATAAGCGGAGTGCCGGGTTGGTATTGAATATATGATATAGATGCCGTGCCGGCTTCTTGATTGCTTCGATGTCAAATGCGTCCACTAGCTGCTTAGCGAAACCGACGATCCTATCGTTGTGATTTGGGAACGGCGAATTGTGCGCCAACGATTGGGAAAACCAGCGCGGCCGCGCCCGCTCTGGATTTGGCCATTTGTATTTCGCACCGTCTGGCCATCTCTCCCAGTAGCCGACACGCCAATCCTCGATCACATAGCAGCCGCCAGGCTTCAGATGATTATCAAACAAATGCCAAAAGCTGATCTTCGTGAATTCGGCAATATGGGAAGCATCATCAATAATGATATCAAAACCATCGGGTGCACACTCCGCCGCTATTTGGTCTAACAGCGCCAGGTCTCGCTGATCACCTTGATAAACGCGAATTCTGCCGGTTGGATCATCAATGACGACAGGCTCGATATCTAGCCCAACGATTTTACCATTTTTGAAAAAGTCTCTCCATAATAGCAAAGATCCGCCCTTGTAGATTCCAAGTTCAAACAAATTGACATGCTGTGCAACCATGTCCTTAAAATTTTGAAAGTAGTTATTGAGGTATAATTGATGTTTTTCTGCACTATATTTATAGGCACGGAGGATTTCTTCCATCTGAAGGGATCCTGAAATTGCGCTATTGACAGTTAGAACCGTAGTTGGTGGGTGCCCAACGATGATTCGTTGATTTTTCGCGAATGCTAGAAACCGCTTCTCGGGGCTCCGCACCGATCAAGACCTGCGGGGAGTGCCCTCGGTTACATTCTGAGTGGCTATTCGGCATCTCCCGCCGCAACGGGGCTGGCAAGAGCGCCCTGGTCGATCCCCAAATCGCTGGTAGCATCAACTACCGTCCAAGCATGATGTTCATGGTAGGTGCAAATTTGCGGGCGCCAACCTCCGATCTGGTTATCATCGACTCGTATCACCTCAAAAGCGCAGATCCCATCCAGATTCTCATAAGTATCTCCACTGGGCTGCTCTTGAAGCCAGGTGCATAGATGGAACTGTCCTATGTTGAGCAGAATACTAGGAAAACGACACATCAGCACCGTAGAGCCAGATTGGTAGCCGAATGTAGTACTTTGGTAATAAGATGAACAAATTACTGGGATTTGAAATTGACTGTTGAATATCTGAAAACAAAAACTGCCATTAATCATGGGAGTCGGGTGGCTGATCCAGAATCTTATCTCTAGAGGCTCGCCAAAACGGTGAACTGCATTGGGATCGGAGGTCAGAATTTCAGCCCGCGCAATATGAGGAGAACTAATGCAGGGATTCGGCGGATGTGTATAGGTGGCTTTTCGCGCTCCTCTTGAGAGGTAGGTCGAGACAGCTTCCGCCACAGAACCATTAACTGCGACTGACCCGGCATCGAGCAGCAGTGCCCGGTTGGCCAGTTCGGCTACCGCCGCCATATTATGGCTTACCAACAGCACCGTTCGGCCTTCCTGCCGTGAGACTTCGTCAATCTTTCCGAGACACTTCTTCTGAAATTCGGCATCGCCGACAGCAAGCACTTCGTCGACGACCAGGATTTCGGGTTCGAGATGAGCGGCCACCGCAAAGGCAAGGCGCATATACATCCCAGAGGAATAGCGCTTGACCGGCGTATCAAGAAACTTCTCGACCCCGGCAAAGGCCACAATTTCGTCGAATTTCCTGCGGATCTCGGCGCGAGTCATGCCGAGGACAGCGCCATTGAGATAGATATTTTCGCGGCCCGTCAATTCCGGGTGGAAGCCCGTGCCAACCTCAAGCAGGCTCGCAACGCGGCCGCGCAAAGTAATTCTTCCCTCGGTCGGATCAGTGATGCGGCTCAAAATCTTCAGGAGAGTGCTCTTGCCCGCGCCGTTACGGCCGATAATGCCCAAGACCTCACCCCGGCAGACCTCGAAATTTACATCCTTAAGTGCCCAAAATTCCTCAATCTCATGAGCCGGGGATGTCCCCCGGCCGCGCACGGTCGCAAGCGCCTTTCTGGCAAAGTTAGCCGCGTTTTGTCCGATCACATCGCGCAACGCCGCGTAGCGCTTGTGGCCTTGAGCCTCGGGCGAATGTTCGATCAGATAGCTCTTGGACAGGTGTTCGACGGTAATGATCGTTTCCGACATCGGTATGTTTATCGCCCAAATTCAGATAAGGTCGGCAAAGCTCTTTTCCATGCTGCGAAACCTACGCAAGCCGAACCACAAAAAAAACACTCCGACACCGGCGCTCGCGGCCAAGCCTGGTATATACAGCGCGCTCTGTCCGCTTAGAATGCACCAGCGAAAGCCGTCAATGACGCCGACCATTGGGTTAAGGGAGTAGATCAGCCGCCACTTTTCGGGAACAATACTTGAGCTAAACCCAACCGGTGAGACATAAAGCCCGAACTGCACAATAAACGGAATAACATATCGGAAATCACGATATCTGACGTTGAGCGCGGTCATCCACAATGCCGGTCCGATGCTGGCCAAAAAGGCCAAGATGACGAATGCCGGCAGAAATAGCAGCCGCCAACCCGGAAGGTATTGATACCACACCATCAACAAGATCAGAATCAAAAAGGTGATCAGGAAATCCACGAACGCAACAACAATTGTCGCAGTCGGCACGATCAGCCTTGGAAAATACACCTTGCTGATCAAATTTGCATTATTGACTAGACTATTGGAGGCTTCGCTTAATCCGGTAGAAAAAAATGCCCATGGCAGCATGCCGGCAAATACCATTAGAGCATAAGGGGCTGCCCCCTCCGACGGCAACTTGGCTATGCGGCCAAATATCACAGTAAAGACAAGCATTGTCAGAAATGGGCGAATTACTGCCCAGGCCGTACCGATTGCTGTTTGTTTGTAGCGTACCGCCAAATCACGCCAAGCAAGTACTCGAAAAAGCTCGCGATATCGCCACAAATCGATCCAATAGTTACGCTCGTAGCGGCCAGGCTCGATAACGATTACCTCTGTCATCCATTCTATTAATGTCAATGATAGGTTGCGGGACAATAGGCCGGAGCCTTTCGCGCGTCAAGCTCCTCATAGCCATTGGTAGTGATGGCGCGATCCGCAGCTTACCGAGGGCGTTTGAACTATTGCAGCGCATGTAGATGCAAGGCCTGGAATGGGACGTACCGATCGCCTCGCGCTCCAAGAGATGATAGCTATCGCGCTGCTGCGTCGCCGCCAGACCAGCGATGCAGCAGCGGTTTCGCGGTTTGAGCCAACGGTATTCAGTGCGACAATATAAGTTCGGCTTCGGTCGCGGCACGAAGCAGCGGTATCGCGGCTAGTGTCGGCCCATGACATACCTCCTTGACGAGCACCACGCAGCCTCGGCGCAACCTGCCCGGAGCAGCCAAGCCGACCGCTGCCATCGGAGTGGATGGATAATCCGCAGCCGAGGGGGTCGATGGATAAAAGGCTGTTAGCTGATGCTTTGATATCGCCGGCTTGATGTAGTCTGCAACCAGCGCCTTTCCGAGCCCATAGTCGTCAAAACCATATCCCGCATCGAACGGCACCTCGAAATCGTCAATGATCACGATCGCCATCGGACAATGGCCAAAGATGATGTCGATTTCCTCCGCCAGCGGCAAATCATCGTTCCAGTGGGCATCAAGGTAAAAGAAAATTGTGAACTTGGACAGAGGATGCAGCACCCCATCAAAAAGCTTATGCAGACCTGTCCGACTGTCGCCATGGAGCAATTTCACGTTTCGCTTGCGCCAAAATCGGGCGCGCGCGAACCCATAATTGCGCGAGTGTGCCTCGATCGTGAAGACAGGCAACCCCGCTTGCGACATAAACTCGGTCGTCGCTCCGAGGAACGTTCCGGTTTCGACGATCGCGTGCGGACCGGTCTTTGCAAGCATATCGACAAAAAGTGCCTGACGAGCGGTTTGTCCGTTAAACGGACCCCAGCCTGCACCACGGTCCGGCGACCTTATATAATCCAGCATTCCGACGGTTTGCTGAATGATCCCGATCGTTTGCTTGGAGAGCAGCGGTCGTAGAATGCGTTTCGCCAACAAGGCCGGCTCAAGCGTGATGCTCACAGCGCCTCCCAAAGTTCAGACTTCAAGCTGTGGCGGCTATGCGTCTACTAAATCCAGCCGCCTCCTGCCAGCCGGTGCAGTCTTGCACAAATCCGAATAGCATTCGTACATCTTTTCAGCTACTCTATCCCAGACAAAATTTTCGTGGACCCAAGCTCGGGCCGTCTGTCCCATCTTTTCTCGCAAGTTGTCGTCATGAAGCAGCTTAAGAATTCTCATGGCTAATGAGTGAGAATCGTTTTTACAGGTCAAAAACCCGGTTTGGTTATCTTTAACCGTTTCTGGAACCGCGCCTGAACGGGTAGCGACTACGGGAACACCGGCGGCCATGGCTTCCACGGGAGGTATGCCGAAACCCTCATCCCAGATCGGCGCAAACGCAAAAATATCGGCCCCGTAATAAAGATCAATCAGCTGCGGACGCGGGATAAAGCCATGAAAAGCTATCTTGCCGCGTGCCTCCTCTGACAGTCTTTGCTTCAGGTGGCTGAGATAAGTTCCAGCATCAGCAGGTGCTAACGACAATTTTGCTTTTAGTCGAGAAATCCAGTCGTAGTCATAAAACGAATATACGCTGTCGATCAGTGCCCGTTCGCGCAGTTCAAAGGTTTCTGCCAGAGGGTAATTCGACTGTGAACCGACGACATCTAATCGAACCCCAGGATATTCTTTCACCACCAAGGAGAAGGCATCGAGCAGAACGTGGACGCCCTTGTGCGGTGACAGAGCACCTGCATAAAGAATACGCTTTTCCCGGCGCCGTGACGCGTCGTAATTTTTATCGCGGCCGAACTCCGCTGCGTCGATCGCGTTGTACATCGTCTTGCAGCGGTCAGCTATTATGGGAAATTGCCGTCGCGTCTTGTTCGTTATGTAATTGCTCACCGTTGTTATGAGATCAACATGACGCAAGCGCTTCTCTAGGACGGCTGGTCGGTTTTGCGAGTACCACTCCGCATGAAGATGCAATACTATCTTAGCGCGGGGGTTGAGGGCACGAATGATTTGCAGATACTGAGAGCTGTGCTGAACGTGGATCACCTCGCAAGCCTGTGAACGCAAATCCTCCGCTACTTGCTGACCAAAAGCTCGGAACAGCCACCGGGAGCTCGATGCAGGCGAGCATGAAGGAAAGAGTTTGTAGCACTTATCCTTAATTTTCGCCGCGAGCCGGTCGGATAATGGAATCGGAAAAAATCTAAAATGAACATTCTGCTCTCGGAAGTCGGCTGGCAAGCCCGCATGCCGATTGCTCGTCCCATACACAATGACTTCACAGAATTTGGCTAACGAGCAGGCTGCACCGTAAGTACAAGCTCCGACCGATGATTGGTATGGCGGAAGAATTGTATCGATCGGCTGATTGACAAAGGCGATGCGCATAGTGCAGTCCTCGGATAGAGGCCAAGGCCTTTCGGATTACGGAATAGATTTTTGCAGCTTTGATACGGCATTTCGCGGCGCGCATTCGGACACACTAAACCCTAATGAGTGAGATGAACTTATCTCTAGACAAAGAGACGTTCATACTTCTCAAGAAGATCCTCGGCAACGCGATCCCAGGAAAACACAGCCGATGCGCGCTCGCCCGCCGCCTGCGCCATCACGGCGCGCTGATTTGGGTTGGACAAGAGTTGCAGGATTGCGTCAGCCAGAGCCTGCACGTTTGAGCGTTCTACGAGCAACCCGCTCCGGCCATGTTCGATAATTTCCGGGAACGGGCCGTCTCGCGTGGCCACAACGGGCATACCCGACGCCATCGCTTCGAGCGGAGGCAGGGGGCACGCCTCTTCACAGACCGATGGAAATACAAAAATACTGGCCGAGTGATAATAAGGTATGAGTTCGATGAATTTGATCCCGTTGTTCAAGAACGAGATGCTACCCGAAGGGAGCTCTGAGATTTTGGCGCGCAGGAGTTCCGCATAAGCACCGGGCCGAAAATAGGGTTCGAGCGCTAGCACGTGCGGATCGTCACAGTTGGGGAAGAGCGCTTCCCGGGGAACGACGTTTTCCGGACCGATCAGTTGGAGATGCGCATCCGGGTGTTGTGCGAGCACGATACGAAACGCATCGAGCAAGATGTGGACACCCTTTTCAGGAGCGAGCCGGCCGACATAGAGGAGTTGTTTGGGCTTTGGCTGGACGCTAGAAGGCCTGGCGAAGAGCGCTATATCTGCGCCGTTGTAAATATGGCTGCATCGTTGTGCCAAGGAGGGAAAACGCCGCCGCACGCCCGCAGCGATGAAGTCACTGACGCCGAGCACTAGGTCAGCAGCATTGATGCGCCGTTCGATCATCGCCGCATCGAGCTGCTCGAGCCATTGAGAATGCATGTGTAAGACGATCCGGGTCTTTGGCAGCCGCGCTCGGACAAGCGGGACGAACTGAGAGATGTTCATGATATGGACGATATCGCAGTCCTGCAGCGAGAGATCCGCGATGACTTCGCCGATGAAGTGCCGGTACCAGAACGGGGAGTTGAAAAGGGGTTGGGGCCCGTTTCGCCGGCCGGCAAGGTCGATCAGTTGCCTGATTTTTTGGCGATGTAACAACTGACGGTCGAGCCAGGTTGACATGCGCCGATATTCGACGCCATCAAATTGCTCCACTTTCCGCTGGCCTTTACCATATGCGCAATACGCGATGACATTGTGTAATCGCGCTATCCGGCGTGAAATTTCGTCCATCACCAAATCACCCGAGGAAGCGAGGCTATTTGATGATACCGGCGGCCGGATCTCATTGATTGGCATAAAAATGATCGCGATCTTGAGCTTGTGTTTTGACTGCCCCTTCCCCATGTGAGCTACTCTAGAGGTAGAATTTGAGGTCGATTTTGGTTTAATTACAAAACGATACATATTAGATCCTTCGGTTGATTATTTCTGACCGATTTGCTACGCTTTAAGACTTATGAAGCGGCGCGCGTGGTCTCGCAGAGCCCCGACAGTGATTTCCCTCAATTATGTGCTCAACAGACCATATTCGCAAGTTACCCCTAGGATATTATGCGCGTTCGTATTGAAGATCCAAACGAGATTAGCTCCTGGGCACCGTTCTTTCAATATGCAACTTTCACCTCCGCTTGACTCGCTCTTTCTGCAGAGGCCATACTAAATTGCTTCTGGAGATGCTATGCTAACCAACCGAAGAGAGGCTGGGAGCCATGTGGAGGATCCAGCTTTACCTATTTATTCACAGGCACCCGAAATTGGCGAATTGGTTGCGGGAATCGAATTTATTCAGGCCGGCAATGCCATTTCTGTTTAATTTTGACCGTTACTATGTTGATCGGCGGTACATGACAGAGAAGATCCTGCCGGCCCTAGCATTGTCAAAACTGCAACGGGTCCTCTTCGTAGGATGCAAGGAATACACCGCGCGTTATGGCAAACGACTGACCCGCGCCGGGATTGACTACTGGACGACGGACATCGATCCATCAGCAGCGACTTGGGGCGAAAAGGGGCATCACATTGTTTGTGATATTGCAAAGATCCATGAGGTTTGTCCCGCAGAGTCGTTCGATGCGGTTCTCTTAAATGGCGTGATTGGGACCGGTGTCGACGAGGAGAACGAAATGAATCGGACGGTCACGGCGATCGCGCGTATTCTTCGGCCCAACGGGATATTGTTAATCGGCTGGGATTCTCTAAAGAAGCACCCAGATCCAATAAAAATAGAGGCAGTAAATACGTACTTCCGTCATGAATGCGTACTTCCACTACCCGTAAGAAAGACGTTCCCGAATACGGACCATGTCTACGATTGGTTGGTAAAGACCGATACAGCAGAAGTGAACACCTTGACGCAGACAGTTTCTAGAGGCCTTGTTAAAAGTTGAACGGCGCTCGACAGTGCCCACCACTATACCCTGTTGATTGAGAGAGGCGCCATGCCAACAATCGAAGAGAACCGTTCCTTGTTTGGTGAGAGCTATGATTGGCTTCAGGCTGGCGAGGAGTGGTCGACGCCTTGGGGCAACGCCCACATGCAGTGGTATGGCTCCATTCTGCCCCGCATCAGCGCCTTTGTACCGACCGACACGATCCTGGAGATCGCCCCTGGCTATGGGCGATGGACGACATTCCTCAAGGATTTATGCAAGCGGCTTATCATTGTGGACTTGTCGGAAAGGTGCATCGATAGCTGCCGGCAACGGTTCACCGACTGTTCCCATATCTCGTACTTCGTGAACGATGGCAAGTCCTTGGAAATGGTCGCCGACGGCAGTGTTGATTTCATCTTCAGCTTTGATTCGCTAGTTCATGCAGAAGACACGGTGCTCAAGGCCTACACAGCCGAGGTCGCGAAGAAGCTGCGGCCGAACGGAGCAGCCTTCATTCACCACTCCAACGCAGGCGAGTATCTTAACCGCGTTAAGATGCAGCGTCAGCTATCAAAAATTCCAAAATTGCTTGGCTTGCTGATAAGGCTCGGTATCTTTGACGATGTGTATCAATGGCGGGCGAAGAGCATGACAGCCGTGAAAATGGCAATGTTCGCCAAAGAACACAACCTGCAGTGCATCAGTCAGGAACTGGTGACCTGGTATACCAGATTCGTGTTGATCGATTGCCTATCCACGCTCGTCCGGCACGAATCCAGATGGTCCCGCCAGAACCGTGTTCTCAGGAATGTGGGCTTTATGCGCGAGGCTAAGCGCCTTTCATATTTGTCGCGTTTATATGAATGGCCGCCCGCGGTCGAAGCGAAAATGGACAAGGTTCAAGATGAAGCCTCAAAGGGATCAACTCCATTGAGGGAAGAATTCTGCGGAGTCTAACCTAAAAAAAGACCTCAGCCGCCCCAAACCAAAGGGCAGAGTGCTCCATGAAGTTGACGCTTGTGATGGTCTCGTTCGGTCTCGTCGCCTGTCAGATCAGATAGCGAGGTCCCGACGAATGCGTTTTATTCAAGCGACATTCCACGAACTGGTGCCATTGGGCCAGCAGGTGCGACGCAAGTTGGCCTCGATTAGCGCGTTACGGAGTGCCTGGCATTTGGCCCATGCACTGCGCAACGAGTTGCGATGGCGACCCATAACACAGAGTACATATGCTAAATGTTTCGCGGGTCGTACTGACCCGTGGGGTTATGAGGTCACTCCATTTACGTTGGAGAAGTTCCAGGCATCTATCGAACTGCTGGATATTGCCCGCAATGGCGTGCGTTTTGAACGAGCGTGGGAAATCGGCTGCGCCGAGGGTGTCTTCACGGCCCGGCTTGCTCAGATATGTGAACGACTTTCTGCTGTCGACTTCATACCGGTTGCTCTCGAAAGGGCGCGTGTGCGGTGTCAAGAGTTCAACAATATCTCCTTTAGCAAGTGGGACTTGAGGTCGGATCCAGTGCCCGGCACATTCGATCTGATCGTGATTACGGACGTGCTCGGCTCCTTAGAGGCGGTTTTCAGAATTCCCGAGCGAGCTTGCCTGCAACCAGGAATATGCAGGCAGTCTGGAGTAGGGACTGAACGATGAAGCCGAGCCGGTCGTAGCGCAGCGCGAGGCGCCGGTTTTCGAGCACCCAAGCATTGCTGCGCTCCACCGGCCAGCGCCGCTGACCGAGCCCTGATCCATGCGGTTGACCGCGCTTGTGGATGTGCGGCTCGGCGCCAAACCGGCGACAGAGGTTGCGATGGTGCTCGGCATCATAGCCCTTGTCCGCAAACACCGTGCGGATCCGGGCCATGACCGCAAAGGCGGCGAGGAACAGGCGCTCGAAGACGAGCGTGTCGTTGACGTTGGCCGCGGTCACCGTACAGGCCACCGGCACGCCATCCCCGTCGGTTGCGATATGGTACTTGCTGCCCTGCTTGCCGCGGTCGGTTGGATTGCGGCCGGTGAAGTCGCCACCGCGCTTGGCGCGCAC
>Ga0213882_10000757_pt1 | contig 10394 bp, 10 predicted proteins | sample BarmaccoBMER_R09_FD_160106 | JGI IMG/M metagenome (GOLD analysis project Ga0213882, IMG submission 160106) | Barbacenia macrantha exposed rock microbial communities from rupestrian grasslands, the National Park of Serra do Cipo, Brazil - ER_R09 ...
TGTCGCCCCGCCCGACCCCGCGCGCCGAGAGCGCCGCCGCCAGCCGGCGGCACCGTTCGAGCGCTTCGCGCCAGCTGTACCGCCTCTCCCCATGCACGACGGCAAGCCGGTTTGGGTAGACGGACGCGCTGCGCACCAGAAATCCGATCGGGGTCAACGGCACGTAATTGGCCGCGTTCTTGTCGAGCCCGACATCGTAGGGATTGGTTCCACGGGAATTGGTTTCGGGTGGCAGCGTCATTTTTTCCTCCGACCGGCACGATTGTGCCACGCACGACAACTCTGTCGAGCAGCTTTGCGCATTTTGGCTGGCCTAGCGCCGGTCAATCAGCATCCAGCTGACAGCCGCAGACTATCTGAGGGTCGCACGCGATCGCGTCCTAACAGCTGTCCTCAGCCGACGGATGCGGGATAAGGTCCCTCCTCGGCTGACGGCGCGGATCGGACAAGTCGCGTCGCATCGGCCGGGCAGACTGGACCTCATGGGATCGGAGGCCAATCCATGGACAAACTCGACGGCAAGGTGGCGATTGTAACGGGTGCGGCACGCGGCCTCGGCCGCGCCTACGCCAAGCGGCTCGCTGCCTTGGGGGCGAAGCTGGCAGTGGCCGATATCAATCTGCGCTCCTTTGAGGAATTCAAGGCCGAGGCAAAGGACATGACCGGGGACAATACGGTCGCCGAAATTGAGGCCGCAGGAGGCGCCGCGTTGGGGATCGAGGTCGACGTGCGTGATACCACAGCGGTCGAGGCGATGGTGGGGCGGGTCTGCAAAGAATGGGGCCGGGTCGATGTGCTGGTCGCCAATGCCGGTGGTGGTCGCGGTCGGCCGATAGACACCAAGGCAAGTTCACTCGATCCGGAACTGTTGCGGCTCGTGACCGAGATGAACCTGTTTGGCACGGTCTATTCGTGCAATGCGGTCGCCCCGATTATGAAGCAGCAACGATCCGGCAAGATCATCACGGTGAGTTCGATCGCCGGTACGGCGCCCGCGGCCGATGGTGGATATGCACATTACGGTGCGGCGAAAGCTGCGATCGCTCATTACACGCGTTATCTGGCGCAGGACCTCGGACCCTTCGGCATCACCGTCAACTGCATCGCTCCGGGCGTGATCGCGACCGGGCGTATCATGGCGACCATGATCCCGGGCAGCAGTCAGAGCAATCGCGATCGCGCCGAGTTGGTGGCTCTGCACCGCCTCGGCACGGTCGAGGATTGCGCCAGGGTCGTCGAGTTTCTGGCGACCGATTTGTCCGACTATGTGACCGGAGCCGTGATTCCGATCGATGGCGGATTGGTGCGTGGATAGACTCGGCCTACCCGCGCTGATCGGAAAAAGCCGGGGCGAAAGCTATTCCGGATCATCAGCGACCCGTGAGGGTGCGCCGATCACTCGCAGCCACTCTCGTATCCACGACCCGAGCCTTGATCAAAGCCCGGCTCGCCCTCGCCACGGGTTTCTTCCCATGCGGATGCCAGACTCACAAGCAGTAGAGAACCGAACTAAACAAATTCATTGAAAGGACATGATGCCCACGGCGAGGACGAGAAATCCGGATCTCGGATTTCGCCTTCGCCAGAGGTCCATAAAACCCAGCAGCGGGATCTCGGTTACCGCCCACGGCTGTCCGGTTGAGGGAAATCGGTTGTTTACAATGACCCATACACAACCCAAGATCTTCTTGGCATCCGTAATCACGGGCGTTAGCCCTCACCATTCGCGATATCAGCATGATATATGACATGGCGAGGCACGGCACTAGATGTGCCGCCAATGGTAACAGCGACACTGAAGGTGAGCATGTGGTGTGCTTGTTGGGGGTGTTGCTCGCCTGTATATGAGCCAGCATGGCATTGATGCTGGGCAAGACGTACCGGGCACTATTATCCGCGGGGGCGACTGAGGAAGAGGCGCAGGCCGCCGCCGAAGAACTGGCCGATTACGAGACCCGGATCGCCTCGATCGATAATCGCCTGGGGCGCATCGAGACGGAAATCAAGGTGCTGCATACTGAAATGCGGCTCATTACCCGGGCCGTTGGCATCAACGCCGCAGCGACGATCGCAATCCTCGGCGCTCTGTTACACGGCGTGCGATGAGATCCCGGCCTGCCGGGACACCAGCAGGATTGATCTCTGTTTTGCCAGGGAAATAAACAACCCGATGTCCGCACTCGGCAGGACCACATAATCACAAAACATGCCAAACCCCGTAGATACGCTCAATATTAGAGATTATAAGGCATTAGAGCGGTTTTTCGGTCAGTTGAGTCCGATCCCAAAGAGAGTCAAGAACATCAAGGATTTGACCATGACCTTCCTGTCAGACTGACACTGAAACCGCTATAGAGTACCCCTTTTGGCCGGGCTTGACCTGTGGGCCTTCAGCCCACGGACTTGATCCGTGGGCATCCACGTCTTCCGGGGCCTTGATGATCTCGGCGGCCAAGACGTGGATGCCCGGACCAAGTCCGGGCAAAGCGTACTTGCAGTTGCTTCGTGGCTCTGGACGCTCGATCCTGCGTTGTCGCAGTCGCTCAATCGGATAGCTGTGGTTACCGCCCGGGCGGTACCGATTTCCCCTTCCCTTTTTCGGGCGGATTATGGGTGTGATGGCTGTCGCGCTCACCGCCGCCGCCTGAGATCCGGCTGTGTCGGGTATTGGTCGGCTCTCCCGGTGCCGGTCCGGAGCGATGCGGCGGCTCGGGTTTGGTAGCGTCCTGGCGGCTGCTGCCGGGTCCGCCATGCGAACGATCGGCCGCCGGCGTTTTGGTGCTGCTCGACATCTCAGCGGTCCTGCTGATAGCCCTGATTTCTCGTATTGACCGCAATGTTGCCCTGGCGGCCTTGCTTGTCGATATTGCGTTCGCGGGCTTCGCCTGCATTCGTCGCAAGATCCGAGGGTGCTTCATCCTCAGCGGCGCCGGGGCCTTTATCGCTGCGGCCGGCTGGTGGGACAGGCGGCAGATCCTTTTTCGACATTGCAATCCTCCTTTGTGGCAATCGCTATCAGGCGCAAAGCCCGGTCTGGGTGGTCTATTCTGCGGCTTGGACGGGTGGTGTATCGGTGAAACCTGTTGGGTGAGACGCATGCCAAGCCAATGCGGTCTCGGCGATGGTTTCGATGTCCGAACGCTGCGCTGCCCATTCCAAAACGGATCGCGCGAGCCCGGTATCGGCGACCAGGGCCGGCGGGTCCCCGGCCCGACGTCCGCTCTCGTGCCGCGGAACCTTTCTGCCGCTGATGCGCTCGATGGCTGCGATCACCTGATAAACGGAATATCCCCGGCCGGTACCCAAATTGAGCGCGGTGCTGGCGCCGCCCCTGGCGAGATGGTCGAGCGCTTGCACATGCGCGTCGGCCAGGTCCGAGACATGGACGTAGTCGCGGATCGCAGTTCCATCGGGTGTCGGGTAGTCGGTGCCGTAGACGGCGATCGGACCGGTCTGGCCGAGAGCGGCGCGGATCGCGAGTGGGATTAAATGCATCTCGGGATCATGGTGCTCGCCGATCTCGCCTTCGGAGTCGGCGCCTGCAGCGTTGAAGTAGCGCAACGACGCACTTCTGAGCCCGTAAGCCTGCCCATACCAAAAGAGCGCCCGCTCGATCGCCAGTTTGGTCTCGCCATAAGCGTTGACGGGCGCCGCTGGTGTACCTTCGGCGATCGGGACGCGATCAGGAATACCGTAAACCGCACAGCTCGATGAGAAGACGAGCAAGCCGACACCGGCCTCGCGAATGGCGGACAATAGCGAGAGCGTCCCGCCAACATTGTTCCGGTAATAGGAGGCTGGGTCCGCGCCGGCTTCGCCGACATTGGCGTAGGCGGCGAAATGCATGACCGCCGAAACCCTGTATTGGCCCAGGGTCGCGGCGAGAAGCTCGGTATTTGAGAGCTCGCCTTCGACGAGCGGACCCCAGCGCACCGCAGCGCGATGACCGCGTGACAGGTCATCGAACACGATCGGCACATATCCCGCCTTGGCCAGGGCCTTGCAGGCGTGGCTGCCGACATATCCGGCGCCGCCCGTTACCAGTACCTTCGCCGACGACCCGGCCGGATCGGTTTGCTTCACGATATCACCTCAGAGCTCCGCAGATGACAACGCCGCGCTATCGCGAACGTCCCACGCGGCGGATTAAGGCAATTCGCCTAAGAATTTGAAAAGGCGGCGGCTACAAACCCGATCTGGTCGATATTTCCTCACTGAGGATCATGCCGCGGTCGATGGGCGGTGAGCCGCTCCGTCCGTCCCACCTCGGGCTGTTTCCAACGTGATCGGATCGAATTGGCTCAGTCCAGGTAGCGGTCAGGACGTCTCGAACAGGCGCTGCCCGACGTATTCGCCCGGCGCAATTCCACTTGGACAAGCGAACAGCCCACCCCCGGTGTGGGTCACAAATTGATTGAGCATGTCGAATTGCGACAATTTCTCAAAGATCTTTATAAAGCCGGTGCGGGGGTCACGCTGATAACATACGAAAAACAGGCCGGCATCATATTCCACAGCTTGGCGCCAAGGCGGCCAGCGCTCGATCGTGAAACTCACGCCGTCATTGTACGAGTAGGCCCGCCGCAGAATCTGCGCGCCATTGTTGCTGGCAGCGGCGGCAAGCCGGATATGTGCGCTCTCAGGAATGACAGGGTTTCCGGCTTTATCAGGCATATCCAGATCGACCGAATCAAATTCATTTTGTTTACCAAGGGGTGCGCCGGAATATTTGCTTCGGCCAAATGTCTGCTGCTGAAACGCGAGCGGCATGCGGTCCCAATGCTCGATGGCTATCCGGATCCGGCGCATGACGACATAGCTGCCACGGTGCATCCAGTCCGGGCCTTCGCTGCCGACCCAAACAAATTTCTCCATGATTGCCGGATCAGTAACCGACGGATTGCTGGTTCCGTCCTTAAAGCCCATCAAGTTGCGGGGGGTCTGATGCGTATCGGCCCCGGAGATGAAACCGGTCTGCGCCCACCGTACGACAGCCACACCAAAGGCGAGCCGCGCCAGCTGACGAACGGCATGGAAGGCGACCTGCGGGTTATTGGCGCAAGCCTGCACCACCAGATCGCCGCCGGTACGGCTCTCGATCAGCTGGTCACCATTAAACTCGGGCAGATCAATCAAAGCCGGTGGCCGCTGCGATCCAAGCCCGTAGCGATCCTTCCCGTCCTTTACAAACAGTGTTGCGCCAAAACCAAAGGTCAATGTCAGCTGGGCTGGTGACAATCCCAGGGTTTCGCCGCTATCTGACGCGGGCTTTGCCAAATCGAGTGCGGCCGGTTGCGCCGGCTGACCGATGCTCATTCTTTGCGCGGCGCTTGTCCAAGCGCGCAGCAGCCCGATCAAATCATGTCGTTTTGTGGTGACGAGATCGAACGCGGCTGCATAGGTATGACTTTGCCGGGGTGTCGTGATCCCACTCTGATGTAGTCCCCAGAACGGCTTGACCTCGGTGCTTGAAGGATTTGTTGAGCCGCTGGCCGATTTGGCCTCGACGAAAGCTTCAGCTTCAGTAGCGCTTTCTGTCCCCAAGCCCGCCCCGGCAACGGCAGCAAGGCCAGCCGCGGTGCGCACCAGACTGCGCCGGGTCGGGTGCGACCGCTTGATATTTTGTCGGCTCACCGGTTTTCCCCGAGCACATTCATGATCGCGTTGGGTGACCCGGCTCCATCGTTATGACGCCGCAAGGCCCGGGACTTCCGCTTTCGGTGCGGCACATCCGAGGGATGGTGGGCTTCGGCCGGCGCGTAAGCGGCTGAACCGTTCCCGGAACCGGCAGCCGCGATAACCGACCGAGCGGTAAGCTGGATCAGAGATCCTTGGGGTCGGCGATGGCGACCGCGAGATGTTCGTATGACTCGCAAACCGTCCCGCAGATCTGTTTGATGGCCTGGAGCTGCGCCTGGGCGCTAACCATGTCGCCTTTGAGGAGATAAGCCTCTCCGAGGTATTCGCGGACCTGTGCGTAGTGCGGATCAAGCGCGACCGATCGCAAATAATAGCCGATCCCCTCGTCGATCCGGCCCAGTTTGCGCGTCGCATAGCCGCGGTAATTCAGCGCGACAGGCGTGTTGGGGTTCTTAAGCAGATTGAGCACAGCCAATGCTTCGCTATACCGTCCGGCCTTGACCAGCGCCAAGGCGTAGTTGGTGAGAGCGTCGTCCGGCAATACCCCGTTTTCTGCCTTGACGCATTTCTGACTCTTGCTGTCCCAGACCTTACCCTTGCCGCAAGCGGGCGTATCGGAGGACCGGTCGCTTCCACCGCCACCGCTGTCAGCAATGGCCGGACCAACCGCGGCGAAGCAAAGAACGAAGGCAGCCGCAACCATCATCTTCATTGGCAAGATTCCCTGGTTCGTGCATGGAGCAGGGCCGGTTCCCGGCCCGACGCCGTGCGTTTAGCCTACCTGTATCAACGACCCTTCCGGACCCTCTCTTATTCCGGGAGCAGCCGAAGCGACAAGCGGAATTCCGAAGCCGCTTTGGCACCTGTCGCAAGCGGCAGGCGTTTGGCGCGGGCCAAGTTAGCTTGTTGGAATAATCGCGCGTAGAGCGAGGTCTTAGGATTATTAAAGACACCTCTGGGCGACAGATCGCATGACATCATCCCGAAATCGCATGACATCATCCCGAAGATGGCTGAAATGGGCCGGCGGCCTGCTGCTGATCGGCTTCGGCTGCGCGCCGTCACCTCCGCCGCCCATGACGCAACTTCCAGTCCCGGCCGGCGAGGCCCGGATGTGGTTCTATCGTGACTGGCAACCCTCCGAGATCCTGAACCTCGCGAACGTCACTGTGAACGGGGTGCTTTTCGGCTCTGTTGCAAACGGCGGCGTGATCTATCGCGACGTTCCGCCCGGGCATTATCATATCGCGCCGGCCAGTTTTGTGCCAAATTCGAACCAGGATGCCAATATTGAACTCGCTGCCGGCCAGCAAGCCTATTTGAAAATTGTCTCTTCAGCGGCTTGGGGTAGTGAAGATACCGCGGCCAAGAACATCGAGCGTGATGCGTTCTGGGTGTGGGTGATCCCGTCAGCTGTTGCGCAGACCGAAATTGCCAACCGCCGTCAAGGCATTTGATATCTGCTGTTTTCCGCGCTGTTTGAACTCGATCTGGAAGCCATTAAGGGCAGCACGTTGCTCCAGCACCAACAGCGCCATCGGCACGATTGATCAGTCGAAACCGCCCGGAATGGGTAATGCCGTCACGGCGCAAGTATTGCTGATTGCCTGCTGTCTGGTGCTCGCGCTTGTGGGGTGCTCGACCGGGCCGATTGATGTCATTTGTCCCCCAGCCGGTGTTTGTCCAAACACCCAATCGGGGCATGGCGGAGGTTATTAAGCGCCACGGAGCGCAATTCTGTACCGGCTAAACATAGCATGCATGATCATGGCAAATGCGGCGGAGATCGCACAAAGTGGGGCGGCATAGCGAGATCGAGATCGCATTGTGCAGAATATCAGCGGATTTGACGGCCGATTATCCGCATATTAACGCTTGTCAATAATTCGCGGCCATCTGTCACTGTCACTACGAAAATTGCCTATTATTAGGGATGGTCAAGATCTTGCGCTAGTCAGCAAAATCTTCTTTGCTTTTTTGGCGAAATGGCTGCGGAGTTGAAAACAATAATCTAATCGTACGCGTTCCGATCACATTCGGCGACTGCAACATATGCCTTCTCTTCTTATAGTCGTGATGTGCGCCTCGGTGGAGGTCGTGATCAGCCTCTGCGTCGGGTTGCCGGTGACGCGCCGGGTTCTCGCTGGCCGCTCGCCGGTGATCGCGATAGCGCCAATCATCGGCTGGGCTCTGTTCAACACCGTGGCGCTGCCGATCCTGACTGTCATCGGGTTTACGCGGGCAACGGCGGCCATCGTTTCCGGTGCTGCCGTTCTTGGCGGGGTTGCAATTGAGCTGCGCGGCCCACGAAAAACGGCGGTCAGCATCGGCCGGGGCGATCTGTTCGGACTGGCCGTCGCAGCTGCCGCACTCCTCGCCATCCTCCCGGCGCTTGCGGTGTGGCCAAAATCGGGTGGTGGCGGGGTTGTTCTCAGCGAGGCGATGTTCGACCATTCGAAGGTGGCAATCGTCGACGATATTGCCCGTTTGGGGTTGCCGCCCGGCAATCCGTTTTTTGCCGGCAGCGGTCCTCGCCTTGTCTACTACTATCTTTGGCATTTCAGCGCTGCGATCCCAGCTCTGCTGCTGGGTGCGAGCGGATGGGAAGCCGACATCGCGCTGACCTGGTTTACCGCGTTCGCGTCGCTGCTGCTGATGCTCGGCCTCGCAGCGTGGATCGCCGAGCGCAGGACTGCAGCATTGTTGGTGGTGCTGCTGAGTCTCGCGGCATCGCTGATGCCGGCATTACGCCTGATCTTGCCCACCGGCTATCGCGACGCGGCGTTCGCGCAATCTTCGTGGCCGCAGAGCTGGCTCTTTCAGGCAAGCTGGGCGCCGCAACACTTGGCTTCGGCGGGATGTGTCGTCGTGGTGGTGCTGATCCTGTCACAGCTCGCCACGGTCGGCGATTTGCTCATCGTCCCGCTTCTCGCCGTCGTCGGCGCAGCTGCGTTTGAGAGTTCCGCTTGGGTCGGCGGCGTCATTTTTGCGGCAAGCGCCTTGCCGATCGGCATTGCATTCTTGCTCATGGCCGAGGATGGCCGGGCTCGGCTCGGCCTTGCTCTCAAAGCCGCCGCGGCGGGCCTCCTGGCACTCGTGATCGCGTTCCCCGTTTTGCGCGATCAGTTCTTTGCGACAGCGGCGCGGGGCGCAGGAGCCCCGATCGCCTTTCGCCCCTTCGAGGTTCTGGGTTCCGCGGTACCGCGGGCGCCACGAAGGGCCTTCGATCTGCCGGCGTTTTGGATGGTTCTGATGGTGATCCAGTTTCCGGCAATCTATTTCGCCGGGACCTGGTCGCTGGCCGAAGCGGCTGCCGCGAGAGGATTGGGGTCGTTCGAAAAGCGGCTTGTTGTCGGCCTGGCGCTCCTTGCCGGGGCGAGCTTTGTGCTTCCCTGGCTATTTGCCAGTACGATCGCCAACAACGACCTTGGTTGGCGCGGGGTGCTGCCCGGCATTCTGGTTTTGACAATATTCGCCGCGGCCGGGCTTGCCCGCTGGCGCGCGACGGCGCCGGTGTTAGCAATAATTTCGGTGGCGTTGTGGGCCGCGGGTCTTTTCGGCGGCTTGCAGATTGCACGCGAGAATGCTGTCGGTCTGCCGACAGCCTCCGCTCCGATTTTCGCCAAAGCGTCACAACTGTGGGCTGCGGTCCGCCGATCGACGGCAGCAGACGAGCGTGTTGCGAACAATCCGCTCTTTCTCGCCGACATGGTCCGGTGGCCAGTCAACATCTCCTGGGCTTTGCTGGCAAACCGTCGCTCCTGCTATGCCGGGTGGAACCTGGCGCGAGCCTTTGTGCCTTTGCCTGAACCAAAGATCGACCGGATCGACGCTTTCTTTGTGCGGGTCTTTGCCGGCAAGGGCACCGCAGACGATATCCGCCGGCTCGCCACCCGCTTTGATTGCCGGGTGGTCGTCGTGACGCCGAGCGATGGTGCCTGGCGGCGCGATCCGTTTGCCGACAGCCCCTATTTTCGCCTTGTCGACGAGCAGCCCGAGAGTTGGCGCCTTTATCGTGTGGTCAATGGTTCGGGCGATCGCAGGTGATCGCTGCGCGAAGCCGTCGCAACGCGGATGAAGGTCGCGATAATGCGCAGCGCGGCGCGCAGTGATCCGCTAAACGTGCCCGCCACCTTTGACATGCCGCCACGGCGCCGGCGATAGGCCATCGGCACTTCGAGAATACGCAATCCGGCACGCGCCGCCCGCATCTGCATCTCGAGATTCCAGCCATAGGTCATCTCGCGCATGCCGAGACGTTCGAGACAGTCACGGCGGATCGCGCGATAGGCGCACATATCGGTAAAGCGGACCCCGTAAAGAAGCCGGGTCCCGAGGCCGGCCAGACCGCCGGCCAGCAGCTGATGCCAGCTCATCGCCCCCCGCTCGCGCTCACCCCGAGCGCGCGAGGCGATAACAAAATCATATTCGCCGCAGCGGATCGGATCGACGAGCAGCATCATCAGATCGCCGCGGTCAGCCCCGTCACCGTCCATAAACACGATGATCCCGCATTCGGGCGAGGCGGCGGCGATACCGGCGGCGCATGCCCGGCCATAGCCGCGTCCGCCTGCCGCTATGACATGCCCGCCCGCCGCGGCGGCGTTTTCGGGGGTGCCATCATCGCTGCCGCCATCGACAACGATGATCTCGTGGACCAGATCGCGCGGGATCTCGGCTATGACCCCGCCAATCGATTGCGCTTCGTTGAGCGTCGGGATGACGACGGCTACAGGCTCCATCGCAATCCGCAA
>Ga0213882_10000758_pt1 | contig 10392 bp, 9 predicted proteins | sample BarmaccoBMER_R09_FD_160106 | JGI IMG/M metagenome (GOLD analysis project Ga0213882, IMG submission 160106) | Barbacenia macrantha exposed rock microbial communities from rupestrian grasslands, the National Park of Serra do Cipo, Brazil - ER_R09 ...
AAGGCGAGGACGGCCGGACCTGGCCGCTGGGACGGCTGCTTTATCGCCTCGCCGAGGTTCCCGGCGTCCTCCGGCTGCGCTATTCGACCAGCCACCCCCTCGACGTCGACGACAGCTTGATCGCGGCGCATCGCGACCTCAAGGCGCTGATGCCCTTCGTGCACCTGCCGGTCCAGTCGGGTTCCGACCGAATCCTGGCGGCCATGAACCGCCGCCATACCGCAAGCGATTACCTGAAAATCGTCGAGCGTTTCCGTACCGCCCGTCAAGACATTGCATTTTCATCGGATTTTATCGTTGGCTTCCCCGGCGAGACGGAATGCGAGTTTACCGAGACCCTCGCACTTGTCACGGAAATCGGCTACGCTGCGGCTTATTCGTTCAAATATTCGCCGAGGCCGGGCACTCCGGCGGCGGAGATGCGGGAGACGGTGTCAGCACCTGACATGGACGAGCGATTGGCGCGGCTTCAGAGTTTGATCGACAGCCAGCAATCGGCCTTCAACAGGGCTGCGATCGGAAGCACCGTGGAGGTGCTGTTCGAGCGCGCCGCCCGCAAGGACGGGCAGATCGTCGGCCGCACCGCCTATTTGCAGCCGGCCCATGTCATGGCCCCGCCCGATATCATCGGACAGGTCAAGCCGGTCCGCATCGAAAGCCTCGAGCGCTACAGCCTGCTTGGCGAGCTCGCACCGATCGGGGCGCTCACATCGCCGCAGCCCGCCGCCTCCCTTAGTCCCACCGGAGCCTGAACCCTTGCCAAAAAGCGCATCGGATTCACCCTCGCTTGCTCCCAGCCGCAAATTCGACCGCGACATGCAGCTTCCGCCTGAGACCCAGGTCGTGATCGACTTCGACGACAATCGCGCCGCGTCCGCGCTGGTTGGCCCGTACGGCCAGAACCTTGCGCTGATCGAGCGCCGGCTCGGCGTGCTGGTCGACTCCCGCGGCAACCACATCACTATCGCCGGCTCGCGCGATGGCTGCGACGCGGCTCGCCGCGTACTGGAGATGCTGTACGCCAATGCCATCAAGGGCCATGATCTCGACCAGGGCGAGGTCGAAGGCGCGATCCGCGCCGTGATCGCGCAGGGCTCGCTGTTCGAATACGACGCCAAGACCGCCAAGTCGGCGTTCGAGATCATCAATCTGCGCAAGCGGCCGGTGCGAGCCCGCACCGCCGCCCAGGACTCCTATATCCGTGCACTCAAGCGGCATGAGCTGGTGTTCGGGGTCGGCCCCGCCGGCACCGGAAAAACCTGGCTTGCGGTGGCGCACGCGGCGCAACTGTTCGAGCGCAAGGAAGTCGATCGCATCATCCTGTCGCGGCCTGCGGTCGAGGCCGGCGAGCGGCTCGGCTTCCTGCCCGGCGATTTGCGCGAGAAGGTCGATCCTTATCTGCGGCCAATCTACGATGCGCTGTATGACCTGATGGATGCGCGCATCGTCGAGCGCGCGCTGCAGACCGGCGAGATCGAGATCGCGCCGCTGGCCTTCATGCGCGGCCGCACACTGACCAATGCCGTCATCATCCTGGACGAGGCCCAGAACACCACCTCGATGCAGATGAAGATGTTTTTGACCCGGCTCGGCGAGAACAGCCGCATGATCGTGACTGGCGATCCCTCCCAGGTCGACCTGCCGAACGGCCAGACCTCCGGCCTCGCCGAAGCCGCAAAGCTGCTCGACGGCGTCGAGGGCATTGCACAAGTCAAGTTCACGGCCGAGGACGTGATCCGCCATGAGCTGGTGGCGCGGATCGTGGCGGCCTATGAGGGCAAGCCACAACTCTGAAGCCCAGGCCGAACTGGCGCGGCGGGCCCACGCCCGCGCCGGCCAGAGGCGCACACCCAAGATTTCATTTAAGCTTACGATGCCAGATTCCTTCATTCCCATCACCGAGGTTCTCGTCACCGCCGATTGCTGGCGCGAGGCGGCCGATGCCGAGGCCGTGATCCTGCGCGCGATCGCGGCGGCGGCCGAGACCGCCGATGCCGACACCGGCGGCGCGGAACTCGCAGTGATGCTGACGGACGATGCAGGCATCCGCACGCTGAACAAGAACTGGCGTGGCATCGACAAGCCGACCAACGTCTTGTCGTTTCCAGCCTTGCAGCCGACCGCGCCGCCCGGCGATGATGATCCGCCGCGCATGCTCGGCGACATTGCCATCGCCTATGAGACGCTCTGCAGGGAAGCCGACGAGGAACAAAAACCGTTCGACCATCATCTCAGTCATCTCACCGTGCACGGCTTCCTGCACCTGATCGGCTACGATCACGAGACCGACGACGAGGCCGAGGCGATGGAGGCGCTGGAACGAGAAATTCTGGCGCAACTCGGGATTCCCGATCCCTATGGGATGCGGGAACGGATCAACTGAGATGGCCGATTCCGAGCCGATCCACGACAACCCGCGCAACACACGCAACCTGCCTGCGGTGGTGCCGCAAAGCGAGGTCGGGCGGACCGCGTCCGAGAACTGGCTGTCGCGGGCGATCCGCAACCTGTTCGGGTGGAAGTCGAACTCGGTCCGCGACGACCTGCAGGTCGTGCTCGACGCCTCGACGCCTGACGACGTCGGCTTCTCCGCGGTCGAGCGCACCATGCTGCGCAACATCCTCGACCTGCACGAGCGGCGCATCGCCGAAATCATGGTGCACCGCGCCGACATCATCGCGGTGAAGCGCGACATTCCGCTCGGCGAGCTTTTGAGCCTGTTCGAAAGCGCGGCGCATTCCCGCCTCGTGGTCTATAACGACACCCTCGACGACCCCGAAGGCATCGTCCACATCCGCGACCTCTTGGCTTTCATGACCGCGCGCGCCCGCGTGCCCGACGAGGCCAAGACCCGGCGCAAAAAACCGCTGCCAGCCGGCCTCGACCTGCGCGCCGTCGACCTCGCCATGCCACTGTTCGAAGCCAACATCATCCGCAAACTGCTCTATGTGCCGCCGTCGATGCGGGCCATCGACCTGTTGGCGCAGATGCAGGCCTCGCGCATCCACCTTGCGCTGGTGGTCGACGAATATGGCGGCAGCGATGGCCTGGTCTCGCTCGAGGACATCGTCGAGCAGATCGTCGGCGAGATCGACGACGAGCATGACAGCGACGAGCCGCCGTCGATCGTTCGCCAGGCCGACGGTTCCTTCATTGCCGATGCCCGCGCCAGCCTCGACGACGTGCGCTCGGTGATCGGAGAAGAATTCGTCACCGGCGAAGCCGGCGAGGAAGTGCAGACGCTCGGCGGCTATCTCGTCAGCTTTGTCGGACGGCTGCCGGTGCGCGGCGAAGTGATTTCCGGTCCGGCCAATTTCGAGGTGGAAGTGCTGGACGCCGATCCGCGCCGGGTCAAGCGGCTGCGCATCGCGGTGCGCAAGGAACGCCCGCCACCACGGACCCAGCGCGAGAGCCGCCGACGCGAAGCCGCCTCCGACGCACCCCTGCCACCCGGCCAGGGTCATCCGAGCCCGCCCTCCGGCGACGGAGCCGATCCCCAGTGAGCGCTGTCGCCAAAAGGCTCAGTGCAGCGAGCTTGGCCATTATCCTCAGTTGGGGATGGAAGCGCGCCGCCATCGCATTCGTGGCAGGCAGCCTGTCGGACCTGGCGATGGCGCCGTTCAATGCCTGGCCGGTGCTGTTTATGACATTTCCCGTCGCAGTCTTCCTGATCGATGGCGCCGGCGCCGGCCGGCTGCGCGGCGTGCCGAGCGCGGCGATGAGCGGCTTCTGGTTCGGCCTTGGCTATTTCGTGCCGGGCCTGTACTGGATCGGATACGCCTTTCTGGTCGACGCCTCCACCTTTGCCTGGCTGCTGCCATTTGCGCTGTTGGGGCTACCGGCCTATCTCGCGCTGTTCACCGCGTTCGGCTTTGCGCTGGCGCGCCTGATCTGGCCGCGCGACGCTTCGCGCGTGATCGCGCTCGCGGTCTGTCTCACGATCAGCGAATGGCTCCGCGGCCAGGTGCTCTCAGGCTTTCCCTGGAACAGTTTTGGGTACGCGCTGAGCCAACCGCTGGCGCTCGCGCAGACCGCGTCACTGATCGGCCTGTGGGGCATGACCTTTTTCAGCGTCGCGATCTTCGCAAGCCCGGCCGTCCTGATCGACGGCCGCGCGAAAGGGCGCCTTCCCTGGCTCGCACCGGCCATCGCGGCATTGGTTCTGGTCGCGATGGGCGCCTTCGGCGCGCTCCGACTGTCGATGCACCCGACCGCCATGCTTGATAAGGTCAAGCTTCGCATCATGCAGCCGAACCTGGAGCAGGACGCCAAGTTCAACTATTCGGCCAAGGCCGCGGTGATGCAAAGATATCTGGCGCTGTCTGACCGCGCCTCGGGTCCGCAATCGACCGGCGTTCGCGACGCCAACATTCTGATCTGGCCTGAATCCGCATTTCCGTTCTTCCTGACCCGGGAGGCGGATGTGATGGCGGAGATCGCCGACTTCCTTCCAAAGGGCGCCGTCCTCATCACCGGCTCGGTGCGCGCCCCGGATCTGCCGCCGGGATCGAGGATCACGCGGGCCTACAATTCGATCTACATCATCGATCATGATGGCAGCGTGCTGGCCGTCTATGACAAGCTGCACCTGGTTCCGTTCGGCGAATTTCTGCCGTTCCAGGATCTCTTGGAGCGGCTCGGCCTTGAACAGCTCACCAAGGTTCAGGGTGGCTTCATCCCTGGCAACGTGCACAACACGCTGGAGATTCCCGGCGCACCGCGCGCACTACCACTGATCTGCTACGAAGCGATCTTCCCCGCTGAAGTTGCAACACGCGACGGTCGTCCGGGGTGGATCATCAACCTGACCAACGACGGCTGGTTCGGCATCTCGACCGGTCCCCATCAGCACATGCAGCAAGCGAGGCTGCGGGCCATCGAACAGGGACTGCCGCTGGTGCGCGCCGCCAACACCGGCATCTCGGCGGTCTTCGACCCGCTCGGACGGATCGTTGCGCAGCTCGGCCTCGGCATCGAGGGCGTGCTTGATTCGCGCCTGCCGGCGGCGATTGCTCCGACAATCTATGCACGAGTTGGAGACATTCCGGCTGCGATGATTGTTGCCTTAGGTTTATTGATAGTTCTCAAGCGCCGTTTTACGAAGCGAACATCCTGATCACTGCATATTCTTGTTCCTTCTTCATGTTGCTTTTCATTTCCTCAAAATATTCTATGACATGCGTGAGCGCACTAGTTGACAGACTGACGCTGCAATTCGCATTCTGAATGTCCCTCCACGAGACGTCGTCAAATTGTTCAATTTGACTGTATCCCGCTGAGTTGCAGACACGGAAAGACGGCGTGACGACGCGAGGCATGGCCCATCGCGTGTGTCCGTCCACAAGGAGTAACGGAGATGTCGAAAGCACCCAACCCTGTTGACAAATACGTTGGCAGCCGGGTGCGGATGCGCCGCATCATGCTGGGGATGAGCCAGGAAAAGCTCGGCGAGGCGCTCGGGCTGACCTTTCAGCAGATCCAGAAATACGAGAAGGGCACCAACCGCGTCGGTGCCAGCCGCATCCAGCAGATCTCGGAAGTCCTGCAGGTCCCGGTGTCGTTCCTGTTCGAGGGCGGCCCGAGCGGCTCGGCGGCGGCCGAAGGCTACAACGATGGCGGCTCGCCGACCTATGTGTCCGACTTTCTCGCCACGTCGGAAGGACTTGCGCTGACCCGCGCCTTCACCAAGATCACCGATGCCAAGCTCCGGCGCAGCATCGTCGATCTTGTCGAGCAGATCGCCGCGCGCGAGGCGGCGGAGAAGCGCTAAAGGCTGCTTTCCGAAGTCCGCGACGTCAGGTCGGCGCCGCACTTTGCGCGGACCTCGGAAGTCTCACGGCTGCCGCTGCTGAGCAGGATAAATTGAATGGCCGCTAGTTCCGGAATCCGGGACTAGAGCGCGAAGCATTCAGCTTGGTATCGGCCGTCTCGCTTGTATCCGAGGTTCGCCTTACTTGCTGAAGCGAATCTCGGACGCAACACGTTGAAGCGCGCCGAGGTCGAATTTCGCCATCGCGCGTTGGTTCATTGTTCGGGCATGATCCCTCGGGTCGAACCCGAGGCATGCTTTCGGAAAAACCGCTTCGCACTTTTCCGCATCATGCACTAAGTTCCCGAACCGCCGACGAAAACCATTCCCGCGGAGCACGATGTCTTCCAACCCGTTCGACCCCAACGCCATCCTCGACGGCATCCGCCGCTGGGTGGAGATCGAAACGCCGACCGAAGCCCCCGAGCAGGTCAACAAGCTTGCCACTCTTGTCGCGGACGGCTATCGCGACCTGCCTGCCACCCTCGAACGAGTCCCCGGCAAGGACGGCTGCGGTGATCATCTCGTGGCGCGCTCGTCGTGGGGACAGGAACAGCCGGGCATTTTGGTGCTGAGCCATCTCGACACCGTGCATCCCCTGGGCTTCATCGCACGGCTGCCGTTCCGGACCGAGGGCGACATCGCGTTCGGTCCCGGGATCTACGACATGAAGGGCGGCGCCTATCTCGCCTTCCACGCGTTCCGCGAGATCTGCCGCAACGGCGCGCAGCCGCCGCTCGGCATCACCCAGATCTTCACCTCGGACGAGGAGATTGGCAGCCCGACCTCGCGCGCGCTGATCGAAGCGGAGGGACAGCGGGCTAAATATGTGCTGGTCACGGAACCCGCGCGCGACGGCGGCAAGATCGTTACTGGCCGCAAGGGCGTCGGTCGATTCGAGGTCTTCATCAAGGGCACGCCGGCCCACGCAGGATCGCGGCCGGAGGATGGGCGCAGCGCCATCCGCGAGCTTGCCAATATGATCCAGGCGCTTGAAGCCATGAACGATCCCAAACGGGGCATCACGGTCAATGTCGGCGTGGTCCGGGGCGGCACGCGGCCGAACGTGATCGCGGAGGAAGCCTATGCCGAGGTCGACTTGCGGGTTCCCTCGTTCACCGATGCGGAGGAGCTCGTTGCAAAAATCCTGTCGCTGCGCTCGCGCAGCGAGGGCCTCAGCGTCGACGTGATCGGCGACCTCAATCGTCCGCCCTACGAGAAGAACAATGCCGGCGCCGCCTTGTTCGAGCATGCCAGGCAGCTTGCGGCCGATCTCGGCTTCGATCTCGTCGACACCTATACGGGCGGCGGATCGGACGGCAACTTCACCGCGCCGCACACCGCGACCCTCGACGGGCTCGGCGTCGACGGCAAGGGCGCGCATACTCATTTCGAGCAGATGTACATTTCGTCGATCGAGCCGCGGGCCCGGCTCCTCTACGGGCTGTACCAGACGCTGCGATGAGCGCGCTCGGCGGCGATCCGTGCGATCACATTCGTTCGCACGAGGATGGCGGCGCGCCTTCCGGCCGTGGCGCATTCTTCGGCCGCCGCAAGGGCCACAAACTGCGCGCCCACCAGGCCGATCTGGTCGCCCACCTCTTGCCGCGGCTTGCGCTGGAGATTTCAGATCCTGCGCCCACCGATATCGCCGATCTGTTCGATCCGCCGGCCCGAGAGATCAAGCTCGAGATCGGCTTTGGCGGCGGCGAGCATCTGGCCGCCGAAGCGCGGGCGCGGGTTGAGAGCGGCTTCATCGGCTGCGAGCCCTATGTCAACGGCATGGCAAAAATCCTCGCCCAGATCGAAAGCCACGACATCCGCAATGTCAGACTGTTCGCGGGCGACGCCGCGGAGCTGCTGGCCTGGCTGCCGGCGCGCGCACTGACACGGATCGACCTGATCCATCCCGATCCCTGGCCGAAGCGGCGGCACTGGAAGCGGCGCTTTGTTCAGGATGCGACGATTGCGGCGATGGCACGCGTGGTGAAGAGCGGCGGTGAGTTCCGTTTTGTCAGCGACATCGACGACTACTGCGCCTGGACGCTGGCGCACCTCGCCCACTCGCGCGATTTCGTCTGGACGGCTGAGCGCGCCGCCGATTGGCGCGAGCCGTGGGATGGCTACACCATGACCCGCTATGGCCAGAAGGCCACACGCGAAGGCCGCCGCGCCACCTATTTGCGATTTCGCCGGCTGTGATCGGGAGCGCTAAGCTTTAACATCGTCATTCCGGGGCGGTGGCAACGGCCAGCGCGAAGCGCTGGTCCGTTGGCATCGAACCCGAATCTCGAGTTTTTCGATGCTTTGCATCGCCCCGGAACGACGGCACGCTACGCCGACCGGCGGCTCTTCCAGCCGGCGAGCAGCGTCTTCAAATGCGCCTTGGAGAGATCGGCGCGCTGGCGCACCGCGAGCGTCAGCACGCCGTCGGCGCCGGCGCGCCGCACCAGTTCGGCATAGCCGCGACCGGAAAAACGCGCGCCGGCATTTCCGGCCGCGCGCCGCACCACGTCTCGCGGTCGCCGCGCGTGATGACGACGTCGGTGAGATCGGACGACAGAAGCGGCCGCTCCACCATCGCCAGCAGATGCGGCTGCCCCTTGGCGCGCGCGATGTCGAGCAGGGCGCTCTCGTCGATCACATTCGAGCGGCGCAGCAGCGGCCCCGGCGATGAGGATCTCGTTGTCGCGCGCCATCTGCCTGACCAGTGCGCGAGGCGCATTGCCGAGCAACGACAGGCGCTCTGCGAGTTCGGCCCGTTCCTTCAGGTCGGCGTGGGGGACGAGATCGACCAGCAGGCTGTCGAAGAAATCGACGTGCTTGGACGAGAGATGGCCCGCGTCCCGCAAGAACAGCGCGGCGATGCGGCGCGCGAGGTCGCGAGGCGTTCCGGATCGCCGTTCCGGACCATATCGTCGAGCCCGGGTATCAACGAAGTGGAGGCAGACATGAAACCTGCTCAAAGCACACGCGAACTCACCGCTTCCTGCATCCTGGTGGAGCGGATTGCCGCGGGCGACTTGCCGGTTCGCATGGCTACTTCGAGGCATGCGCGGCGTTGTAAGGCGCCGCTGCTGCCGGCGGCATTTCCGATCAATTTAAGCAGGCTTGGTGAAGGAAGGATTAGGCGCTGGGGATGGCCGAAAATCAAGAAATGCTCGACGTTTTACCTCTGGGGACCTTGCCGGGCCCGGCAGAAGTCGCTATCTTGCGGTCAACTTATCTTCTCATACGATCTCGTGATGAGAGTGGGCCCGAAAGGACCCGCTCTTTTTTATTACCTGAACCCTGTCGGGCGAAGCGCAGCCAAAGGGGACAGGCGGTTCCTTGAACCGTCAAGGACAAACCAACCTGACAGCCGATTTGACAGCCGACCTGGACATGATCGATCCAACCGCGCTTTCCATGGACGCCGACCTTCTGGCCGAGCCGCGCCTGATCGTCGAGCCGGGCGTTGCTGCGCGGGTGTCGGCGATCGCCGGACCCGTGCTCGCCGGCATGGGATATCGGCTGGTGCGGATCCGGATTTCCGGCGAGGCCGGCTGCACCGTCCAGATCATGGCGGAACGGCCTGATGGAACGATGCTGATCGACGATTGCGAGGCGGTCTCGCGCGCGCTGTCGCCTGTGCTCGATGTCGCCGACCCGATCGACCGCGCCTACCGGCTGGAAATCTCCTCGCCCGGCATCGACCGGCCGCTGGTGCGCCGCTCCGATTTCGAGCGCAACACCGGCCATCTGGTGAAGGTCGAGATGGCGGTTCCCCATCAGGGGCGCAAGCGGTTCCGGGGCACGCTAAATGGGATCGAGGGCAATGCGGTTCGCCTCGTTCGCGACGATGTCGCCGCCGGCGACGAGGCCGCGGTCCTGCTGCCGATGGAAGACATCGCGGAGGCGCGGCTGGTGCTGACCGACGGCCTGATCGCGGAATCGATGCGGCGCGGCAAGCAGGCCGAACGCGAACTGAAGCGCGATCTCGGCCTTGAACCGCCCGCTGCACTGCATGCGAGCGGTCGTGCGTCAAAGGCGAAACCGGCGAAGCAGCCGGCGCCGGCCAATACCAAGAAACATCGCCTCGCGGCCGAGCGGCTGCGCAGAGGCGACACCGATCCTTAAGAGAGGAGACTGAACATGGCAGTCAGTGCCAACAAGCTCGAACTGCTGCAGATCGCCGACGCCGTGGCGCGCGAAAAGTCGATCGACCGCGGCATCGTGATCTCGGCGATGGAAGATGCCATCGCCAAGGCGGCACGCGCCCGCTACGGCAGCGAAACCGACGTCCATGCCGACATCGACGCCAAGAAGGGCGAGCTGCGCCTGTCGCGGCACATGCTGGTGGTCGAGAATGTCGAGAACTCGGCGAACCAGATTTCGCTGGAGGATGCGCGCAGAGCCAACCCGGGCGCGCAGATCGGCGACACCATCGCCGACACGCTGCCGCCGCTGGAATATGGCCGCATCGCCGCGCAATCCGCCAAGCAGGTGATCGTGCAGAAGGTGCGCGAGGCCGAGCGCGACCGGCAGTATCAGGAATTCAAGGACCGCATCGGCGACATCGTCAACGGCATCGTCAAGCGCGT
>Ga0213882_10000759_pt1 | contig 10386 bp, 9 predicted proteins | sample BarmaccoBMER_R09_FD_160106 | JGI IMG/M metagenome (GOLD analysis project Ga0213882, IMG submission 160106) | Barbacenia macrantha exposed rock microbial communities from rupestrian grasslands, the National Park of Serra do Cipo, Brazil - ER_R09 ...
GGCCGGTCAGTTCGTGGCGATCTGGGCTGACAGCCATCGGGGGATACTTACCCCGTAATTGCTTCGGCATTACTCCAATACTACTATAAGAAGATCTTAATATGCGCGAACCAGCGCCCAATTCATCTGCCTTTCCAACCGCACGCTGTGATAGATGCGGCAAGTACGTGCTTACCTATATTTCGCCCGAACGTGAAGCCGAAGGGCGCAGGGCCTGTGTCCATTGTGACGGCCCAGTTGGCAGCAATCTCCGGTGGATCTCGGCCACCGAACTCGCGGCTGAAGGTTACCAGATCGGCACGTCACCCGCGCGCCCCCGCGGGTCCTGTAATGGCGGATGCGCATGTTCGATGCGTGGCCACTGAAATCGCTTCCAGTTTGACACCCCGGCAGGATACAATCCAGATTCTTGGCTTGGAGGCACAAACCCTATGAAGACAACGCTCTCAGTAATCAAGGCTGACGTAGGCTCAATCGGCGGCCATATCAAACCGAGCGCGCGCCTGAAGCAGACGGTCGAGCAGTTCGTTCGCGAGAAAGGCAAGAACCTGCTGATGGACGTCTACGTCAGCTCCACTGGCGATGATGTGGCGTTACTGATGGCGCATGACCGCGGCGCCGACGATTCCAAAATCCATGAACTGGCATGGGATGCGTTCATGGCTGGAACCAAAACCGCGCGTGAACAGGGGCTCTACGGTGCGGGTCAGGACCTCCTCAAGGACTCGTTCTCGGGCAATGTGCGTGGGCTCGGGCCGGCCTCCTGCGAGATGGAATTCGAGGAGCGCCCCAACGAACCGTTCATCTTCTTTGCCGCAGATAAAACCGACCCTGGTGCTTACAATTTGCCCTTTTACCTGGCCTTTGCTGATCCGATGCACAATGCCGGTTTGTTGCTTTCGCCCAAAATGGCAAAGGGCTTTACCTTTACGATTATGGACGTCAACCACACCGAGGGTGATCGAATTATCGAACTGAACGCTCCCGAAGAGCTATACGATATTGCCTGTCTGCTGCGAGACAACGAGCGGTTCGTGATTGAGTCGATCCGTAATCGCGCCACGGGCGAGATCGCGTGCGTTGTATCGACTTCACGCCTGCACAACATTGCTGGCACCTACACGGGCAAGGATGACCCGGTGGCGCTTGTGAGATCTCAAGGTAACTTCCCGGCGACCGGCGAGATTCTGTCACCGTTCCGCATTGGCCATTACGTTGCCGGGACTATGCGCGGCAGTCATCACGGACCATTGATGCCGGTCAAGCTGAACTCAACCATCAGCTTCTTTGACGGACCTGCTGTTGTCAGCGGGGCGGCGTTTTGCGTGCACGAGGGCAAATTCACCGAAGCCGTCGATGTATTCGATCATCCATTCTGGGAATGGGTCCGTAACAATGTTTCCGCCAAAGCTGCGGAGATTCGCGCTCAGGGCTTCTCGGGGCCGGCCATGCTTCCGATGAGCGAGCTGGAATATGGCGGCGTAGTGGAAAAAATGGGGCAACTCGACGGGCGCTTTTCCGTCCGCAAGGATGAACATTCGGCGCCCGATGGCGGCAATGGCCGCAAAAGAAGAGCCGCCTGAAGTAGCAGGCGCGCCTTGCAAGAGCCGGTCGTATAGCCGGCTCTTTTTTTGAACGCTTGGGTCGTCGATGCGCGACCGAGCTGCGGTTTTGCTGTGAAGAAATGGGAAGAGATACAGGTCCAGGACTAGCTTGACAGAAGTTTGTTAATAGACAGCGCATTGCATTACGATCCCGAACACGTACACTTGTTACCTGCGCCGGTTGTGGCTCTCGAATCAAAAAAGGTCCGTCTCGATGATTCCTGGAGGCCTCCTATGAGACGCTGGTATTTTATCCTAGTCGTAATCCTGCTGGCCGGTGGTTTAGCTAAGTCGGGAGCAGCGCAGGTCACACCTGCGCCGTCCGAACAGCCTTCGAGTGGGCGGGTCCTCGGCTCAGTTACGCACGGCAACACTACCGTTGTATTTGAAGCGGCGAATCCCACCGACCTTGATTCGCCAGCTTTGAGAACGTGGGATGACTTTGCGGAGGATCACGAGGAAATCGCCCGTGCCCTGGCCTTCAAGCCGTCACTGATCGATGACGAGCGCTACCTTGAGAAGCATCCAGATCTTAACGATTTCTTCCAGGACCATCCGGAAGTGCGTGATGCGATGGAGGCGAATCCCGGCAACTTCGCTGCGATACCTCCTCGTCCGGGTGAGTAAACGATTGCTCTCTCATGATTTAGCGCAAACTACTACATAATTCGCTCGACACAGTTTTAGCGTGCGGTTTAAGCTCTGCGGAGGTTTCCAATGACCCCTGAAGGAATCCGTAAAGAATTGGAGACCTTCTATCAATCGTACATCGCTGCCTTCAATCGCGAGGACATCGATGCATTTAGCGAGACGTTCGCTTTTCCTTATGCCTGGGTCACAGGGCATCAGGGGCTTAGTCAATGCGCGAGCCAAAGCGACCATCAGCGCAGCTTCGGCAAGATTATGGCCGATCTGAAAGCACGCGGATGGGCGCGATCGGATGTCGATCAGCTAAAGGCCTGGCCTCTGGCAGAAGATTTGGCCATGATCCTCGCGGACGTTAGCCGTTACAAGCGTGATGGTTCGGTCCTGGAGCGGGTGCGCGCATGCTACACGCTTCGGCGCGACACTAAGGATTGGAAAATCCTTACGCTATCCGAAGTCAGACCTCCTTTTCTCGGTCCCGGCGACCTCGCCCGCTAGCATTTTTGGTCGGCTCCCATCACATCTATGGGGATCGCGAGCTTTGCTCGGAGCAGCACCGGCGGTGTAATGCTATGGGCGGAGAGACTTGTTAGGACCCGCTCACGTATGTGATACGGGCGAGCAAAGTTATCACCTGTTTCCGAGAGCATGGCAAAGGCGGCTGGCTCGTCTGGGCGGCCACGGTAAGGATTCCGCCGCTTGCGGTGATGCTAACACGTTTACGCCGCTTGCTGGGCGTAGCTGAGTGCCAGGAACGACGACTGTGATTAGCTCAAGAAAGAGGGGTGGCTCCTGAAAACCGCCCCGCTGACCGCTGTGTGGAACCTTCGTCTATGAGCCACCGCCGCCAGTCGCGGCCGCCTCGAACCTTTGCTGCTGCTGCTGCGCTTCTACATAGCGGCGGATGAAGCGTGGCTTGAATGCCGCCACGAAGCTTGGCAGGACCATCACCCCTGTTATCGCGTTGGTGATCATCAGAAAGATCAGCAGTTGCGCCATCCGGGTATGAAACTCAACCGGCGAGAACATCCACACAGCTAAGCCGCCGACCATCACGAACAGAGTGTTGAGCACCGCGGCGCCGGTCGTTCTCATCGCGGTCTGGATCGCGTCTTCCAGCTCCTTGCCGCGCATCACTTCGTCGCGAATAGCCGCCATCGTGTATATGCCGTAGTCAATGCCGAGACCAATCCCGAGTGAAACGACCGGAATCGTATCAATCGTCAGCGTCAAGTCCCGCATATTCATATAGATGAACGCGCCGAAGTTAGCCAGAACACTTGCTGCAATAAACAGGATGCCGGCTACGATCGAGCCAAATTCAAACGCGCAGCAAATACCTACCGCGAGCAGGGTCAACGTCAGGTTAAAAAAGTCGGTGTACTTGAGCACCTGGTTGGCGGCCGCGTAGAGGCCACCGATTCCGCCCAGCATATTAACTTTGACCTGGGCCATTGTCGGGTCGGGCGGTATCGGTTTTCCGGTAAGCAGCCCTTCACGGAGGGTTGCCTCAGCGCCGGGCGAGATCGCAACGCCAGCTTGCAACCGGCTGAAGGCAGCAACTTCCTTCAGCAGCTGGTTGAGTGTGTCATAAGTGTGATCGCGCAACAGAACCCGGATACAGGCGGCATCGGCCTGGCGATCGGCCAAGTAACGCTCCATCTCGCCCGGCGCAGTGCCTGACAGGTACAGAAACCAGAGGTTACCGGCGAGTTCAGTGCTCTCGGGCACTCGCCGGAATTTCGGGTACCCGTAATGGAACATCTGGTTGAAAGGCTTCTCAATATCCGAACCGAACGAGACCACTTGAATCACATTGGGATCGCGCTCTCGCAGGTAGTAACGGAGATCGTCGGCCAACCTCAACGAGCTCGAACCCAGGGTCGATTGATTACTGGGAAATGGAGGTGTTTCGAGCACCACCCAGGCTTCGTCCTCGGGGAAGTTCTTTGCGATCTCCTGGATATCCGTGTTGACCTTGGCATTTGATTTGTAAAGCGGGGTGCCGACTGTGCGATAGCCAATTGCGGCGCGCTGGCCCGATAGCAGCCCGAATATGATGAATGCCGCCGCAGCTAGAAGAATCCCGGTGCGCGCCTTGCCCGGCCTGACCGGAACTTCGGTCAGGTGCTCGAGGAAAGATTCCAGCCGGCCTTCGAGCCCGCCCGCGAGTTCTTCCTCAATCTTCAGGTTTTCGAGCTGGGGCGAGGGTAGATAGCTCATGACAATCGGCTGGAACACGAACACCATCGTGAGGCTCGCTGCCACCCACACGGCGCCGGTCAGGGCGATATGGTGCAAGGTCGGAATACCACTGAACGAGACGAAAATGATGCCGAAGATGTCAGCCAATATCGAAACCAGCCCTGGCGGCAACATCAGGTTCGTGGTCAAAATAACCGAATCGTTTACGTTTCCGCCGGAGCGCTCGATCTCGCTATAGAAACGCCGTTGCCACTGAATACCGTGACTCACGTCGCGCGCCGTCAGAATGAACGGAATGACCAGCATGACCGGGTCGAGTTGGTAACCGATCAGTCCGGTAAAACCCATACCCCATAGAGCGGAAAAGCTACCGGTCATCAACGGCGCCCACCATCGCGCCACTCCGCGAATCCCGTAATAGTGAATCAGCACAATGATGGCCAGGGAGATGATGATGATGGCGAGAATGCTCCAGATGTAATGGTAACCCCAGCCGCGTGTCATCGGCTCGCCGGCCACATAGATCAGGTGATCGTCATCCTGACTGTGTTGAACAATCCGCTGGACATCCTGGAAAAACTCGCGGTAGTTGATCGCCTGGTCGTTAAACGAGGCGGTAACCATCGCGCTCTTGTAGTCGGCGCTGACTAGCTGTCGCAACGCATCCCAATGGGCCACGACGTTGGCTTTAAGCGCCGCTATGCCCTGGTCGGTCTTGGGCACGTCGGGAAACATGTAGGGTTGGGTAACCAGGGCTCCCGAGAGCGCCTCGACATAGGAGACGCGGAATGAGGCGAGGGAGAAGACCTCCTCGTGATTCACACCGGGCAGCGAATCCATCTCATGGTTGAGTTCCTGGATCTTGAGCAGGGTCTTGCGATTAAAAATGTCGCCCTTCTTGACCCGGACCATGATCTGCAGGCTTTCTGCACCGCCGAAGCTGCGCGCGTATTTGTTATTCAGCAGTACGTAGTGGTGATAGCTAGGGAAGAAGTCAACGAAACGCGTTCCAATCTGCACCCTGCTGGCCCAATAGCCCATGAAGATGGTGATGGCTACGAGGAGGATGCCGATCGGCGCTCGGAAGCGAAGGATAATCTTGCCAATATTGAATGAGTGTTTCATAGGATCGCTCATTGCGCCTGGCTCAGCAAAGGTTTGTTAACCAGCGAACGCCAATGCCGTCCGCTGTCGTCGCTGCGTAAAAGCGTGCCTGATAGGCCTGTCGCCATCCCAAATCGCGGAGAAAAGGCCGATGCCGAGATCGCGTCGGCAACTCCGCTCGCCACCGGTGTGACCTCACCATTCGCAATCAGGGCTGCCATTCCCTGCTCACCGGCCGCGTAGAACTCACCGGCCTGGGAGGGCACCGAGCTGACCGTATATAGCGAGCGATGCCCGTTTGCGAGTTGATGCGTCTGCCAGGTTTTGCCGCCGTCATTGCTTTGCAGCGAGCTGCCGATCAGCCCAACCGCAAGCCCTTGATTCCCATTGAAGGCGAGCGAGAATAGAGGGTCGCCTTTCCCCATATCACCGCCGTTTCGCACTTGCCAGCTTTTGCCGCCATCGGATGAATGTAGCAGAGTGGCAAACTCGCCGACCGCCCATATATTGTTCGGGTCGGAGTAAACAACATCAAAGAAGGCGAAATCGTGGAATTTCTGCATGTTCCAAGTCGCCCCGCCATCGCTGGTACAGAGAAGCACGCCATGCTCTCCCGCAGCGCAAAACCGTCGATTATCGGCGACCGTTATCTCAAGCAAGGCTGTGTTCAAGCCCGCCGGACCTGGTTGCTCGGTCCAGGTATGGCCCTGGTCATCGGTGCGAAAAATAACCCCGGCGTCGCCGACCACCCATCCGTGTGAACCATCGGGCGCGAAGGCGATGCTGTAGAGGTCGTAATACTTATAGCCCTTCTTGAGTACCTGCCGGGTCCAGGTTCGGCCTCCATCGTCGGTCGTCATTATGACGCCTTTATCGCCGGCCACGACTGCTCGTCCTGACGGCAGAATTGTCACCCCATAGTAACTTTCCCAGGATCGGTCAGGCTGTGGGCTCGCTTTCAATCCATGGGTAGCCGATACACCAGCGGTCGCTGATGCAAAGAGCACTCCGATACTGAGTGCCGAGCGCCACAACAGCTTGACCCAACTGACTCCCCAGTATTGTCCCCGATTCATACTTCCCTTCCTGTCGAGAGACTTCCAACCGCCGCAGCGGATTCGATCTTCGTGCCGGTTCCAGGCGCTCCCCTCACGCCGAAAGCCGGACTTCGGCCGGTTCACGCTCACCCTCATCCCGGCGGCTGTAACCGCAGTCGCCGCCGTTCTCGGATGCTACTGCCCCGTGAACTTCTAGCGCAGCCGCTGCTGGATCGCCATCGCTAATGTTGCCGATGCTGATCACCGTTTTGCGTTCAGTCGAAGCTCCGCATCTTTGATTGTTCAAGGCTTCGGCGTCAAGACGCACGAGCCAACCCCGAGCAAAAGCCTGTTCCGTCGTTCTCCCACGAAAACCTCCGGATCGATTGCATCTGGTATTTGTACCGACAACGCAAATCTGTTCGGGCCTATCACGTTCCACGCCTCAGATTCAAACGGATGTTATGATTCGGCCCTTGGCAATGACAGAGGCACTTGTAGAATTAAAGGCTGACTGACGCGGCGCTCTGCGTAAAATCTCGAGCGCCGGTTTGTGTTCACTTCGGTCCTAAGGGCCTAGGTTATTGTCATCAGTCACGATCCAGGGAAAGGGAGTCCGACTATGAAGTTGTATTTCGCGCCTGGCGCATGCTCGCTGTCGCCCCACATTGTCTTACGCGAGGCAGGGATTAACGCCGATCTGGAGCAGGTAGATCTCAGGGCCAAGAAGACAAAAAGCGGGGCTGATTACACTACCATCAACCTTAAAGGTCAGGTGCCGACGCTGGTGCTCGACAACGGGCAGGTACTGACTGAAGGACCGGCGATTGTTCAGTATTTAGCCGACCAAAAACCGGACTCGGGGCTCGCGCCACGCAATGGCACGGTCGACCGTTATCGCCTGCAGGAGTGGCTCAATTTCATCACCTCGGAGTTGCATAAGAGCTTTGGCGCACTCTTTCAACCCACCACCCCCGAAGACTATAAGCCGATCGCGCGGGACAATGTCGCCAAGCGGTTTGCCTACGTCGACCAGCAGCTCGGACGCGGCGGCCCGTATCTTATGGGTAACCAGTTCACAGTCGCTGACGCGTACATGTGCGTAATGTGTACGTGGGCGGGATTCATGAAAATTGACCTCGGCCAGTGGCCGAATCTCAAAGCTTATGCCGACAGGCTCGGCCAGCGTCCGAAGATTCAAGAAGTGATGCGTGAAGAGGGGCTGGCGAAGTAGAGGTTCCGTCGATTACTGACCCGGCGGTTTCTTGCACCGGGTCAGTAATTTTTCAGCTCGATGGTCGCCGGAAAAGCCAAATCACATGCTGGAGGCGTGTGCCATCTCGATCACTCCGGCGTCGCGTAACGCCGCGATCTCTTCAACGGTTAATCCCGCTTCGGATAACACCTCGGTTGTATGCTCACCCAATTTCGGGGCAAAGCTGCGTAGTTCTGCGGGCGTGGCATCGAAGCAGGCAGGCGGTCGCGGCTGCCGCATTCCGCCAGCGCTCGGATGTTCGGCTTGGACAATAATGCGATTGGCCGCAACTTGGGGGTCTTGCAGCACTTCGCTGCGATTCAGGATAGGAGCGCAAGGCACCTGGTAAGCATCAAGCCTGCTGAGCCACTCTGCTGAACTGCGGGTTTTGATCACTTCCGCCGCTAGCTCGAGGCGTGCGTCGGCATAGCGGACGCGGCCCGCCGGCGTCTTGAAGCGATCGTCCTGAAGCCATTCCGGCCGCTCAAGTGCATGGCATAAGCCTTCCCATTCGGAATCTGAAACCGCTCCGCACGTTATGTAACCGTCGGCGGTCTGAAAAACCAGGTCACGCGTGTTTGGCGGTCGTGTAATCGCCTTCTCCGATCCGGTAAAGGTATATGCAGCCATCGATTCCGGCCACATGAACGCGATGACCGCGTCGAGCATGGCTAATGTTACGTGTTGTCCGATTCCGGTGCGTTGACGCGCCAGCAGCGCAGCCGTCATGGCCTGAGCGGCCGTTAATGCGGTCACCTTGTCAGGCACAATTACACGCATCATTTTCGGACGCCCGGTCTCCGGATCAGCCTGGATCGATGCGAGCCCCGACAGCGCCTGGATGACGGGGTCATACGTGCGCTTGTGCACGTAAGGACCGCTCTCGCCGAAGCCGCTAATAGACACATAGACCAGGTCCGACCTGACTTCGCGCAGCGCCGCTTCGCCAATGCCGAGCCGGTCGGCTGTCCCCGGCCGAAAGTTCTGGACGAACACATCGGCCCGCGCCGCCAGCCGCTTCAGCAGTTCGACACCGCGCGCATGCTTGAGATCGATTACAACCGATCGCTTGTTGCGATTGGCAACGGCAAAGGTTGGCGAAATCGAGTGACGCCGTCCCGCTATCGCACGCGTCAGATCCCCGTAACCGGGAGGCTCGACCTTGATTACGTCGGCGCCCTGATCCGCCAGTATCATTGTGGCCATCGGGCCGGAAATCATTTGGGTGGCGTCGATAATGCGAAAGCCACTTAGCGGTCCGGGCATAAACTTGCCTCAATGCGTGCAGATCAAATATTCGCGCGTCGCTTGCGCGCGTGGTCGAATACCGCCCTGGTCGTATCGTGAGCAAGCCGGGCAGCTTCGTCGAGCGGACGTGCCCGCTGTTCATCCGAGAGAATCTCAACCGATATCGGGGCATTCACTCCCATTTCGTCGAGCATCTGGATAAATCCGACAAGATCAAACGCCCCCTGTCCTGGCAAACGCCGCCTCAGCGTCGTGTCTTCCATATAGCCACCGACCCGGACCGCATCGGCATCGTCGAATTGAATCACAAAAAATCGATCCGCAGGAATCGAACGAACTTGCGCCGGGTCGGCCGCGCCGCGGAAATAATGCCAAGTATCGATCAAGATGCCGCCATTCGGGCGACTGGCCAATCCGACGAGACGCCAAGCCGCTCGTCAATGTCCGACCACAGCAGAAATTCGAATGCTATCAACAGCCCATGACGAGCCGCCCGATCGCAAAGCCCGGCGAACTGTTCTGCGAGGATCTCCAACGATGGCAACGTGGCGCGCGGCGCGGCACAGCCAACGTTGATATGGCGCGAACCTAATGCGTCGGCAGCCGCATAAAAGACATCCTCGTTCGCCCGCGCGCGGCGGGCACGCTCGCCGTCATGCCACCAGTCTTGCAGGAATTCCAGTTCGGCCGCGCGGATGCCGTGATCGTCAAGGATCTTCCGCATTTCTTGAGCAGGCATCCCACCTTCACGGATTGCCGCGTAGTCCTCGATGGCCACTCCGATTCCGGCGAAACCCGCCTTGGCTGCGGCAGCGACTCGTTCCGCGAAAGCGAATCGCGGTGGCTCGAACACTGGCGTACCGGACAAGGTGTAGGAGCTTGCGATTAGATCATCGCGGCCCAAGGCACGAGCGTGCGATTTGCTCATACCATTAATTAACCGGCGTCAAAGTAAGCACCGGGATCTCGCGCTTGGTTTTTTTCTGATAATCGTTGAAGAACGGCATCAGGCGGGATTGTGCGTCGAACAGCCGTTGCCGTTCCGCGCCCGAGATTTGAGCAGCTCTCGCTTTGAACTTTTCGGTGCCGACTTCAACCGTGACCAGCGGATTAGCTAACAGATTGTAATACCAGGGTGGATTATGAGACGCGCCCCCATAGGAGGCGATGATGACCAGGCGGTCGCCGTCGCGCGAATAACACAGCGGACGGGTCAGTGTGCGTCCGGTTTTCGCGCCGGTCATGGTCAGCAGCAGGATCGGCATGCCTTCCATTGGGCCGCTGACCA
>Ga0213882_10000760_pt1 | contig 10375 bp, 7 predicted proteins | sample BarmaccoBMER_R09_FD_160106 | JGI IMG/M metagenome (GOLD analysis project Ga0213882, IMG submission 160106) | Barbacenia macrantha exposed rock microbial communities from rupestrian grasslands, the National Park of Serra do Cipo, Brazil - ER_R09 ...
GGATCTCGGCCACGATGATGGACGGCGAGGCGCTGGCGGCGTTGAGCGAGCGCGTGCACGAGACCCTCGCGACGCTCGTCGACGAGGTCTGCGCCGAGGCCGACGTGCAGCCGCACGAGGTCTACGAGATCACCGTCTGCGGCAACGTGACGATGATGCATCTCGCGCTCGGAATCGATCCCGAGCCGCTCTCGATGGCGCCGTTCGTGGTCTCGACGCACAGCTTCGACGGCGTCCGGGCATCGGAGTTCGGGGTGGCGGTGCACCCTCGCGCGCCTGCATTCGTGTTCCCGTCGCTCGGCGCATACGTGGGGGGCGACATCGTCGCGGGGATGCTTGCGACCGGGCTCACGCGTGACCGGCGGCTGCGGCTGTTCATCGACGTCGGGACCAACAGCGAGATCGCGCTCGGCTCGGCGGAACGGGTGCTGGCGACGGCCGCGCCCGCGGGGCCCGCGTTCGAGGCGGCGCAGATCAAGTGCGGGATGCGCGCGGCGGAGGGCGCGATCGAGGGTGTCAAGATCGGTCCTTCCGGGATCGAGCTCGAGGTGATCGGCGACGTCGAGCCGATCGGGATCTGCGGCTCGGGCCTGGTCGACGCGGTGGCCGAGCTGGTCCACTGGGGCCTGCTCGATCATTCCGGCCGGTTCATCCCGGAGGACGAAGCGGCCCGCTTGAACCCCGGACTGGCGGAGCGGCTCACGATGATCGGGCACGAGCGCGTGTTCGTGCTACACCCGCGCGGCGAGGATCCAGCGCGGTCGGTGTACCTGTCCCAGCGCGACGTGCGCGAGCTCCAGTTCGCGAAGGCGTCCATCGCCACCGGCTGGAACATCCTCCTGCGTGAGCTCGGCGTGGCGCCCGACGAGATCACGCAGGTTCTGCTGGCCGGCAGCTTCGGCGCCTATCTCACGCCGATGAGCGCGGTGCGGATCGGACTGGTGCCGAAGCTCGCGCTCCCGCGGATCGTCTCGGCCGGCAACGTGGCCGGCGAGGGCGCGAAGATCGCGGCGCTGTCGCTGCGGGAGCGGGCCGAGGCGCATGCCATCCTGCGCGAGGTCGAGTACGTCGAGCTGTCTGGGCGGGCGGACTTCAACGACATGTTCATCGACCAGCTCGCGTTCCCGGGGTGAGCGCGGCCATCCTGGCGTGTGGGGCGCTGGCGGCCGAGGTCCGCGCGGTAGCCGCGCGCCGCGGATGGGCGCTTCACGTGCATCCGATCGACGCGCTCCTGCACAACCGCCCCGAGCGGATCGCGCCCGCGGTTCGCAGCGCCCTGCACGAGCTGCGCGCGCGCTATGACGTCGTCGGCGTCGCCTACGGGGACTGCGGCACCTACGGCGCGCTCGACGCCGTGCTCGCCGAGGCGGGCGTCGAGCGGCTCGGGGGCGATCACTGCTACGACATTTTCGCGCGCGAGGAGGTCGCGGCGGCGCTCGCCGAAGCGCCCGGCACGTACCTCCTCACCGACTTCCTGGCCCGGACGTTCGAGCACACCGTCCTGCGCGAGCTCGGCCTGGATCGCCATCCGGAGCTGCGCGAGAGCTATTTCGGCAACTACACGCGCGTGCTGTGGCTGGCGCAGCGCCCCACGGCGGCCACGCGCACGGCGGCCGAGCGGGCGGCGAGCCGGCTTGGGCTCCCGCTTCAGGTGCGCGCGGTCGGGAGCGGCGGGTTGGAGCGCGAGTTGGAGCGACTGCTAGTGGAGGCGCCGGGCCAGGTAGCTGTGGCCGCTGCGGACGATGAAGCTGCGGTGGCGAGCGAAGTCGCTCACCAGCACCGGACCGCGGTGAATTGAGGTCAGCGTTCCGTCGCAGCGGTCGCTGGTGGCCCACTGCGCGCCGCTAGCAGTGGTTCCGGCGCTGTACCGTCCGCTGATCCGGACGCTGCCGCTCACGTTGGCGTGAAGCGTCTGGAGCGTCTTCGACGTGCGCCCGTGGCAGCCCGCGTACGACGGCGAGCCGCCGGCGACGCCGTCTGCGAGCGAGATGCCGACGAGCCCGCGGCTGCTTCCAAACCCCGTCTGGGCGACCTTGAACACGCCTCCGGTCAGTGTCGCCATCTGAATCCCGCCGTGCGCGCCGGCGGCGGCGACGACGAACATTCCCTGGCGGGCGTCGATGAGCGTCCCCACCGGGAGCTGGCGCGGTTCGGTCAGCGGCACGAACGTGCCGGAGATCCGGACTTGGATCAGCCCGCTGACCGGCATCGCGTTGAAGTTGCGGCCGAGCACCGGGCGCGAAGGCTTGCGGTCCGAGAAAGTGACGAACGTCTGGTCCGGGCCGATCGCCGTGCCGGCGCTGTTGGTGGCGATCAGCTTCACGTGGTAGAGCGCGGCGGGGACCAGCCTCGACACCGATGCCGAGACCACCGCGGGCGCATACCCGGGGCCGATGCGGACGGGCGGCGTCAGATGGTCGTAGATGCTGCCCGTGGAGCCCGCCGGGCGGTAGCGCGCGTCGAGCCCGTACTCGAAGCGGACGATCGTCGTGGGCCCATCGGGATTGACGGTCCCGGCAAAGTGCGCCGCCGTGCTGCTGTAGACCGACGGACGCGAGCCGCTCACGACGTCGGGCACGCCTGACGCGGGGACGAACTCGAACGCGCCGATGTCGCACCGCCCGCCGGCAGGCTGAGGCCGCGCCACCCCCCGCTGGTCGATCGTCACCGGGCTTCCGTTGGCGTCCGTGCAAGAGCCCGCGTCGATGGCCGGGCTGGCGGGCGTCAGCGCCTGCGTGGGCGTCGGGCCGCCGTTGACCGTGAGCGGCCCGAGCTGCGCCGCCGTGCGCCGGATGTCGCTCGTGGCGGTGAAGTTGCACGAGGTCCCGCCGTCGAGGTTGAAGCCGGCCGAAGCGATCGCGCCCGGCCCGGCGCACCCGCTGCTGTTGTCGGAGACGATCGAGTTCTTGACCGTGTAGGCGCCCGCCGCGTTGAAGATCGCGCCTGCGGCCTGATTGGTGCTGTTGCCTGAGATCGTCGCGTCGCTGATCGTCCCGGCGGCGCCGTCGTGCAGCAGGGCGCCTCCGCCGCTGCCCGCGATGCCGTGGCCGTTCACGGTGGCCGTATTGGCGTTGAAGGTGTCGTTGAGGTAGCTGCTCGGCCCGGCGCCATCGTAGATTCCGCCGCCGCCGTTCGAGCCCGTCGTGGCGGTGACCGTCGCGGTGTTCTGCGCGACGGTCGAGCCGGACACGGTCGCCGTGGACGCGAGGCTGTAGATCCCGCCGCCGCCGGCGGCGCCGGTTGCTGCGGGCAGCGTGACGGTGTTGCCGAGGACGCTCGTGTTGGTCAGCACGAGTGCGCCGTCGGTGGCGAGAATCCCGCCGCCCCCGAGTCCGCCGGACGCGAGCGACACGTCGTTCGCGGTGATCGAGCTGCCGGTGATGGTGAGCGCGCCGGCGCCGTCGTCGAAGATCCCGCCGCCGCCCTGGCCGCTCGCCGCCGTGTTGCCGGTGATGGCGACGCTCTGGAGCGTCAGCGCGCCGCTGTGCAGGTACAGCCCGCCGCCGCCGTTGAGCGTGGGAGAGCCGCCGGTAAGGGCGAGTCCCGTGATCGTCGTGGTCGTGCCCGGACCTGCATCTGCCTCGATCACGCGGCTGTTGGCGCTCGCGGTGAGGGTCGTGGTGCTCTCACCCGCGCCGCTCATTGTCACCGGCGTTGCGACGATCAGCTGCCCGCGCGTGAGCGTGTAGCTCCCGGCCGGAATCACGATCGTGTCGCCAGGGTTCGAGGCGGCGAGCGCCTGGCGGATCGAGCATGTGCCGCCGGTGCATCCAGCCCCGGTCGGGTCGCTCGTGGTGTTGACCATCCAGGTCGTCTGGGCGCGTGCCACCCCGGGCGCCAGCGCCAAGCTCGCCGCCACAAGCCCCAGGCGTCTGAGCACCGCCACCGGCATCGCGTTCACTAACACGGCGCTCGCGCGATTGATGCGGTCAGCGCTCGAGCGCCTCGGCGAGCAACGTCGCGACGTCGACCACGCGCAGCTCGTCGCCGGTGCTCTGGACGCCGTCGTCGAGCATCACGGTGCAGTACGGGCATGCCACGGCCAGCGTATCCGCACCTGTGCCGGCCGCCTCTCGCACTCGCTCCTGGTTGATTGGCCGGGCGCGCTCCTCCATCCACATGTGCGCGCCCCCGGCCCCGCAGCAGAAGGTGCGCTTGCCGGACCGCTCCATCTCCACGGGCTGAGCGATCCTGCCAAGCAGCTCCCGCGGAGCCTCGAGGACGTCGTTATGGCGCGCGAGGTAGCAGGAGTCGTGGTAGGTGACATTGAGGCCGTCCTGATGCGGCGGCGCGAGCCGGCCTTCGCGCACGAGGCGCGCGAGCAGCTCGGTGTGGTGGATGACCTCGTAGCGGCCGCCGAAGTCCGGGTACTCGTTGGCGAGCGTGTTGAAGCAGTGCGGGCAGTTGGCGACGATCTTCGTGACCCCGGCCTCGTTCAATGCCTCGACGTTCTGCTCGGCGAAGGCCTGGAAGACGTACTCGTTGCCGATCCGCCGCGCCGGGTCTCCGGTGCAGCTCTCGCGCGGGCCGAGGATCGCGAAGTCGACCCCGGCCCTCTGGAGAAGCTTTGCCGTGGACCGCGCGGTGCGGCGGGCGCGCTCGTCGAACGACGAGGCGCACCCGACCCAGTAGAGGTACTCGGGCGGCGGATCACCGGGCTCGAGCAAGCGCACGCCGAGGTCGGCCGCCCAATCGGCGCGCTCGGACTGCGCCTTGCCCCACGGATTGGACGCCCGCTCCACGTCTCTCAGCATCGGCTCGGCCTCGGCGGGAAAGCTCGACTCCACCATCACCAGGTGGCGCCGCAGGTCGACGATGTGGTCGATGTGCTCGATCGACACCGGGCACGCCTGCACGCATGCGCCGCAGGTCACGCAGTCCCACACCATCTCCTCGGGGACCGCCCCCGGGACCAGCGGCGAGTCCTCCTGCGCCAGCACCTGGTCGCGCAGACCCATGATCACCAGCTTGGGCGAGAGCACCTTCCCGGTCGCCCAGGCCGGGCAGGCGTCCTGGCAGCGCCCGCACTCCGTGCACGAGAAGGTGTCGAGCACCTCCTTCCAGGTGAGGTCGGTGCGGGTGCCCGCGCCGAAGCGAAGCTCCTCCTCGGGCACGTTCTCCTCGTCGAAGCGCAGCGGCTCGAGCCGTCCCTGTGCACCCGTGCGGCTGAACCAGACGTTGATGGCGGCGACCGCGATGTGGAGGTGCTTGGAGCGCGGGAGGTACGCGAGAAAGGTGAGGATCGTCAGCACGTGGGCCCAGACGAACGTCCGCTCGAGCACCCCCGTGGCTTCGCCTGAGCCGAACAGATGCGACAGGGCGTTCGAGATCGGCGCCACGTGCGCCGGCCACTCGTTGAGGCCGAGCGCGATCCGGCTCGCGTGCCAGAGCAGCAGGGTGATCACGATCGTCGCGATCAGCGCCAGGATCAGGTGGCCTCGCCGAGGTGGCTGCCCTCGAAGCGGCGCGGACGCTGGACCTTCCGGATCCACACCGCCGCCGCCACGCCCGCGAGCACGAGCACGCAGAAGACGTCGACGAGCAGCGCGTACCACCCCTGGTGGCCAAGCCACGGGAGCGTCGAGTGCTTGTCGACCACCCCGATGAGCGCGATCACGATCGTCGGCGCGAGCACGAGGAAGCCCCAGAAGATGAACGCGTGCATGAGCCCCGGACCGAGCCGCTGCAGGAGCTTTCGCTGGCCGAGCACGATCGTCGCCTCGTTGCGCACGCGCCTTGGCAGCTGCCCGCTCCGGGTTGCCGGCTGGCCCGCGCGCACCAGCGAGACCAGCAGCAGTACCCGGCGGACGAACAGGGTGCCGCTGAGCGCGACGACGCCGGCGAGCACCAGGGCGGATATGAGCTTGGCTATCCGCCCCTCGCTTTCCTGATCTCGGTCGAGATCGCGGGCACGACCTCGTGCAGGTCGCCGATCACGGCGTAGTCGGCGCTGGCGAAGATCGACGCTTCGCCGTCGGGGTTGATCGCGAGCAGCTTCTTCGCCCCCTTGCAGCCGGCCATGTGCTGCGTCGCCCCGCTGATGCCGCAGGCGATGTAGAGCTCGGGCGAGACCTTCGTCCCGGTCTGGCCGACCTGGTCGGTGTGCGGGCGCCAACCGGCGCTCGTCACCGCGCGTGAGCAGCCCACTGCGCCGCCGAGCAGGCTCGCGAGCTCCTCGATCACGGCGAACCCCTCGGCCGACCCAACCCCGCGCCCGCCGGAGACGACGACGTCGGCGTCGGCGAGCGAGACGCCGGCCGACGGCGTTTGGACGCGCTCGGCGACCCGGACGACGCGGTCGAGCTCGGACAGCGCGTCGGTGACGGGCACGGCCTCGACGTCGCTCAGCGGCTCGGCGGCGACCGCGTGAGGCGCGACCGTCATGAGCAGCGGCGTGCCGTGGAGTCGCGCTTGCTCGAGCAGGCTGCCACCCCAGCGGACGCGTACGACGCTCGGCGGCTCGCCCGCGGCGACCGACACGCAGTTCGCGGCCAGCGGCTGGTCGAGCTTGGCCGCCACATGCGCGAGCACCTCGTTGCCGCGGTCGGTGCCGGGGGCGAGGACTGCGGCCGGGTCGCGCTGCTCGATCAGCTCGACGATCGTCTGCGCCCACGCCGCCGGGGCGTAGCCGGTGCTGTCGATCGCGATCGCTTCGACGTCGCCGAGGGCGCGCGCAAACGCGCCCGCCTGCTGGGAGAGCTCGTCGTCCGGGCTTGTCACGAATACGAGGACCATGGTCGTCTAGATGAGCCCCAGCTCTTGCAGCACTCCAACCACCACGGGCGCGGCGTCAGGGCCGCGACCGAGCACCTGCGCCTGCTTGCCCGCGCCCGCCGGAAGGGTCAGGCGCACCATCTCCAGGAGCGGCTCGGGCCGTGCCGGCGTCAGCGCCTCGACCGGCTTGCGCTTGGCGCGCAGCCGGCCGGGGACCGACGGGTAGCGCGGGAGGTTGATCCCCTCCTTGACGCTCACCACGCCCGGCATCGGGACCACATAGACGTCACGGCCGCCGGGCACCTCCTGCTCGCAGCGAAGCGACCCGTCCTGCATCGCGATCGCCTTGATCCCCGTGACGCACGGAAGCCCGAGGGCGTGGGCGACCCGGATCGGCACCTGGTAGTTCCCTGCGTCGGCCGACTCGTTGCCGAACAGGATCAGGTCGTAAGGGTCGTTCTGCGCGCGGATCGCCTCGACGATGGCGTTCGCGGTCGCCTGCGGATCCCACTCGCTCCCGTCGGTGACGAGGTGCACCGCGCCGCCGACGCCGATCGCCATCACGTCACGCAGCTGCTCCTCGGCCTCCGCGGGTCCGAGCGTCAGGACGGTCGACGCGCCGCCGTGCTGCTCGACCAGCCGCACCGCCTCCTCGGCGCCGCACTCCTCGTGGGGGCTGATCGTGAACCCAAGGTGACGAGTCGAGATCGCGCGCTCGTCGTCGGTCAGCACGATCTTGCCGCCGGTCAGCGGGACGCGCTTGACGCAGACCAGGATGTTCATCCACCGGCCCCCGACTCTCGAGGGCACGCTCGACCCGGGCCGATCACGAGCGCACCCGCACGTTCTCCGATCGACCCCGGCGCCTCACGAGCGCACCCGCGTGTTCTCCGGTCGACCCCGGCGCCTCACGAGCGCACCCGCACGTTCTTCGGGTCGAACACCGGCGTCGCGTCGTTCGTCTCCACCGTCACCGGATACCGCTCGCCCATGTACTCCACGAGCAGCTGGTTGCCGGGTGCGGCGTGCTCGGGCGGGAGGTAGGCCATCAGGATGTGCTTGCCGATCGAGGGGCCCGCGCCGGCGCTCGTGACGTACGAGCGACGGCCCTTGCGGTCGATCAGCGCCTCGCCGCCGGGCGTGAGGAGCGGCTCGCCGCCGAGCATGTAGCGCTTGACCCCGCTCTTCGAGGTGTGGTCGTCGACCGTCAGAGCGCACATGTGGGTCGCGGGCTCCTCCTCGCGCTGGCGCACGTGCGCGTCCTTGCCGATGAAGTCCTGGTCCTTGACCTTGCCCCACGCCATACCGGCCTCGACCACGTTGAACTCGCCCTCGAGCTCCGCACCGTAAGCGCGATAGCACTTCTCGAGACGTCCGGTGGTGCCGTAGACGCCGATGCCGGCGGGCACGATCCCGTGCGGCGCCCCGGCCTCGGCGACGATGTCCCACAGCCTCGCGCCCTGCTCCATCGGCACATAGAGCTCCCAGCCGAGGTCGCCGACGTAGGAGATGCGCGAGGCGAGGACCTCGAGCGGTCCGACCTCGAGCGCCTTGCAGCGCCCGAACGGAAAGCCTTCGTGTGAGACGTCGGCGCTCGTGACGCTCGACAGGATGTCCCGCGCCCGCGGCCCCCACAGCCCGAGCGTGCACCACGCGTTCGTCTGGTCGTGGAGCTGCGCCGAGCCGTCGGCGGGGAGGTGGTCGGCGAACCACTTGCGGTCCGACATCCCGTAGGCGCCGCCGGTGACGACGCGGAAAACCTCGTCGTCGAGGCGCATGATCGTCAGGTCGGCCCTGAAGCCGCCGCTCGGGGTGAGGATCGGCGTGTAGACGACGCGCCCGATCGCCACGTCCATCTGGCGCATGGCGATTCTCTGCACGGCCTCGAGCGCGCCTGAGCCGGCGATGTCGAAGATGGCGAACGCGGTCAGGTCGAACATGCCGGCGCGATCGCGCATCGCCAGGTGCTCGGCGTTGATGATCGGCGACCACCACCGCGAGTCCCATTCCGCCTCGCGGCGCGTCACGCGCTCGCCGTATTCCTCGAGCAGCGGCGCGTTCGACTCGTACCAGTGTGGCCGCTCCCAGCCCGCGGCTTCGTAGAAGCGCGCGTTCAGTGCCTTCTCGCGCTGGTAGAAGGGCGAGAGCCGGACGCCGCGGTCGGACTCCCACTGCTCGCCGGGATGGACGATCCCGTACATCTTGTTGAAGCCCTCCGACGCGCGGGCCGTGATGTGGCGCCGAGTGCGCTGGCATGGGTACGCGCGCGCGATGTTCGACTCGTAGACGTCGATCTCCGACTCGCCATGGATCATCTGCTCGGCCACCGTCTTGCCGACGCCGGGACCCTCCTTGATCCAGACGGCGGCCGCCGACCACAGGCCTCTGACCTCCGGCGTCTCGCCGAGCAGCGGCATGCCGTCGTAGGTGACCGACAGCACGCCGTTGATGGCGTACTTCACGCCGACCGATTCGTCGCCGACGATCTCCGGCATCAGCTCGAGCGCGATCTCCATCTGGGGGTCGAAGTCCTCCTGGGTGAACGGCAGCTCGGTGGGCGTGAGCGCCGCCTCCTCGATGCTCGGGATCTCGTCGGGCTCGAGCGTGATCGGGCGGTGCGCGTAGGACCCGATCTCGAGGCCCGTGCCTTCCTGGCGCTCATACATGTTGGTGTCCATGTCGCGAACGATCGGGTACTCGATCAGCCCCGTCGAGTCCGCGAACCGCGGCGCGGGTCCGATGTCGATCATCTGGTGGATCATCGGCGTCAGCGGGATCGACGCTCCCGCCAGCCGGGCGATCCGCGGGCTCCAGGCGCCGCAGCAGATCACGATCCGCTCGGCCTCGATGTCGCCCTTCGTGGTCCGGACGCGCCGTACCCGCCCGCGCTCGACGTCGATCCCGAGCACCTCGGTGTTGGCCGAGACCGTCATGCCGGCGGCCATTGCCTGCTCGCGCATGAGCGTGCCGGCCTGGAGCGAGTCGACCACGCCCGCCCCGGGCGTATAGAAGCCGCCCAGGATCAGCTGCTCGCTGATGAACGGCACGAGCGTCTTGACCTGCTCGGGCGTGAGCAGCTCGACGGGCTCGATGCCCCAGGCGCGTGCCGAGGCCACGCGGCGCGTGAGCTCCTGCATCCGCTCCTGGGTGCGCGCGATCTCGATGCCGCCGCTGCGGGTGAACACGCCGAGCTCGATGTACTGGCGCACGCTCTCGAGGGTCAGCGCCGTCATCTCCTTGGAGTGGTCGACCGGGAAGATGAAGTTCGACGCGTGGCCGGTCGAGCCGCCCGGGTTCGGCAGCGGGCCCTTGTCGATCAGCGTGACCTCGGTCTCGCCGAGCCGCGTCAGGTGGTAGGCAAGGCTGTTGCCGACGATTCCCGCGCCGATGATGACGACGCGCCGGGACTCCGGCAGCTGCCTGAAGGGTTCGGCGGCCAGGGTGGCGGGCTCGGGCGTGGTTGACACCCGCCCTGATATATCAGATGCACGCCAGGGGCGGGTGGCCGCTAGCGGCGCTCTAACGCCGCGCGCGCCGCTCTGCGGCCCGGGCCGCCCGCCGCCGCTCGGCGCGCGGCCGGCGGTCGAGATGCACCGGAGCCGCGGCCGGCTCGGGACCCGCCTCGACGCGGAGCACCCGCACGGCGGTGAGGATCACCAGC
>Ga0213882_10000761_pt1 | contig 10370 bp, 6 predicted proteins | sample BarmaccoBMER_R09_FD_160106 | JGI IMG/M metagenome (GOLD analysis project Ga0213882, IMG submission 160106) | Barbacenia macrantha exposed rock microbial communities from rupestrian grasslands, the National Park of Serra do Cipo, Brazil - ER_R09 ...
GCGCGTGCGCTACGGGCCGGAGGTGAAGCCCCAGGAGGTCGTCGATCGCCGCTGGTCCGGCGGGCGCATCCTCACCCTCGATGGCTACCCCCACCGGGGTCAGCCGATCTGTCTCTCCGAGTTCGGAGGCATCGCCTACGTGCCCGAGGAGGACGCACGCGCCCATCAGGACGAGTGGGGCTACGCCGTGACGCGCACGCGCGAGGAATACGAGCGCATCGTCTGCGGACTCATCGAGGTGGCCCGCACGACCGAGCTCTTCAGCGCCTACTGCTACACCCAGTTCGCCGACACCTTCCAGGAGGTCAACGGTCTTTTGTACCCGGACCGCACCCCGAAGTTGCCGCTCGAGCGGATCGCGCAGGCCGTGGCCGGGCCCCCGCAGTCCCTGCCGTATGCATGAGCTGATCCTCCGCAAGCCCGACGGGCGCGCCCTCACGCTCTACAGCCGCCGGCCGATACCTGCCCAGATCCACGCCACCGCGGTGCCCGGCGAGGGTGGGGGCGCGGCCCCTCACCTGCGCTGGCACCCGCTGCGCGGGGAGTGGGTGGTCTACGCGCCGCAGCGACAGGAGCGAACCTTCCTGCCCCCGCCGCAGTTCAATCCGCTGCGTCCGGCGACCGATGCGCGCTACCCGACCGAGGTCCCGGAGGGTGACTATGACGTCGCCGTGTTCGACAACCTCTTTCCGGCGCTCAGCGCGCAGGCACCGCCGCCGCCCGAGCTCCTGGTCCCGACCGCGAGCGCGCACGGCCATTGCGAGGTGGTGGTGTTCACGCGCGACCCCGCGAGCTCACTCGGGGCCCTGGCGCTCGATCACCTGGCGTTGCTCCTCGAGGTGTGGGGGCGGCGCACCCAGGTGCTCGGCGCGGACCCGCGCGTCAAGTACGTGCTGCCGTTCGAGAACCGCGGCGCCGAGGTCGGTGTGACCCTGCACCACCCGCACGGACAGATCTACGCCTATCCGTTCGTGCCGCCGGTGCCGGCGCGCATGCAGGCGCTGCAGCTCGAGCACTACGCGCGCGCGGGCGAGGGACTGCTCGAGGGGCTCATCGCGGGGGAGCTGCGGGAGAGTCGCCGCATGCTCTACGAGGGTACGGAGGCGGTCGCGTTCGTGCCGGTGTGTGCGCGCTATCCCTACGAGGTGTGGGTGGCGCCACGGCGGCCCTGTCCGGGCTTCGCTGACCTGAGTGCGGCCGAGCGGCTCGACCTGGCGCGCGCCCTCAAGACGACCCTCCTCAAGTACGACGGGCTGTGGCAGCGGCCCTTTCCCTACGTGCTCATCTGGTACCAGGCGCCGCTCGATGACACCGCACGCGGCGCCTATCACCTGCACGCCGCGCTCTCTCCGAGCTATCGCATGCCGGGGCGGCTCAAGTACCTCGCCGGCACGGAGCTCGGCGCCGGCACCTTCGTCAACGACGCGCTGCCGGAGGAGAAGGCACGCGAGCTGCAGGCCGTGGCGGTGAGCGTGTGATGGCGGAGATCGCCGCGGATTTCACCGCACGCTTCGGTCTCGCTCCGGAGGTGGACGCGAGCGCTCCGGGCCGCGTAAACCTGCTGGGCGAGCACACCGACTACAACGAGGGGCTGGTGCTTCCGGTCGCCACGCCGCAGCGCACGCACGTGGCGCTGCGGGTGGCAGCCGAGGGTGCTGACCGGTTTGAGTCCACGCAGCTCGCCCATGCCGCGCCGGAGCGGCTCGGGCGCTTCCGCGCCTACCTCGACGGCTGTCTGGCGGCGCTGCGGGATGCGGGTTTCGAGCTGCCGGCGCACTGGATGCTGGTCGATTCCGCGGTGCCGATGGGCGCAGGTCTGTCGAGCAGCGCCGCGCTCGAGGTAGCGACGCTGCGCGCGCTGCGAGCGCGCCACGGCCTGCCGCTCGATGACAAGGCGCTGGCACTCCTTGGCCAGCAGGCGGAGAACCGCTACGTGGGGGTGCGCAGCGGCATCCTGGACCAGATGGCCGCGAGCCTGGGAGCGAGTGATGCGATGTTGCGCCTCGATACCCGGTCCCTCGCGACCGAGCTGCTGCCGCTGCCGCCGCATGCGGCCGTATTGGTCCTCGACTCTGGGGTGCGGCGCAGTCTCAAGGACAGCGCCTACAACCAGCGGCGCGAGGAGTGCGAGACCGCGGCGCGGCTGCTCGGGGTCCGGGCGCTGCGCGATTGCACGGACCTGGATACGCTCGCGAGTCTGCCGCCGCCGCTCGCGCAGCGCGCGCGCCACGTCATCACCGAGAACGCACGCGTGGCGCAGGTCAGCGCCAGCACCGATGCGGCCAGCCTCGGGCGGCTCATGAGCGCCTCGCACGAGAGCCTGCGCCGCGACTTCGCGGTCTCGATCCCCGCGCTGGATGCGCTGGTCGCGGCCCTCCAGGCACAGCCGGGTGTATTCGGCGCCAAACTCACCGGCGCCGGGTTCGGCGGCGCGGTGGTGGCGCTGGTGGCACGCGCCGCCGCAGACCGGGCCGGCGAGCAGGCGCTGGCAGCCTACGAAGCGCAGGGATTTCGCGGGCGGCGGTTGCTGTAACAGAAGCGGGTCACGTCCGCCGCGGCCCGGCGTATATAATCCGCAATCGTGCGCGCGCGACCTTCAGCTGCGACGGCAGGTGCGAGGCAGCAGCCGGGCGGGGCGCGGCGTGGCTAGCCGCGGCGCCACGCAGCAGTCGAGCGCCCCGTACAACCGCCGCATCGTTCTGGATGTCATCCGCCGCGCCGGTCGCATCTCGCGGCGCGAGATCGTCGAGCGCGTGCACCTGAGCCCGCAGACCGTCGCTAACATCACCAACGACCTGCAGGCCATCGGCCTCATCGTCGCGCGGCGTTCGGGCGGCACTCGCTCGCGCGGGCAGCCGCCCATCGCCTTCGAACTCAACCCCGACGCCGGCCACTCGATCGGCATCAGTCTCGAGCCGGGGCGCCTCGCGGCCGCGCTCGTGAACCTGGTGGGCGATGTGCTCGAGCGGCGCGAGGTGCCGATCGATACCCACGATCCGCGCCGCACCCTCGAGGCCATGGTGGCGCACATCGAGGCACTGCGCGTGCTGCCGGCGCGCTCCGGCCGCCTGTTCGGCGTCGGCATCGCCCTGCCGGGCCCGCTGGTCAGGACGGATATCAGCTTCGTCGGTCCGACCGCGCTCGAGGGCTGGAGCGATCTGTCGGTATTCGATGCGCTGCGCGAGGCCACGCGGCTGCAGGTGTTCTACAGCGTGGACAGTGTCGCCGGTGCCCTGGGCGAGATGCTGTTCGGCGTCGCCCGCACGCTCGACAACTTCTTTTACATGCACTTTGGGCTGGGTCTCGGTGGAGCGCTGGTGGTGAACCGTTCCGCCTACCGCGGCGCCGACGGCAATGCCACCGAGATCGGGCACATACCGCTCGTGCCGGGCGGTCGCCCGTGCTATTGCGGCAACGCGGGCTGCCTGGAGCGCTACCTGTCGCTGCATTCGCTCGCCGAGGCGCTCGGCCTGGATGACGTGCGCGGACGGGAGGCAGAGGTCGTCTCCGCGCTGGCGAGTGGTTCCAGCCCGGCCCTCGAGAGCTGGTGCGAGGAGGCGGCGGCGCGCCTGCGAGACGCCATCGGCGTCATCGAGAACATGCTCGATCCCCTCACCGTGGTCATCGGCGGCTCGGCCCCGAAGGCGCTGGTGACTCACCTCGTCGCGCGCTCCCAGCCGCTGCACCCATCCGTGCGTGGTGGGGTGGAGCGGCCCTTCGAACGCATCCTGCTGTCCGAGCGCCAGGAGGAGAGCTCGATCCTCGGTGCCGCGGTGTTGCCGATCTTCGAGCTGCTCGCTCCGAGGCTCGAAGTCCTTCAGCAGGAGGAGTCGCGGCGGGGCACATCCGCTGTAGAAGACCTTATGGGTCAAAGGGATAGCGCCAGAGCCGGCCGGTTGTGATTAAGCACATCCATTAGATGTATTTATTGACACTCTCCCGGTCGCTCCCTATATTCGGACGATGGGGGAGGGCGCACACCGCCTGCTGGTCATCGGCGATATCGGCGTCGACCTCGTGCTCGGTCCGCTCGCGCAGTGGCCTCAGGTCGGCACCGAAGTGCTGATGGAGCGCAGCGAGCTGCGCGCCGGCGGCGCAGCAGGCAACACCGCCCTCGCGGTCGCCTACCTCGGCGGGCAGTGCCGGCTGCTCTCCGTGACGGGCTGCGATGCCGCGGGGCGCTGGCTGCGTGAGCAGTTCGCGGGCATCGATGCGCAGCTCGAGGAGTGCCCCGCCCATACCACCCTCTCGGTCGGGCTGCTGCACGCCTGCGGCGATCGTACCTTCCTTACCACCCGCGGCCACCTGGAGCACCTTGCGCTGCCCCTGCTGCGTCGCCACCTGAAGCCGGCTGGTTCCCAGCCCGCGGTGGCGCTTCTGAGCGGTGTGTTCCTGACCCCTGCGCTGCGGCGCGACTACCCTGCGCTCATCGAGGAGTTGCGTGCGCTCGGGTATGCCATCGCCATCGACACCAACTGGCCACCCCAGGACTGGGATGCGGCGTTGCGGGCCGAGGTGCGTGACTGGATCGGCCGCTGCGACCACGTGCTGCTTAATGAGCTCGAGGTGCGCCGCCTCGCCGACACCGAGGACCTCACCGCCGCGGTCGGGCGCGTCGCCGCCGTGCTGCGCCCGGGGGCGACCCTCGCGGTGAAGCTCGGCGCCGCCGGGGCGCTCGGGGTGCAGGACGGCCGGCGCTGCCAGGTGGCCGCACCGCGCGCCACCGTGTTCGACTCGATCGGGGCCGGCGATGGCTTCAACGCCGGCTACCTGCTGGCGCGGCTCGCGGGTGCGGAGCTCGCCGCGGCGCTGGCGGCCGGCTGCCGCGCGGCGACCGCCATCATCACGCGCTTCCCGCGTCGCGAGCTGCAGGCGGGCGAGCTCAGCGCGCGGCCGGCGCTCATGGCGGCCACATGAAGCGCGCGGCCCTCCTCATGGGTTACGTGATGGTCGTCTGGTTCGTGATCTCCTTCGTCACCAACCTGCTCGGGCCGCTGATGCCGCTCCTCATCAGCGAGTACCACCTCAGTCTACGCATGGGCGGGCTGCTGCCCTTCTCTTTCTTCCTCGCCTACGGGCTGGTGTCACTGCCGGCCGGCGCGCTGGTCGAGCGACGCGGCGCGCGCCTCACGCTCTTCGCGGCCTTCGCCCTGAACCTCCTCGGCAGCCTCGCCATCGGCCTCGCGCCGAGCTACGCGGTGGTGGTCGGCGGGCTATTCGTCATCGGCCTCGGCATGGCAATGCTGCAGGTGGTCATCAACCCGCTGATGCGCGCCATCGGCGGCGGCGGGCACTTCGCCTTCTTCTCGGTCATGGCGCAGCTCGTGTTCGGTCTCGCCTCCTTCGTGAGCCCCGAGGTGTTCGCCGGCCTCATGCATGCGCCGCAGTCGCTCGCGCGGCCGCACCCATGGGTGCTCTTCTACCAGGCGTTCGTCGCGGTGTTCATCGGCCTGCTGCTGCTCACCCGCGCGCTGCCGCTGCCGCAGGTGGATCTCACCGCCGAGGAGCGTACCGGGACGCTCGCCACCTACCGGGCGCTGCTGCGCCAGCGCACCGTGTGGCTGTTCTTCTTCGGCGTCATCGCCTACGTCGGCACCGAGCAGAGCCTCGCCAACTGGATGTCCCAGTTCCTGAGCACCTATCACCACTTCGATCCAACCCAGGAGGGCGCGCACGCGGTGGCCGGCTTCTGGGGGCTGATGGCCGTCGGCTGCCTCATCGGCCTGGTGCTCCTGCGCCTCTTCGATGCGCAGCGCGTGCTCGGCGCCTTCGCCGTGCTCGCGCTCGGGTGCGTGGCGCTCGCGCTCTTCGGCAGCGCCCCGGTGGCGCTGCGCGCCTTCCCGGCGAGCGGCTTCTTCCTCTCGGTGATGTGGTCGGTGATCTTCTCGCTCGCCCTCAACTCGCTGCGCGAGCACCACGGCGCCTTCTCCGGGATCCTGTGCACCGGCATCCTCGGCGGGGCGATCGTGCCGTTCGTGGTCGGCCTGCTCGGCGACCAGGTCGGGCTGCGCTTCGCGCTGCTCGCGGTGTTCGTCACCTTGGGCTACATCCTCAGCATCAGCGTGTGGGCCCGCCCGCTGGTGCGCAACCAGACCGTCGCACTCGGGGAGCTGTTCACGCTGCGCGCGCGCCGCGCGCAACATTGAGCTCCCCGCAGGAGAACGTCCCATGTCAGCACGCCGCTCCACCCGCCCGGTCCCGAACCTCCCGCGCCGGCACCCCGTGTCGGTCGCCGTGTCACTCGCGCTCCTCGGCGCCGCCGCCCTGGCGCGGGCGCCGGCCGCGGTCAGCGCGGCGGCACCCGACGCCGCGCAGCAGGACGTGCCCCCGGGCGCCACCGCCGAGGATCAGAACACGAGGCCCCGCAGCGGCCGCACCTCCCAGGAGGCCGCGCTCGAGACCGTCACCGTCATCGGCGTCCGCCAGTCGCAGATCAAGGCGATCGAGGCGAAGCGCCAGGCACCGAGCATCCAGGACAGCATCTCCGCGGAGAGCATCGGCCAGCTGCCCGACGTGACCATCACCGATGCCCTGCAGCGCATCACCGGCGTGCAGATCGACCGTGACGCGGGCGTTGGCTCCCAGTTGAACGTGCGCGGCCTGCCGCAGGTCGGCTCGATGCTGAACGGTGAGGTGTTCATCTCGCCCGACCAGATCGACTCGCAGCAACCGGACTTCTCCACCTTGCCGGCCACGCTCTTCAACCAGGTGGACGTCATCAAGTCACCCACCTCGGCCCAGACCACCGGCGGTATCAGCGGGGCGGTCGATCTGCACACGTTCCGGCCGTGGGACCTGCCGCGGGGGTTCACCTACAGCTATTCCGCCGACGGCGAGCGGGGCAGCACCTCGCGCAAGACCGGACCCGAGGCGAACGGCCTCATCTCCTACAACGCCGATGGTCGCTGGGGCCTGCTGGTGTCCGCCGACTACTCCGACACCACGCGCTATGGCACGGTGGGCGCGGCCAACGCCAGCGGCAACGCCACGGAAGCCCTCGACCAGTATGGGGTCATCTTCCATGGCGAGAACGCCGCCAGCGCCGGCGCGTACAACGGCTTCATCGGCGCCTGGAACGGCGCGCCGATCCCCTCGCAGATCCACCAGAACCCAGACGGCAGCGTCGATGTGAACGGGGACGGGAAGTCCAACGGCGTCTTCATGGGCAGCCAGAACATCGGCCTCTACGATTCCACCATTCAGCGCAAGCGCCAGGCGGGCAACGCCTCCTTCCAGGCCGACTTCGACCACGGACTCACCCTCACCAGCGACTTCTTCTACACGCGTCAGAAGCAGTGGGAGCGCAGCGTCGGCCTGCAGTTCAATTCCACCAACTGGCAGGGCGCCACCTACGTTCCCCTGCAGTCGCGCGATACCGGTAGCACGACCGTGGGCCAGTACAACACCCCGCCGCCGGATCCCAACTGGACCGGCTCGCACATCTATACCACCCAGGTCTACGAGAAGTGGCCCGGTGACGTCGAGTCCTTCTCGCAGGTCATCCGCAGGATCTCAACCGCACGCAACTTCAACCTGCAGATGGATTTCGACGACGGCGGCCCCTTCAAGGCCAGCGTGCGCGGCGTGCGTGAGACGGCCAGCCAGGAGTTTATCGAGACCGACACCAACATCTCCGAATCCGACGGCTGCCTATGGGCCGATCCCAACACTGCCTTGCCGTGCGGGACGTTCGTCTACCCGGCGCAGCTGGGCGGGGATCGCGTCTTCAACCCCATCGGCATTCCGCAGAACACGCAGCCCATCATCGCGAATTTCACCGGTCGCAACGTGGCCATCACCCTGCCGCCGGCCCTCGCGGCCATCTTCGCCAACCCGAATGGCTGGTCGATGAAGACGCTCGAGTCAAGCGACGACTACAACCGCAACACCGCGATCACCGCGCTGCGCTTCGATGGACACTACAAGCTCAACGGCAGTTTCAATCTCGACTTCGGCGTGCGCAACAGCATCCGCAGCGCTGAGAACGACGGCTTCACCCTGGTGGCCCCCATCTACGCCGGCATGGGGGCCAGCGACCCGAACGGATGCCTGGTGCGTTATCTGGGTGCGAACGTGATCCTGAGTGGCAACGCGACGGGCACCTGGTGTACCGCCGGCAACGCCGAAGGCGCTTTCCGCGGTGGCCCGTTGTCCTCACAGCCGCTGTCGAAGACTCCGCCGCCGCTCGCCAACAACTGGCAGCAATACAACAACCTGCTCGGGACCGGGATCAACTTCTGGGCGATCAATCCCCACGCGCTGGATGATCCGATGGCGTTCTGGAAATCGCTATACCCGACTGCCACGACCCAGTTTGCGCCGGAATTCAGCTGGAGAGTGTCGCTGCACGAAGCGACCGGGTACCTGCAGAGCGATTTTGGCGGCCACTTGGGCGGCATGTCCTTCAGCGGCAACCTCGGTGCGCGCGTGATCCACACCACCCTCAGTGTCACCCAGCACAATCTCGGCCCCCCGGGCCAGTACGGCACCGAGCCCGCCGATGCGGGCCCCAAGGTCACCCAGCGCAGCTACACCGACGTCCTGCCGGCGCTCAACCTGTCGTTGAACGTCACCGATAAGTTCACGGTGCGGCTCTCCGCCTCCAAAAACATGCTGCCGCTCGATCTGGGTACGTGGGGTGGCGGACTGCAGCTCAACTACTCGCTGCAGGAGACCAAGACCGGTCCTCTCTACGTGGTCTCCACCGGCAACTCCGCCGGCAATCCCGCCCTCAACCCGTGGCGCTCCACGAACTACGGCGCCTCGTTCGAGTATTACCTCAACCCAACCAGCATGGTGAACCTCGAGTTGTTCCACATCAACGTGAAGAGCTTTATCTTCACCGGCTCGGTGATCAATTGCGATCTGCCCGACCAGGATGGGGTGGTGCGGCACCATTGCATTGCCATCAGCCAGCCCCTGCAGGGCTCGGGCAACAGCATTCAGGGGGCTGAATTCGACTACCGGCAGGGCTTCACCTTCCTGCCCGGACTCCTGGCCAACACCGGTATTGAGTTCAATGCCACATACGCGCCCAGCAAGACCGGCGAGACCGACCTGGCCGGGAACCAGATTCCCTTCCAGGACCACTCCACCACCTCCGGCAACCTCATCCTGTGGTACCAGGACAAGCAGTTCGAGCTGCGTCTCGCGTACAACTACCGCTCGAAGAAGGCGCACGCGGACAGCGTGGGCGGCATCCTCGGCCTGGAGGAGTACGAGGCGCCGCAGCGGTACCTCGATGCCTCTGCGGCGTACCGGTTCAGCAAGTACGCGCAGCTGTTCGTGGATGCGACCAACCTGACCAACGAGTATCAGCGCTTCTACCTGGTATGGCCCGATCAGTGGGGACACTCGAACTTCTCCGAGCGCATGTTCACGCTCGGCCTGCGCGGTCAGTGGTGAGCGGCGCCGCGGCAGCGGCTGACGTGAGGCGCATCCCGCGCACGGCTTGGGCCGGGGTCGTGGCCCTGGTGGCTACCTCGCTCGCTTGCGCCGCAGGCCCCTTCGCCCCCACCCGCATGAATGCCGAAGCCGGGTCCGTTACAGCCATCGCGCAGTGGCAGATCCAGTCGAGCGCCAAGGCGCCACAAAGCGGGGCCGAAGTCTCCGCCGCCGGGTACGCGACCCGCGGCTGGTACCCGGTCAGTGGTCGGGCGACCGTGATGGCGGGACTGCTTGAGAACGGGACGTACAAGGATGTGTTCTACAGCGACAACCTGCGCGCGGTCGAGGAGCCTGACTCCAGCGGCAACCTGTTCGTGATTCCCTGGTGGTATCGCACCGAGTTCGTCCAGGCCGCCGGAGGAGAGCTCACTCATACGTTGCTGCGCCTCAACGGTATCATCGCCAGCGCCGATGTCTGGCTGAACGGGCAGCTGGTCGCCGACCGCACGGCCATAGCCGGGGCCTATCCGGTGCACGAGCTCGACGTGACGCGCTGGGTGCACCCTGGTTCCAATATCCTCGCCCTGCGCGTGCATCCGGCCGATCCGAGGAAGAGTCTGTCGATCGGCTGGGTGGACTGGAATCCGACGCCTCCGGATAACAACATGGGCCCGTGGCGCGGCGTCGACATCGTGCGGACGGGCCCGGTGCAGATGCGGTTTCCGCAGGTGCGGTCGACGCTTTCGTCTCCGGAGCCGTCGCAGGCAGCGCTCACCGTGACGGTGGAGGCGCGAAACCTCGATGCCACAGCACACGACGCCACGATCACGGGCGTCGTCGCCGGCGTCTCCCTGCGACGCACGATTCACCTGGCCGCCGGACAGACGCAGACCGTGTCATTCAACCCGCAGAGCGATCCAGGCCTGCAACTCCGTCATCCGCAGCTGTGGTGGCCGATCGGGATGGGCGCGCATCCGCTGTAC
>Ga0213882_10000763_pt1 | contig 10352 bp, 8 predicted proteins | sample BarmaccoBMER_R09_FD_160106 | JGI IMG/M metagenome (GOLD analysis project Ga0213882, IMG submission 160106) | Barbacenia macrantha exposed rock microbial communities from rupestrian grasslands, the National Park of Serra do Cipo, Brazil - ER_R09 ...
TACAATAACGAGGCCGTTAGTGTTTAGTTCATTTGCCGAATTGCGGCTCACTGATAGTGAATGACATCCGGTTCACGGCTTCGCGCCACAACGTCACCTTTCGATCAACTGTTGAGGCCATATGACAAATAGTGGCAGCAATGAGTATCAAATTGAGTAAGTTTCAATCGGCGACATCAAAGTCGTCGATCGGTTGCGGGCGATCAATCCAACCAAAATCCGGCATATTGCCGAGTCGATAATGCAGATCGGTTTGCAGATCCCCATCGTGATTCGTGAAACCAAAGACGGAGATAAGGTTTTAGTCTGCGGTTCACACAGACTGGAAGCCGCCAAATCTATGGACTGGTCTACAATACCGTGCCAGGTAGTGCGTATTGACGATCGCACTGCTCGGCTTCGGGAAATCTCGGAAAATATGCATCGTGCCGAGCTGACTCAACTTGAGCAAGATGAGCACATAACCGAATGGGTCCGGTTACTCTGCGAGCAAGAGACGCCGCAGGGCTCCGAGAAATCGGCCGATACCGCAGAGTTTCAATCGGCCCAAATTGGGCCGATTGAAAGTAAGCGTAAGGACGGACGCGGTCACCGAAAGGCGAGCGGCACCAAAGCGGCTGCAAGAGCACTCGGCATCGAGCGCCATGAGGCTCAGCGCGCGGTCAAGCGCACAAAAAGCATTTCACTCGAAATCCGCAATGAGATCAGGGCGATGCCGTCGATTGCCGGGGACTGTCCAGACTTTGGGGGATTATGCCGCTTTGGCAAAGATCGGGTCTTCATTGGCGATGCGGTCAAATCGATGCCCCAACCCGGCGCCGAGCGTGCCGTTGTAGACTGCGCAACGGACCTGGAGCAGCAGATCGGCGCCCCGCTGCGACCATCGCATTTGCTGCGATTTGTTCATGCGCCGGTTGACCAAGAAGTTTGCTGTGCCTTCGGTAATCGACGTTCCGACCCGCTCACCGGCACGGTATCGTTTGGCATAGTTGACCAGCCACACGGCTTGGCCTCTGAGATATTTATCGATCGCATGCAACGCGTGCCACAGCTTGCGCGAGGCCACGCCCTTCGTGCCCCGGCGGCGCTCGCCCTTGAAGACATGCATGACCTTGCGGATCCGCTTGATGCTGCGCTGAGCATTCTTCGCCTTGCCATTCCAAATCCGCCAGTGCAGACGTTCGACTTCGGCGACGATCGTCGCCTTCGCCTTCGCCCGGTTGGGATCGTCGGTCGGCAAATTTGCCGCTGCCAGCTTCGTGTGGTGCAAACGCATCGCGATATGAAACCAGTCCAAAATCGGCGGCCTTGTCACTCCCGCGTTTGCCAGAACCATGCGCAAACCCGGACAACCGTCGGTGAAAGCGGTCACCGCGGTGGCGTCGGTCTGGCCCATCGTTTCGAGATCCCATGGCGTCTGGATAGCGACCGGTGCTCTGACAGAGTGAGGTTGCTAAACCCACTCACTCCGGAGACGACCATGCAAGTTGTATCTGACCGCGCCGCGGCGCCGACCGCTATCCAAACGGATCTTCGCGCAATCTTCGTTTCTTTGGAACTGAGCCGGTCGACCTGGCTGATCACATCCCTATCGCCAGGCGGCGGGGAAAAGATGTCGAAGCATTCGGTTCAGGCCGGCGATATCGCCGGCTTGCTCAGACGGTTCGCTCAGCTCAAGGAGAAAGCGCGAGCGCGGACAGGGCGGGACTTCCCCATCATCACAATCCAAGAGGCCGGCCTGGACGGCTTCTGGATCCATCGCGTGCTGCTAAGCGAACAAATCGAAAGCTACGTTGTCGATCCGGCCTCGATTGCCACATCGCGCCGGAGGCGGCGGGCGAAGACCGACAAGATCGACGGCGAGACGCTGGTCCGCACGCTTTTGGCCTACAAACGCGGCGAACCTCGAGTGTGTGCGATGGTCAAGGTGCCCACTCCCGAGGAGGAGGACAGCCGCCGCCTCTGCCGCGAGCGCAAAGTGCTGACCGCCGAGAGAGTCCTGCACGTCAATCGCATCAAGGGGCTGTTATTCTGCCAGGGGATATCCGGATACGAGCCGATGCGCCGCGACCGGCACGAACGGTTGGAAGAACTCCGGACCGGCGATGGCCGTCCCTTGCCCCAGCATCTCAAGGCGCAAGTCAACCGTGAGCTCGATCGGCTCGAACTGCTTCTCAAGCAGATCAAAGCCGTAGAGGCCGAGCGGGACGCACTGCTGGTCGCGGTGCGTATCCCCGCGGCGGTGCCAGCGTCGATGTTGCTGAATATTAAAGGCATTGGTCCGGAGTTCGCCGCCGTACTTTGGTCGGAAGGACTTTTCCGCCACTTCGACAACCGACGTCAGGTCGCCGCTTATGCGGGCCTGGCGCCGACACCCTGGCAGAGTGGAGCGGTCGATCGGGAACAGGGAGTGTCCAAAGCCGGAAATCCGCGGCTGCGAACAACCTTGATCCAGCTCGCCTGGCTGTGGCTGCGCAATCAGCCGCACTCGGCGCTCACCCTTTGGTTCCGCGAACGGGTCAGCCGTAATGGCGGCCGTCTGCGTAAGACGACAATCGTGGCGCTGGCGCGAAAACTGCTGGTCGCGCTCTGGAAATATGTAACCGCCGGTGTCGTGATCGAAGGTGCCGCAATGACGGCCGCTTGACGAACACTCTAACCGAACCCCGTCATCTTCCCGGACCTGATCAGTCCTGACGGATCCAGGTAGACGAACCGAAGCAGACCATGGCCTAAAACGCCGTTTTCGAGAATGGTTCTCGTCTTCCTGAGCCCTGTGCGCCGCAAGCGGGATTTTGGTGCAGCCGTCATGAGCGGCGACCGTATGTGAGGTTGATCGTGCTCGGAAAACGGGCCGCGTCATACAAATCGGGCTCAGACCTGGGATGCCGAAGCAACTGGAGGTTTATCAATGCTGCCCTGATGCGGCCCTTGACCTGAACTGCGCCATGTGAGGGTCTGCTGGGTCAACGCGGTGATGTCGGTCGCGGCCCTGGTGACGGCGCCAAAGACCTGGCGGCCACCGGCAACCGTCTCGACGTTGCCGACGCGGACCTCCAAGTGGCGTTCGCCGTCGTCGCGGCTGCGTATAAAGGTTGCATCCAAGCTGATCGTGATTGCCGCGGCGGCTGGCGACTTTTCGGCCGCCGCATCACCGAGTTGCTCGCCGATGAGTAGCGTATGGCTGCGCAGCGTCTCAGGGCTCGTCCCAGCGTCGATCGGCAGCAGGTGCTGCATCACGTCAGCTGCCACCCGATACCGCATCAATGCGGACAGCCGCGCTTGCAGTTGGTTCAGCTCAGGGGTCGACCGACAGTGCGATGGCCACCTGACAGCAGTCTCGCCACGACCGCAGCCCGCACATACCAGCCGGGGAAGCCTCACCCTGACCTCGCCGAACAACGTCGCAATCCGGTGTGGCTGCCAATCCTTCACGTGACATGTCGCGCCACACGATCGGCAGGCCGGCCGAAATATCGCATGGGTGTTGGCCTGCTCGGCGACAAGCTGCTGCTGAACTTGCGCCAGCAGCAGCTTTGCTTCGGCCAGCGCCAAACCTAAGTCGGCAATATCACCAAGCCCATCCGGCCGGCTGATCGTCATCACGTCGAAACTCCGGGATTGACCATCAATCCCCATCCCAACCAAACGCAGCGTCCATTCCATCCGCGGATCCCCAGCCGGCAACATACCCGACTGGTCCTATCCCAATCATCATGATCCCCCAGATCTCCGGACAGCCCCGAAAGGTCTTCACTACGGCAGGGGCAGGCTGGGATGGGCGGCGGCGGTGATCCTGGGTGGCGGCTGGGGTGGTAATGGCAACTTGAGCTGGTTGATCAGGAGCTGCCGTTCGGGCTCCGGCTGGGTGTAGCGGGTCAGCACGAGTTCGCGGCCGTCCGTAGTTGGGAGATGAACGTCGATCATCGGGACAGCGGCAAACTTCTCGCGCGCGCTGCGCGCGGTCAGCCCCGGCGCCAGCGCGTGCAGGCGGCGCTGCAGCGTGACGTATAAGCCAGAGGCCAGAAAGGCGATCAAGATATGGGCCTCGATCCGGCGTTCTTCCTGGTGAAAGACGGGGCGGAGGGCGAGGTCAGCTTTGAGGTTCTTGAGGGCTTCTTCGACGGCGAGCTGAATGTAGTATTGCCACAAAGTGGCGGGGTCGCTCTCGGTGAGATTGGTAGGCAGCAGGTAGCGGCCTTCGCGACGGCGGATCTTGCGCCGCTTGTGGCGCTTGCGAGTGAAGCTGAAGACGGCCGAGGCCTTGTCGACCTTGACGTCGACGAGGCGCCATCCGACTGGGGCCTTGGCGCGGGCCGCTCCGAGCTTTATCAGCAGCTGCTCGCGGGTGTTCTTCATCGCGGCGAGTTCGGTGCGCCGGCGCCCCAGCCATTTCAGCTGCCGCCGGCGCCTTGCCCGTTCCGTGAGCACCCGGTCGATGCTCTCGGCGAAGACATAGAACTCGCCGTCCTGGGCCAGCAATTTGACTTGCACGCCTTTGCGCGCTTCTTGCCAGGGCTGGTCGAGGAACAGCGTCTCTAGTTGGGTCAGGCGCCGCTTCGGGGTGCCGACCAGAGAGCGCACCGGCGGATCGCTCTGCCGCATCTCGGCCAGAACCTGCTCGGTCGGGATGCCGCGATCCATCCGCCAGACGCGCCGCGCCTTGCCGTACTGCAGCTCGATCTTGGCGAGAAACGGCCGCAGCGTCTGGTCGTCCTTGGTGTTAGCGGGGAGGACCTCGTAGGCCAGCGGCAGGCCGTCCGGCGTGACCACCAAAGCGATCACCACTTGCGGGCAATCCGGCCGGCGGTCGCGGCTATAACCGTGGCGCCGCTTGTCGCCGTCCGGCAGGGCCGCGGCGTCGATCTCGAAATAAGGGCTGGTCAGATCGTCGAGCAACCCGTCGAAACTGGCGTTGAACAGATCCCGCCAGCGCCCGACCAGATGGGAAAACAATGCCTCCTTGTATGCCAGCAGCCGGTCGTGACAGGGGTAAAGCTTGTGCGCTTCGGCCAGGCCAAAATCGGCGCCCAACAGGTCGGCCCTGGCGCTGTTGCCGAACCAGTCACGATGCAGCTTCCACTCGCTGCCCGGGGCGATCAGTCGATACGCTGCCAGAACCTGGAGAAGCTGATCCCAGCGCGTGCCGTTCCGGCTCGGCGGTAGGCGCTCGGCCCAGAACCGGTCCAATCGCAGCTCGCGCCACAGCTGACCCAAACGCCAGCCCGCGCCCCATTGCCGCGGCCGGCGCAGCGTCAGCGCCGACAGACAAACATGAACCGCCGAGGCATCGTCGATCGCCGCGCCGCGATCCTCCGCGAATAGTGCCAAGGTTCGCGGCTCGCCAGCCGCCTCGTCGAACACCTCGATCGCCTTGCGCCAAGCCGCGGCTTGCGATGAATTGATCTCCCCCAAATACAGAACCTGGCGCTGCACCACCCGGCCATCATCGAGACGCCGATGCTCCACGATGTTCCAATAGACGTGCGTCTTGCCGTCTTTCTGGCGCCGGGTCTGCCGCAGAAACATGATGTCGCGAAGCTTGGCGCATCAACGCGACCCGGGGAATGGGGTCGGTCTTCACTACAGCCGATGTCCGCGGTATTCGGCTTGCCCGGCCCCATCAAATCAATTGCTTGCGTCTATCCCACCGCGCAAAAATCCCTATTACCGCCCGCCAATCCGCGAAGACGGGTTAATTGAAATGACTATAGGCGCTTGCCGCCATCAGCGACAGCCCATCCCACGCAGCCACTGTCGGAAATCGAGGATTTTTCAGATCCGCCCTTTCCGGAAAGCATGCCGCAGCCGCAGGCCGAGGTTTCGGTGGCGATCCGCTTCGCGCTACGCTGACCCGGAGCCTCAGGGTTTGCCAGCGGCGGCTGGCGTTTTTTCTACGGTCGCCGTAGCAGCATGGGTCTTGTCGGGAACCTTGACGATCAGGCTGGCCACGCCGTGATTGTCGAACGCGATGTGGACCCAGTAGGTGCCGCTCGCGTCCTTCCCGCGGTATTCCCACGATTCGGGCACCGCCTCGTCCTCGTCGACATCGACGGTGCGCCACGGCTCGCCGAGTAGCGCCGCGACCTGCTTCTTGGTGGTGCGGCCGGGGACCACTTCGGCAAGGATCTTTGCACTGAACGCACGCGGCGCCCCGAAATCAGCTGCGGCGTCGCCGGCCGAGCCCGGCGCGGCCGCGCGCTCCAAGCTGATCAGTTCGCCCTTTTGCATGACGAGTTCGCCGTCATGGCGCGCCGGTCCCTGCGTCCGGTGGGGAACGAAATATCGGACGTCCCGCAACTTGACAGCGACGTCGATGGGCGCGCTATGATCGATCGTGAGCGGCGTCGCTTGGTTGATGACAAACCCCGAGGGGCCCCACCAGCTCCACATGACCGCGTGAGTCTTGGTCACTCCGTCATGCACGCGGCCGCTCGCATCCTCGCGCGCCGTCGCGCTGAACGACGCCTGCAGCTGCGCAAAAATCCGCGGTGCCGGAGTCGCCGGGACCAGCTTGATGGGACCGCGACTTTGAGCATGTATCGGCCTGCCGCCATGCTTGGGCACGCCCCGGTCAGCGTTCGATCGCCCTCCGGCGCCGCGAGGTCCCGCGCCAGTGCGACGGCGCACGTGGTGCACGCCGCGGATGTGTCCCTCGCCGTGCATTTTCCCTGAAGGACCGACGATGCGCCGGCGTTCTCCGCCGCAGCCCGCGCCGAGACCAACGGCGCGACGAACGCCGCCGCGCCGATCACAAGCAACCCGAAAAACCGCACCCGCGCCACTCCATAAAAATCGGCAATCAATGACCTGTCGGTCCATCTGAGAAGAAATAGACTGACGGAGCCGCGCTGACCGCCGCTCCTTCAGCCAGCATAAACGCTCAATGCCCTTCGTTTTCTTCTCCGGTCACCACCTCCGCCGCGGCGCCCGTCAGCTTGAGAATGGTGATTCCCGAACCTGCGCGGTCCATGTTGTAGATGTAGCCTCGATCGTCCACTTCCCCGAGGTCGGAAAAGGTCGCCGCCCGGCAATAGCTACTGTTCGTACTGGAGCAGTTCACCTGCGTGTTTTGGTTCGGCGCCTGGATGAAATAGGCGACCTGCCGCGGGCTGTACGGGTCGCGGATGTCCCAGACGTGTAGGCCGCCGTTGAAGTATGCGGCGACGATGAGCCGGCCGTAATAGGAAGCATAGATCTCGCGATTCAGCTCATGGATGCCGAAGCGCGCTCCCTTCAAGCAGAGATTACCCGGGAACTGACCGACTGGCAGGGTCGTGATCGGCCAGATCGACTCGACCGTCTGGCCGTTCGAGTTCACCCCCGGGGTGATGTCGAGCAGCTGCGGGTTCTTCCAATCCTGGGGCGCGCAGTCGTTGGCCGTCTGTTCGGAGGTGATCGCCAGCAAATCCCATTTTTGCGGCGTGCCGTCGAGATAGTTCGCCTGCATTTCCGGAATCGGCACCCCGAAGATCGGGATCGAGGTGTGCGCCCCTTGCGTCGGTTTCATCGTGACGTAGTTGATCTGTGGATAGATCAGATCGGCCTGGGTCGGAAACTCCGCGCAATCCACCGAGGCGTTCGGGTTCACAGCGTTCGCGTTGTCGTAAGTGCCGCAGCCGTTCAGCAGCTTCTCCCGATCAGCGATCTGCACGACGCCATCGGCGCCAACGCCATAGGGCAGGTACACCCGGTTGTTGTAGAGTCCTCCCGAATACACTTGGTGTATGCCGCCGGGAGGATTGGTGAAGCCCTCATAGCAGGTGTCCGAGGGAGCGTTGTAGCAGCTGCCCGAGTCGACCGCTCCCGGCTGCTGCCCGACTAGCCCAAACTCGCGGATGAAGACCGGATTGTGGGGGTCGTGCAGATCGTAGATGTAAATGTGCTGCCTCGACCCGGTTTCCTGCCAATTGGCCGCATTTGTCAACGGTTCTACGTCCGACTGCGCGATAATGTAGGCGATGCCGGTGTCGCACTCCCACCAGATGTGGTGGTTGGCGGTCAGGTAGCGTCCGCCGGTATCCAGCGGCAGGACCGCGTTCGGGCCGCCGATCAGGACACTGATCATGAAGGGGGCCGACGGATTAGTGACGTCCCAGATCTCCTGATCCAACGATCCGCTGTGCCGGATCAGGAACCACCGGCCCGCGTATTGATGGGTGTTCCCCGGAGATGGAAGCGTGTTGCCCGCACATACAGCGACATGCGTCGCGCCGCTACCGTTAGGCATGCTGGAGGGGAAGATCGACGGGATGTGGTACAGAAAGCTGCGATCCGCCCCTTGCGATAAATCCGATTCCCGCTTGCCATCGAGGCTCAGCCAATTTGAGGAGGCGGTAGCGCATCGGCTGGGTGGTCGCTGCGGCGCTGGCGCGCCGCGGCCTCGACCGACGGCGCCGACCATGGCCAGTGCGGCGCGTTGTAGTGCAGACTAAGAAAATAGGGCGCCGGCCCGAGGCTGGCCTCTTTGACAAAATTGGCAGCACGCTCGCTCAGCAGGTCGGTGACATATCCCACCCGCTCGATCGGCAGCTCTCTTTCGTAAAGATCCGGTTCGCCACCCTCGCCCGTGTGGGTATAGTAGCCTGTGTATCCGCCCATGATGCCGAAAAATTCGTCGTAGCCGCTCTTTAACGGCCCATATCTCGGCAAAAAGCCGAGATGCCATTTGCCGATCAGCGCGGTGCGATAGCCGACTTGGCGTAACAGTGCTGGCAGGGTCGGGTAGAGCCGGGCGGAATGCCCATTTCCGGCTCGTCGCGATTGGCCGGGCGCAATGGCTCGACGAGGCCGAGCTTGAACCGATACTGGTAACGCCCGGTGATCAGCGCCACGCGCGTATTGGTACAGAGCGGCGCATTGGCATAGGCCTGGGTGAACCGAACCCCCTCGTCGGCCAGCCGATCGAGCGCCGGCGTGTTGTAACCGGTCTGCCCGGTGCAGCCGAGATCCGCGTAACCGCAACCGTCGACGACAATGAAGATGATATTCGGGCGATCCGGGCTGATCATATTGCGGCCTCCTCAGCTGGGTAAAATCTATGGACAGGGGCGAAATGCTGCAAATCAATAGCTGCGTCGACCGCCCGATCAGGCGGGTCATGCCATCGGCTCGTCGAGGGCCGCCTGGATGGCGGCGGTAAGATCGGGCATCGTGCGGGCGATGCGGCGCAGGATCGCGATCGTGTCGCAATCGGCAACCGGCATCAACGCCTCGATGATCTCGGCCGACGGTGCTGCGCGCAACAGCCGCATCAGCAGCGGCCGCGCCTCAGCCCACAACCGGCGCGCCGCCCTTTTCGAGATCGCATGGGTTGGAGTTGACAGCCCGCGCTCGCGGGCCTAGCGTTCGCAAGAACCAAACGGGCGTTTGATTTTCTGCCTCGCCATCACCCGAAAGGAGCTGGGTTATGGGTCGCGCCTACAATGTCATCGACTCCGACGGCCACGTCCTTGAGCCGCTAAATCTCTGGGAAAACTACATCGATCCGGCGTTTCGCGATCGGGCGCCGCGCCTGTTTATCGACGAAGACGGCAAGGAGCGCCTGCGCATCGACGGCAAGGCGTTTGGCGGGCGCAAAGGCCTTGGAGCGCTCGGCGCGGTCGGCGCCCGCGACGGCGTCGTCTGCGACGACACGATGACCTACAATCAGGGCAAGCGGGGCGGCTTCGACCCTCACGCGCGCGTCCCCGACATGGATGCCGACGGCATCGACGCGGCGTTCCTCTATCCGAGCATCGGGTTGTCGCTCGGAGGTGTCACCGACCCCGAACTCGTGCATGCGCTTTACCATGCCTACAACCGCTGGCTGGCGGATTACTGCAAGCCCTATCCCGATCGCCTCTTTGGCGTCGCCATGCTGCCCTTGCATTCGGTTGAGCTCACAATTCAAGAGATGCATTTCGCCCGCAACGAGCTCGGGATGCGCGCCGGCTTCATCCGGCCCAATCCTTACAACAACAAGATGCTTCATCATCCGGATTACGAGCCGTTATGGAAGACGGCCGAAGAGCTCGACATGGCGATCGGCATTCACGAAGGCTCGAGCCTCAACATGCCGACTGTCGGGGTTGACCGGTTTGAAGGCCGCGGCGCTCAGCACATCATTTCGCATACAATGGAGATGATGCTTGCCTGCATGAGTGTAATCTGGGGCGGTGTCGTCGAGCGCCATCCGAAGCTGCGCATCGGTTTTCTCGAATCAGGCGGCGGCTGGGTGGCACCCTGGCTCGATCGGATGGACCGCCATTTCGACGACCAGGGCTTTAATGATTCCGGTCTGACAACCAGACCGAGCGAACTGTTCCAGCGCAATTGCTGGATTTCGTTTGAGCCAGTCGAGGGCAGCATCA